>Ga0209537_1000136_pt1 | contig 82529 bp, 69 predicted proteins | sample BioPla4DNA1_FD_187698 | JGI IMG/M metagenome (GOLD analysis project Ga0209537, IMG submission 187698) | Biogas fermentation microbial communities from Germany - Plant 4 DNA1 (SPAdes) (version 2) | ecosystem: Engineered > Bioreactor > Anaerobic > Digestate | place: Bielefeld, North... | reverse complement strand
ATTATTCAATCAAGGATCGCTCCGCTTTCCTCCTTGACAAAATAATTATTTGCAATTAAGGGCAGTTACAGCATTGTTCAGAGAAAATTTTTCAGAGGTTGTGTCACATATGTTTGACTTCTCTAGAGGACTTAATGAAAATTCGAAAGAACTATCTTTACAGTTTACAAAATTTATGATAAACTAACTAAGTATTTCAGTAAACCATCAGCTCGGTTATCGGAGGACTCCGGCCGTAAACTGGGCTGACGGCGATATCAGGAAAGGAGTTGGAACAATGGATAATGCAACAAAGCAGCAGATAATTGACAAGTACAAAATCCATGAAACTGACACAGGTTCACCTGAGGTCCAGATTGCTCTTCTGACCTACCGCATTGAAAACCTGACAGAGCATTTGAAAACACATAAGAAGGATCACCACTCAAGAAGAGGGCTGCTGAAAATGGTTGGTCAAAGAAGAGGGCTGCTGAATTATCTGATGAAAAAGGATATCAACAGGTATCGTGATATAATCAGCAAGCTGGAATTAAGAAGGTAAAAAAGCGGAGCACTTCCGCTTTTTTTAATATGCCGGCAGCACGGCCGATGTTATAAAAACATTATTGAAGTGAAATAATGATAGATGAATCCTGCCACTTCGTGGCATGAACGTTGCTTACGCAAAAAATATAAATTAAAATATATAAAAAATGTTGTGAACAGGCGGTGCAGAAGTTCAGAGAAGAGGGTTCCGGATTTGGAGCTTTCCTCCCTGACCTTTTCACCCCGTTCACAGCATTTGGAAAGGATGGATGACAGAAAATATGAAGAAAGAGTTTTCAATTGAAGTGGCGGGCAGAACGCTGACAGTGGAAACCGGTCAGCTTGCACAATTGGCAAATGGTTCAGTGCTGGTGAGGTACGGGGATACAGTTGTATTATCCACTGCTACGGCTTCACAGGAACCAAGGGAGGGCATAGACTTCTTCCCGCTCAGTGTAGATTATGAAGAAAAATTGTATTCAGTCGGAAAAATTCCCGGCGGATTTATTAAAAGAGAGGGAAAGCCTTCTGACAGTGCAATTCTTACCGCGCGGGTTATAGATCGGCAGATACGTCCGCGCTTCCCGAAAGATCTCAGAAACGATGTATCGGTAGTGAACATGGTTTTATCCGTTGAACAGGACAATTCTCCCGAATTTGCAGCGATAATAGGGACGATTGTTTCGCTGTGTATCTCCGACATTCCGTTCAATGGCCCGATTGCAGGGGTTATTCTCGGTCTTGTCGACGGTGAAGTTATAATTAATCCTGACCAGGAACAACGGAAAAAAAGCCAGATGTATGTAACTCTCTCTGCCGACAGGGAAAAGATTGTAATGATAGAAGCAGGGGCCAACGAGGTTCCCGAGGAAAAAATGCTTGAAGCCATCAAGACAGGCCATGAGGAGATTAAACGTCTTATTGATTTCATAGACGGTATTGTAAAGGAAGTGGGCAGGGAGAAGTTCACCTATGTACCTGCCGTAGTGCCGCAGGAAATCTATGATGAAGTATCTGATATGTGCAGGGAAGAACTGACTGCGGCAATGATGAATGATGATAAGAGCGAACGTGAAAAGAATGTGGAGGAAATATCCAAAAAGGTTCACGAGGCTCTCGATCCCAAGTATCCTGAACAAGTTACACAAATTTCTGAAGCCTTTTATAAACTTCAGAAGAAGATAGTACGCGAAAAACTGCTGTATGAAGGAAAACGTGTGGACGGAAGAGGATTGATGGACATAAGGCCCCTTCATGCCGAAGTCGGCGTTTTGCCAAGAACGCACGGTTCTGGCCTGTTCCAGAGAGGTCAGACGCAGGTTCTTACAAGTGTTACCCTTGGCCCGCTCGGTGACGTACAAATGCTGGATGGCGTTGATGAAGAGGAAACAAAGCGGTACATGCACCACTATAACTTCCCTGCTTTCAGCGTGGGAGAGGCAAAACCGACCCGCGGCCCGGGAAGACGTGAAATCGGTCACGGTGCGCTCGCCGAGCGTGCCCTTGAACCCGTAATACCGCCCGAATCCGAGTTCCCGTACGCAATCCGTCTTGTATCCGAAGTTTTAATGTCAAACGGTTCAACTTCACAGGGAAGCGTATGCGGAAGCACACTTGCGCTTATGGATGCAGGAGTGCCGATAAAGGAACCTGTGGCCGGGATATCGGCAGGTCTTGTTGTAGATGAAGAAAACCCGGATAAATTCATAACATTCATTGATATCCAGGGGATTGAAGACTTCTTTGGAGACATGGACTTTAAGGTGGCAGGAACAAAGAACGGAATTACTGCCATCCAAGTTGATATAAAGGTTGACGGCCTTACCTATGAAATTATAAGGCAGGCTTTTGAAATAACACGCAAGGGAAGGCTTACGATACTGAACGACGTGATACTGAAGGCAATAAGCGCGCCAAGGCCGCAGTTGTCGCCATATGCTCCCAAAGTCTTCACAACTACCATAGATATTGACAAAATCCGCGAAGTTATCGGCCCCGGCGGTAAAGTAATACAGCGTATTATTGCCGATACTGGTGTAAAAATAGATATTGAGGATGACGGAAAAGTATTTGTTGCGACATCTGATGAGGAAGCCGGAAAGAGAGCAATCGCAATGATAGAGGGTATCGCCGGAGATATACAGGTAGGCCAGCAGTTCAAGGGTAAAGTCACGAGAATCATGAATTTCGGTGCCTTTGTTGAGTTCCTGCCCGGAAAGGAAGGAATGGTACACATTTCGAAGCTGGCCCATAAACGCGTAAGCAAAGTGGAGGATGTGGTCAAGGTAGGCGATGAAGTACCCGTCAAGGTTATAGAAATAGATAAGCAGGGCAGGATAAATCTTTCGTTGAAAGATTGTATAGAAAAATAAAAAAACAGACAACCTCTTAACAGAGGTTGTTTTTTTATTTAATTTATTATGTCTTCGCCAGGAGGAAAAGTATGAAAAAAGACCTGAGGATTTTGTTCGTATCCGCGGAGGTGGCACCCTATGCAAAAACCGGAGGCCTCGCCGACGTAGCAGGATCTCTTCCCGGGGTTCTTTCGGATATGGGAATGGATGTGCAGGTTGTCCTGCCCGGATACAGGGAAATAGATGCTGAACAGGTGTACATTACAGACTTTCCCGTTAAAATGGGCAATCGCCGGGAAACATGTGTTTTAAAGCAGGTTAAGGACGCTGCGGCAACCACCTACACCGTTAATAACTACCACTATTATCACAGAAACGGGTTATACATGCACCATGACGACGGTGAAAGATTTGCCTTTTTGTGCAAGGCATCCCTTGATTTGTGCAAGGCAACGGGTTTCAAACCCGATCTGATTCATATGAATGACTGGCATGCAGGACCTGTCGCATTGCTGCTTGAAGAGGAGTACAAGAAAAAAGATCCTTTTTACCGGGACATTAAAACCGTTTTAACGATTCATAACCTCGAATACCAGGGCCATTTCGACAAAGAGATACTGGATTTGCTCGGGCTTCCCGGTGAACTGTTCGTGCCCGAAAAGGTGGAGTTTTACGGCAGGTTCAATTTCCTGAAAGCAGGGATTCTGTATGCGGACAAAATAAATACAGTAAGCAGGACTTACTCAAGGGAAATCCTGACTCCTGAATATGGGGAAGGTCTTGAAGGTGTTCTTCTGAACAGGAGGAATGACCTGTTCGGAATAATTAACGGCATAGATTATAACGAGTTTAATCCCGCCGATGATGCTTTCCTTTATTATGCTTACGATGAAAGGAACTTAAGCGGTAAGGTGCAGAATAAAAAAGAGCTCCAGAAAGAACTTGGTCTTCCCGTGAATAATGATCCCATAATTGGAGTGGTGCACCGCCTTGTTTCGCAAAAAGGCCTGGATCTTGTTGTTGAAACTTTTGAAGAAATGATGGCGATGGGAATACAGTTTGTTTTACTGGGAATTGGCGATCCGCATCTTGAAGATACCTTCACCCGCCTGATGGAAAAATACCCCGACAGGGTATCGGTCAGAATAGAGTTCAATGAAGTGCTTGCACATAAAATATATGCCGGAAGCGATATTTTTCTTATGCCGTCAAGGTTTGAACCATGCGGGCTCGGCCAGATGATCAGCCTTCGTTACGGAACAATCCCCGTGGTGCGTGAAACCGGCGGCTTGAAAGATACGATAATAGACATTGACAGGGATCCGGAAAAGGGAAATGGATTCAGCTTCAGTGAATATACCCCCAAGGCCTTCATTGACGCGCTTGGCAGGGCCGTTAATGTATACAGGGATAATCCGGGGCTTTGGCTTGATATGATAAAAAGAGGTTTAAGGACCGATTTCTCATGGAAGAATTCGGCAAAGGAATATTTCTATGTATACAACAGGACTTTAAAAGTATAACATATTATTAAAGCTGTTCACTGATATTGTTGCAATAAGGGCTGGATCATGAACAAAAAGCAAAGAGCATTGAAGATAATTGAAGAACTGGACAGGCTGTATCCTGATGCAGGATGCAGCCTCACATACAAGACGCCGCTGCAGCTTCTGATTGCCACACAGCTTGCGGCTCAGTGCACCGATGAACGGGTGAACATTGTTACAAGGGACCTTTTTGAGAAATATAAAACGGCTGAAGATTTTGCAAATGCCGATATTAAGGTGCTGGAACAGGATATTCGCTCCACAGGTTTTTACAGGAACAAGGCAAGGAATATAATAGCGTGCTGTCAGAAGATAATTGATGAGTATGACGGCGAGGTGCCGGACACGATGGAAAAACTTCTGACGTTGCCAGGTGTGGGAAGAAAAACTGCGAATGTGATCCTTGGAAATATTTTCAATACTCCGGGTATTGTTGTGGACACGCATGCAAAGCGCCTGTCAAACCGCCTGGGACTGACAAAAGAGCAGGACCCGACAAAAATAGAATTTGATTTGATGAAGATAATTCCGAGGGAACGGTGGAGCAGGTTTTCCAACCAGCTGGTTTTTCATGGACGCGCGGTATGCAATGCAAGAAAGCCGGACTGTGAGTCCTGTTCGTTAAAGCCATATTGCGTTTACGGGCAAAAGAAGCTAAAATAATAATCAGAATAGAGTTTCAGGATTTGGGTATGCAAACTGTTGAGTATTTATGGTAAAATTAAGATGAACACTTGCGTTCTGTAAATATAAACAGATAAAATTGACAGTTATAGCGGACAGTTGTATCGGCGAATGATTGTTAATTTTAGAAACGGGAGAAATACTAGTGTTTAAAAAGAAGTACCGGATACCTTTTAACCTGCCGGTTGAATTCAGCAGCTACGAGAAAGTAATTTCGATTTTTCTGGGAGTAATAATACCCCTGTTAGTCCTGTCTGATTCATATGTAGAATATTTTGCAAAGCAGAATATGATAAACTACCGCAAGATTTTTCTGCAGTCAGCTCTGTATATAACCTTAATCACAGCCGGTTTATATAAGTTATCCCAAATAAAAAGAAATAATCTGAAACCCGGGCAGCTGTACAGAATATTGAAACTTATTGATATCCTGCTTGTATCATTAATCCTCAGTACGCTTAAGTATGGCCTGTTATTCTGCTTTATAGTTTTTGTCCCCATCGTGAGCATTTGCATAACAGAGGGCTTCTGGGCGTCAATGTGGTATGTGTTTTATGCAACTGTAATTCAGTTCTTTTCGGCGCTGCTTGTGCCTATTATTATTGATGCCGAAATCACGTTGATTAACAGTCTGAATTTCTCACGGGAACTGTTTATTATAACCCTTTATCTTGTTTTTATTGTATTACTAAGAATCCTTGACATGCATAACGACCTGTATACATTGAGGGAACTGGATAATCAGAAACACCTGTCTGAGCTTAAAAAAGAATATGATCAGCTGATGCAGGCCAGGAACGAAAGACAGGAGCAGTTTGAAAAGCTGAAGGAAGTCAATTCACAGCTTGAGGAAATGAACAGGAAGCTGACTTCAAGCCTGGCCGAGTTTTTTACACTGCAGCAGATTTCCCAGGCCATCAGTTCGATTTTTGATATGAATGAGCTTCTGAAATTTGTAAACGATATTATCCTCGGAGTTATGGGAGTTGCCACTTCAAACATCGCCCTTTACAACAAGGAAGGAAACAGGCTTAAGGTTCAGGTTACAAATATAAGCAATGCAAGAGAGCGTGCGCTTCTTACAGACAATATAAACTCACCCGCCCTTAAGGAGTGCCTGGATAAGGGCATGACAATAATAGATAATTCGGTGGATACGAACAAGTACTCCTTTACGAAGGGAAGAAATGTCAAATCGCTTATGTGTGTGCCTTTGCAGGTCAAGGGCAACACTTACGGCCTTATACTTATCGAACACACCATTACGAATGCATTTGACGAAAACAGTGTGAGGCTGCTCGAAGTTATAACACAGCAGGTCAGTATTGCGATTGAAAACGCGAAATTGTACGAGAAACTCCAGGATTACGCAAACACCGACGGGCTGACGCAGGTTTACAACAGGGCATATTTTCAGAAGCGCTTGTATGAGGAACTAAGCCGTGCAAGGCAACAGGGTTACGAAGTGTCGATTATATTCTTTGATATTGATGATTTCAAAATTTATAACGATACATACGGCCACCTGTTCGGTGACATGATATTGCAGTCGATAGCTCTGGCAGTTAAGGATTCGGTACGCAAGGACGATGTTGTGGCACGCTTCGGAGGAGAGGAATTTATCATTCTTCTTCCGTATACCGGCAAGGAAGTGGCTTATGAAAAAGCCGAGGAGCTTCGCAGAAAGATATCGGAGCTTGTTATCTGCGATCAGAACAATAACGTTGCCAGCTCGGTGTCGGTCAGTATGGGTGTTTCCACCTTCCCGACACTGGCAAAAAATGAAATTGAACTGCTGAACAGTGCTGATAAGGCTCTGTATGCGGCAAAAGAGAGAGGCAAAAACTGTGTTTCGCTGGCGCAGCCGTGTACCTCCTGATTGTGGTTTTGCGAAGTATTGTCAATAATGTTTTGCCAAAAGAAGAATTGCACCGATCATATCCTTAATCTTAAGTGATTTCGCCATACGCATCAGGGTTCTTTTATATGCGGATTTATAATCGCTTTTCGGAACAAACATTGAGAACCTGTACATTTCGTGGCCGTTTTCAATGAAAATCTCTGTCCCTTTTATATCCTGTGTCCTGGTGACAAATACATACTCCCACAGAACGGCATCCATTCCCTGTATTTTGAGCTTTTTCTCATCGAATTCCATGAACGTAAATGATGAAACCTTTTTCGCGTTTTCAAGAAATTTTTCAACGGGCTGGTTAAGATTCCATACCTGGAAGAACCCTATCATTTTGCCGTCACTATGTCTGAAATTAATATGTACGGTTATTTCCCGGTTCAGGTTCTGAATTTCGCCCATTCTGACAGTTTCAGGGTATTGAAAGGTTATATCGGAAAGACCCTGGCGCTTAATTGTTTCTGTCTTAAGACTCTTTGCTGAAATGGAACTGACCTGGACATAAGGCTGGCCCGGTTCTGTTACATAAATGTCCGACATTTCAACCGAAACCGGGAGCTTTAAAAAAAGCCGTTGCCCTATGGAAATCTCCGAACCGGAAACCAAAAAACGGATAAGCATATAAATGCCTGAAAGGACTAAAAAAATACCTGATAACAGGAAAAGGGTTCTGCTTCTCTTTTTTGTAATCACCAAAACATGCATATTAACTCCTCACCGGCTCTGAACCCCGCCGGTATGAACCGGCAGGGGTGCCTGAAAATATGTCTGTGTAAGTATATGCATGTTTGGCTGTAAAAAGTATTAAATATTATATTTATCTATAAAACCGTATCTTCATTATTGCTGACAAATTCCCTCAGTTCCGCCTCTTCATCAGGTGACAGCACATTATTCAAATCAAGTACAAACATAAGTTTCTCACCGAGTTTGACAACCTGCGACAGGAACCTTTTGTCGATGCCGGGAACTGAAGGCGGTGTATCATCAATGTTTTCTTCCTCAACCCTGATTACTTCATTTACCATGTCTACTGTAAAACCAACCAGTAAATCGTTATGGTAAACGGTAATAATTTTGCAGTTTTCATCAAATTCCTTGTCCTGCATGCCAAGGCGTTTTCTTAAGTTATAAATGGTTAAAACTTTACCGCGGAGATTCATCAAGCCTTCAATATACGGAGGTGCATTGGGTACCCTAAGCATATCCTGGAGCTTTATAATCTCCCTGACTTTACTTATTTCTACACCAAACTCTTCGTCTCCGACAGAGAATTTTACAAACTGACGAATTGCCATAAATTTACCCCCTAACCTCAGCGGTTGAACGTAAAGATAAACAAGCAATGCCTGTTCTTCTTTCATTTTATCAATAAGCCGGGAAATAAGCAATAAATAAATGGCACCGGAAAGTTTGGCCGGTTGAAGGTTCCCCTGCATTGCACGATACCTGCCGGGACTTAATGGTAAATATGCCGTGCAATGCCGGAAAAAATCAGGTTCTGTACGCGCTGTTTATTTTAACATAATCAAATGAAAAATCGCATGTCCACATAATGTCTTCAGAACTGCCCATTTTCAAATCCACTGTTATTTTCACTTCATCCTTCTTCAGTATTTCGAGGGCTTTGTTTTCGTCAAAGCTGAGTCCGACCCCGTTTTTGCACACCTGCAGATCACCGATGAATATGTCAATCAGGTCCGGGTCAAACTCCGCGCCTGAATAGCCTGCTGCTGTAAGTATCCTTCCCCAGTTTGCATCATGCCCGAATACTGCGGTTTTTACCAGCGGGGATTTTGCAATTGAATTGGTTATTTTATGGGCTGTTTCATTGTCGAGGGCATTCTTAACATGAATTTCAATAAGTTTTGTTGCGCCTTCGCCATCCCTCGCGAGCATCTTGGAAAGAGTTACCGATACTTTTTCCAGTGCTTCGGCAAAAGTTTCAAAATCGTCGTTTTCCCGGGTTATTTTCTCGTTTGCCGCATTGCCGTTGGCCAGGACAATAACCATATCGCAGACGCTTGTATCACCGTCCACCGAAATGCGGTTGAAGGACTTGTTTACTGCCCTTTCAAGAGCTTTCTGAAGCATCTCCTGTGAAATGAAAGCGTCGGTAAGAAAAACTCCTATCATTGTAGCCATATTCGGGTGGATCATTCCCGAACCTTTTGCCATACCATACAAGGTTGCTTTCTTCCCGGATAAGTTTATATCAACGGAAACCTCCTTCGGGAATGTATCGGTCGTCATAATTGCGCGGACGGCATCCTCCGAATTGTCAGAGCTTAACCGGCTGCATGCTTCCTTAAGCCCCGACTCTATTTTTTCCACCGGGAGAGGAAAGCCTATGACGCCGGTAGAACCAAGCAATACCTGGTCCTTATTACAGCCTGCAAGTTTTGCTGTAATTTCCGCAATTTTTTCAGCGTCTTCATCACCCTTCGGACCTACACAGGCATTGGCATTTCCGCTGTTAATTACAATGGCTTTTATTTTATTGCTTTTATACTTTTTCATCGTCCATTTAAGGGAATGTCCCTTGACCAGGTTCCTTGTGAAAACTCCCGCAGCGTCTGACAGGGGATCAGAGATAATAAGTGCCAGATCCTTTTTATTATCCTTTTTTATTCCGCAGGCAACTCCTGCAGTTTGAAAACCTGTTGGCAGCTTTATTGCACTCATATATACCTCCACGATGATTAAAAATACATAAATTTTGTATAATTATACATCAACCATAATTATGAAGTCAATCCTGAAATGTAGAATTTTTGCGTACCGTTGACAAACAAAACCGTTTTGGATAATATTTTCATTGTCATCAGTTGATAAGGTATAAAAAATCAGGAGGCTTTTCATGGATAATTATTATGATAAACTGAAAGAAACCGCGGACTATATACGTCAGAGAATTCACAGAACACCGTATATAGCCATTGTTTTGGGTTCAGGTCTTGGAAATCTCGCAAACTATATGTCGAACACCATTGAAATACCTTATGAGGAAATACCTAATTTCCCCAAGACCACTGTTGTCGGCCACGACGGGCGGCTGATTTTCGGTGAGCTTGGCGGAAGATATATAGTTGCGATGAAAGGCAGGTTCCATTACTACGAAGGATGGAACATGGAAGAGGTTGTATTCCCTATACGCCTTTTTAAGATTCTTGGTGTGAACAATCTGTTTCTGACGAATGCCGCAGGAGGTATAAATACACAGTTCAGGCCCGGCGACCTGATGCTTATAAAGGATCACATCGGTTTCTTTGCCGAAAACCCGTTAAGGGGCGCAAACATTGATGAGCTGGGGCCTCGATTTCCTGACATGTCCCATGTTTATGACCGGGAACTCCTGGAAATGGCTGCAGAATGCTCAATGCGCCTTCGCAGTGATATAAGAAGGGGTATTTATGCATATACGAAAGGGCCTTCCTTTGAAACTCCATCTGAGATAAGAGCACTTAAATACTTTGGTGCAGATGCCGTGGGTATGTCAACCGTTCCCGAAGCAATCACCGCAAGGCACATGGGTATGAAGGTTTTGGGAATATCATGCATAACGAATATGGCAGCCGGGGTTCTTGAAAAAACCCTGAACCATGAAGAGGTTATAGAAGCAGGGAAAAAGGTTGAAAGAAAGTTTGCGGCTCTTGTAACTGAAATCGTTAAGTCATGGCCGTAACAGCTGTTTTTTCGAACGGTTCATTTTCCTGAAAACAGCAGAGACTGTCATGATACCGAACGCAATAAAACAGGCCTTTGCTATTGCAGATACACCGAAGGATGCGGCGGCGGTATAATCCTTTTCGGCAATGAGCTGGATTGTACGATATGCGTCAACCCCAGGAACCAATGGAATAATACCTGGTATCAGAAATATTGTGGCCGGAGTTTTTCTTACTCTGGCCATTAATTCACTATATACTGCTACTGCCGCTGCTCCGAAAAAGACTGTCAGCATGGCTGCATTCGGGAACAGGGCCAATACCTGGTCATTTACCAGCATGCCGAGCGTACCCGACAACCCGGCCCAAACCAGGTTTTTTCTTTCTGTATTAAGCATTACCGCAGGGCAGAGACTGCCCAGGAAAGACAATATTATACGGCTCATAAAAACCTCCGGTCAGATTATATAGTGAACTGTCAAAATGCCAATCCATACTCCCATTCCAAGGGCAAGCACCGTTAAGAATGCTTCACCCAGCCTTGTTAATCCGCTTATCGTATCACTGGCAAGAAGATCCCTTATTCCGTTCGTAATTGCTACTCCGGGCAGAAACATGATTATTGATGATATTATAATAATATAGGCATTGGCGCCGGGTATTATAAACTCTGAGATTATGCTTATAAATCCGCCCGAAAAACCATTGACGAAATATATCAGAAACGGGAAATACCCGGCTTTAACCATAAACAGGTTCAGCAAATAAAGCAGCCCGCCTGTTACAAATGCAATGCCTCCGTCAGTTAAGCTGCCGCCGAAAAGGAGGGCATAGGCAAAAGATACTGCCGTGGATGAAATTATCTGTATGGGAACGGGGTAATATTTCACCGCTTTAATCTCTTCCAGTTCTTTTTTTGCTTCCTCATATGACAGCGTAACCGAAGCTATCTTTCTTGAAAAGGAATTTATACGGTCAATTTTGGTAAGGTCCAGGGTTCTGACCTTTATTCTCCGTACCGATGTCTCTGACTCGTACTCGGAAGAATATACAGTTAAAAAAATTCCCGTCGGAAGAACTATGGCTTCACAGGAATGGCCATATGCGCTGCATATTCTTGTTATGCTTTCCTCAACCCGGTATGTTTCAGCACCGTTGCGCAGAAGTATTTCGCCTGCCTCAAGGGCTATATCCAGCACTTCCCGAAGTTTCATAACAAAACCTTCCACTGATTAGCGATTTTAAACATATAAATATTATATCATTTAGTCTTAATAATGTTTAACGTAATGGACAGAATTATGACATTATCCGGGGATATGACCGGTATATGGTTTTATGGCAATAGCTGGTGTACCGTTATCCGTATTATTGGCAAAAAACATGCTGAAAGAAAATGTCTTTGGAAGACTGGTCAAATTTATATTCATAATTCTTATCCTGGCGGGAGGGTTGGGAATTTCTCATTATTTGCTTATAAACGATTTTGATTATGAGTGGATGTCATACTCTATTCCCCATTACATTGTCCCTGTTATAAGCAGCCTGATATTGGCTGCAATTCTGTATTTCTGCAAATTTGAATCTGAAGGTAAAAAAAGGGCTTTTACCCGGAAGGCAGCTTTTTCACTGGATGCGAAAAACAGAAAAAGAAGCGTGTGCATATCCAGGAATATAATCGGAAAGCCCGGCCTGAACAAGGACCTGTTTACATAAATCAAAATTTTTGAAAAATAGTTATTTTTTTGTCAGCGTAATGGTAAAATAGTGCAGGGAATAAAATAACTGTGATTATTATGACAGCAGCCACAGTGTTAATAACAGGCTGTCTGTTCGATTGGAGCTGGTTAGTATGAAAATAGTGGTTCTGGCAGGTGGATTAAGTCCTGAAAGAGATGTGTCATTGTCCTCGGGCAGCATGATTGCAAATGCACTGCTGGAAGCAGGGCACCGTGTGGTTTTGGTGGATGTTTATGAGGGAATTCAAATAACAGGCGATGTTGACCGCCTTTTCGAGGATAAAGCAGGTAATCCCTATTCTTACAGGGTACCGGATACCGAGCCTGATTTGGATGAAATCCGCAGGCGGAATAACAACAGGAAATCATTGATTGGTCCGAATGTGTTAACCTTGTGTGAAGCGGCAGATGTTGTATTTATTGCCTTACATGGGGCGATGGGTGAGAATGGTCAGTTGCAGGCGGTTTTCGATACCATGGGGATCCGTTATACCGGAACCGGATATATCGGCAGCCTGCTTGCAATGGATAAGGACCTTGCAAAACGTTTGATGCGCGGAGCCGGCATCCCGACCGCTGACTGGATGGTTGTCGATCATACCGTCACTGTACCCTGTATCATTGATACTATAGGAGTGCCTTGTGTTGTCAAACCATGTAGTGCAGGTTCGAGTATCGGCGTATCAATTGTGGAAAGCAGGAATGATCTGGACCATGCGATAAACTATGCAAGAAGCGTTGATGAAAACATACTTGTAGAGAAAATGATTAAAGGACGGGAATTCTCGGTTGGAATATTAGGCGGAACAGCGCTTCCGGTTATTGAAATTTTGCCTTGTGAAGGGTTTTATGACTACAAAAACAAGTATCAGGAAGGACTGACGAGAGAAATTTGTCCCGCTGACTTGTCCGGAGATGATACCGGAAAATTACAGGCTACGGCATTAAAAGTTCATCAAATTCTCCGCCTTGGTAGTTACTCGCGTATCGATTTTATCATGAACGAGCAAGGTGAGTTTGTATGCCTTGAAGCCAATACATTACCGGGAATGACGCCCACAAGTTTATTGCCGCAGGAAGCAAAGGCCATAGGAATTTCATACGTGGAGTTATGTGACAGGATTGTCAGGCTCGCCTTGGGATTTCTGTGATATACTGTTGAATAAAACATTTGCAGCAGCTTTATGTACATATATTGCTCATTTCTTCATTTCTTTTCCGTTGTATGTTTGCCCTGCAAACAGGAATTGTCCGTTCAATGGTCGAGGATTGGTTCTGAATTGCCGTAAGAAAACATTTTCTGACGTTACGGGCAATTTTTCTTTCTTTTGTGCATTAAATTTACAATTAGCCCATAATATTGTATGATTATATATATATCGTACCAAAAAAGTTTATAAATACCTGTTATGAGAGGAGTGAGAATGCATGGAAGATAATACTGGATGCAGCGCAACAGGAATGAAAACCCTGCCTGTCACTTACCCGATGATAACAACTTATACTCAGCATGCACATTTGTTGTCAATATTAGAGAGCTACGAGTTTACAAAAGGATGGATATTCAGTAACTTCATACAGTTATATATGAACAGGGACTACAAGCATAACTGGGGAGATTTCTATTTTCCGCTTCCTTACGAACTAAGACCTTCAGATACATGCAAATGGATTCTGAGTCAGAAAATAAAACGGGAGACTGTTGTAAAAAAATGGGCTTCGGCAACAGACTTTGCAGTTGATTGTATTAATTCCGATAATTATGTTCATACAATGCTGAATTATTACTACGTACCGTCAAGTGTACGCTATAAAAGATTGAATTTACTTCATGACATGCTGATTTACGGTTATGACCTGGATGAAAAAGTATTTTATATAGCTGATTTTTTCAGAAACGGAAAGTACTGCTACGAGGTTATTTCCTTTTCTGACTTTGAACAGGCCTTTAATACATACAATATTGCAACAAACCATGATTACCTGAATGGGCTTATATATTTATACAACGTAAACAAAAACTGCGACTATGAATTCAGTATCCACAACATTACCAGTTCCATCAAGGCATACCTGGATAACAGCATCCCTGAATACTGGGATAAGTACAACCGTAAAAACAGCGAAAACATAGTATTCAACAGGGAAGTATACAATACATTAATAAATTATATAACCGCAAAAATGGATGACAGGTCTGAAATAGATATAAGGCCTTTTTTTCTGCTTGCCGACCATAAAAAAATGATGTGCCTGCGAATTAGGTATTTATGCGAGCAAGGGTATTTTAAGCATAACAGTCAAAATGAAAACCAGCTCGACGAAATAGAAAGGAAAGCAAAAACATTGGTGACTGTTATCATAAAATATAATATTACAAGGAATGAATCCTGCAAAAGCAAAGCTATAGCCCTGATGAACCATATTGACAAGACGGAATACGATGTTCTTAAGCAATACATAAATGCTTAGTGTTTTTATGGTACAGTTTATATCACGCAATAATTCACTGAAAATAAAATAACGATAGCTGAATTTGGCTGTAAATTTTCTTGAATAAATAAGTTATACAATGATATAATAATAACTCAAAAGGTAAAAATTATTATAAAAATGGAGAATTTAAATATGAAAAGTATTATCCGCGATATAAAATCAGCCCCGACGGGCAGGCAGAAAATTGAATGGGCAAAAAGAAACATGCCCATTTTAAACAGAATTGAAGAGGAGTTTAAAAGAACACGTCCCTTTGAAGGTGTAAAAATATCCCTTTCAATTCATCTTGAAGCAAAGACCGCATATCTTTCGAAGGTGCTTGCGGCAGGCGGCGCCATAATGGCAGTCACAGGGAGCAATCCCCTTTCAACACAGGATGATGTTGCTGCGGCGCTTGTGGAAGACGGCATTAACGTTTATTCATGGTACGATGCCACACCAGAGGAATACGATCATTTTATTGATGAAACATTAAGTCATGGGCCGCATATAGTCATTGATGACGGCGGTGACTTAACCCATGCCCTTCATACAAGGAAAAAGGAACTGCTTCCAGGGATTTACGGAGGGTGTGAGGAGACGACAACGGGTATACTGCGTCTTAAGGCTATGGAAAAGGAAGGTACGCTGAAATTCCCGATGATGGCTGTTAATAACGCCATGTGCAAGCACCTGTTCGACAACCGGTATGGAACGGGGCAGTCTGTATGGGATGGAATAAACAGAACGACGAACCTGATAGCGGCGGGAAAGACCGTTGTTGTAGCGGGTTATGGCTGGTGCGGCAAGGGTGTTGCGATGAGAGCCAAGGGTTTGGGTGCAAAAGTCATAGTTACCGAAGTGGATCCTGTTAAAGCCATTGAGGCTGTTATGGATGGTTTCTCGGTCATGACAATGGATGAGGCAGCCGGGTATGGTGATATTTTTATTACCGTAACAGGATGCAATAAAGTGATTGTAAAAAGGCATTTTCTGAAAATGAAGGATGGCGCAGTACTGTGCAATGCAGGGCATTTTAACGTTGAAATCTGTATCCCTGACTTAGAGGAGCTAAGCAGCAAAATCGAAGAGACAAGAAAGAATATAACCTGCTATGAGCTGAATAACGGTAAAAAGCTCTATCTGCTCGGAGAAGGAAGGCTTGTAAACCTTGCATGCGGTGACGGGCATCCAGCCGAGATTATGGACATGAGTTTTGCAGTGCAGGCTTATGCCGCGCTGTATATACTGAATCACCGTTCGGAACTTAAGCCCGGCGTTTTTGAAATACCCGAAGAGATTGACAGGAAAATAGCGATGATGAAGCTGCAAAGTCTCGGCATTTCAATAGACGAGCTTACCGATGAGCAGAAGAAATATATTAGCAGCTGGTAACGGCAATAAGCCCGGATTGATGCAGAATGCCTTCCGGGTACGGCCCGAAGCATTTTTTTGATGAAAGGTGCGGTTCAGGTTGGAAAAAGAAATTCTTAACATGGATGAGGCAGCCGAGTTGTTTGGAGTAAGCATAAAGACTTTTATAAAACTCTTAAGGGAGGAAGATGTTCCAGCAAGAAAAATAGGAAGAGAGTGGAGATTCTCAAGAACGGCATTGATTGACTGGCTGTCGAAGGGCAGTTCAAAAATGTATTCATCCAGCGAGCAGGATGTGAGGCAGTTTTTTGAGAAAATAGCCGACAAGTGGGAGGAAATAAGCTCCGGAATATATGATCATTCGATTATTAACAAGTTAATTGATTCGGGTCTTCTGAACAAGGACATGACAGTCCTGGATTACGGTTCGGGTGACGGATTTATTTCCCGGGGTATAGCTTCACACGTCGGAAAAATCATAGCGATGGATATGTCCGGGTCAATGCTGGACGAGCTGGAAAGAAAGGCAAAACAGCAGGGCATTGCAAACATACTGACCGTGGAATGCGAAGAAAGCGAGGTTCCGCTGAGAGACGGCCGGGTTGACATGGTTTGCGCATCCATGATTCTGCACCATATCAAGTACCCGGAAGAAATAATACAGGAGTTCCACCGGGTGCTCAGACCGAACGGAATTCTTTTTATTGCCGATCTTTTACCGCATGATGACGAGGAATTCCGGATAAACATGCATGACTACCACAGCGGAATAAACCCTGCTGAGCTTGAGCACTGGCTCCTGGATACAGGGTTTGGCAGCATCGGTATCGAAAGATTAACCGATATGGGCAAGGAGAAAAAGAATATATTCGTACTGACTGCCATAAAGGCAGAACGGGTATAAATACCTCTTTATGAAGGGACAATAATAACAGAAAATTACTATATGCAACGGAGACTGTTTAATGCCAGACTATTTTGACGAGTTCAGCAAACATCTGATTTCGGACGACAAACCTTCCGGGTATTTCAGGAAGATTGAGGATGAAGATTTTTTCAATAATGATTACCCCTTTACGCTGCTCAGCAGGTTAAAGCATACAGAGCAGAACCCCAAATGGCATCCCGAGGGTAATGTATGGAATCATACACTTAAAGTTGTTGACAACGGTGCCCTTGTAAGGGACAAAAGCGATGATAAAAAAGTGTTTATGTGGTCATGCCTGTTGCATGATATAGGAAAACCTGCTACAACTAAAATAAGAAGGGGAAAAATAACAGCCTATGACCATGACAGGGCAGGCGAGAAGTTGTCTGTTGATTTCCTGGGTGCTCTCAATTGTGATGATGAGTTTATATATAAAGTTTCAAAGATGGTCAGGTGGCACATGCAGGTTTTAATGGTGATCAAAAACCTGCCCTTTGCCGACATTGAAACGATGGTCAGGGAAGTGCCTGTTTACGAGATCGCGTTGCTTGCCATGTGCGACAGGCTGGGACGCGGTGAAGTAACAGAAAGGGTGTTGTCAGAAGAAAAAAGGAACATGCGGTATTTCCTTGAAAAATGCATGCCTTATATCAAGTCCCTGAAATAAACATGTTGTTCCCGGATTTAGAACCGTGCATGCCTGTGCATGGCCTGGACCGGGCACAATCCGAAATATATATTGTTTGGAGGTATTGTAATGCAGTATGGTTATTTTGATCGAAAAGCCCGCGAATATGTAATTACAAGACCTGATACTCCAACACCCTGGATAAACTACATCGGAAGCGGGAAATACGGAGGGATAGTTACAAACACCGGCGGAGGCTATAGTTTCCACAGGGACCCTCAAAACAGGAGAATAACAAGGTACAGGTACAACAATCTTCCCATGGACAGGCCGGGCAGGTATATCTATGTCCGGGACAGGATAACCGGAGAGTACTGGAATCCCGGGTACCAGCCGGTACAGAGAAAACTTGATGCGTACAGGTGCAGGCATGGTATGGGTTATACTGTCATTGAGGGGGAATACAGGGGAATTGCGGCCGATGTTACATACTTTGTGCCCGATGACAGGGATTTTGAGATCTGGCTTGTACATATCAGAAATCTTGGCCACACAGAGAGAAAACTCCAGGTTTTCAGTTATTCCGAGTTCTGTTTCTGGGACGCCGTTAAGGATCAGCAGAATGTGGACTGGGTCCAGCAGATAAACCAGGGAAGATACAATGACGGGATTATAACCTGGCACCCGCACCATTTTGACAGCGAATGCGCATTCTTTGCAACAAATGCGGAAATAAACAGTTTTGACACAAATCTTGAGGCATTTATAGGCAGATACCGCTGTGAATCAAATCCCATCGCGGTTGAAACCGGAGCCTGTTCCAATTCCATATCCTACAGGATGAACGGTGTGGGAGCCTTTTGCATTGATCTTGATTTGAAAGCCCGTGAAGAGAAGGAAATAATATTTATTCTCGGATATACCGATGACAAAAGGACAATACGGGATGAAATACAAAGTTACTTAAATGTGGATTATGCAAAGGAGGCCCTTGCCAGGTTAAAGGATTACTGGGAGGAATACCTGGATAACCTTTATGCCGAAACCCCCGACGAGGATATGAACCTGTTCGTAAATACATGGAACCAGTATCAGTGCAAGATTACTTTCAACTGGTCAAGGTTTGTGTCCATGTACCAGCTTGGCCTCGGAAGAGGAATGGGAACCCGTGACAGCGCACAGGATACTCTCGGGGTTATGCATTCAATTCCCGAACAGGCAAGTGAGCTGCTTAAAAAATTGATCCACTGCCAGTACACCGACGGGCGTGTTTATCACCTGTTCTTCCCGCTGACGGGTGAAGGTGGAGAGGGAGATGCACCCATTGTAAAATACGACTGGTATTCCGATGACCATCTCTGGCTTCCTCTTGCTGTGAATGCATACCTGAAGGAAACAGGGAATTTCGAATTCCTGAACAGTATTGTTTTATACAACGACAACAAGACCGAAGACACCGTCTGGGAACACCTGAAAAAGGCAATGGAATTCACATACAACCATCGCGGCCCTCATAATCTTGCCCTTATAGGAAGAGCCGACTGGAACGACACATTGAACCTGGACCTCGGAAACGGGATTGCCGAGAGCGTGTTTACTTCAATGCTGTTCTGCAGGGCTGCTCTTGAGATGATTGAAATAGCCGAATATACAGGGGAAAAAGAGCTCGCGCGTATGTACAGGAACTGGTACGAAGAAATGAAAAAGGCGATAAACGAATCATGCTGGGACGGAGAATGGTATGTAAGGGCATTTGACGATGAAGGAAACGTTATGGGTTCAAAGAATTGCGAATACGGTAAAATATTCATTAACAGCCAGCCATGGGCTGTATTGAGCCAGGTTGCCCCTGAGGAATATGCCGGGAAATGCCTCGGTTCGGTATATCAGCACCTGAATACGAAATATGGAATTGTTAAGGTATATCCGGCATACCCGAAATATGATCCGAAAATAGGCGGAATGACTACATTCCCGCCGGGAGCGAAGGAAAACGGCGGTATTTTTGCTCATACCAATCCATGGGTTATGATTGCCGAATGCCTGATGGGCAACGGAAACCGGGCTTACGAGTATTATACACAGATACTTCCCGCAAGGAGAAACGACGATGTGGATTTGTTCGAAGTGGAGCCCTATGTATACTGCCAGAATATTCTCGGAAAGGAGCATCCCCAGTTCGGAACAGGAAGGAACTCTTGGCTTACGGGTACAGCAGCATGGAATATGGTAGCAGTAAGCCAGTATATACTGGGAGTGAGGCCTGAATACGACAGCCTTACGGTAGATCCGTGCATACCGTCGGAATGGAAAGGCTTTAAGGTAAGAAGGAAGTTCAGAGGCTGCACTTACAATATAGAAGTGAAGAATCCTGACGGGGTATGCAGGGGTGTTAAGAAAATTATAGTCGACGGTGCCGAAACCGACAGGATACCTGTAAAACCTGCAGGAACGGTCTGTGACTGCGTTATTGTAATGGGTTGATTTTCAGAAAAAATATTTTATAATTATAATCAGTTGCGGGAACTTTTTCAGGTATTATAAAGTCTATATAATATAACTGGCTACCCGCAACTTAAAAAGCATAGTTGACAACTTAAACGGTTTCAGCTATGCTTTTTTGTTGTTTTTTTTCGATTATAGAATGCTATTACAATGCAGATGGTGAGATTGTAGAAGATACAAGAATGATAAATAAAAAGCAGTCTCATGATTTATGCTTTTTAGCCTAATGGAACTTCCTGGAACCTTTGGCGTCTAAAAAAATGGGTACCATGCAGGAAAAAGCTATGGCATGGTTTCCGGCATAAACAGTTTTTTTAAGTTACCTGAGGAAGTGTTGTGAATTATGAGAAACCGAATACTGATTTTAATTTTCGTTTTTGCAATAATTCTTGCCGGGTGTACCGCAACCGGATACCTGGAACCGGGCCCCAAAAAGGCCGAAGGAACCGAAAATGCATCTGATATTGAGGCATACGGAACAGATGAAGGAACTGAAACAGGGTCTCCTGAAATGACCGGGATAACCGAAGAAAGCGAAGTGACAGAAGCAACAGAAACAGAAACAGGTGAAGAAATTGAAACGCCCAACATAGTTATCAGGGCAACCAGAAAATTCGCATGGAACCTTTTCAGGGAAATAAACGAGGAGGATCAGGACAAGGAAATCTTCATTTCCCCGTTTTCGGTATCAAGCGTGCTTATGATGGCGTACAACGGTGCCGGAGGAACCACAAGGGATGCGATGGCAGAGGCGATGTACTGTGAAGGCATACCGATTGATGAGCTGAATGAGGATTACAGGGATTTAATCAGCAGGTTAAGCAGTTTGGATGAAAAGGTTAAAATAGAGATTGCAAATTCGATATGGTCAAGGCAGGGGTTTGAAATACAGAAAAACTTTATTGGCATAGGCAGAAACTATTTTCTGTCTGACGTGGAAAGCCTTGATTTTGCGGAGCCCGGGTCAGCAAATATAATTAACAGCTGGGTGGCCGAAAAGACACACAACCTTATACCCTCGGTCATCAGCCCCCCGATACCGGATGAAGTCATGGTGTATCTTATAAATGCCATTTATTTCAAGGGTGAATGGACAGAAGCCTTTAAGGCCGAAAGAACCTTTGAAACCGATTTTCATTCCTATGACGGCAGGAAAGACAGGATACAGATGATGCAGAAGGAAGACAGGATAGAGCTGGCGGAATCGAACGAATACAGGGCGGTAAGCCTTCCCTACGGCGATAAAAAAACTGCCATGATGGTAATTCTGCCAGGCAAAGATATAAATCAGTTTATAAAAAACTTTGACGACGAAAAATGGGATGCAATGCTTGAAAGTTTACGACCGGTTAATGATTTGCATCTGCAGCTTCCGAAATTCAAAATGGAATACGGCATCAGGGAACTGAACAGCTCTCTGACTGCTCTCGGTATGGGGGAGATTTTTTCGGAACGTGCAGATTTCAGTGGTATTGCGAGAGATATATACATCAGCAGTGTTCTTCATAAGGCGGTGGTGGATGTAAACGAGGAAGGAACAGAGGCTGCTGCCGCAACTGTGATTGAATTTGAGACAACCTCATTCATTGAACCTGTACGGTTTATAGCCGACAGACCCTTTTTATTTGTTATTTATGATACCGGGGACCGGAATATTCTTTTCGTCGGCAAGAAGCTGTTTGGAGACAGGTGATAATCTCAGGCATTAAAAAACCCGGAAGCAATGCTGCAAAACTCCTCACAGCATTCATACTGGAGCTCGTGACCGCAGTTCTGAACTTTGCGGATCATTGAGTTATTAATATGTTTATGCAACAGTAGTGAGTTTTTGTTCGATATCACCCGATCCTTGCCGCTGTATACAATAAGGACCGGAACCTCCACTTGGCTTAATCCATGCAGAAACGTGTTCACAAGCTCTTTATTGGGACCGCGTAAGGTCATGAACTCGTGAAAGATCGAGAACATCGTTCTTAAAGCTCCTGGCTTGTTGATATAACTGTATGCATGGTTAAGCCAGTTTCTGCTTCGCGTGCTGTTGTTGTAAAAGCTTTGCCTGGTAATGAGCCTCACGATGCTGAGCGGTACCGGGATGTTTATTTTCTGAAAGAACCCCGGCGAAAAAAACCTTAATGAAAACGGAATTTTTATAAAGACACTGTTCAGAACCATCAGCTTTTTAACCAGGGATGGGTATTTTATAACAAGATTCAGGCAAATGGCTCCGCCGAGCGAATGTCCTGCAAGGTAAATCCTCCCGGGACTTATTACGGAAATAAAGTCTTTCAGAAAACCAGTAAGGAAGTCGAGGGTATATGGGATTTCCGGCTTGTCGCTTAAGCCATGCCCGGGAAGGTCCAGGGCAATTACCCTGTAGTTTTTGGACAGTATTTCCATCGCAGGCTCCCATTCCTCCAAAAAGCCTGCAATGCCGTGGACAAGGACAACGGCATCCCCTCTTCCTTCTTCCCTGTAGCGGACCGAAAACCCGTTGATCTGCAGATATTTGTCTGTATGCATTCCAAATCACCATAACTGTATTGATAGTTTAACTATAACACAAATACAGGCTGATTGCGCGCGTCTTACGGCAAACAGCAGGTACTCCTGAATTTTATTACTGCTTGTGCCATGTAATATAATTGACTCAAACTTGTTATTTTCTTAATACAAAAGTAAACAGAGTAAAGTGGTTATTTTTGCTTGCGCATGATAAAATACCAGATAGAGGATATGCACTTTACGGATTGATTATAAAAGCATTGAATTCCGTTGTTTTTGGAACTGAATGCGGCTTAATCCGTCTAATAAAGTGCATATTTTACAAAAGACAAGAAAAAGTTGTTCGGAGGATTTAGCATGAGGGTGAAAAAAGCAGCAGTACTATTCTTATCACTTGCAGTATTATTCTCAGGAGCGGTTACGGGTTCGTATGCATCTGAACCTGGCCAGCCCGGCAGTTCCGTTATTTACCAGACAGTTGAAAGCAAAATTATTACTTCAGGTGTAACACAGGATACCATAACAAGGTATACCGATCTCGGATGGCAGAAGATTTATGTGCTCAAGGCAGACCTGAATGATCCGAATGTACATATTGATGCGTTAACAAACGGTGAATCAATCCAAACACCGTTGACTACAACCGAGCATATGCAGGAATGGGGCGCAATAGCAGGAATAAACGGCAGTTTTTTTCTCAGTTCGGATCAGCCCGGCAAGCAGAATCTTATCGGGCCCATGGTACAGTCCCAGAATATAAAAACTGCGGATTCAACTTTTAACCTTGACAGGGATAATATGGCCACATTTGCGATAGATGCAGCAAGAAGCGGCATAATCAAGTACTGGAAAACCGACATCCGGATTTATGCGCCGAACGGCGAGTATTTGAGCGTTGCAAGATACAATGAGCCTTATTACGGGTATAGTGACTTCACGGTGCTGGACAGGAAATGGACCACCATGTCGGTTGGTACACGGAACGGTTATTATTCCAACGTAACCGAAATGATTGTTGAAGACGGGATAGTCAAGGAAATCCGGATAAACATGCCGGCAACAGAAATTCCGTTAAACGGATTTGTGGTAATAACTGGAAAAGAGAATACGCCGAAGATTTTAGAGAATTTTAAAGTGGGTGATCCTGTCCGTTTTGATATTACAACAACCCCGGACTGGATTGGAATGAAAATGGCGGTCAGCGGCGGAGGAATGGTTGTTGTTGACGGTGAAATACCCCAGACATTTACCCATGAAGTGGCGGGAAGACATCCAAGAACCGCAGTGGGAGTGAGCGAGGACGGAAAGACCATTTACATGGTGGTTGTTGACGGAAGACAGTCTCACAGCATTGGAATGACAATGACAGAACTTGCGGAGTTTATGCTTGAAATTGGAGCATACAACGCTCTTGCGATGGACGGCGGCGGTTCTTCCACCATTGCTTCAAGGGAACCCGGAACCGAGAATATTGCCGTTCAGAACAAGCCAAGTGATGGTGTTCAGAGAAGAATACCAAATGCCATAGGAGTATTCTCCATGGCACCGCCTTCTCCTTTGGCTGGGCTTTACATAGAAACAAAGGATCCGAATGTGTTTGTTAATACATCAAGGGAGTTTACTGTGAAAGGCTACGACGAGTATTATAATCCGGTGCAGATAAATCCCGAAGAAGTTACATGGCATGTGGAAGGTGTTGAAGGCAGTTTCACAGGCAATGTATTCAGACCCGCGTCTGTCGGTACTGCAAAAATTACAGCAACAGTGGGCGAAATATCTGCAGAAACGGATGTTAAAGTGTTAAGCGGACCTGTAAAGTTAACACTGAGCAGTAAAGACATAACGCTTATTAATAAAGAACGGAAGAAATTCACTGTCACGGGTGAGGATCCGGAAGGGTTTACGGCATCCATTAACCCGGCGGATGTCAGCTGGAAGACCGTGGGCGGTATAGGTATCTTTTCAAACGATACATTCATCGCTACAAATCCCGGATACGGCTATATCTCGGCTACGGTCGGAGATACTCATGCATACTGCGCAGTAACCGTTCTGCCGACTGTGTCAACCCTTGTTGATGACTTTGAAAAAGAAAATGCAACGTTTTTATCGTATCCTTCTACAGTTGCCGGATCCTATCAGCTTTCAGGCGAACAGAAACACAGCGGCAAAACATCGGGTAAACTGTCATACAGGTTCGAACTGGCTGAAACCAACAGGGCTGTGTACGCGGTTCTGAACGGAGGAGGTATCTCTCTGCCGGCCAATGCGATCAGGGTTGGTTTCTGGGTTTATAATGACCATGAAAACTCAAACTGGTTAAGGATTGAGGTACAGGACAGCCAGAACAAAACACACAGGCTCGGCGATTTGACAAAACTGGACTGGGTTGGCTGGCGGTATGTCGAGATACCGTTAAACGGTGTTCCTCTTCCCGCGAAACTGACAAGAATCTACCTCGTACAGGTTAACCCCATTGAAGAAGCCGGTGAAATCTATATTGACGATCTGAGCATTATTACAGTTGAGCGGGATAAGGTGACCGCCAATACGGAAATAGCAGGGCTGGAAACCATAGTGGTCAATAGTTTTGAAGAAAACAACATCAGCTTTACATCATATCCTTCCTATGTTCCTGCAGAAGCCGCCATTGCAGGTGAATATGCAAATTCAGGGACTTCAAGTGTTCGCCTGGATTATGTGTTCAAGGATTCACCCGAAACCCAGGCTGCCTATATCGTGCTGCCGAACAAGGGAATAAGCCTTCCCGAAGGAACTGAAACAATCGGGCTGTGGGCATACAGCCAGAGGTTCACCAAAAGCTGGCTCAGGGCTGAGGTAATAGACGCAGACGGTAAGGTAAACTATGTGATGCTCTCAGAGGGAATTACCTGGACAGGCTGGGCTTATGTCGAGGGGAAGGTATCACATATTAAGAAACCTGCAAGGGTTACGCGGTTATATGTTGTAAACCCGAGCCCGATAGATGAAAAAGGGCATATATACCTTGACGATCTACAGTTTAATATAAAAACGGGTAAAACGGTGAATTTCAATAATATCCCTGCAGATACCGTTCCTTCGGACAGGAAGAACCAGGCAGTAACTTATGCGATAGGCGAGAACAACTACAGGTTTTCTGTATTCGGTGAATCCCGTGAACCTGCAAATGACGTGGAAAAATACCTGGTAGATTTCCTGGCGGACAAAATTAACAAGTATATTGAAATAGGCGTGTTTGTAGGAAACGGTTCCCACCAGGTGGTATCAAAGGTAGAAAAACCAGTGCTTGCAACAGGCAGCGGTTATAAATCAATGGATATGCAAGGTTCAAGGTTCATACAGCTGGATATGAGGTCAAAAAGCCTCAGGAACGGTACCACGGGGCAGTGGCAATGGCTTTTGGATCAGCTTGAATCCTTTACCGGGCAGAATGTATTCCTGTTCCTCGAAAATACCCCGGATTCATTTACCGATAAACTTGAAGGCAAGCTGTTAAGAGACATTCTGGCCGAATATGCCGGCTCGAAATTTGAAAATGTATGGGTGTTTTATAAAGGTGACAGGAACATGGTTACAAAGGACAGGGGTGTAAGATACCTTTCAACATGCGGGTTTGACGTGGAAAATCTTACCCCGGAAAACAAAAAAGCAGCACTGTACATCCTTGTTACCATTATGGGTGATCAGGTAACCTATGAATACAAGCCTATAGAATAGAACTAACATACCTGCCAAAGGGGCTGTCCGGAGAAATTTTATCCGGCAGCCCTTTTTTACATGTTATAACGAAAATAATGGCGGTTATCTTTTCAGGATGGTTGCCTTTATAGCCTTTTTTATCAGGGCGTAAAAAGTTACATCGAAAATCGCATAAGATTTGACGAATTCACAGCATCTTCTTTCCGGTATTGAATTAATTCTGCCAAAGCCTTCAGATTATAAGACCTATTCGGTTTTCAGCAGTTCATACAGCGCACCGTTAAATGTTTTTTTACCCTCTGTTTTTACACTAACATGCTCTATGCTGTAGCCTTCGCTTATTATTTTCCTTGCAAGCACTGCATACTCATAGGTTTCGCTGATATTCCCAACGCTTGTTTCGGTATTTCGTTTTACTATCTCGTATATCTTGCCGATCTTGTTCAGGTTTTTCAGATTAACATGCTGTTCAAAGAACGATTTAAAAAAAAGAAAGGTGTTGTCGGCTCTTGAACAGGTTATATATTTTCCGTCACGGGTATAGCCCTGCCTGAACCTTACGAACCCTTCGGCTTTTCTGCCGTCAAGACGCTGGATTCCCGGTTCGAGATGGATGTAGAGATCCTGGGTCGGATCCTCGTAATGCATATACATTGGAACATCTATTACAACACCCCCGAAAAAATCAACTATTTCACGAAACCCGTCGGTTTCAACGGCAATATAATCATCAATCTCAACAGCAAATATTTCATATATTAAGTCGGTCAGGAAATTAATACCCGGTTTTCCCGGAAACCTGGCGTTATCCGGCGAGTATTCAAGCATCCTGCCGAATGCATGGGCTGCGTTTATCTTTCTGCTTCCTTTTTCGCTGTAAAACTGGGGTGCCTTTTTTTTAAGCTCTTTCAGCAAATCAGGCGAATAATCAATGTAGATATCCCTTGGTATATCAATAAGCCTGACTGATTTTTTTTCCTCGTTTATGCTGACGATGATCATGGTATCGTAATTTGAGTAGGCAGGGTCCTTGCCTATCAGTAAAACATTCCTGTCACCTGTATCAGTAATGCCTGTATAATATTTCTGGTTTTTTGTTATGGCTGTTTTTTCTTCTCTTTGAGCGCTGGTATCATCTGTATCTGCTTCGGGTGCTGGAGTTGCGGCAGGAGTTATGGCCGGCTCATCATAACTTTCATCAGTGATTTTTGCCTGGATTTTTCTCAGCCTTGCCAGTTCCTTTTTTGCACCTGATACAATAGAATATATGCATGTTCCTGATATAACAACCATCACAACAGTAAAGGCAAGAAAAATCTTTTTGCTCATGCAACCGCTCCATGTTCTGTCTTTTTAAGCTGAAACATAAATTATTTTCTGCAATAAGTTTATAAATAATCACGTTTTAATGACCAATTACGGAGATATATATTCCATTTACGGCAAAAAATAATCTAACATTGCATTGCACGGTATTTCTAAACACTTGACGATAGTTGAAGATGTAAAGATATCGTGCGAATGCTCAGAAGCAGCCGCTTCGTTTGAAGGAGCTGGTAAGTATCAGCTCGGGCAAGCCAAAACTCGCAAAAATGCTTTTGAAAGAATTTAGTATGAAGCATTTTTGCTCCGTTGGCTTGCTAATCCTCGCTTCTTTTTGCCCATCTCTAAGCTGCACTTCGCTGAAGGTTTCCTCGCATTGCACGATATCTGTAAACACTTGACGGTAAAGATACCGTACGAAGCCGTGCGGAGATTGAACTCATTATATAAAAATAGTATTATTATTCTAACCACGAAAAAGTAAATGATTTCTAATGCGGATGCTTAAATGCTTTTGTAAACCGTTATAAATACCCGGGGTGGAACAATGAAGAACCATGAAGAATTAAAACAGTTGACTAATATGGCAGCATTAAGTCTCTCGGATATTGAAGCCGAAAAGTTGTTCAATGACATCAGGAACATATCGCAGTACCTTGCTGAAAAACTCTCGGGCCTTGATACCCGAAACACAGAACCGATGGTACATGTGTCTGATATAACAAATGTATTCCGCGATGATAACGAAAGTGACCCGCTGAAACGGGAGGAACTGCTCAGTAACGCACCCGAGACAGTAAACGGCTGTTTTGCGGTGCCGAAAATTATCGAAGAAATCTGAACGGAGTTGTTTTGCCTTGGAACTTACCCGGTTAACAGTCAGTGAAACATTGAAAAAAATAAAAGGCAAAGAGATTGGCATTGCCGAACTTGTCAGTGCATACCTTGACCAGATTGAAAACCTGAACAAAACAATAGGTGCCTATATTACGGTCTGCCGGGAGGACTGTGAAAAAAGGGCGGAAGACATACAGAATAAACTGGATACCGGAGAGAATCTTCCGTTGGCGGGAATCCCGGCGGCGCTTGCTGATAATATCGTAACCCGCGGTGTTTTAACCACATGTGCGTCTAAAATGCTTCACAACTTTATACCACCCTATGATTCAACCGTTAGTGAGAAACTGCGAAACAGCGGCGCAGTTCTTCTGGGTAAACTCAACATGGACGAGTTCTCGGCAGGAAATTCGAATGAAAATTCATATTACGGGCCTGTAAAAAATCCATGGGACTTTGAAAGGGTCCCGGGCGGTTCAAACGGTGGTGCCGCCGCAGCGGTTGCAGCTAATATGGCATGTTTTGCCGTTGGCTCGGATGCCTGTGGTTCGTTAAGGCAGCCTGCATCCTTTTGCGGGGTTGTGGGGTTAAAGCCGACTTACGGCCTGGTTTCAAGATATGGGCTTATTGCCTTTGCATCGTCCTTCGAGCAGATAGGTCCGATAACCCGTAGTGTTGAAGATGCGGCAGTTGTGTTAAATGCCATAGCGGGTCATGACCCTAAGGATTCAGTTTCTGCTAAATCCAGGCACCCGGATTACACGGTATTTCTTAATAACGATATAAAAGGAATCAGGATGGGCCTGCCGAAGGAATATATCGGAACCGGGATTCAGGCAGATGTAAGGCAAAGACTGTTTGAAGCATTAAAGGTATTTGAATCGATGGGGGCCGTTGTGGAGGAGGTTTCCTTTCCTATGACCGAATACGCCGTTAGTGCATATTACATATTGTCTTCAGTTGAAGCCGCCTCGAACCTTGGCCGATATGACGGCATCAGGTATGGTTACAGGGCGGAACATTATCCGGATGCAGGGGATTTATACAAAAAAACCAGGAGCGAAGGGTTCGGCTTCGGGGTTAAAAGAACAATCATGCTCGGAACTTATTTTACAGGCAGGGACTGTTATGATTCTTTCTATAAAAAAGCATTGAAAGCAAGGCGCCTGGTTACCGAAGATTTTGAAAAAGCGTTTGATAAGGTTGACATAATTGTTTGCCCGACGGTTCCCGTGACTGCATTCAGAGCAGGAGAAAAAGCCGATGATCCCATCGGGATGCATATGAGCTATGTATACACCGTAGCGGCGAACATTGCCGGGTTTTGCGCGATCTCGGTACCAAACGGAACCGACAGCAAAGGGCTTCCGACAGGTCTTCAGCTCATCGGCAAACCCTTTGACGAGGGAACACTGTTAAAAGCTGCGCATGCCTTTGAGAAGAACACCCGGTTTGATAAACCTTTCGATGTGATATGTTAAGTGTTGACTTACAGTTTAAAAATAATAAACGACGGTGGCTTTATTTATGAAAGGCTTAAATATCAGGCAAACCGAATATGAAGCTGTTATTGGCCTGGAGGTTCATGCCGGACTTGCTGTTAATACCAAAATGTACTGCGGCTGCAAAACAGAGTTCGGAGCAGAACCGAATACCCAATGCTGCCCTGTCTGCACAGGCATGCCCGGGGCTTTGCCCGTTCTGAACAGGAAAGCAGTGGAGTATGCCATAAAGGCAGGGCTTGCGACTAACTGCAGCATAATCCGGTATTCCCGGCAGGACAGGAAACACTATTTCTATCCCGATCTGCCGAAGGGTTACCAGGCCTCCCAGCACAACCTGCCCTTGTGCACCGGCGGCTTCCTGGAAATAGAGGTTAACATGTCTGCGAAAAAAGTAGGAATTAGGGGAATCCATATCGAAGAGGATGCAGGGAAACTTATTCACGATGAATCCGGGAAGTATTCTCTTGTAGACTATAACCGCAGCGGAGTGCCGCTGATTGAAATTGTCACCGCCCCCGATCTTGGTTCTTCGGAGGAAGTCAGGGCATTTATACTGAAACTGAAAACAATACTTGAGTACACCGGCGTTTGCGACTGCAAAATGCAGGAAGGTTCGCTAAGGGTGGATATAAACCTGTCGGTAAGGCGAAGGGGCGAAAGTACCTTCGGAAACCGCACCGAGATTAAGAACCTGAACTCTGTCAGGGCAATCGTCAGGGCCGTGGAATATGAAGCAAAAAGGCAGGCCGAAGAACTTGAAAAAGGCCGGTCAGTCCGCCAGGAAACAAGGAGATGGGATGACGCAAGGGGAGTAAGTTATCCGATGAGAGAGAAAAAAGGGGCCGATGATTACAGGTTTTTCCCTGACCCGGATCTTTGCCCGATAGTCATTGATGACGCGTGGCTGAATGAAATCAAATCATCTCTCCCGGAACTGCCCGATGAAAAGAAGAAACGTTTTGTTTTGGAATATAAACTTCCCGCATATGATGCGGATTTCATAACAGGCTCAAAACAATTGTCCGACTATTTTGAGGAGGCGGCAAAAAGATGCAGGAATCATAGGGCCGTATGCAACTGGCTGATGGGTGATATTTCGAAGAAGCTGAATGAAAGTAATATTGAAGTATCGGATATACCGGTAAGTCCTGAAAACCTTGCGAAACTTGTTGAGCTCACCGATTCTGGTATTATCAGCTGGAAAATAGCCAAGCAGGTGTTTGTAGTCATGTGGGATACAAACAGGGATCCTGCTGAAATTATTGAGGAAAAAGGGCTTCGGGTTATAAATGATACAGAAGAGATCCGGAAAGTGATTATACAGGTTTTAGAAGAGAATCCGAAAGCCGTTGAAGATATAAGAAACGGAAAAGAAAAGACAATAGGTTTTTTAATAGGCCAGGTCATGCGTAAAACGGGCGGTAAGGCGTCCCCTGGCATTGTCAACCGGCTGATTTTCGAAGAACTGGAAAGGCTGTTCCATGAATGAGAATTACCGGTTACTGTGATTTCCCAGAGTCACTGAATTTTTGCTGAATTTCCTGTCTGCTGATTTCCGGCCGTAAAACCGAAGATTTGCTGAAGAAATAGGTAAAAAACATGTAACCGGACGTTTTAAGGATTAACGAAACTATGACTGCCGCTCTGCTTTGAGAAATAATTCCGGGTATGAGCAGCGATGCACAGATGGAAAAGATACCTGAGTATATAACAAGCAAAGAATACTTTTTCTTCACAATGCTGATGACAATAATCGCCAGTATTAATCCCGTATATGCAAACAGGCTTGTTTTGACTGCCATGTGCCTGTGCAGCGAATCTGTATTCGGGCTTAAAACCGCAATGACAAGAGGGAAAACATAAAGCAGGATAAAAACTATAGTATTGAGATCCCTGTTTCTTTTAGCGGCAAGTACTATAAAAAGGGCAGTTACCAGGACAAACTCGGAAAAGAAGATATAGGATTCCGCCAGCAATGTATTAAGCGATAAAAAGGACATTATGCCAAGTATCAGTGAAGACAGGAATGATGTTCCCAGGTTTTTGAAAAAAGGTTCATCCTTAACTGCCAGTGACGACAGGTAGATATATGCTGAAAAGATAAGAACAATCAGCAGATGAATCTGGTTCTCAAGCCTGATATAGAACAATTCAACACGCCTCCATGCTTTTCGCAAATAATTTGAACTAATTAATATATCGGCAATATTAACCAAAAATTTTGTATAATCAGGAGTAACAGATATGTATTTACTGTATAAACAATGGGTATGAATATAACTAATATTGAATACCGGACGGAATGCCTGTTTTAGGAGACAGAACCCGCGGAAGAAAGGAGGAAATGACGGTGAAAAGGGAAGAGAGCTCTTCATCGGTTGTTAAACTTGGCCAGAAAAACGGGATTTCCTTTTACCATGTAAAATCAGACAAATTCAAAACGGTCAGGATAGATATTTTCATCCTTGAACCTCTGAGTAAAAAAAATGCCACGCCTAACGCACTTATTCCGTATGTTCTCAAAAGAGGATGCAGGAATTACCCTACGCAGCAGGAATTGTTCTTTAAACTTGAGGAATTATACGGGGCGGGTATCAATGTTGCGGTGTATAAAAAGGGCGAATACCAGGTGGTTTATCTGAATACCGGGTTTGTTTCGGACAAATACACTGTAAACGGTGAAAAGCTGTTTGAAAAGGCCGGCGGGCTTCTGCTTGAGATATTGACCGATCCTGTTACCGAAAACGGATTGTTTTTGAAAGACTATTTCGAACAGGAAAGGGAGAACCTTGTTCAAAGAATCCGCAGCCGTGTAAACAACAAAATGTTTTATTCGCTCCTGAGATGCATGGAGGAGATGTGTAAAGACGAACCGTTTACGGTTTATGAAGACGGGGACGAGGAAAGCGCGAAAACCCTGACAAACGATGAGCTTATGATCCGTTACAGGGAACTTATGGCACATAGCCCCGTATATGTGTATATATCAGGTGATGTCAGCGATTCGGAACTGGAAAACTTCATCAGGAGGTTTGATGCCATTGAAAGGGGAAATATCATATCGCTTCCAGAAATACAGGTAAAAAAGGAAATTAAAGAGGTTCGCCGCATAGAAGAGCCCATGGATGTCAGCCAGGGAAAACTCTGCATCGGGTTCAGAACACAGACCGAGGCAAACAGCCCGGAGTATTACCCCCTTGCTGTTTATAACGGAATACTCGGTGGAGGAGTTCATTCAAAACTGTTTCGAAATGTGCGTGAAAAGGAAAGCCTTGCTTATTCCGCGTTTTCAAGCATTGAAAAGTTCAAGGGCCTGCTTGTTGCAGTAAGCGGCATTGAGATTTCCGATCGGGAGAAGGCCGAAAGAATAATAATGGAACAGTTTAATGCCATTGAAAACGGAGATATAACCGATTACGAAATGGAAGCAACGAAAAAGAGTTTTGTAACCGGCCTGAAATCCATGCAGGACAGCCAGGGTGCCATGGTGGATTTTTACCTCAGCCAGCACCTGTCGGGAGTGGATGACAGCATAGACACGGTTATCAGTAAACTTCTGGCGGTCACAAAGGAAGATGTTGTAAGGGTATCCAAAAGAATAACCCGTGATACCGTATACTTCTTAACGTCTCTGTCAGGTGAAGGGGAAAGGAGAGAATAAAGTTGAAAATAACGGAGTTTGGCAGAATACGCGAAAAAGTATATATACATGAGCATTCAAGCGGTCTGAAGGCTTTCGTGATTCCGAAGAAAGGTTATAACAGGATTTACTCGACATTCGCCGCCAATTACGGTTCAATAAACAATACCTTTGTTGCGCCTGATGAGGATGAGGCAACCAGGGTGCCCGACGGTATTGCCCATTTCCTCGAACATAAACTTTTCGAGCAGGAAGACGGCAGCGTAATGGATAAATTCTCAAGACTGGGGGCAGACTCCAACGCCTATACATCGTTTACGCAGACAGTTTATCTCTTTTCATGCACCGACTCGTTCGATGAAAATTTCAGGCTTCTTATAGATTTTGTTCAAAATCCTTACCTGACCGATGAGAATGTTGAAAAGGAAAAGGGGATCATCGGGCAGGAGATAAAAATGTATGACGACAATGCAGACTGGAGGGTGTTTTTCAACCTTCTCAACGCAATGTACGTGAATCATCCGGTATCAACGGATATTGCCGGAACGGTTGAAAGCATATCGGAGATTACGAAGGAAATGCTGTATAAATGCTATAACACGTTTTATCATCCTTCGAACATGATAATTGTAACGGTCGGGGATGTTGATCCCGGGGCTGTTTTCGATATGGTGGAACAGGGGATAAAAGCGAAAAGCAATCCCGGCAGTATTAAGAAAATATTCCCCGACGAACCCGCACACCATAACATGAATTATATTGAAAAAAGACTTGCCGTAGCCATGCCGCAGTTTAATATGGGAATCAAGGACAATTCCTGTGTTACAGGTTATGACCTGTTAAAACGAAAAGCCGCTCTCGAGATTATTCTCTCAATGCTTATGGGCCGTAGTTCGGCACTGTATAATAAGTTGTACAATGAAGGCTTGATAAACCAGGGTTTCGGAAGCGAAGCAACCCTTGAGGGATCATTCGGATATACCGTATGGGGCGGCCAGTCAAAGGATCCGAAAAAGGTATACGAAATAATAACTGATGCTATAGGTCAGGCCCATAAAAACGAGCTTGACAAAAAAAGTTTTGAACGCATAAAAAAAGCCCACGAAGGAAGGTTTATCGGAAACCTGAACTCTCCCGAAAACATTTCCCATGAGTTTATACCGTTGTATTTTAAAGGTGCATACTTTTTTGAACTCACAAGGGTGTATGAGGAATTGACAATAGACGATGCCGAGAAAATTTTCAGGGATCACTTTTCAAAAGAGCCCGCCTTGTCGGTTGTTCTGCCCATGAAGTAGAAATTTCAGGGATGTTGAACATCTTGACATAACGGCAAACTATGTTATAAAAAATCGTAGGTGCTGTATATAAGGTAAAAATATGTTACTATTTTGATAAGAACAATTAAAAATATCGTAACTAAAGAGGCTTTTAGAGAAAAGTGAGGGATATGTATGCACTACATTGGTTTTCCGGAACTTGGCATTAAGCTGGAAATGAATCGGGAAGTATTTTCACTCGGACCGATAACTGTTTACTGGTATGGCATAATAACGGCACTGTCATTTCTGATCATCATAATCGGGATACTGAGAAACAGCGAAAAGTATGGTTTTAAACAGGACGATCTTATTGACCTGATGCTTATTACCACCCCGGTGGGCATAATATGCGCGCGAATTTATTATGTACTTGTAAACTGGGATTATTACAGGAACGATTTAAGCGAGATATACAAAATATGGAATGGCGGGCTTGCTATATACGGAGGCATTATAGGCGGTATAATTACAATTTTGATATTCTGCAGGATAAAGAAAATAAAACCGTTGAAACTGTTTGACCATATTGTGGTTTATCTCGTACTTGGTCAGGCTGTCGGAAGGTGGGGCAATTTTGTAAACCAGGAACTGTTTGGGCCTAATACCGATTTGCCATGGGGAATGACAGGCGATATTATCAGTGATACCATTAGCAAATCCCCTTCACAGTTTCCGGGTGTGGATCCGGACCTGCCCGTTCATCCGCTTTTCCTGTATGAATCCCTGTGGAGCCTTGTTACATTTTTTATCCTGCTTTGGTTCAGGAAGCGAAAAAAGAACGACGGGGAAGTGTTTTCCCTTTATATGATTTCGTACGGTATGGCCAGGTTTATAATAGACAGCCTCCGCTTTGACCTGAAAGTCGGGGATGTTAATATAAACCGGGTTATCGGCATTATTTTTGCAGTTGCATTCATTGCAATATTCATAGCAAGACGCATACGTAAAAAAGATGCTGATGCCGGGGAAGAAGAGTATGAACCCAGCGTATACAGGGAGATTATTGATGAAATAGAGGACAAGTCCCCTGAAACTGAAGCCCCGGGAGAAGAGTCCGAAGAGGATACCCGGGCGGTTGAATCCGATGATGAAAACCTGCATGAAACCGATAACGGTTCAGACAATCAGGAAGCAGAAGTCGTAGAAAAAGAAGGGAATGAAGAAACTGAAGACCCTGCAGTGCCGGGGGAAACAGGCCAATAGTATACATGGATTTTGAGTGCCTGGTATGACAATAATATTGATTGGGAAGGTTAACACATGCTCCAGGTGGAAAAAAGTCAGGGGTTAAACAAAATAAAGCACTATGACTGGCTGATTGTAATACTCACGATGGCTTTATGCGCTTACGGCCTGATAGCTATTGCAAGCGTGTCAAAACAGCTGAACAATTATAGTCTAATAATGAAACAGGTCATCGGTGTTGCTGCAGGAACAGCAGCAATGGTGATCCTCAGCCTTTTGGACTACAAGGATTTCAAAATGCTGGGGTACATTGCATATGCTTTTTCAACACTGCTGCTGGTTCTTGTTCTTATTATCGGCAGAGGGAGGGAGGAAACCGGTACTAAGGGCTGGTTTGTTCTGGGGCCGGTATCATATCAGCCTTCCGAGCTTGGTAAAGTTACTTTCATACTTATGGTTGCCCTGTACCTGGAGCGGATTGTTACCAATACAGGGAAATACAATTACCTGAAACTGGTTTTCTTTGCCGCAATACCGGTTGGACTTGTGCTGCTTCAGCCTGATATAGGAACAAGCCTGGTTTATGTGTTTATTTTCATTTGCATGGTCTTTTTTGCCGGAATACCGTACAGGTATATTTTTGCAGCGGCAGGTGCGGGAGTTGCTTCATTGCTTGTGGTTTACATCTCGGGTTTATATGAGCGGCTTCCCCAGCACATGCTTGATCGTTTCGTAAGTTTTTTTAACAAGAATGCCGATCCTTTGGGGAAGAACTACCAGGTAAGGCTTGCGGTTCAGTACACCGGTTCCGGCCAGCTGTGGGGGCGCGGCTGGGGTAAGGGCATGGCGGCTGAGAATGTACCCTTTTCATGGACCGACTGTATTTTCTCCGTTGTTGCGGAGGAGTTCGGCTTTTTTGGCGCCGCTGTACTGATTGTTTTATTTCTCGCGTTGTTTGCAAGATGCATTTATGTTGCATGGTATGCCCGTGATAAATACGGCTCTTTTGTCGTAATGGGGATTGTGGCAATGATTTTTGCTCATTTCATGGAGAATGTGGGAATGAATATCGGGCTGCTCCCTGTTACGGGAATACCGCTTCCGTTTATAAGCTATGGTGTAAGCTCGGTAACAACAAACCTTGTATCTATAGGTATTGTTCTAAGCATTTCGCTGAGAAAAAAGCGGCCGATGTTTGAATAATATTAATATTACAAATATTAAATTTATATTACTATAATGTTACAAAATATAACAGGCATTTTGGCGTCTAATAAGTATAGTATGGTTATTGATTAGCTTATACAATATATTGTGTTTTTGTGCAGGCATCCTGGCCCGAAAAGTGGCAAGGATGCCTGTTTTTATTATTTTACATTTTAAGCCAGGGTTGACTGGTGGTTTATTTATGGAGTAAAATATAAACTAAGTGGTGGGAAGTGGAGGAAAGTGGAGGGCGAAACACTGATATCAGAAAAGAGGTGAAAACGGTGCTAATCGGTAAATATACCAATACATTGGACCCAAAGGGAAGAGTAATAATACCGGCAGCATTCCGTTATGACCTCAAGGATAGATTTATTCTCACCAAGGGCATAGAAAAATGTCTTTACATATACCCCGAAGAAGAATGGGCAGACTTGGTTGAAAGACTGAAAAAGGCGATGCCTTCCTCCAAGGAGGCAAACCGCAAAGCCTTAAGGTTTTTTTCCTCAAACGCGGCTGAATGCGAATTGGATAAACAGGGAAGAATATTAATACCCCAGCATCTCAGGGAATATGCATCGCTGAACAAGGAACTCCTGTTCGTTGGAAGTCTGAACAAAGTGGAAATATGGAGTCCTGAATTCTATGAAGATACTGATGCGGAAGAAATCGGGGCAATGCTTGAAGAGATGGATATAGAATTTTAGCAGTAGGAACCGAAAATGGAATTTTCACATGAACCTGTTTTACTGAAGGAATGCATCGAAGGTTTGAATATAAGGCCGGATGGGATATATGTCGACTGCACCGTCGGAGGTGCGGGACACTCGGCGGAGATCCTGAAAAGACTGGGACCTGAAGGCCTGCTGATTGGAATTGATCAGGACCGGGAAGCCCTTGCGGCAGCCCGTGAAAACCTCGGAAAGGTGAACAGCAAAGGACGCTTTGTTCTGATACATGAGAACTTTGAAAACATAAGACAAATACTTGAGGTACAAAAGATAAAATTGGCAGACGGTATACTGGTTGATCTTGGAGTATCGTCCTACCAGCTTAGTGCCGATGAAAGAGGCTTTAAATACCAGGAAGACGCGCCGCTTGACATGAGAATGAACCAGGAAAGTGAATTTACGGCAAAGGAACTTGTCAATACCTGGCCGGAGGACGACATTGCAAGAATCATCAGGGACTACGGGGAAGAAAGGTGGGCAGCCAGGATTGCCAAATTCATAGGTGAAGCCCGCAAAAATTATGTGATTGAGACAACGTCGCAGCTGGTGGACATCATAAAGGCCGCAATACCTGCATCAGCAAGAAAGGAAAAGCAGCACCCTGCGAAAAGAACCTTTCAGGCAATACGCATAGCGGTCAACAGGGAACTTGAAGTACTGGAAACGGTGCTGCCGAAGATGCTTGAGAGTCTTGACAGGGGAGGAAGATTGTGCATTATCACTTTCCACTCGCTTGAAGACAGAATTGTTAAACAGTTTATCCGTGACAGAACAGGACGCTGCAAATGCCCGCCGGATTTTCCGAAATGTGTGTGCAATGCGGTAAAGGAACTGAAACCAGTTACAACAAAACCCATAACACCTTCGGAAGAAGAACTTGAACGAAACCACAGGGCGCGCAGTGCAAAACTCAGAATAGCTGAAAAACTTTAACACAAGCAATACAACCGACAAGAATACTGATTCACAAAAGAAGAAAATACTTAAGCGCAAAGGAGAAGGCAGTAAAACACAAAAGATTTGCAGAACCTTTACTCAGAATTTATATACAGGGGAAGCAGGACACAAAGGATTAAAAGGTCAAAGACACTGAAGAAAAACTTTCTTACAGGTACAAAAGAAGAATGCAAGATTTGGTTTACAAAAGAAAAAGGCAAAAGTTACAAAAGAAAATACAAAAAAATACTACAAAAGATAAAATCATACGGAAATGAGAGTTTTCATATTTTGATCCAATCCCGCGGCCAGAATCTGGCCTCGGGAGTCTATTGTTTTATGCAACACGTTTCCCGGGAAAAGGGGTGAAAGATAATGAAAGAAGTAAAATACAGGTATAACTACATATACGGCTCAGCAGCGCCAAAACTTAATGAGCAGCCGAAACCCGAAAGGCAGAGCAGACAAAGTACAGGAAGGAAAACCACCCCTGCGCCCAGAGTTGTGCCAAAGCCGGAAGCAGAACCCTTTCCCCTGGCACAAACAATCATCTGCATAATAATGGTGTTTGCAGTTTTTTCTGTCATTATCTACAGGTATAGTACAATAACGGAAATGAACTATGCACTTTCTGCCCTGAACAAGGAATATGAGGCTTTGAAGGACAGCAATCGGAAGCTGCAGGTCAGTATCGGTTCAAGAATAAACCAGGAAAACATCAGAAGAATTGCTGAAGAGCGTTTAAACATGAAAATGCCCGACAGCTATCAGAAAATACCCGTGAAGGTTCCTAAAGTTAATTACAGTACTCTTGCTGTTCAGGCACAGGAAGAGAAAAACAGTCCGTTAAGAACTGTGCTGATGTTTTTCGGTCTTGAATAAAGATTTGATTTTGAGAGAATCGGAGTTAATATGGGGGTATGTTCCGAATATATATTAATATGAAAATTTCAGGGACAATGGATTGAACTGCAGGGATGCGAATACATTCGTGAAGGCGGCAATCTATAGTCCTTTTTTATAATATGCCGGTTTTTATTGCCCGGCAAAAGGTGGTGATCCGTTTGGCTGGAAACATGATAAAGGTAAAAAAGCGTTCTCTCGTGTTACTGATAGTATACTCTGTCTTAATCGTAGCCCTTGTTTTACGCGTTGGCTACTTCCAGATTGTAAAAGGTGAAGAATTCTCGGTTAAAGCGTACCAGAGGCAGACAAGGAGCAGGATCATCAACCCGAAAAGAGGAACAATATATGATCGCAATGGAAAAGACCTGGCAATCAGTGCGTCGGTGGAAACAATTTCGGTAAACCCTCCGGGTTTCATGGATAAAATGAAGGATACCCCGGAGAAGATAGACCAGGTTGCGAATGACCTGGCCGAAATGCTGGATATGACCCCTGAGAGCGTGAAGGAGAAACTGACTTCCAACCTGAGCTGGGCTTTTATAAAGAGAAAAGTTGACAAGGAAGTGGGATTGAAGGTTCGTGAATACCTTGTTGAGAATGGCATAGACTGCATTTATGTAGATGAGGACTCAAGAAGGTATTTCCCCAACGGAAAACTTGCATCCCATGTTCTGGGCTTTACCGGTGATGATGAACAGGGGCTGAACGGCATCGAAAAAACCTTTGATGAAATACTGAGCGGGAAGCCGGGAATGATCATGAGTGAATTTGATGCGGGAGGCCGACAGGTGAAGTACAGTCCCGAAACTTATGTTGAACCGGTGGATGGGTATAATATATACCTGACGATTGACGAAACAATCCAGTATTTTACCGAGAAAGCTCTCGAAAAGGCAATGCTGGACTATAACCTGAAAAGAGGCGCTGCAGCCATAGTAATGGATCCAAAAACCGGGGAGATTCTTGCAATGGCATCAAAACCCGATTATGATCCGAACGAGCCCTTTGCAAAGCCGGATTTTTTGGAAAACGATGACTGGAAAGGCAAGTCCAGTTCTGAAGACGTGGACTTTCTGTTTCAAACGGTGTTCAGGAATAAGGCGCTGATGGACACTTATGAACCAGGTTCCACATTCAAGGCCATTACCGCGGCAGCTGCCCTTGAAGAAGGCGTGGTTACTCCCGACACAGAGTTTGTGTGCACTACCATTCATCTTGCCGGGTTTGACATAGACTGCTGGAAGGCAGGAGGACATGGCGCCGAAACATTCAGGCTTGGCGTGTATAACTCCTGCAACCCGGTGTTTGTAAAGACTGCTATGGCTCTCGGCATAGATAAGTTTTATAAATACGTCAGGAATTTCGGGTTCATGGAAAAGACGGGAATAACACTGAATGGCGAGCCTGGGAACAGCGAATACCAGTGGCATAAGGATCCGAAAGAGATTGATATGGCGGTCAGTTCTTTCGGCCAGCGTTTTACAATATCTCCGCTGCAGCTGATTACGGCATATTGTGCAATTGCCAACGGAGGGGATTTGATGAAACCCATCCTGGTAAGGCAGATAAGCGACAGTGAAGGCAACATAATAGAAAAGACAGAACCCCAGGTAGTGAGAAAAGTAATATCAAAGGAGACATCCGACACATTGCGCAGCCTGCTGCAGGGTGTTGTATCCGATGGAACAGGTAGAAATGCATATGTCAGCGGATACAGGATTGCAGGAAAGACAGGAACTTCCGAAACGGTTGAAACAGACTCGGAAGGCAGATACATTGCTTCTTTTGCATGCTTTGCGCCTGCCGATGACCCTGTGGTAGCCCTTATTGTAGTGCTTGACCATCCGCAGGTTTACCCCCATACTGGCGGTGCTCTTGCGGCTCCGGTTGCAGGAAAACTGATGGAGGAAATACTTGATTACCTGGGAGTTGAGAGGGAATATAGTGAAAAGGATATACAACTGATGCTGAAGAAAATGTATGTGCCCGAGGTAAGGAACTTGAAACTTGCTGATGCAAAAGCCAAGCTGAAGGCATATGAACTTAACTATGCAATTGAAGGCGAAAACCAGGAGGATGACGCAATTGTATATGAACAGACACCGAAGCCGAACAGCAGTGTTCCAAGCGGTTCCACCGTTATCCTGTACACATATAAACCCGAAGAGGAAGTTAAGGTAATAATGCCAAATGTACTTAACAAGGAGATAAGTGAAGCTGCAGAGACTTTGAGAAAAGCAGGGCTGAATATTAAGGTTGAAGGTATAGGACAGGCGCACAGGCAGGAATTCGAACCAGGTGTGGAACTTAATAAGGGCCAGGTTGTTACCGTGTGGTTTGAGCTGACCGAAACCGACTGATGACGGAGGTATTGACAATGAAACTTTCTAAACTGATTGAAGGATTGGATGTTTTAAAAATTGAAGGAAGTATTGACAGGGATATTTCAAGGATTGTATATGATTCACGGCGGGCTGTACCCGGCTCACTGTTTGTATGTATAGACGGTTTTAAAACCGACGGACACAGATATATACAGTCGGCACTTGATAATGGAGCTGCTGCGTTTTTGGTGGAAAAGGACGTACCTGTCCTGGAAGGCATGACAGTTATAAAGGTTCCGGATACCCGTTATGCTCTTGCCCATGTATCGGCAGCTTTCTTTGAACGTCCTTTCGAACATTTTGAACTAATAGGTATTACCGGTACAAAAGGGAAAACCACAATAACATACATGGTAAAATCCATCCTTGAGCAGGCAGGACAGACTGTAGGACTGATAGGAACGGTGGCGAATATTATCGGCAGTGAAAAAATACCGGCCCAAAGGACAACACCCGAGTCGCTGGATCTCCAGGAAGTTTTCAGCCATATGAAGGATAAGGGTGCGGATGCGGTGGTTATGGAAGTTTCATCCCAGGGTCTGAAACTTAACAGGGTCGGAGCGATAACCTTTGATATAGGCGTATTTACAAACCTGTCCGAGGACCATATCGGCGGCAGCGAGCATCCGGACATGGAAGACTATTTGAAATCGAAGATAAAACTGTTCTCGATGTCAAAACAGGGTCTTGTCAACATCGACTCCGAATACGCGGAAAGAGTTCTCAGTGAAAGTAAATGTCCCTGTTTGACCTTTGGAATTCAGAACAAGGCTGACATATGCGCAGAAGACATAGTCACGCATGCCAGAAGTGTTGAATTTACAGTAAAAACGCCCTGGTTCAGCTGCCCCGTCAGTGTATCTGTTCCGGGCAGGTTCAGTGTATACAACGCTCTTGCGGCAATCGGCGTTGCAGGAATGCTGGGAATTGATCAGGAGCATATAGTTAACGGACTAAAGAATATTCAGATTCCCGGCAGGGCTGAAATTGTACCCACGCCCAACAAACCTTATACGGTTATGATAGATTACGCGCACACCCCCGACAGCCTGAGGAACATTCTTTCAACCGTTAAGGAGTTTGTTCCGAACCGCCTTATCAGTGTTTTCGGGTGCGGTGGCGACCGCGACAGGACAAAGAGGCCGCAAATGGGAAAAATCTCGGGTGAAATTGCAGATTTGACCATTATTACATCCGACAACCCGAGAACAGAAGAACCGATGGCAATTATCAGGGACATAGAAGAAGGCATAAAACAGACAAACGGACAATATATTATTATTCAGGACAGGACCGAAGCAATCCGGTATGCAATGAAGAATGCCCTTGAGGGTGACATTATAGTATTGGCCGGGAAAGGACATGAGACTTACCAGATATTCAGGGACAAAACCATACACTATGATGAGCGCGAAATTGTAAAAGAAATACTCGAAAGTATGGAGTGAAAAGGATGGAGAAATTACGGGCCGATGAAATATCCAGATGGGTAAACGGCAGGCTTTACGGCAACAAATTCGCTATTGCAGACAAGGTCAGTACCGATTCAAGGGCACTGACCGAGGGCAGTCTGTTTGTTGCATTGCGCGGCGAAAAATTCGATGGTCATCAATTTATTGACGAGGCCTTAAAAAAAGGTGCATCAATTGTTATCTCGGAAGAAGAGTATCCTGCCTGTGAAAGTTCGGCTGTAATTGTTGTTGAAGACACGGTCAGGGCTCTTGGCGACCTTGCAAGAAACTATATTAGCACTTTTGATTTAACCGTTATCGGTATTACAGGAAGCGTCGGAAAAACCACGACAAAAGAAATGATAGCCCAGGTTTTGTCAACCCAGTACAATGTACATAAAACCATGGGCAATTTCAACAACCACATCGGGCTGCCATTATCTGTCCTGAGCCTGAACAGGGATCATGAAGTGGCGGTTTTTGAAATGGGAATGAATGCCCTTGGTGAAATAGATTATCTTTCAAAGATTATAAGACCCGACATCGGAGTTATCACAAACATAGGTATTTCACACATAGAAAGACTGGGTTCAAGACAGAATATTTTAAGGGCCAAACTTGAAATAATCAACGGAATGAAAGAAAACGGGGTACTGATACTGAACGGCGACGATGAACTGTTGTCAGGACTTGAAGGACTGCTTCCGATGCCGATTACCTTTTACGGCATCAATGAATACTGCAATATACAGGCATACGGCATTGAATCACTGGGGGAAAAAGGAGTCCGTTTTACGGTTAATATCAGGAACAGTGAAGTTGATATATTCCTCCCGGTCCCCGGTATTCATAATGTGTCCGATGCATTGGCAGCAGTGGCCTGCGGCCTTGAGCTGGGAATAACGAATGAAAACATCCAAAAAGGGCTGATAGAGTATTCCCAGGAGAAAATGAGGCTTAATATAGTAGATTACGGAAATGTAAAGGTAATAAACGATGCGTATAATGCCGCACCATCTTCTACCATGGCTGCTTTGGCCGTTTTAACTGAAATTGCCGGTTCAAGAAGAAGTATTGCAGTTCTTGGCGATATGCTCGAACTGGGAGAATATTCAGGCGAAGCACACAGAAGTGTAGGAGCACGGGTTGCCAGTGAGAAAATCAATTACCTCGTTGCGATAGGAGAACTGGCAAGGGACTATGTTCAGGGAGCAATTGAAGCCGGAATGGATAAAAATTATATATATCATTTTCCAGATCCCGAAAGTGCGGCGGATTTTCTGAAAGAACTCATTGAGCCGAATGATGTGGTGCTTTTCAAGGGTTCGAGAGGAATGCATCTGGACAGGGTGATAGAAAATATTTTTGAAACAACGGATGGTAAATAAGCGCAGACAGTATTATACTTAAGCTGACCCTTATTGTTATACTTAACCGGATAAACGCAGCTTCGGGAGGATAAAAATGAAGATACCAGTTCATATAGTATTGTTTATTGTTTCCTTTGTAATTGCCCTGTTATCGGGTATGATCCTGATACCCTTGCTGAAGAAACTTAAAGCCGGCCAGACAATCAGGGACGATGGTCCCAAGACTCACCTGGTCAAGCAGGGAATACCCACAATGGGCGGTTTTATATTTCTTGTTCCTCTCGTTATCATCGGCGGGTATTATGCTGTCGGCGACAGAAATATGCTGGTCCTGGTTTTGACCACGCTGGGCTTTGCGCTTGTCGGGTTTATAGATGATTACCTGAAAGTTAAAAGACATAACAAGGATGGTTTGAAACCGAAACAGAAAATGCTGGGGCTTTTAATCGTAGCTGCAAGTTTTACAGCCTATACAGTTACAATGACCGATGCGGGGGAGAAAACGGTTATTCCGTTCATAGGGCTGGATAACCCTATAAATGTCCCGGCAACTGTATTTATCCCCTTCTGTATTTTCCTGCTCCTTGCGTACACAAATGCCGTGAACCTGACAGACGGCCTGGACGGTCTGGCCGGAAGCGTTACAATTGTAGTCCTGGTTTTATTCACGCTGATTGCAATGCTGAACGAGGAGTGGAATACAATTAAACTTTTTTGCGCCATATTGGCAGGAGGCTGTCTTGGCTTTCTCACTTTCAACCTGCATCCCGCCAGGGTTTTTATGGGTGATGTGGGTTCACTGGCACTCGGCGGTGCGGTCGCATCTGTGGCGATACTGCTTCAGATGCCGTTCATACTTGTTATTGCCGGGATGGTCTACTTTATTGAAAATGTTTCGGTTATTCTCCAGGTGGCATACTTCAAAAAAACGGGAAAAAGGATTTTCAGAATGGCGCCGATTCACCACCATTTTGAATTGATGGGGTGGAGCGAGACGAAGGTTGTAATTGTATTTCTCATAGCGACTGTAATTTTTTGTGCGATAGCCTTTTTTTCCTTGAGGTGAATAATGAAGCGAAGGGATTTTGATTTCTGGATATTTGTTACGGTACTCTTGCTGCTGGCTTTGGGCGTAAGCATGGTATACAGTGCAAGCTCATATTATGCCAGCCGTAAATTCGGCAATAAGGAGTATTACCTGATCAGGCAGCTTGTTTGGGCTGCAATAGGAATTGTTGCCATGCTTGTTGTATCCAGGATTGATTACAGAAAAATTGCGAAACTTTCCCCCATTCTTATGGGTATAAGCATTGTCCTGCTGATCCTTGTCAGAATCCCGGGCATAGGCAGCAAAGTAAACGATGCATGGAGATGGTTCAATTTCGGGTTTATGTCATTCCAGCCCTCAGAGATGGCGAAACTGTCAATTATTTTATTCTTTTCGTTCAGCCTTTCAAGAAAAGATGATGTGCTACAGTATTTCTGGAAGGGGCTTGTGCCTTATCTTCTGGTAATAGGGGTTGTTGACGCCCTTTTAATGCTGCAGCCGCATTACAGCGCTACCATTCTTGTAACCGGTGTTGCGGTGATTATGCTTTTTGTAGCCGGAGCAAGAATATGGCACCTTGTATTGCTTGCAATACCCGTAATACCTCTTGGCATATATTTTGCCATATCGGAGGAATACCGGCTTAAAAGAGTGCTTACCTTTCTTGATCCGTTTGAGGATCCGACCGATGCAGGGTATCAGATTATTAACTCACTGTACGCAATCGGGTCGGGCGGGATATTCGGAAAAGGCATTGGTCAAAGCATGCAGAAACACCTTTATATACCTGAGCCGCATACAGATTTTATTTTCTCCATTGCTGCCGAAGAATTGGGCTTTATAGGAGCCACCACCATTTTGTTGCTGTTCCTTGTTCTGATATGGCGCGGGATCAGAATTGCTATGCATGCCCCGGACACGCTCGGAAGCCTTATAGCGGTTGGAATTACAACCCTGATTTCGCTGCAGGTGATTGTAAATGTCGCGGTTGTAACCTCTTCAATGCCTGTTACGGGAATGCCCCTGCCCTTTTTTACAGCCGGCGGAAGCTCCCTTGCATTTTTGCTGGTCGGTGTGGGAATGCTTCTAAACATATCGAGGCACTGCGGTGATAAATACCGCTTAAAAAGAGAGAAATACTGACTTAATGAGGCTGCCGAAATATAATTTGCTTATTTTTAGCTTGTAATTATATCTTTAATTTATCTGAAATATTCTTTTTCGCTCTCTTATGCCAGGTCCGTACTGTGCTGTGGTTTTGATTTAAGATAATAGCTGCTTCTCTAAACGACAATTGCTTATAATGCCTTAATAATATCAAATCTCTATAATTACCCGGAAGCTCATTAATAAGATTTGACAGTTTTCTTTTTTCTCATATTTAATTCAATGTCAGCGCTAATCTTCTTCAACGAATAAACCTATTGCGATCAATATTACACCAATAATACCCTTTATAATACCAAGCCACCCTATAAAATCTCTACTGTTTGTGGAATTGATAACTGCTGAAAACAGTATACTGCCGCTTACAAGAAAAAAACCGCCTGCCAATACCGATTTCATATATCCTCCCTCATTTATAAAGAGATTTAATTAATTCCAGTGTTATCTGTCATCTGAATAAATTCATTGGAATAACATTTTGGCTTCAGTTGAAAGATTCATTTTCGTCGTTTTCAATGTCGCCTAAACCTTCAACACCATCAATGCCAAGGCCTGCTTCAACGGTTTTTACTATATAGTCAGTTTCAATTTCTTCAGCATTAATACCCGATAATATACATAACAGCAATGCCGAAATTAATACAAACATTAAAATTTTTTCATGTTCATCCCCTCATCGATTCATATTGTCAGCCTTAACCTCATTCAGTAACAGCACCGGGTACTTGAGAGATTGCGTCGGCTTTAGTTTCCTGCAAATAGTTTACACTGCTATTATATAATAATATAAACTGTATTTCCAGGTATAATTTAATCTTTACACAAAAAATCCGGCAAATATTTCTTTTGAAATAACATTTCTGCCGTATGACAGTTCGGGCAGAGGATATTTACGTTTTGCTCATGTTCCGGGCAAATACGTATATTTGTTTTTGCTTTATGTTTCCCGGAACAATATGCGACAAGCCTCAAAGTAACAGAATTTTGCGATTCGCATAATATAAACTATGAAAAAATCAGGAACTCATTCAACAGACATATCAACTTCTTATATGAGTAACCCCGTGAAGTTTAAACAAGGCGGAGGTGTTTTTCTTGAGCAGGTTTATCATAGAAGGTGGTAACCGTCTGCATGGTGAATTAAGGATACCGGGGGCAAAAAACGCTGTTTTGCCGATTCTGGCAGCAACCATTCTCAACCGTGGAACAAGTACAATAAAAAACTGTCCCAGCCTTGAAGATGTCAGGACAATGCAGGAGATTCTTGCTTCACTGGGTCTTGAAGTTCAGCGTGACAGTCAAAGCATTACAGTATGCGGGAAAAATCTTTCAGCAAATGCAATCCCTGAATCCCTTGCCGGTAAAATGCGGAGCTCGATAGTTCTTATGGGTGCCGTTTTAGGGCGTGTTGGAGAAATTTATATAAGCTATCCCGGAGGCTGTGCCATCGGGCCGAGGCCTATTGATCTGCATTTAAGCTCTTTGCGGAAAATGGGTGCCGAAATAGATGATTTATATAAAGGTATACTGCACTGTAAGGTTAAAAGATTCCAGGGAACAGAGATATTACTGGATTATCCGAGCGTCGGAGCAACCGAGAACATAATGCTTGCAGCCTGTCTTGCAGATGGTGAAACGATAATCCGAAATGCTGCGAAAGAACCTGAAATAGTGGATCTTCAGAATTTCCTCAGGGGACTGGGAGTGGAAATAAACGGTGCGGGTACGGGGGTTATTCATATCAACGGATGCAGGGAAATAGAAAAAGACATTACATACAGCGTTATTCCCGACAGAATAGCAGCGGGCACGTATATGGCATGCGTGGCGGCCGCCGGAGGCGAGCTTGTCTTAACAGGCATTGATTATGAACATGTCAGTTCAATTGCATATTTGCTCAGGAACTGCGGTGTTTCCGTTGAACGCATAAACGGCAGGAACATGAGGATAAAATCCGATCAGAATCTTAAAGCAATCGAGGTAATACGTACTTCTCCATATCCCGGGTTTCCTACCGATATGCAGCCCCAGTTTGTAGCTGTGCTATCAAAGGCATCTGGCACAAGTGTCGTTATTGAAACGGTTTTTGAAAACCGCTACGGGTATGTGGAACAGCTGATGCGGATGGGAGCCGATATCACGGTAAGAGAAAGGGTGGCGGTTATTAAAGGCGTAAAAAGGCTCACGGGTGCATTTCTTGACGCCAGCGACTTAAGGGGAGGGGCAGCGTTAACCATTGCCGCGCTTTCGGCAGAGGGAACAAGCGTTATAAACAATGTAATGCATATCGACAGGGGATACGAGGCACTTGAAAAAAGCCTGGGCATGGTCGGGGCAAAAATAAGGAGAGAGTGAGTATTGCCGGGAAAAGGCCTTACGTTGCAGATAAACCGCCGATATGCTATAATTTATTTGGCTGGTATTTGTTGCCCGAACCGGGTTTTTCAGGCCGGAATCAGTTCTTCAGGCAGCAGTATGAGGAGTACAAATGAAAAGAACGGTAAATGGTGATAAGGATTCAGTACATAGCAGAAAAAAAGGAAAGGCTATAAAATCAGTACTTATTCTGATTGTTCTATTCGGCAGCGCGGCAGCGGTGTTAATGTTTTCTCCGCTGCTTTTGTTGTGGGATATCCAGGTAAATGAAACGGTTAATTATACTGCTGATGAAATAATTGAGGCGGCGGGCATCGAAAAGGGTGAAAACGCGATAAAATACCTTGGAGGAAGTTTTAATCATCTTGTTAACCTTCGGATGGGGGCAGCGGAAAGTAATATAAATAAACTTCCCTGGGTTAAATTCTCTGAAGTTCGGTATGTAATTCCCGACAAGGTCTATATAACGGTAACCGAAAGGAATGCCATAGCATGGATTCGCTATTTCGGGAATTATCTGCTTGTGGATGAGGAAGGCTATGTCCTTGATGTGGCCAGCGAACTGGATGGCAGCTATCCGGAAATAAGAGGCGTACAGCTTGACAAGTTTACTCTTGGTGATAAAATCCAGACAAAGGAACCCGAGAAGATAACGGTGCTGGTACAGTTACTGCAGGGTCTGAATGTAGTGGATACCGATTCGCCTCAGAAACTGATTGATGTTCTGGACTGGATAGACATCCCGAAAAACAGGGAATTGTTATTTTCCCTTGACAACCGGATCACGGCAAAGGTTAAAATGGACGATGATTTGATATACAGGCTTTCCTATTTAAAGGAGTTATATTACAATTATATTAAGCCTGAGGAAAGAGGCATGATAGACTTTTTTGACAACAAATACGCACGTTTTGTAGCCGAATGACAGGTATCTTTTGCAGGAAAGTGAGGAATAACGAATGATTCCGTTGCTTGGACTAATACTCGGATTGATAATAGGGATTCTGATTCCGTATAATATTCCGAAGGAATATTCAAATTATGCCGCAGTGGCCATACTTGCGGCCCTGGATTCTGTTTTCGGCGGTCTTGCAGCGTCAATGAACAATAATTTCAAGATCAAGGTGTTTCTGTCGGGTTTTTTCGGAAATTCCCTTCTTGCTGCATTGTTGGCCTATATTGGAGACAGGCTGGGGATTTCCCTGCACCTTGCTGCCGTGTTCGCTTTCGGGAACAGAATTTTCCTGAATTTTGGACTGATACGCAGGAAACTGATTGAAAAAAACGCTGAAAAATCGTAGAGCCATGCTTGATTTTAAAGCTCATTAATATATAATAAAAGTATGAGGTATGCAAAAAAGCTGATTCTTCACATATGATAAAGGTAGTTAAAGGGGGATACGGGTTTGCTGGAATTTGATATTGATATGGAAAACTTTGCCCGAATTAAAGTCGTAGGTGTCGGCGGAGGCGGCAACAATGCCGTGAACCGGATGATAGAAGCCGGTCTCAGGGGTGTTGACTTTATTGCTGTTAATACCGACAAACAGGCATTGTTCCTGTCTAAGGCCAACACCAAAATCCAGATAGGGGACAAGCTCACAAAAGGACTTGGAGCAGGTGCAAACCCAGAGATTGGAGAAAAGGCGGCAAATGAAAGCCGCGATGAAATAGCCATGGCAATCAAGGATGCCGATATGGTGTTTGTTACAGCAGGAATGGGGGGCGGTACAGGTACCGGAGGAGCCCCTGTAATTGCCCAGATAGCAAAGGAAATGGGAATTCTCACTGTCGGTGTTGTTACAAAACCGTTCATGTTTGAAGGCAGGAAAAGAATGCAGCAGGCAGAACGCGGCATTGAGAATTTGAGGGCTGTGGTTGATACGCTTGTTACCATTCCCAACGACAGGCTTTTACATATAGCAGATAAAAGGACATCGATGCTTGATGCATTCAGAATTGCTGATGATGTTCTCCGCCAGGGCGTCCAGGGCATATCGGATTTAATTGCCGTTCCCGGTTTGATCAACCTCGACTTTGCCGATGTGAAGACAATCATGCTCGAAACCGGGCTTGCTCATATGGGTATTGGAAAAGGAACAGGTGAAAACAAAGCTGAAGACGCAGCGAAACAGGCTATTTCAAGTCCTCTCCTTGAAACATCCATTGAAGGTGCAAAGGGCGTATTGCTTAATATTACCGGCGGACCTGACCTCGGCCTGCAGGAAGTCAACACTGCTGCAGAACTGATCCAGAACTCGGCAGACCCAGAAGCAACCATTATATTTGGTGCTGTTATAGATGAGAATCTCAAGGATGAAATAATAATCACCGTTATAGCTACCGGTTTTGATAAAACACCTGAACTGAAAAAGCCGAACAAATTGTTTAATGCCGGTGAAGCAAGTTCGGCAGTAAAGAATACCGCACAACCCCCGCAGCAACAGGAAGAAGAGGACGACGGCCTCGATATCCCGATTTTCTTAAAGAGAAACAGGTTCAGATAACAATAATGATATGTTAATAATAAAGCATTTTTGATGAATGCCGGATCAGCTTCGGAAGAAGCGGTCCGGCATTGTTGTTTCCATTCAGTGAAGCAGCACGGCTTCTCCGCGGACTGGCAGGGTGTTCAGGAAATCAACCAGGTGCGGTATCTTCCGGGATGTGGTATCATAGATATATAAACAAATTAAAAGAGGAGCTGAACCATGACAGACATAAAAAGTCTTATAAACAAACAAAGGGACTATTTTTATAAAGGCGAAACGCTGAACCCGGAATTCAGGCTTAAAGCCCTAAGAGCCCTTAAAGAAGGTATCAGAAAGCATGAAGTTGAGATCTTCGAGGCCCTTGTAAAGGACCTGAACAAGCCCGGATTTGAAGCGTATGCAACAGAGATTGGTTTTGTTTATACAGAACTGAATGAGATGATAAGAAAACTTCCGCGATGGGTGAAACCTAAAAGAGCCAGAACGCCGCTTACACAGTTCAAATCAGCTTCTTATATCGTGTCAGAACCCTATGGAGTGGTTCTTATAATGTCGCCGTGGAATTATCCCTTTCAGCTGTCAATAGCTCCGCTGATTGGTTCGATTGCCGGAGGGAACTGCGCTGTAGTAAAACCATCGGCGTACTCCCCTCATACATCGTCGGTTGTTGCGAAAATAATCGGAGAATGTTTCGACGAGAGATATATCAGTGTGGTTGAAGGAGGCCGCGAGGCCAATAATGAACTGCTTAACCAGAAATTTGACTATATTTTTTTCACAGGAAGTGTTGCTGTCGGGAAAACGGTCATGGAGGCAGCCTCAAGGCATTTGACGCCCGTTACGCTGGAGCTGGGAGGAAAAAGCCCGTGCATTGTGGACAGGGATACGAATATAGAATTATCGGCAAAAAGAATTATCTGGGGGAAAACGATAAACAGCGGCCAGACCTGCGTTGCGCCCGACTACTGTTTTGCGCATAAGGATATAAAGGATGAGCTTATTGGCGCGATGAAAAAATGCATAAAGGAATTCTACGGCGAAACACCATGCAGAAACCCGGAATACCCGCGAATTGTAAATGAAAAGCATTTCAACAGGCTTAAAGCACTCATGGACAGCGGTGACATCGTTGCCGGCGGGGATTTTAACGAGGAAACGCTGCAGATATCGCCCACGATACTGGATAATGTAGGCCTTGATTCACCTGTCATGCAGGAAGAAATCTTCGGGCCGGTTCTTCCCGTTATCGGCTACGAGAATATAGAGGAAGTCATTGCATATATAAACAGCAGGCCGAAACCGTTGGCCATGTACCTTTTTACACGCAGCAAGGAACTGGAACGGAGAATCGTGGAAAGGGTATCCTTCGGGGGCGGGTGCATTAATGATACGGTGGTTCATGTTGCAACGTCCGAAATGCCGTTCGGCGGTGTCGGGGAAAGCGGGATGGGCGGTTATCACGGGAAATGGAGTTTTGACACCTTTACCCATAAAAAAAGCATTATGAAAAAATCATTCTTAATTGACATAGAGCTCAGGTATCCGCCTTTTGGAGACAAGCTGAATACAATAAAAAGATTTATGAAATAGGCATATCGAAACTAAAATATTCACCATACAACCAATTGAAGGAAGATATCTTATGAGTCTGCGTTTCGTATATGGCAGGGCCGGATGCGGAAAAACACATTTCTGCCTTGAAGAGATGAAAATTAGGATAGAAAGCCGGGATACCAGTCCCTTGTACCTGCTGGTTCCCGAACAGTATACCTTCCAGGCCGAAAGAGATTTGATTCATATGCTGATGTCGGGCGGTATCCTGAAAAATGAAGTGCTGAGCTTCCGCCGGCTTGCTTACAAGGTATTCAATGAGGTGGGAGGTATTACATACCCGCATATTCATCCTGCCGGGAAAAGCATGATCTTGTACCGGATACTTGACAGGATGGACAAAAGTTTCAGGTATTTCAGGAACTCGGCGGAGAAACCGGGCTTTGTCGGCATGCTGTCCGATCTGATAAAGGAATTCAAGCACTATAATGTAACCGTTGAAAAACTTGAGGAAGTTTATAATAAGATTGAAGACGAAACACCGTTAAAGGATAAAATGATTGAACTTAAGAATATTTTCGAGGTTTTTGAAAAAACACTGAAGGAACGGTACAGGGATGTTGATGACGATCTTACGGTGGCTTCTGAAAAAATGAAGCACTCCGGACAGTTTGTCGGCTCTGAAGTATGGATTGACGGCTTTACCGATTTTACACCGCAGGAATACAGGATAATCGAGGTTTTGCTGACACAGGCAAAAAGGGTTACGATAACCCTTACATGCGATAGTTTGAATAACGGGTCATCGGAACTGGATATATTCGCACCGGCAAAAAGGGTATACCGAAAGGTTATGAAACTTGCCGAAAAAAACAATATACCCGCAGAGACTCCTGTTTTCCTGGATCCTGAACCGTTATACCGGTTCAGGGACAATCCTGAGCTTTCACACCTTGAAAACAGTTTAAACGCACGCCCGTTCAGGGTTTATCCGCATGAAACCCGCAGCATTACGCTTTTTTCGTCGGTCAACATTTTCTCGGAGATTGAGGATACCGCAAAGGATATTCTTAGGCTGTGCCGCGAGAGAGGGTACAGGTTTCGTGATATAGCAGTGGTCACCAGGAACCTGGATGATTACCAAAAACTGATTGAAGCAGTGTTCAATGACTATGGCATCCCTTGTTTCCTGGACAGGAAACGGGATATTTCGGACCATCCCCTTGTGAGACTTATTTTATCGATGCTTGAAATTTTCACCGACAACTGGTCCTATGAATCGGTTTTTCGCTATCTTAAGTCGGGTTTGACAGGAATAGACCAGGAAAGGATTGACAGGCTGGAGAATTACGTACTGGCATGCGGAATACGCGGCAGCAAGTGGACAAGTGATGAAGACTGGGACATGATTCCCGGGCTCTTTGCTGATGACCGAAGCATCGGATACAGCCCTTATTACCTTGAAGAAATAAACAGAATACGCAGGGAAATAGTTGAACCCCTTATGAAATTCAGGTACAGGACCAGGGGCCGCAGAACGGCGGAGGAGTTCTGTTCGGCACTGTTTGATTTCCTGTGTTACCTGAAAGTCCCGGAACAGCTGGAGGAACTCATTGAAACCTTCCGCAGCAGCGGAGAACTGGTTCTTGCAAATGAATACTCCCAGGTCTGGAACATGGTTATCGGGCTGATGGATCAGGCAGTTGAAGTAATGGCGGATGAAACCTTCGGAATTGAACGCTTTAAAAATATTCTTAGAATTGGTTTTTCAGAGTATGAAACAGGACTGATTCCTGCCTCTGTTGACCAGGTCCTCGTAGGGAGCGTGGAAAGATCAAAAAGCCATGCCGTAAAGGCATTGTACATACTTGGCACGAATGACGGTGTTTTTCCGTCAAAGGGCGGCGAAGAAGGAATCCTGGCCGATGATGAAAGGATTAAACTAAACAGTCTGGGGATGGAACTTGCCAAAACCACCAGGGACAAGGTGTTTGACGAGAATTTCCTGGTATACAGAACCCTTACAACCCCGTCGGATTATTTGCGTATAAGCTGGCCGATAGCCGACCAGGAAGGCAGAACTTTAAGGCCTTCGATTATTATATCGCAGATAAGGAAGATGTTCCCGAAATGCAGGCAATACAGCAATATTCTGCCGCCCCGGTCAAATGAGGAGGTACTGGACGGGATAACATCGAGGCGGGCTGCTTTCAGGCAGCTTATCACGGTTTTGCGCCGGAAAGCCGATGGCATGGAGATACTTCCCGTCTGGCAGGATGTTGCACTGTGGTTTTTTAATAATAATGACTGGAAGGAAGAACTGGACAGGGTCCGTGAAGCGTTCAGGTATAAAAATATTGCGCAGCCGATAGACGGGGACAAGGTTAAGAAGCTGTACGGAGAATCCTTTCTGACGAGTGTTTCAAAGTTTGAACGGTACAGTGCGTGCCCCTTTTCTTTCTTTGTGCAGTACGGGCTCGGGGCAAGGGAAAGGAAAATCTTTGAGTTCAGCCCACCGGATGCAGGAACATTCCTTCATATGGCCGTGGAGCGGTTTTCAATGGCGGTGGACAGCAGTAATGAGCGGACATGGCGTACGATTGACAGGGAATGGTGCGAAGAAAAGGTGTCGGAGATAATAGATGAAATGCTTGAAGGGATGGGCAGGTCAGGCTTTTCATCGTCAAAAAGAATGGTTGCGCTGGCAAACCGTTTAAAACGGGTTGCAGCAAGGGCTGTATGGCTTATTGCCGGGCACATCCGGAGGGGCAGCTTCGAACCTGTGGACTATGAGGCAGGGTTTGGAAATAACGAGAAATACCCGCCCATTGTCATTGAGCTTGATAATGGGGAAAAAGTGTTTCTGTATGGGCGCATAGACCGTATTGACGCCATGGATTCGGACGACGGCAGATACCTTCGGATTATTGACTACAAGTCGGGCGCAAAGGATTTTAAACTTGAAAATGTTTATTACGGGCTCCAGGTTCAGCTGATTACGTACCTTGACGCGATATGGGAATACCTTTCGAAAAACACCGGTAAACCAGTGTTTCCGGCCGGCATGCTTTATTTCAAAATAGACGATCCCATTTTGAAGATAAGGGGAGTTACATCCGAGGAAGAGGTTGAGAAGGCCGTTATGAAACACCTTCGTATGAAAGGGCTGCTTTTGGCTGATGTAAAACTTATCAGGGAAATGGATCATGCAATTGACGGCACGTCCTTAATAATACCCGCTTCGGTTAACAAGGGCGGTACACTGGGGAAAAACTCCTCCGTTGCAACAATGGAACAGTTTAATATTCTTAAGGGTTACGTACGCAAACTGTTAAAGGAATTGAGCTCGGAAATTTTAAAGGGTTCAGTTCATATCAGGCCGACAAAGAGCCGGCGCGATACCGCATGCAAATACTGTGCCTACCTTCCGGTATGCCAGTTTGATACGGCCTTCGAGGAAAACAAATACCGGCTTCTGCATGAGAAAAGCAGGGAAGAAATATGGAGACTGATGAAAAGGCAGTGAAGTTTATGTCGGATGTAAGAAAACCGGGTATGGGTATGCAAAATGAAAATGGGATTATGAACAATAACGGCGGCGAAACCCGGGCAGTATCTGCCGGACCGAAGTGGACCAGGGAGCAGATGGAAGCAATATATGCCCGCGGCTGCAACCTGCTTGTTGCTGCTGCGGCAGGTGCCGGCAAGACCGCTGTACTGGTTGAAAGAATAATTCAAAAAATAACCGATAAAAGAAATCCCGTTGATGTGGACAGGATGCTTATAGTAACTTTCACAAACGCCGCTGCGTCGGAGATGCGCGAACGAATTGGAGAGGCCATTTCAAGGGAACTGGAAAAAAACCCGGCATCGGAAAACCTGAGGCGGCAGTTAAGCCTTCTTGCAAGGGCAAATATAATGACCATCCATTCATTCTGCAAAGAGGTTATTACAAGACATATAGAGTCTGTTGAAATTGATCCGGGCTTCAGGATTGCCGACGAGACCGAAAGCGCCCTTATGCGGATTGAGACGATGAACGAGGTTATAAATGAACAGTATGAGCAGGAAAACAAGGACTTTCTTGAACTCCTTGACTGGTACGGCGGAAATCTGAACGAACAGAAAATACATGATATGGTTCTGGGTGTATACAGCTTCATACAAAGCAGCCCGTGGCCGGAGAAATGGCTTGAAGAGAAAATTGAAGCAATGAAAATAAGCGATGATGCCGATTTCGCCGAAACCATATGGGGCAGGGAGATCCTGAAATCATGCAGGATGGAGCTTGATAATGCGAAAAACATGCTGCAGAGAGCCATAAGTCTGCTTTGCAGCGCTGAAGGCCTTGAACGGTACATACCCGTGTTTGAGGAGGATCTTGCAAATGTTCAGAGGCTTCTGGATATGGTTTCAGAAACAGGGAAACATAAAGAACCAGGCACATCCTGGGATGACTTGTATGAGTTTCTCAGCGGATTTTCATTTCCAAGGCTTCCGAGAGCCGGAAAGAATGCCGACGAAAAGCTGCAGAAAACAGTTAAGGATATTCGGGATGCCGTTAAGAAGGTTATAGTTGAAAAAATAAGGGAAAAACTCATAACTGATAAATCCTGCAATATCATCAGCGATTTTCATAAGGCTTATCCTGTAATGCGTTGTATCGGCATGCTTGTTGACGAGTTTACGAAACGTTATAACGAAAAAAAGAAAAACAGGACTGTTATCGATTTTAACGACCTTGAACATCTGTGCCTTAAGATACTTGCACGGACCACTGAAAAGGGTATTGTGCCTTCTGAAGCGGCACTGGAATACAGGAAATACTTTGACGAGGTAATGGTGGACGAGTACCAGGACAGTAACCTCGTACAGGAAATAATCCTGCATATGGTCTCGCGCTATGACACCGACAGACCGAATGTATTCATGGTAGGGGACGTAAAACAGTCCATTTACCGTTTCCGCCAGGCAAGTCCCGAACTGTTTCTCGACAAATACAATACGTACCGAACCGAAGAAGGCGAAAGGAACCGAAAAATCCTTCTGTACAGGAACTTCCGCAGCCGCAGGGAAATCATTGACGCTGTAAATTTCGTGTTCGGCACGATAATATCCGTTGATGCCGGTGAACTCGACTATACCGCGGAAGAAGCCCTTAACGCGGGTGCCGGTTTCAGGGAATGCGATGCAGAGGACGCCAGGACGGGAGGCTGTGTTGAATTCCATTTGATAGAGACGGGTGACGAAAAAGGCGGGGGAGATACCGATACCGGTGAAGATAATACATACGAAGACACAGACGAGGCTGAAGCCGAAGAGATAATTGACAACATCCAGGCCGAGGCGAGGCTGATTGCCGGAAAGATTCTTGAGTTAACAGGCCAGGACAGCGACGGAAGGTATTTTTACATATTCGACAAAAGCAGAAATGCATACCGGAAAGCCGAGTACAGGGACATTGTAATCCTTCTTCGCGCTACTAAAAGCTGGTCGGATGTAATTATCGACGAACTTGCGGCAAAAGGAATACCCGCTTTTGCCGATACGGGAACTGGTTTTTTCAAAACAACCGAGATCCAGGTAATGCTGTCGTTATTGCAGATCATCGACAATCCCCTGCAGGACATCCCGCTGCTTTCGGTACTGCGTTCGCCTGTTTTTTCATTTACAACGACTGAACTTGCCGCAGTGCGCATAGCAGACAGGAGAGCATCAATATATGACGCGCTGAAAAACCTGGCAGGAAGGCATCCTGTTAACGACGGAACCGAAGCTGACAAATCCGCCGCAGGAAAAGCAGCTTTGTTCATTGAAAAACTTTCACAGTGGAGGGAAAAAGCCCGGCATATGCCGACAGATCAACTGATCTGGCATCTTTATGATGATACCGGGTATTACAATATGGTCGGTGCAATGCCCCAGGGAGAGCAGCGCCAGGCCAACCTGAGAATCCTGTATGACAGGGCAAGGCAGTTTGAGGAAACGAGCTATAAAGGGCTGTTTAATTTTATTAATTTCATCGACAGGATAAAAAGCAGCAGGGGTGATATGGGAAGCGCCAAAATTTTAGGCGAGAATGACAATGTGGTCCGTATTATGAGCATCCACAAGAGCAAGGGCCTGGAGTTTCCTGTTGTTATCCTCGCGGGCTGCGGAAAGCAGTTCAACCTGATGGATACGCGCGGGGATGTGCTTATACACCAGGAGTTAGGGCTGGGTCCTGAAGTTGTGGATTTGCGGCTTCGCCTTTCACGTCCTTCTGCGGCCAAAACTGCAATCAGCGAGAGAATAAGAAGGGAAAACCTGTCTGAGGAAATGAGGGTGCTTTATGTAGCAATGACAAGGGCCCGTGAAAAGCTCATTATAACCGGAGCGGTGAAAAATATCGGAAACGCCCTGGCAAAATGGGCTGAAAACTCGTATGGCCCGGGAAACAGGATAGACGGCAGCAGCGTGTTGAAATGCACAAGCTATGCCGACTGGATCGGTGCATCCCTGGTAAAGCATAATCCCGGACTACCGAAGGAGGCAGCGAATGCGGCCTATGTATACGCATCCGGGAATGATAAGGATGAAAACCGGGGCAAATGGCTGATACGGGTATGGAACAAGGGGGATATGCTGAATCCGGGTTCAGTATCCAAAGATACCGAAAACCGCTTTATTGACTGGCTTGACAGTTTAACCGGGAAGACGGAATACACCGGATTCAAAGATGAAACAGACAGACGGCTTAACTGGGAATACCCGTATTTAAAGCTGGGCATGGTTCCTGCAAAGGTAACGGTAACCGAGTTAAAGAGAAGATTTGAAGCAGAACTGACCGAAGTGACCGGGCGTATTCCCGTCCATATACCCGCGCTGGTAAAGAAACCCCTGTTCCTTGAAAAACGAAAGGGGTTAAGCCCTGCTGAGAAGGGAACGGTCCTTCATTTTGTTATGCAGCACCTAAATTTTGATAATACCGATATTAAAGGGCAGATTGAAGAAATGGTCAGAAATGATTTGCTGACGAAGGAGCAGGCAGAAACGGTGAGTGCGGAAAAGATAGCCCTTTTCCTCAGCTCCGGGCTTGGCAGGAGGATGCTTGCATCAGGCAATGTTCACAGAGAGATACCGTTCAATATTGAAATACCCTGCCATGAACTGTATCCTGAAATGATTGAAGAGAAGTACCGGAATGAAACCATACTGCTCCAGGGTGTTATTGACTGCTATTTTGAAGAACAGGACGGCCTGGTCCTGGTTGACTATAAAACAGATTACGTACCTTTTGGCGACAGCAATATAATCATTGAAAGATACAGGGTCCAGATAGAGTATTATGCGCAGACCCTCTCAGTTTTAACGGGTAAAAGGGTGAAGGAAAGATATATATACCTGTTTTCCACCGGTGAAATCCTGGAATTATAACTTATTTACGAAGAATATTGACTTGAATTAAAAACAGCAGTAAAATGAAAATATCCCGATATGACGGCCCCATGGTCAAGCGGTTAAGACGCCGCCCTCTCACGGCGGTAACAGGGGTTCGAATCCCCTTGGGGTCATCTGAATACAGAAATAAAAAACTCTTGTTCGAGAACAAGAGTTTTTTGTTTTAATTGTTTTTGTTTTTCGCTTTTGTGCGGCTTATACCACCGCAGACAGCCTTTCAATACCGATATTGATTCGTCTCAGTGTTTCCTTCCTGCCGAGGACCTCGGCTATTTCAACAGCGCCGCCCGGAGTCACAAGCTGACCTGAAACAGCTATTCTTACAGGCCAGAACATCTGCCCGCTTTTAATCTGAAGTTCTTCAACAAGTGCCATCAGCGCATCATAAATACTCTTTTCATTCCATTCAGGAAGACTTTCCAGGACCGGGACTGCAGCTTTCAGGCTTCTCAGCGAAACCTCCGGATCTGTTTTCATCTTTTTATGGGTGTATATTTCCAGGTCATAATCCTCGAGGCGATTGAAAAAGCCAAGTTTTCCGGGTATTTCTGACAGGACCTCGGTACGCGGCTGGATCATCCGTGCAATAGGAAGGGTGGGCAGGTCCTTTTCAAGGCTCTTTTTAATCCAGGGCAGTGCAATTTCATGGAAATCCTCAACAGACATGGCACGAATGTATTCACCGTTAAACCAGCGCAGCTTCGCCATATCAAAAACCGAAGGAGATTTGCTGATCCGCTCGATCGAGAATATTTTCTCAAGCTCACTGAGGCTGAAAATCTCCTGGTTGCTGTCGGGCGACCACCCAAGAAGGGCGAGGTAGTTTATAATGGCTTCCACGAGATAGCCTTCTGCCAAAAGGTCCTCAAAGGTGGCGTCGCCTTTGCGTTTTGAAATTTTTGAACCGTCAGGCTTTACAATCAGCGGCAGATGCACGTAAGTAGGTATTTCCCACCCGAAAGCCTCGTAAAGAAGATTATACTTAGGCGTGGATGACAAATACTCCGAACCCCTCACCACATGTGTTATCTTCATCAGGTGATCATCTATGACATTGGCAAAATTATAGGTCGGATAGCCATCGGACTTAATAAGTATCTGGTCCTCCAGCTCGCTGTTTTCAACGCTTATTTCACCATAGACCACGTCATGGAATGTTGTGGTGCCTTCTGTCGGCATTTTCTGGCGTATTACGTAAGGCTCGCCTGCTTCAAGTCTTCTTCTTACCTCTTCCTCGGGCAATCCAAGGCAGTGACGGTCGTACCGGAAAACCTCGCCCCTTTCCTTGTACTGATTCTGAAGGGCTTCCAGCCTTTCCTTTGAGCAGAAACAATAATATGCGTGACCTTTTCTTACAAGCTCCTCTGCATAGGGAAGGTACAGGTCCTTACGCAGGCTTTGAATGTATGGACCATAGGGGCCGCCTATATCCGGGCCTTCATCGTGCTTCAGCCCGCATATCTTTAAAGTGCGGTATATAACATCCACCGCATCTTCAACAAGGCGTTCCTGGTCGGTATCTTCTATACGCAGAATAAACTTGCCGCCGTTGACACGGGCAATGAGATACTCATACAGTGCGGATCGCAAATTCCCTATATGGATATAACCTGTAGGGCTTGGAGCATAACGGGTTCGAACAACGGACATACAGATTCTCCTGACATTCAATATTTTTATTAAAACAGGGGTTTATAAAAACCCCGCTTAGTAATTCCAAATGCCTGCAGTTAAAAGCAACGGCATTATTGATTAAAATGGAGCTGGTGAGGGGATTCGAACCCCTGGCCTATTGATTACGAATCAATTGCGCTACCGCTGCGCCACACCAGCATTATCAGAGCGTCAGAAACTGAGATATATTTATTATAGCAGTATTATTTATAATTTCAAGATTTTCAGTTTCATTAATTTTTCTTCTATTCCATTATAAGCGAAAATATAATAAAATATAAATGAGTTTTATTTTCATTTGCGTAATTACGCGCTTTCAAAGGTTTATTTCAAAGAAGGGAGGAAGTATTGGTGAAATTAATTTTAGCCATCATAAGCGACGAGGACAGTAATTCGGTTATCAGCGAACTGGGAAAGGAAGGCTTTGGGGTTACGAAACTCTGCTCAACCGGCGGCTTTTTAAGATCAGGCAACACCACAATAATGGTAGGCGCAGATGAGGAAAAAATACCTGAAGTTATAGATATTATCAAGAGAAAATGCAAGACAAGGAAGAAAGCAATGCCCAATCTCGATATGTCCAGCGGTGCGAGTGTTATGAGCATGGCCTTCCCGGTTGAGGTTACTGTTGGGGGTGCAACGGTTTTTGTACTCAATGTTGAGAGGTTTGAAAAGTTATAGTCACTTTTGCTCTTGCCAGGTTCTGTTTTATGATATAAAATTATAAATTCCACGGCCGAGCGATAAAAATTAACCATGCAACTGATTAATTGTTAAAGGATGCATAACAGGAACTAATCATGGACAAGCAGTATAGAAACAATACCGCGGATATTAATTACACGCTGTCAGAGAAAGACTACGAGAAAAGCCGCTTAATGGTTATACTTGAAGGTATATCTGGCAGGATAGTTTTTGGGCTGACCACAGGTGCATTTTTGACAGGTTTTCTGAAGTTTCTTGGAGCCGATGACGAGCTTTGCGGGCAAATAGCCGCAATTCCGGTTTTAGCAAGTATTATACAATTTTTTTCTCCTATACTTCTTGAAAAACTTAATCGCAGAAAGCCCATTGTGACAACTTTCAATGCTCTTCACAGGATATTGCTGGTATTGCTTGTATTTGTACCCGTTTTTCCGGTATCAGTGACATTCCGGCTGTATATTGCAGGCGGGCTGTACTTACTGTCAAATCTTATGGTGAATATGGTTGCTCCGGCCACCACTACCATATTCATAAGCCTTGTACCGCAGAAAATGCGGGGAAGTTTTTTCAGTCTCAGGGAAAAATACCTTATATTTATTTCAAGCGTTGTAAACGTAGTACTGGGCGGGATTCTTGACAATTTTGAGCTTCAGGGCAAAACCTATGAAGGCTATATCCTGATGTTTGTCATTGTATTTTTCGGGATGCTGATGAACCTTGCGTCGTACCTTGGGATGAAGGAACCGCCGCAGCCGCGGACCAGGAGCAGGATCAGCCTTAAGGAATTATTTATAATGCCTTTGAAGGAAAGCAGATTCAGAAAAATTATAATTCTGTTTTTTTTATGGGGATTGTCGGTGAATTTTTCCAGCCCGTTTTTTTCGGTTTTTATGGTTTCAAAACTGAAACTCAGCTATACCTTCATTACAATTGCAGGACTTGTGAACTCGCTTTGCTATGTTCTGGCCGTAAGCATATGGGGCAGGATAGCGGATAAAAAATCCTTTACATACACTGCGATGATTTCAATCGGATTGCTTGGGATTACGCATACAATCTGGTTTTTCGCCGCTGACGGAACAATTTTGGAGTATATTATTGTTATGCTCGGTCATATTTTGGGGGGAATTTCCTGGGCGGGAATTGGAATATCCCTGTACAATATACCGTATGAATACACCCCCGAAGACGGGCGGACTGTATACCTGGGTTTCAATGCCGCATTAAGCGGGCTTATAGGTTTTATTTCGTCAATGCTTGCTTCCGATATGGTTGGAAGGATGTCGGATTACAACGGCATTTTCCTGGGCCTGTCCATAACACAGTTTCAGCTGATTTTCCTGATATCTGGCCAGCTTACACTTGTTACCGCTGCCTATATCTGGTTTGCAATAATAAAGCCGGGAACTAAAAAGGTGTAAATATCACAAAGCTCTTACAAATGCATTGCTTTTTACGATATCTCCAAACACTTGGCGGTAGCTGAATAAGTAAAGATATCGTGCGAATGCTCTGAAACAGTCGCTGCGTTTGCAAGAGCTGGGCAGTTCAGCTCGGGCAAGCCAAAACTCGCAAAAATGCTTATAAAAAGAGTTTAGTATGAAGCATTTTTGCTCAAACAGTTGGCTTGCTTGTCCTCGCTCGGACTGCCCATCTCTAAGCACTTCGCTGAAAGTTTCCTCGCATTGCACGATATCTCCAAACACTTGTCGGTAGCTGAATAAGTAAAGATATCGTACGAATGCTCAGAAACAGTCGCTGCGTTTGCAAGAGCTGGGCAGTTCAGCTCGGGCAAGCAAAACTCGCAAAAATGCTTATAAAAAGAGTTTAGTATGAAGCATTTTTGCTCAAACAGTTGGCTTGCTTGTCCTCGCTCGGACTGCCCATCTCTAAGCACTTCGCTGAAAGTTTCCTCGCATTGCACGATATCTCCAAACACTTGTCGGTAGCTGAATAGGTTGAATAGGTAAAGAGATCATGCAATGCAAGGAAACTTGGTAATAAACATTTACATTTGCCGTTCTGATGTTATAATAGAACATGCATGCAGATTTATGATAGAAGGGAATGATTGTATGAGCCTGATCTTGCTGGAACAGTTAAAGCCGCAGATAGCAGAACAGCTTCAGGACATAATTGATTTGAGGGATTCTCTTTGACGTTCCTTCAATAGAAAAGGAACTGGAGGAGCTTGATCAGAAAGCACAGGAGCCCGGGTTTTGGGATGATTTGGAGAACTCGCAGAAGATCCTGCAGAGAAGCAAGAACCTCAGGGATAAACTGAACGGATTCAATAGACTGAAAAGTGACTGTGAAGATCTTTTGACCCTTATCGATCTTGCACTTGAAGAAAAGGACGAAAGTGTAATTGACGAAGTTAACAACGGATTCAGGGATGTAAGAACGAGGTTTGAAAAGTTAAGGCTTGAAACCCTTCTTAAAGGCGAGTATGACAGAAATGATGCAATTTTCACCCTTCATGCCGGAGCCGGGGGTACCGAAGCAATGGACTGGGTACAGATGCTGCTTCGCATGTATACCCGGTGGGCTGAAAACAATAATTACCAGACCCGTATACTGGACCTGCTTGAAGGTGAGGAAGCAGGAATAAAAAGCGTTACTGTTGAAGTAACGGGTGAAAACGCCTATGGTTTCCTGAAATGTGAAAAAGGCGTGCACCGCCTGGTCAGAATATCCCCGTTTGATGCGTCGGGAAGACGGCATACCTCATTTGCCTCAATGGAAGTAATGCCTGTTATGGATGATTCGGTTGAAATAAACATTGATCCCGATGATATAAAAATGGATGTGTTCAGAGCCAGCGGAGCCGGAGGTCAGCATGTAAACAAAACCTCCTCGGCGGTAAGGATTACGCACATTCCTACAGGCATTGTTGTTTCGTGCCAGAGCGAAAGGTCACAGCATCAGAACAGGGATACCGCGATGAAGATGCTGTATGCGAAACTCCTGGAACTGAAGGAGCAGGAAAAGCAGCAGAAAATCAATGAGCTTAAGGGTGAACAGATGGACATTGCCTGGGGAAGCCAAATCCGTTCCTACGTTTTCTGCCCCTACACGTTGGTTAAGGATCACAGGACCGGCTATGAAGAAGGTAATGTTGATAAAGTTATGAACGGGGAAATAGACGAGTTTATAAGTGCTTATCTGACATGGAGGGCGAGGAAGTAAAATCCTCTACCTCCTTTTTCCTTTATGGGCAGCTGCCCTGACATATATAAACCTGAACAGCTTTGAAAGAATCAGCAGTATTTCGATCGCGGCAAGACCCAGTATAATGTAAAAGATTTCAGGGTATTCCATCAGGCGCTTTACAATTTTCTGAAACCTGGTCAGCTCGGGAAGAATCTCCCTGTCGGGGAAAAGATCAACGGTTATGACCGTGCCGTCGGTGAGGGTGAACTTGACATTCCCCATGAGTGTATTCTTGTAAAGCGGAAGTTTCATATTCGATTCAATCAGGTCGTAATGAATCTCCTGGATATAGTTATCACCGACGGGATAGGTGTAATATACGTCATTGCCCGCAATAAGGGTTATGTCGTGCCCTTCCACGGTGACATTGTCGAGGGGCTGCCCCTTATAAACAAGGGGGCCTCTCCTGAAATTATTGAACCCGTGATCAAAAAGTTTCATGCTGTCGGTATACATGCTTTCGGCAGGAGAGTCCAGCAGCAGGCAGACAAGCCGTTGCTGGTTGCGGGTTACAGATGTGATTACCGTCTGGTATTTCGGATCGTTGAAATCAACCTTTCCGCCGTCCACACCGTCATAGCTCCAGAACATGTCGTTAAGGTTTGTCAGTACAATTGTCTTTTCTTCGTCAAACCAGGGTTTTGCCTGTGATGAAAACACCCTGTCAAAACTTGGGTTGGTGGTAAGGGCGTGCCTTATGAGTTTTGCCAAATCCGAAGCAGTGGTATGCTGGTTTTCGTCATAAGCGCCCGTAGGATTTGTAAAGACGGTGTTCGTCATGTTCAGGCTTACGGCATAGTCGTTCATCAGCTTGACAAACCCTTCAACAGTGCCGCCTACCGCCTCTGCAAGGGCAATGGTTGCATCATTGGCATTACTGAGCATGGAAGCGTAAATAAGGCTTTCAGCAGTGTATTTTTCGCCGACTGAAAGCTCCAGCATTGCGCCTTCTGCATTGACTGCTTCCTTGCTTGCGGTGACCATAGAGTTAAGGTCAAGTTTCTCGATTGCTATATAAGCAGTCATCAGCTTTGAAGCTGCTGCAATATGTAATGGTTCATCCGGATTCTTTGAATACAGTACCTGACCGCGCCTGAACTCAATAAGCAGTGCGGACGCTGCTTCCACGGAAGGCTCTGTGGGAAGGGAAGCACTTTTTTCAGGTACAATACATATGCAGATAATTATAAAAAACCATGTCAGCTTTTTATACATATGACCTCCGGACCATGTTTTTATTAATTCGCAAAACCTTATCACAGCTAAACCGTAACATGCCGGCAAAATTCAGACGCCTGCCTGGCGTATATTATAATTATACAATTAATGGCAGGCAAAGTATACAGTTTATGATTATTTATTCGGCAATTTCCGCATCTGGTACTGTTAATCTGAAATTTTACCGTGATTTTATGTATTAATCCTGCCTGAAATTCCCATAATAAAAACGACTGTATATATTATTGCCATAAAGTTTTTAGTTTTATTACGGTATTGCCTTATATTTTATTATGTACGGGAGGAAGCGGATTGTCAAAGGAAAAAGTCCAAATTTCCCCACTTCAGTTTACTTTTTTGTTCATAACCCTGGTTATTTCAACCGCGGATATATTTCTGCCGTCCTTTGTAGCCCAGGATGCAAAGCGGGATTCATGGATTTCGCCTATAGTGTCATCGGTTTTTATGATACCTGTCCTGGCTATTTTTATTGCATTATCCAGACAACATCGCGGAAAAAACCTTGTTGAAATGTGCACCGGGATTACAGGTGACTTTATAGGACGGATAATAGGTTTTTTATATGCCTTCTATTTTCTTTTTGTTGGGATTGGGGCCACGATGGCCATTTCTATAGTGCTGGATATTACATTCCTGCCTCTGACTCCTTTGTGGGTTATTGTGACATTATCCATTATTGTGGCGCTGTATGGGGTTTACAGCGATATCGAGGTTATCGCAAGAGTAAATGATTTGCTTCTTCCGGCAGGAATGGGTATTTTAATGTTTCTGATTCTTCTGAACGTTAATGAATATGATTTCAATTTTTTCAGGCCGGTTCTGACCAGAGGCATTCTGCAGCCATTAAGGGGCAGTATTGTTATTTTTGGTTATCTCTGCGAGACCGTGGTACTTCTGCAGATCGTCAAGTTCGTGAACAGGCCCGAAAAAATAGGCCGTGCTTTGTTCGCCGGGCTGTTTATCACGAGTTCCGGAATACTGGCGGGTACTCTAATATATGCCGTTTTCGGACCGTTAACCGAGATCTTCCTGATACCTTCCCTTGAGTTTGCCAGATTCTCGTCAATAGGCAAATATATCCAGAATCTTGACGTCCTGGTTTTGGCCATTTGGATTACAGGTATTTATGCCAAGATTATGATCTTCATGTATTCAGGTTCATACGCAATGGCGCAGCTTTTCAGGCTCAGGGACTATAAAGCCATAATTCTGCCGATTGGTTTCCTGTCATTCAGCGTAGCAGTTTCAAGCGTGGGTGATTATATCAGGGATCTGTATTTCATGCACTACATACTTCCTCTTTATTCAGTGGCCATGGCACTGGTCATACCCGGCATGCTGCTTGCAATTAGTTCCGTAAAAAAAAGGACAGGAAGGAAAAGGAGAAAGAATAAAGCAGATGGATAAATACTTTTTTTATGGTACCATAGCCGTATTCCTAACTTTTTTTCTTGCATTGTTCCGTAAAAAGAAATTCGGGATACGCCATGCGGTCCTGATGATAGCTTACAGCCTGTACAACCTGATTTTCGAGATCGTATTCGGTGAAATACTCGGCCTGTACTATTACATTGACAAGGCTTGTTCACTGGTTTATATAGTAATTTCATCGGTTTTTCTGTATCCGTTGATAGCTGTGCTGTATGTTTTCTTTCTGCCTGGAAGGGGAAAAGTATTCCTGTTTACGTCAGGATGCATTATCGCTATGCTGGTCCTTGAGACGGTTTCGCTGTATACCCGGACAATTGTTTTAACCGGGTGGAAGGTCCTGCCCTGGTCGGTTATAGCCTACATTGCTTCCTTTGCATTAGTATATGTTATCAATGGTTTATTGCTGAGGATATTACCCGATTCTTAACTGTCTTTTGTTTATCTGCTTTATTATTGAAGAGCCTAACGGAATCCAGTTGATGGATGTTTTATAAAGCAATGTTCTTACTCCGGGGAAACCAATGGAAGCAATGAGACTGTCGTAGCCTTCATTGTCAAGCTGGTTGAAGCCTTGGCGCAGCTGTTGCAGGTAAAGGTTTTTTTTCGTAATGTACCTGCATTGCCTGTGATAGTCCAGACCCTGTACGATGGTCCGGGCGGCAAATACACCCATGCTCAGCGAGTTAAACTGGCCGAAACCTAAGAAGGGATCAATGCTTCCGCCTGCTGCTCCTGCGAAAATAACATTGTCAATGATTTTAGGATAAACATACCCGCTTGTGTGATACAGTGTAAATTCTTCGATAATCGGATATTTAAGGTCTTCATAGTACAGAAAGGCATTCCAGTATTCGTTTATATCCCTTTCATCGCAGTCGGATACAACAAGGATAAGCGAGGCTTTCTTGTCACTGAACGGAGTGAGATATGCATAGCCGTTTCTGCAGTAATGCTGGTTTATCCACATATCAATTCTTGAGGTGTCGAAGTTTCCATGAACCACGGCAGCCCTTACATATCCGTTGAACCATGTCTGCCACAGCCCGTATTCCTTGGTATACAGGTTGTTGCCGTTTGCAACAACCACGAAATCGTACTTCTTCTTAAGCGTTGACAGATCGGCAAGATTGCTGAGAAACACCCTTGTTTTACTAAGAGTTTCACAAAGCTGGTTTTTAACAGAATCCCGGGTATTGGAGCGAAGAAAGAGAAAACCTAAATTTTTCCCCGTTACCATCTTTTTTTTCGCAGGTGAATTGTGCATCATTCTTTTAACAGGTGCCAGAGGTTTTATATCAAGATACAGCTTCTCCATGAAATATCTCAGGTAATCGCCGTGGGGAGGGCGATCAATGATTCTCAGCATTGCAGTGGAATGATTGAAAGGTTCACCTATATAACCATTTTTCTCGTATAAATCGGGTATTATCCCGAGGCGTTCAAGTTCATGGGCGCATGCCAGCCCGGCAAGACCCGCCCCGATAATTGCAACTTTCATAAAAACCTCCTCCTGCTGCTGGTTGCCTGTCGCATTCTTTTTTACGGCCTGGATCTGGCCGGAAAAATCTTGTGTATTACTTTTGCGGGTGAGCCTTTTCTCAGAAGTTTTTGCTGTATATTCAAGACAGCCCTTGTTTCATCGTCGCGAAGCCTTGTAAATAATGCTTTTGCCTCCGGATTAACCACATTAATCAGTGCATGGTTGTACCATTCCTGGAGCATCATCCTGTATTCAAGAATATCGCTTAAGATATCGAGTTCTGTCATTTCAACAACTCCTGCAATTCATTCAATTCCAAGGCGTTTCATTTTATCATTCAGATCTTCTATATGCTCCCGGTTGTTTTTTTTGAAATCGTCAATCATTTCCTTGATGGTTTTATCCTTTATTATCCTGATAATCAGTTCATATTTTTTCATGAGAGTATCCTCAAGTTTCAGGCTCCGGTTGAAATAGAAAGAAAGCATGTCTTCCTGGTGCAGTTTGAACAATAGCATCACCTTCTTCAGAAACTTCAGGTTATATTTTTTGCAGAACAGAGAATATTATACCAGGTAAGCACAATATTATCTGCCTGGGTTATCCGACTGAACGGCTAATTGAAGAGTGACCCGGTAAGGCAGATTATATGGGACAAAAAATATAAATACGGAGGAAACCAGTTTGAAAGTTGCAATTATAGGCGCGGGTGTTTCAGGTATGGCATGTGCCTTTCGCCTGAATCAGCTTGGCATAAAACCAGCGTTGTTTGAAAGGCGCCCGATTATAGGAGATGTTGTTAATCTGTATGGCTTACACCTTAAATGTTTCAACCTTTTTTCGAACAATCCGCTGGTATTGTTCGAAAAAAAATATGGTTTAAGAATAAAACCCATGTGCCCGGTAAAAAAACTTGTCATGTATTCATCGGATAAAAAAATTACAGTCAGGGGCAGACTTGGCTATATTTTCAACCGCGGTCCGGGAAAGACTTCCCTTGAACGTCAGCTTTTTGAGCAGATTGACGCGCATATATTCATGGATACCTATATAATGGATTCGCTGATTGATGAGCTCAGCAAAGAGTTCGATGCGGTCGTGGTTGCAACCGGGTGTACGAATATCCCGAAGCGGCTCGGGGTTTTGAAGGAAACTTCAATAATGCAGGTCAGAAGCGGTATTATTGACGGCTCCTTTGAAACAGGCCAGGTTTTGTCCTGGATGAAAACAGAGTATTCAAACAATTCCTTCACCTATCTGATTCCTGCATCCGAAAACCGGGCGGTTATTACTATAATAGCAGATAATATCACTCCGGCTGAACTGGATTACAGGTGGAAGCAGATGATTATTACCGAGAATATCACAAACAATATACTGGAAACCTGGGAACACGAATATCACGGAGGGAGACTGAAAACAAACCAGATCGGAAACATATATTTTGTTGGTAATGCCGGTGGTTTGATCGATGATTTTATGGGCTTTGGAATAATTAACGGGATTGCAAGCGGTATTCTTGCTGCTGATGCAATTGTCCTGGGAACTGATTACCAGAAGAGCATTGCTGCGATACAGAAGCATCTGGATCATATCCATTGTTTCAAACTGCTTGCGGAAAAGGCTGAGAAAGACACATGGAAGCGCCTGACCCAGGTAATAGGGCTGCCGGGAATCAGCAATATAATATACAAGACCTCTTTTTTGAAATTTCATCACATAGGGAGCCTTATAGGGAAGTTTGTAAAATAACGGTCATTTTACGGCATTCCGAATATCAGCCTCGATACAGGGTTAAAAATGAACTCTACTATGTCAACAGGTTTCGGGGCGTTTATGTCCTTGATGTAAACAATCAGATAGAAAACCGATGGCGTAATTAAAAGGAAGAATACAATAATTTCCTTTATATATCCTTTTCGTAAATAGTATATTATCTGAAACAGCGAATAAATTACCGTTATTATGATTATACCAGCCATACAACCATCCCTAATTGTAGAAAGTTCTGCCCATGAGTCCCTGGTGCCTGATTTTTAAGTCAACATCGATATTTATCGGAATCCTGCAAAACACTTCACACCAGTTTCCCTTGAATTTTTCCCACAGTTCCGGGTATTTCACGCTGAAAAACTTATGAAAGCCTGTAAAATCAGTTCTTAAATCGTCCTGAGCTCTTTTAATGACAGAACGCAGTTCTGAAGCTATTTCACCGGCAAGTATGCTTTCAATTTTCTCGATGATATCTTCGTCATATTCGGTAAGTTCACCCTGGATCTCGGACAGGGATCCTTTTGCTTTAACCTTGACGGTAGCATGAATTTCTTCACCTGAGACATGGGGAAATACTATTTCTGTTTTCACATTCGTTATGTCTGCCGTTATTTTATAGCCTGAATTGCTGATATTTTTGAAGATACTGAAGTTCTTGTCTATTTTATTGTTAAGAATCAGGTATCCCCTGAGTTCGGTCGGTGACAGCCATCCGATAAGCCTGTCCTTGTCGATTACCGATCCTCCGCTTACATAGGCTATTGGCTGGTCGGTGTCCTTCCAGTATAGTTTCAGGTATTCCTGGTAGTCAATGGTAAAAGGTGTTTTGTTTGAGTAATAAAAACCCATGCTTCCGGTAACAAAACCATGCTGATATGATGAAAGGGAGTTCAGTGAAAAGTCCTTTACATCCAGTGCGAATCCTTTAGCCCATTCCACGGAGCCTTCAATTATGCCTAACAGTTCACGGAAAAGACTTTTTTCAAGATTTGCAGGAACCTGCATCATCTCATATGCCTCCCCCGGGGTGAGAAATATTACATTATCATACCGGAACTCCGAGTTCCGGGTAAGCAGATCTGTAATGTTTGAAATGCCCGACATGGCCTTTTTTTCACCGATAAGTATTATTTTGTTATGCCTCCAGATAAGCGATCTTGTGGAAGTGCGCCTTAAATTTCTGAGGGCTTCGAACGCGGATTCCCCGGATGCCGTCCCTATCCACGTTGTTGCGACATTTTCCTGGTTCTGGGCCTGCCCGAAAGGCTGTACTGACAGGACGGTAACCCGATCCAGGCCGTTGTCGTCCAAATCAAACCCTGTCATAACAACCAGTCCTATGTCGCTTAGTTCTTGTGAATCCCAGCATGAACTCAAAAAAATGCATGAAATACACAGAATGATTACCAGGTACTTTTTCATTGCTTACTTCCCCTTTCCGGAGTGATTCTGATATTTTTTGCCGATGTATGAACAGGGTTCACCGGTTCAAGGAAGGAAGGGCGGTATGTCTGGGTATTTGGCGGGCCATGAAGCAGTGTATTCTGAATATCTTTAAGACTAATAGGAGCAAACGGCGAAAGATACGGCACACCGACCGATCTTATCGAAGCCATGTGTATCAGCAGCACAACAAACAGGCTAATAATCCCGTACATGCCCAAAAAGGATGCGGCAACCATAAACGGAAATCTGATCAGCCGCAGGGCTGAATTTGTTGTATACCCGGGAACAGCAAATGCTGAAATTGCAGTTAATGCAACCACTATAATCATTGCCTGCGACACAATACCTGCCTGCACCACGCTCTGGCCGATAACAAGACCTCCGACAATACTGATGGAAGGGCCTATCGGTTTGGGGATTCGTATATTGGCTTCGCGGATTATCTCGAAGGTGAATTCCATGATAAATGCCTCAATAAAGGCAGGAAAGGGGACACCGGCCCTCGAACTGGCTATCGTTATCAGCAGCTGGGTGGGTATCATTCCCGGATTAAATACTGTAAGGGCTATATATAATGCAGCGCCGAATGTTGAAATTAAGAATGCGACAAGTCGTAAAAAAATGAGGAATACTGCCATGTAATGGCTCATATAGGCTTCATCTGCGGTTTTAAGAAGGTCTATGAATACCGAAGGATAAATCAGGGCAAAGGCCGAGCCGTCAATCATGACAACAACCCTGCCCTCCAGCAGATGATTAACGCACCGGTCCGGCCGTTCGGTTATTATTTCCAGCGGGAAGATGGTTAGCTTATTGTCGCTGATAAATCTTCTGAGATGCCCCGAATCAATGAAACCGTCGGTGTCAATCAGGTCTATTCTGTCTTTAAGTTCTTTGACTGTTTTATCCTTTGCGATACCCTCGATATACATGATGGCAAAAGTATTCTTTGTTATGCGGCCCTTCGTGGTGAATTCAATTTTATACTTTGATGTTTTGATTCTTTTCCGAAGCAATGCAAGATTCAAGTGAATATCTTCAACAAAACCCTCCTGGGGGCCTATTGCCGATACTTCAATTAACGGCTCGCCGACAATTCTGCCTTTTGATACGCGTACGTTAACAATAAGCGCTTCATCCAGGCCGTCAACAAGAATTAAACAGTCACCGTCATATATCGCTTTCAGAAGTTCCTCGGTGTCTCCTGAGATTTTCACGTCATGGGAGGGAATCAGTTTATTCCGTATGCTTTCCGCATTTTTAACCGTACCGGAATCAATGTCTGTTTCCATCAGCTGATCAAGTATAAAGCGGCTTATGTTTTCCGATGAGACCATATCGTCAAAATAAAAAAGGCATGCCCTGCGGTTTTTCATCGTAAAATCGCGCTTTGTAAAATCATCACATTTATCAAACAGTTTTTCAATATTTAACTTGTTTTTTTCAAGTGACGCAGACAGTTTAAAAAGCTCGTCGCTTTTGTTTTCCCGGCTTTTCTTCCTGAAAAAGTGTTTTATGAACTGCATGGGACTCCTTTCTGCAATACTGGTATTCACCTATATTGTTTTCCACATACAGGATAATTATTCATGATCTGCCTTGGAACAGAAAGGAAAAAGACAAAAAAGACGGGCTTATTAAGCCCGCCAAGCAAGGGAAAATTTATACGTAAACGTCAAAGCAAAAAAGTATCTGAAAGAAGAATATCACAATGAAAGCAAACTGTATAAGCAAACCTTATATAGTGTATGTATTACTCAACTATAAAAGGTCTGACTTCTTTGATAAAATCTTCTACATCATCTGCATGAGCTTCAACCTTGATAGGTTTGCTCAGGTCAAGACTGAAAATACCCATAATGGATTTTGCATCAACAATATACCTGCCTGATGTAAGATCCACATCAAAATCGTATTTGTTTACGATATTAACGAAATCCTTTACATCATTGATTGATTTTAACATGATATTGAAAGTTTTCATCTATTATACACCGCCTTTCATGCGTTTTCTGCAACAGCGACTGGTACACCTGCAGAATATTTTATCTGCTTTTCCTTTAATTATATTATATATTTTGCAGGTATTAGTCAATTACATTTCTGTTAAATTTATTTCAGCTCTTTTAACCGGGCATTGCACATTTTCATGCTTTTTGAGAAAATAGTTGACATGATAATCAATTTTATCTACCTGCATGGGAATAATTAATTTATCGGGAGGACTGAAGAGGTTGCCGCCTCCGGAAACCGGAGAGCGCTCAAATACAGGATGGATAATATGAGAAAGGTAGCATTTATTACTTTAGGCTGCAAAGTTAATACCTATGAGACCGAGGGGATGAAAAGACTGTTTGAAAAATCAGGGTACCTGATTGTCGAGCCTGAAGACTGTGCGGATGTTTATGTGATAAATACCTGTACTGTTACTCATTTGAGCGACAGAAAGTCAAGGCAGATGATAAGGAGGGCTAAAAGACTGAATCCCAACGCCGTAATAGCCGTTGTCGGCTGCTATGCCCAGGTGGCACCGGAAGAAGCAGCCGGGATCGAAGGCGTAAACCTGGTCATAGGCAATAACCATAAGAGTGAAATAGTGGAACTGGTAGAGAAGTATTCCGGGGGTGCTCAGAAAATTGAAGTATCACTGAGAAGTGAACTGAAGAGCTATGAGGAACTATGGACCGAGTCATATACAGGCCAGACAAGGGCTTTTCTGAAAATCCAGGACGGATGCGATCAGTTCTGCAGCTATTGCATAATCCCATTCGCAAGAGGAAAAGTGAGGAGCCGGAGTATTGAAAGCATAATACATGAAGCGGCAAAGCTGGCCGACAACGGGTTTAAGGAGATCGTACTGACAGGAATACACCTGACATCATACGGAAAAGATACGGGCGCAAATACTTTACTGGATGTGATAAAGGAACTGGACAAAATAAACGGGATATTAAGAATAAGGCTCGGATCGCTTGAACCCCTTTACATGACCGGGGAAATGATAAGGGAAATGTCCATGGTTGAAAAACTGTGCCCACATTTTCACCTCTCGCTGCAAAGCGGATGCGATGAGACCCTCCGGAGGATGAACAGGAGGTATACCACTGCAGAATTCAGGGAAATCGTTGAAAATATCAGGCAGAATATTGATGATGTTGCAATAACAACCGATATAATGACGGGTTTTCCCGGCGAGACCGAGGAGGAATTCCGGGAAACCTTGAGTTTTGTAGAAAGCATAGGTTTCAGCCAGGCCCATATTTTTCAGTACTCGGTGAGAAAGGGAACCAAAGCGGCTGAAATGAAGGAACAGATTCCTCCGCAGGTAAAGGAGGAAAGAAGCAAAATTTTAATGGAAATATGCGAAAAATCGATGTATAATTTCAGGGAAAAGCAAATCGGAAAAGTCACCGGCGTTCTGTTCGAGGAACAGGATGAAGGGTACTGGACGGGGCATACGGGAAATTATATACCTGTAAGGGTTTTAAGCGAGAAGAACATATCCGGTGAACTGCTGAATGTTAAACTTGTTGAGAACAGGCATGATTTTATAACGGGTCAAATTGTATAATGTAAAATATGAAATGTTTGTAAAAAGAACATATTGTAATGTTTGTCTTAATATATTACTATTAGGTTAGCTGTTTACTGATTACGGGTATAAGTTAATGTATACAGTTTAATTGTATAGTAACAGGGAATGGAGTGAGCGGGTTGAACAACGAAACAATGATGTATAGGGTGGACAAGGACAATGCAAACCAGGCACGTGAAATCCTGTTAACAGTTTATGATGCGCTTAAGGAAAAGGGCTACAATCCCATAAGCCAGATTGTAGGGTATATCCTTTCAGGTGATCCCACTTACATTACAAATCATAAGAATGCAAGAAGCGTTATCAGGAAAATTGAACGGGACGAACTTCTTGAAGAACTTGTAAAGGCATATCTCAGTGAGAAATGACAGGATGGAAGCACCCGCCTGAACATTAATACGGTAAGAAGTGCTGTGTGTTTTTCAGTGCGCATTTCAGCCCGATGGGAAAACATATGGCGGCGGGAAATTCTTCTTTCAGCTTCTATCCTGATACCGGGACGCAAATCCGGCTGTACATTTTAGCATGTAAATATACCGAAGCAATTGCTTAACAATATTCAGAATACATATTTCAGAATATTTCAGATGTTCCTTCACTTCGATCCTCCCAGCAGTTATACTCCCGCAGCAACATTGACGAATATTTCACAAAGTCTTGAAAAGCACTTTACATTTAAGAAAAACTGGGGTATTCTATATTATGGTTATTATTTGGAAAGTTACGGATATAATATCCGTCAGTGTTTAAAATAATATTGAATAACCCGATAATGTTATATTTTATTAATGGGAGGAGTTTGAGATATGACACAGTATTTGGAAATTGAAAGTGTTTACGGCAGGGAGATTCTTGATTCAAGAGGCAATCCGACCGTTGAAGTTGAAGTTATTGCAGAAGGCGGCTTTGTCGGTCGTGCAGCCGTACCTTCCGGAGCGTCAACCGGTGCATTTGAAGCGGTTGAACTTCGTGACGGCGACAAGGGACGTTATCTTGGCAAAGGCGTTCAGAAAGCGGTTGATAACATCAATAATATTATAGCTCCCGAAATCGAAGGAATGAATGTTTTTGATCAGGCCCTCATTGACAGAACATTGATTGAACTGGACGGAACCAAGAACAAGTCAAAGTTAGGCGCAAATGCAATACTTGGTGTTTCCCTTGCAGTTGCAAAAGCCGCCGCTGAAGCTCTTGGATTATCTTTATATCAGTATATTGGCGGAACAAATTCAAAAGTTTTGCCCGTTCCGATGATGAATATAATAAACGGCGGAAAGCATGCCGATAACAGCGTTACAATTCAGGAATTCATGATTATGCCTGTCGGTGCAACAAGTTTCAAACAGGCATTGCAATGGTGCGCCGAAGTATTCCATAACCTGAAAAAAGTGCTGAGTTCAAAGGGTTACAGCACAGCAGTAGGTGATGAGGGAGGCTTTGCTCCGAACCTTAAATCCGATGAGGAAGCTCTTGAAGTAATAGTTGAAGCTATAAAGAAGGCAGGCTTTGAGCCAGGAAAAGATTTCAGGCTGGCCATTGACGCTGCTGCTACCGAAATGTATGAAGAGGCTAAGGCTATAGGAGAAGAAGGCAAATACTATTTCTGGAAAACCAAGGTTTTAAAGACGAAGGAAGAAATGGTTTCTTTCTGGGAAGAGCTTGCTTCTAAATACCCGATTATATCCCTTGAGGACGGCGTAGCTGAAGAGGACTGGGAAGCATGGAAACTTCTCACCGACAGGCTTGGCAGCAAGATTCAGCTCGTTGGTGATGACCTGTTTGTTACCAATACCGAAAGGCTTGCAAGAGGAATTGAGCTTGGCGTTGCTAACTCCATCCTTATCAAGGTTAACCAGATAGGTACGCTGACAGAAACTCTCGAAGCCATTGAGATGGCAAACAGGGCCGGGTACACCGCCGTTACTTCTCACAGGTCCGGTGAAACCGAAGATACAACAATAGCTGACATAGCTGTTGCCACAAATTCAGGCCAGATTAAAACCGGGGCTCCTTCAAGAACCGACCGTGTTGCCAAGTACAACCAGCTGTTAAGAATTGAGGAGGAACTCGGTGAAGTGGCTGAGTATCCCGGATTAAAAGCATTTTTCAACTTAAAGAAGAAATAAAATTAATATGTTTATAGAAGGCTGTTCCGCAATAATAACGGAACAGCCTTTTTTAATATATATTTGCAGGAATACTTCCGATTATATTCTTATGGCGTCCCGGCATTAGTCGTTTATTTGCCTGGATGGCTGCAATAGCCGGCTTTTCAGGCTGTGGATGAATGGTATGCCAGTTTGACTACAGGTCGGCGATTTCCCTGCCGATAGTAAAATTCAGAGTTGAATTAGGTGTTATATAAATTACAAGTTCAATGCTGAGTTCATTTCTCCGGTTTCCCGGATCGTAAGACAGGTCAAAGGGTATATTGAACTTTATCAATAAAAACATGAGTGTCTGCAACTGGGATAGTTTGATCCCGGTAGCCATAAAACGCTTGAATGCTTCACATGACAGTATATTAATGAATTCCTTCTGAAAATCATTCATCCTGGTATCTATGTCACGGTTTTCATAATGCATCTTATGATTATCAGGTCAAATGAGTGAAATTCATCCCCGCCTTAGGCAATCAGTCATTTTTTTCCTGCAGTTTTGTAAGCCCGCTAATTTGCGGCAGGAATATGAAGCACGGGATGCGCCGGCGGCTTTGTTGACATAAATGATTCATTTCCGTTAAGGGAAGTAATTATCCCATAAAAGCAGGGCAACAAAACAACCCCGGAAGGAATGAGCCGGGAGAGTTGTTTTGTTACCCCGGAAAACAGGCATCTAACCTTCATTAATAATACTTTTTAGAGCTCTTCAGTTCCTGTATCATCCGCAGTGCTTCACCGAAGCGCTGGAAGTGTACAACTTCCCGTTCTCTGAGCCATCTGAGCGGATCCTTTACATCGGGGTCGTCCGCAAGGTCAATCAGGTGTTCGTATGTTGCCCTTGCTTTCTGTTCTGCGGCCATATCTTCAACGAGGTCAGCTATTACGTCTCCTTTCGACTGGATATAAGCTGCGGTAAAAGGCGTTCCTGCTGCGCTCATCGGGTACACAGCATTATCATGGTCAGTGTAATAGGCACCAAGTCCTTCTCTCTCCATTACATCCGCAGGAACACCCTTTGTCAGCTGATGAACCATTGTCCCGACCATTTCAAGGTGTGCCAGTTCTTCAGTTCCAATATCATTCAGAATTGCCTGGGTTTCCTTTGTCGGCATGTGAAATCTTTGGCTCAGGTAGCGGAGAGAAGCGGCCAGTTCACCATCGGGTCCGCCGTATTGGCTGATAATAAATTTTGCCATTTTGGGGTTTGGTCTTTTTATTCTCACAGGGTACTGAAGTTTTTTATCATAAAACCACATACCTATACCTCCTTCTCCCATGGCCACGGCGAGTCTATCCACTGCCAGCAGTGCGGATTAGGCGAGTGCCTCAGACTGAGCGGACCATATTTTTCTTCATATTCTTTCCTCAGCTTTTCCGATTCCTCAAAACACATTCTGTAATCCTTCAGTGCATTGGCATCTGACGGATGCGTATCCAAAAACAGGCCCAAATCAACAAGGCAGAAATCATAGGCCATTATCTGTTCCAACAGTTTCTGGCGATCATCCATGTATCAACACTCCTTTCTAACCATTCTACGGTTATTGACAGGAGGAGTCCGGGAAAACCGTTCCCCTGATGTATTTCTCGTTAATAAGGGTATTGGCTTTTTCCATTTGTTTTGTCGGAAGCTGCTTGTTTATCTCAGGCAGATTGGCCTGTTTATGGCTTTTCATCCACAGTTCCTCTTTTCTTTCAGCATAGGGCTGATAAAGTTCATTAAATACGGTTCCTTTTTTGAATCCTTCCATGACAGGAAGAATCCCCATATACACCTGGTATGGTACATAAGCATGAGCCAGCAGCGGTTTTTCAGGCATTACCGGAATGCTGATGCTTGGTCCCGTACAGCAGTTTCCGGCGAATATCACCGTTTCCTTTTCCTTCATGAAAACACCTTCCCTATAATAATTTACATAGTACATCCTATGATATTTACATAAATTAGGTGACGTAACTGGCAGGAATAATAAACAGTGATGGATAAAAGGCTTTTTCGAAATACTGCAAACTAAAATGATTCCGGTGATATAAGATAATACATATGTGACAAAAAGATAAGAAAAAAGGAAAGACCTCTGATATAATGTTTATTACCACAAAAAAACAAGAATTGGAGGTATCTTTCCTTTGAAAACAATTATAACAGAAGAAATGAGATTTCGTCAAAGAGTAGTTGAGTATGCAATAAAATATGATAATAATGCGAAGGCAGCAAGGCGGTATCATACTAGCCGTCAACAGGTATGGCGTTGGAGAAAAAAATATGATGGCACAGTACAATCATTGGCTAATAAAAGCAGGAGACCCCATTCACACCCAAAGCAACATACACAGGAAGAACTGGACTTAATTAAGCATAAATATCGATATCATGGGCATGAAGGCCTGGCGCAAG
>Ga0209537_1000135_pt1 | contig 82594 bp, 76 predicted proteins | sample BioPla4DNA1_FD_187698 | JGI IMG/M metagenome (GOLD analysis project Ga0209537, IMG submission 187698) | Biogas fermentation microbial communities from Germany - Plant 4 DNA1 (SPAdes) (version 2) | ecosystem: Engineered > Bioreactor > Anaerobic > Digestate | place: Bielefeld, North... | reverse complement strand
GTTTGCTAATACTGTTGTTATTGCTGCTGTTAATGTTGTCTTACCATGGTCTACGTGACCAATTGTTCCAATGTTAACATGGGGTTTGCTTCTTTCAAATTTTGCCTTTGACATTACGTTTCCTCCTTAATGAATCTTTAAATATACTCCTACTTTCACAAGTATATATTTAATTATTACAAATAAACTTTGCCTGGCGTGTTGTATGTATTAATTGGAGCCCATAACCGGGATCGAACCGGTGACCTCCACCTTACCAAGGTGACGCTCTGCCTACTGAGCTATATGGGCAATATATGGAGCGGGTGAAGGGAATCGAACCCTCGTAGCTAGCTTGGGAAGCTAGAACTCTGCCATTGAGTTACACCCGCTTTCATTCAATTTTTCATGTAACAATTAGAAATTTTACTACTAATAATTCAATTTGTCAATATGAAAGTTTATCTATTACTTAAACATTTTTCTAATTTTCTCTTTACTCTTTGAAGAGCATTGTCAATAGACTTCGCATGTCTATCCAAATCACAGGCAATTTCTTGATAGGATTTACCATCTAAATAGGACATTAGAACTTCCATCTCTAGATCGGAAAGCACCTCTCCTATTTCAGCCTCAATATGATTCATTTCCTCCTTGCTAATTACCAACTCTTCAGGGTCAGAAACCTTAATACTTGATAATATATCTAGCAAAGTCCTATCAGACTCTTCATCATAGATAGGTTTATTCAAAGAAACATATGTATTTAGAGGTATATGTTTTTGTCGGGTAGCTGTTTTTATTGCTGTGATAATTTGTCTAGTTACACAAAGTTCAGCAAAAGCCTTAAAGGAAGATAACTTATCTGGCTTAAAGTCACGAATGGCCTTATAAAGCCCAATCATTCCTTCTTGGTAAATATCCTCCTTATCTGCACCAATCAAAAAGTAAGATTTAGCCTTAGACTTTACAAAATTCTGGTACTTATTTATAAGATACTCTTGTGCTCTAGTATCTCCTTTTTTCGCTTCCATAACAATTTCTTCGTCAAGTTTGTCTTCAAAATTCGTAAACGTTTTTAAGTGCATTCCCCTTACTTCCAAGAGTATCCCCCCCCTTATTCATACGTTCCATTTTAAATTATACCCTAGCATAAATATGCAAGTCAAGATAAATCAACGGGTTCTACAGGTTTTTTCCTATTTTTTCAAGATACTCTTTCCCAAGTTACATTTTCCAACATTTTTCCACTTTATATTTCAGATAAATATATAAAAAATTTTTATATCCTATTTTTTAAAACTTCATACATAATAATCCCCGCCGCTACAGAAGCATTTAAGGAATTTACATTACCACGCATTGGAATCTTAACAATTTTATCGCATTTTTCTTTAGTTAGTCTAGACATTCCTCTACCTTCACTACCGATAACCAAGGCTATAGGTCCCTTCAAGTCAGCCTCATAACAATATTCCTCTCCATCCATGTCAGCTCCATAAACCCATATTCCCTGATCCTTTAAAGTATCAATAACATTATTTATATTTGTAACCTTGGCAATTTTAACATATTCAACGGCTCCAACGCTGGATTTATACACCGCTGCTGTTACTCCTACATTTCTTCTCTTAGGAATAATAATACCATGAGCGCCACAGACCTCAGCAGTTCTAATTATAGATCCTAAATTATGTGGATCCTCTATTTCATCTAACACAATTATAAAAGGATCTTCTCCTTTTTCCTTTGCATACTGGATTATATCTTCAACTTCGCAATAATTATAGGGAGTTGTTTGAGCTATAACCCCTTGGTGACTTCCAGTTGAAGACATGTTATCTAGCTTTCTCCTATCCACTTCCTTAATAACTATACCTTTTTCCTTAGCTAAAGCAGTTATCACATTTACAGCCCCTTCTCTATCCCCTTTAGCTATTAGAATATTTTCTATGGTTCTACCACTACGTAAAGCTTCTATTACCGCATTTCTTCCTTCAATAAGATCTTCTCTATTTTCATTATTTCTTAAAGCTCTATACTCCTTTCCATCCATTGCAGCACCCTTATCATTTCTTTTGTTAAATTCTCTATTGTTTTTCATATCATCACTCCTCAGCAGCTTTATTTTCATCAAATATTATATCCATGATTTCCTGTATTCTATGGCTTTGCCCCGTTATATATAAATAACCTATAAGGCATTCAAAGCCAGTAGCAGCCCTGTAATCTGACACTGTAGCATTTTTAGGCATAGTAGGCGACTTTGTGTTGCGTCCCTTTTTATATATGTATATCTCGTCTTCCGTTAAATATTTTTGTAAACGCCTAAAAATCGCTCTTTGTGAATTTGCCTTAACATAAGATACCGCCTTTAAGTGCAATTTATGAGCTGATAAATTTAAATTATTAATAATTAAATATTCTCTTACCATAACTTCAAAAACCGCATCACCAATAAAAGCTAAAGACAAGGCATTAACCCTTTTAGCTTCTTCTGGCTTTATGGTTTTTCCTGTATAATTAAAAAGCATTCTTTCTTCTCCTATCTTAGCTTTATATACTTTTTGCTAAATTATCAGGATAAATATACATCACTTTACAAGCAATTTCAATATAGCTAAAAAAGGCTAAGCTTTATAATTTTAGCTTAACCTTTTACTAAAATTTATATTACTTCTTTATAAACCATCTTACTCCTTGAGGGGTATCTTCAAGAATTATTCCTCTAGCTTTAAGATCATCTCTTATTTTATCAGCTAGAGCCCAATTCTTTTCCTTTCTAGCTTGCTGTCTCTGCTCTATAAGCTTTTCTATTTCCTCCTCCAAGCTTACCTTTGTAGACTTTTGAAGTATACCAAGAGGAGCTCCTAATTCCCTAATCAAATTTAAAGACAATTGAATAAGTTCTTTAGATGAATTAGCAGAAACATTAATGTTAATATCTCTTATTAGATCGAATATAACTGCTATTGCATCCGCAGTATTAAAGTCATCGTCCATTTTATCTATATACTTTTGTCTATAGGAATTCAAAGTGTCTACAAAAGCTTGCTCCCTATCTTGTAATTCTTCTTTTTCAGCTACATCAAGATATCGTTCAAGATTTCCTATAGTATTATACAATCTTTCTACAGAAGCTTTAGCTGAATCCAGTAACTCAAGGCTGAAATTTAACTGAGTTCTATAGTGGGCAGATAGCATGAAGAATCTCAACACATCTGCATCATACTTCTCTAATATCTCTCTAACTGTGAAGAAATTATTTAGAGACTTAGACATTTTTTGATTGTTAACATTTATGAAGGCTGAATGCATCCAATATCTGGCGAAAGGCGCACTATTTCTAGCTTCACTTTGAGCTATTTCATTTTCATGGTGAGGAAAGATTAAATCTGTACCACCAGCATGAATATCAATAGTCTTACCTAGCAGTTTATCTGCCATGCATGAGCATTCAATATGCCATCCTGGTCTTCCTAGCCCCCAAGGGCTTTCCCAAGCAGGCTCACCTGGTTTTTGCTTCTTCCAAACAGCAAAATCCATAGGATCCTTCTTTCTTTCATCCACATTTATTCTAGCACCAGCTTGTAAATCCTCAAGATTCTGCCCAGATAACTTACCATACTCTTCAAACTTCTTTGTACTAAAGTAAACATCTCCATCTACTTCGTAAGCATATTCCTTGTCTATCAAGTCTTTTACAAAGCTAATTATTTCATCGATGAACAAAGTAGCTCTCGGATTCACAGTAGCCCTCTTTATGTTTAAGCCATCTGCATCCTTGTAATATTCAGCTATATATCTATCTCCAAGTTCCTTAACCGTTGTATTTTCATCATTAGCTCTAGCAATCATCTTATCATCTATATCTGTAAAGTTTTGAACGAAATTTACTTTGTAACCTCTATATTCAAAGTATCTTCTTATAGTATCAAACACGATGAAGGTTCTTGCATTACCTATATGGAACAAATCATACACTGTAGGTCCGCAAACATACATGTTTACTTCCCCTTCTTTTAAGGGTACAAATTCTTCTTTACCCTTTTTTAAGGTATTATATATTTTCATTATCTATCCCTCCTTGCTCGCTTAATTTATTATCTATTTTATACCACATTTGTTTAAAGGTAAACATTCTTCTTAATCTAGTTAAAAATCTTTACTAACAATTAATAAGCTTTTCCCCAGTATACCATATGCTTAGCAAGCTTTCCACAACATACGCAAGTATCAGTAATTTGCTCTTGTTCAAAAGGAATACATCTAGATGTTGCTCCTGTCATTTCCTTGATTATATCTTCACACTGTCTCTCTCCACACCACATAGCCTTAACAAAGCCCGGTTTATTTTCTACAGTGCTAGCAAATTCCTCAAGGCTTGTTACAGTATAGGTTTTATTATCTCTATTTCCCCTAGCTCTCTCTAACATATCCTTCTGAATAGTTTCAAGAAGTTTTACAACAACCTCTTCAACTGCATCTAATGAAACTATAATCTTTTCACCAGTATCTCTTCTTGCTAATACACACTGATTATTTTCTATATCCTTTGGTCCAATTTCTAATCTTACAGGAACACCTTTCATTTCATACTCTGCGAACTTCCAACCTGGAGTCTTGTCGCTAGAATCCAACTTAAGTCTAACAAGTCCTTTTAATCTATTTTTAAGTTCTTCCGCTTTGTCTAGTACTCCTTCTTTATGTTGGGCTACAGGAACTATAACTAATTGAATAGGTGCAATTTTAGGTGGTAATACTAAACCATTATCATCTCCATGAACCATTATAACTGCACCAATTAGTCTGGTAGTCATACCCCAAGAGGTTTCATATACATATTGCAACTTACCATTTTTGTCTGTGTATTGTATGTTAAAAGCCTTTGCAAAGTTATCTCCAAAGTAGTGGGAAGTTCCTGACTGAAGAGCCTTTCCATCATGCATCAAGCTTTCTATAGTGTAAGTAGCTTCAGCTCCTGCAAATTTCTCTTTTTCTGTCTTTTGACCTTTTACCACTGGAATAGCTAAAACATCCTCACAGAAATCAGCATATATATTTAACATTCTTATGGTCTCTTCCTGAGCTTCCTCTGCAGTAGCATGAATAGTATGACCTTCCTGCCATAAAAATTCTGTAGTTCTTAAGAAAGGTCTTGTAGTCTTCTCACATCTAACTACAGAACACCACTGATTATAAAGCTTTGGTAAATCATTATAAGACTGAACAACCTTAGCATAATGTTCACAGAATAAAGTTTCAGAAGTTGGTCTCACACAAAGTCTCTCTGTAAGCTTTTCCTCTCCAAAATGAGTAACCCAGGCTACCTCTGGAGCAAATCCCTCTACATGATCCTTCTCCTTTTGCAAAAGTGATTCTGGTATAAACATAGGCATATACACATTTTCATGACCTGTTTCCTTAAATCTTCTATCCAAATCCTTCTGTATATTTTCCCAAATGGCATAACCATAAGGTCTAAGAATCATACATCCCTTTACACTAGCATAATCCACTAACTCTGCCTTCTTTACTATATCTGTATACCATTGAGCAAAATCAACATCCATGCTTGTTATTGCTTCTACCTTCTTCTTATTTTTTGACATAATCTCTTCCTCCCAAATTTATTTTACCAAAATCTATCATCAAAAAAGAAAAACCCACCCTATTAGGGCGAGTTTTGGTCGCGGTACCACCTAAATTTGTACTCATTATCTATAACGGTATTACCGGTAGTTATTAGCTACTGCTCAGAAGCGGGTTCGAAAATTTGAAAATCTCTCAGCCATGGATTTTCTCTCTGTATACTTTTCTAATATTCTTCCTCATCGCATATATTTAGTTTGAAAATGTATTTATCATTGTTTTCCTCATAATTATAATTTCTACACAATTTAGTGTCAATATTTCCTTAAAGTTTATCTAAAATCTCTTCCCCTAAGAGCATATCTTCCGGAGTAGTAACTTTAATATTTTTATAATCGCCCTCGTATAAATACACTCTATGACCATAATGCTCAACAATCATAGTATCATCTGTTGCAGTAAACTTTTCAATTTCCGCTTTCATATGACACTGCCTTATAAGATCAAATTTAAAACATTGGGGAGTTTGTACCGCCATTAATGTGTTTCTATCCGGTGTAGTCACTGAAAAACCCTGCTCATTGACCACTTTAATAGTATCCTTAGGATTAACCCCACAGGCACTAGCGCCATACTCTTCAGCATAAATTATTCCCTTTTCAATTATATCAGTGGTAACAAAAGGTCTTGCACCATCATGTATAGCTACTATATTACAATTATCAATAGCCTTCAGTCCATTATATACAGATTGCTGCCTCTCTTTACCCCCTTCTATCAAAGTCTTTACCTTTTTGAAATCATATTTTTCTACTATTTCTTTTCTTGTAAAATCCATATACTCTTTTGCCAAGACCAAAACTATAGAATCAATTTTTTCACATTGAGAAAAGGCTTTAATAGTATAATATAAAATAGGCTTTCCCTTAAGGGTTAAAAATTGCTTGCTAATTTCACTGCCCATTCTTTTACCTTTTCCTGCGGCTACTATTAAAGCTATATTATCTTTATCCATACTTTACCTTCCTAATTTGCTTTTTCTAAAATGTCTTTTTGCCTTGCGAAAATCATTCTACCTGCAGCGGTTTGAAGCACAGAAGTAACTACCACATCTATAGTTTCTCCTATAGACTTTCTCCCATCTTCCACTACGATCATAGTTCCGTCATCCAAATAAGCAATTCCCTGACCAGACTCTTTTCCATCCTTTACAACTTGAATTGTCATTTCTTCTCCAGGTAAAACCACAGGTTTTATTGCATTAGCCAATTCATTTATATTTAGTACAGCAACTCCTTGAACCTCTGCTACCTTGTTCAAATTATAGTCGTTTGTAATTACCATACCATTCATTGTTTGGCAAAGCTTTAATAATTTACTATCCACTTCTAAAATCTCTGGAAAGTCCTTTTCAGTAATTATTACTTCCATACTAAGTTCCTTTTGAATTTTATTGAGTATATCTAAACCCCTTCGTCCCCTGTTTCTTTTTAAGGAATCAGATGAATCTGCAATGTGTCTTAATTCCTCCAGTACAAAATTAGGTATAACAAGAGCTCCTTCAATAAATCCAGTTTGACACAAGTCGAAAATTCTTCCATCTATTATAACAGATGTATCCAATATTTTTACCCTCGCACTAGAAGAATTCTTTGATTTTTTATCTTTAGAATTACTTTTTTTCTTGATATTAAAAAATAAGCTCATTAATTCATCTCTCTTTTTAACAGCTATATCAGCACCTAATACCGCAAATATTGTATTGATAACTACTGACAAAGGCACTCCAATGTAGGGTATACGACTTAATACATTAACAATCATTGTTGATATAGCCAATCCTAAAATGGCACCAAATGCTCCAAAAAGAATGACATTTGCCGGCAACTTTTGAATACTCTTCTCTACATATTCCATTGCATTAGTTATGATAGCATTAAATAATGGTGATATTAAGAAAAATATAATGCCAAATAAAAATATTGAAAAGAGCAAAAGTAGAATTTGATTCAAGGGCTTATCATTGATAAAAGCATTACTTGAAACATATTCAGTCTTTAATAGAATATGCCCTATAAAGTATCCAAGGGTACTACCCATAAATGTAAAAAGTGCCCTTAATATTTTTTTGAGCATATTTTCACCTCCTTTATAAATCAAAGTATAATTTAAATTTTTTATATGAAAATATTGTCAATTATTTATATCCAATTTAAGAATTTAATTGAATATTTAGAAATCGTCGTGTATTCTTAAATTAAGAATACAAGTTTCATATATTAGTATTGGGTTTTAGCTTATATTTAATATATATTAATTAATGGTCATTTTCAACTTTTATTATACACGCTTTCACTTACCCCCTATGAAATAAAATAATTTGAATATATTATATAAATATGGACATAAAGTTAATCTGCTTTGTTTGACCATATTTAAAAGATATCTTATATATTAGATAACTTTTATGAAAATAGTTTAAGGAGTTGAAACTTATGAAAGATGTTATATTAGACGAACTTCAAATTAAGGTTAACGAATCATTATTAAGGCATAAAAGCATTTTAGATATTTTGACTAAGTTTCAAGAATCAAACGCAAGAATAAACAGAGCAGTAGTGAAAGCTGTAACTAACTGTGGTTGTGTCACTATAAAGGCTTCAAAACAACAAGTCCCCTGCGATGGGGATTCCATAGAATCCTTAACGGATTGTATGAAAACTCATATAGAAGGTAACCTATGTGAGGGTTGCCGAGAAGTTATAGAAAGAGAACTTGGTAACAATATTTTTTACTTAACTGCTTTATGCAATCTCCTTGATATAAGCGTTTATGATGTATTTATAAAAGAATATGACAAAATAGATACACTAGGTAAATATACCTTTAGATAATATACATGTAGATAATATAAACTTGGAACAATAGCTATGTAGTTAGTTATTGTTCTTTTTTTGCATTTATTTGTGATTTAAAATTTACATATTAATGATTTTGCTTAAGAAGTATTTGCTCCTTTATTCTTCTCAATCCTCTTCTAATAGCCTTAGCTCTAGCTTCACCTATACCTTCTACCTTGTCTAACTCCTCATGGCTTGCTTCTATAACTGCTTTCAGTTCTTTAAAATTCTTTACCAAGTTTTCTATAACCGTAGATGGGATTCTAGGAATTTTAGAGAGTATTCTATAGCCTCTAGGAGATATTAAGGTATCCATCAGTGGCACACCACTATATCCTAGCAATTTAGCTATTAAATCCACATCTAAAATCTCGTCAGAAGATAAATTTTGAATTTCTTTATACACTTCGTTATAGTCTAAATCCACCCTACAATAATCCCTTATGAGCAAAACTCCATCCTGTTCAATAAACTTAACTAGCTCATTGAGCTGCATGCTTATAAGCCTTCCTTCATTGCCTAGTTCGCATATATATCTCTCTATTTCTGCTACAATTCGCATGACCATTTCGGTTCTTTGTATTGCTGTAGTTACATCCATTAAGGTAACCATATCCTGAAACTCTTGAGTATTTAAATTATTCAAAACTCTATCCAGTACAGATACATATTTCTCTAAAGTTTGAATAGCTTGATTAGCCCTAGCTAATACAACACTACTTTCTCTCAAGACATATTTTAAATCATTTTTATAAATACTAATAATATGCCTTCTTTGAGATATAGCAATTACTATAGCACCAGTCTGTTTAGCTACTCTATTAGCGGTTCTATGTCTTGTTCCCGTTTCAAAGGTTGGGATAGAAGAATCGGGAACTAACTGAGTATTAGCGAAAAGTATCCTTTTCAAATCGCTACTTAAAACTATAGCTCCATCCATTTTTGCTAATTCATATATATATGAAGAATTATATTCGGCATTTATCATAAAACCGCCATCAACTAGCTTCATAATTTCTTCACTATCTCCCAGAACTATTAAAGCTCCGGTTTTTGCTCTTAAAATGTTTTCTAATCCCTCTCTAAGCTGAGTGCCCGGTGCTACTACCTTTAAAATACTTTTTAATTCCTTATCATGATCTTGCCTCATACCATCACCATCTTAGCGCTTTCCAAATATACTTTTATATTGTCAACTTTTTTTACAATATTTATACTTATTATTTAAATATATTGCCAATTACTTGCTGAATATTATTAAGTTCTATTACTTTAATGTCTTTGAATTTAGATTTATCTTTAATTGCATCTTTAGCTATATAAACTCTTTTAAAGCCCATTCTATCTAGTTCTCTTATTCTAGTTTCCAAGGAAGGTACCTTCTTTAACTCTCCCGTTAAACCTACATCTGCAACAAATACAGTATCACTATCAATAGGTGTATTATTTGTTGAAGATACTATGCTCATAATCACAGCCAAATTTACTGATTGTTCTCGAAGTTTAATACCTCCAGTGCTTTTAATAACCACGTTTTTATCATACAGAGGAATTTTGCCTCTTTGCTCCAAGATAGAAATTAAAGTATTTAATTGCTCTCTCCCTATACTTTCACCTATTCGAGATGGATATGGAGTAAAGGAATGAGAAACTAAACTTTCTATTTCTACAATAATTGGCCTTGTTCCCTCTTTTATAACTGTTAAGGCACTGCCAGAAACTAATTGTCCCGGTTCTCTTTTGGTCATAAAAAATTCAGAAGGATTATCGATAGGGACCATCCCCTCTTCCGTCATGGAAAAGAAACCCATTTCTCCGGTACTGCCAAATCTATTTTTAGAGGCTATCAAAGACCTAAGCTCCTCGCCACTTTCTCCATCGATTATAAGTACCGTGTCTACTAGATGCTCCAAAGCTCTAAGTCCTGCAATTTCATCTTCTTTAGTCATTTGACCAACCATTATGACAGCCCTAGGTTTTGCTTCGTTTTTAGCTACTCTCAATAATTCATTAGCACACTCCATGGTTTGCGTAGGAGAACCTGGTCTAGAACTATATTCCTCCAAGGCAAAGGTTTGAATACTATCTATAATTATTAGATCTGGATCTATTTCCTTTATTGAATGAAGCACATTGTTCATATTAGAATCAGATACTACCCAAATATCATTATTTATTTTTTTTAATATTCTTTCAGCCCGGTTCTTTATCTGACTCTCACTTTCTTCTCCAGAGGCATACAAAACCTTATATCCCTTGGTACTTACATCATCTGCCACTTGCAATAGCAAGGTTGATTTACCTGCTCCTGGTTTAGCTGTGATTATGGTCAAGGAGTCTCTAACTATACCTCCCCCCATAACCCTATTAAATTCACTAATGCTGGTAATAATCCTGTCACTATTGCTGCCGGTTACCTCTGTCAATCTTTTAGCTGTTACAGTCTTCCTAGCTGTAACAGCCTTTGTCCCTGAGGATTTTTTTACTTCCACCACTTCTTCCTGATAGGTGTTCCAAGCTCCACAATCTATACATTTTCCCATCCATTTAGGACTTTCATAGCCACAATTTGAGCATATATAAATAGTTTTTGTTTTCATAAGCATCTCCTATTTTTCAAGTAAAAAAGCCAATAATACAGCTTTTAAATCCTACAGCCATATTTTAATATCAATAAAGATATTCCTCAGCAAGGCTGAGAAATATCTTATAGTTTTAAAAGCATTAATATCTTTTCTTATTATACAACATTTTCAAATTGTAGTTCACCATCTTTTACATAAACTTTAATACTTTCGCCAGCCTTAATATTACCTTTCAATATTTCTTCAGATAATCTATCCTCTACAGTCTTAGTAATTGCCCTTCTAAGAGGACGAGCCCCATAAAGACTATCAAAGCCTTCCTTAGCTAAATACTCTTCTGCAGATTCATCAAACTTAATACTAATACCTTGCTCTTCAAGTCTCTTTGCTACAGAATTTAGCATTAAGGAAACTATTTTTCTTAGATCTTTTTCTTCTAACTGATGGAATACTATTATATCGTCAATTCTATTTAAGAATTCAGGCCTGAAGTTACGCTTTAACTCATCCATTACATTTTCTTTCATCTTTTCATATTCATTTTCTCTTTCTTTTTCTCCATCCACATTGAAGCCCAAGGTCTTCTGCTTCTTAATAGTTGAAGCTCCTACATTAGAAGTCATAATTACAATAGTATTTTTAAAGTTAACGGTTTTTCCCTTTCCATCTGTTAATCTTCCATCCTCCAGTATCTGCAATAGTATGTTAAATACCTCTGGATGAGCCTTTTCTATTTCATCAAACAATACAACAGAATAAGGATTTCTTCTTACTTTTTCAGAGAGCTGACCACCTTCATCATATCCCACATATCCTGGAGGGGATCCTATGAGCCTAGACACTGCATGCTTCTCCATATACTCAGACATATCTATTCTGATTATATTACTTTCATCACCAAACATAGCTTCAGCCAAAGCCTTGCTAAGTTCTGTTTTACCAACACCAGTAGGCCCTAAGAAAATGAAGGAACCAATAGGCCTATTAGGATCTTTCAAACCAACTCTAGCCCTTCTTACGGCTCTAGCCACTGCTTTAACTGCTTCTTCTTGCCCTATAACCCTTTTATGAAGAATTTCTTCTAGTTTAAGCAATCTCTCAGATTCCTTTTCTGTTAATTTCTCTACAGGAACATTTGTCCATTTTGATACTACACTAGCTATCTGAGCTTCTGAAACTATATATTTAGTTACATCATTTTGAGTTTTCCAATTCTTTTTCTCATTTTCAAGCTTATCCTTTAGTTCCTTTTCCAAATCCCTAAGCTGGGCAGCTTTTTCAAAGTCTTGAACTCTAATAGCATCTTCCTTTTCTCTTGTAATCTTTTCTAATTTTTCTTCCATTTCTTTTAGATCCGGTGGTGCAGTAAGATTTTGAATCCTAACCTTTGCTCCTGCTTCATCAATTAAATCTATGGCCTTATCTGGTAAATATCTATCGGTTATATATCTATCAGATAAATTTACTGCCGCTTCTATAGCATCATCAGTAATCTTTACTCCATGGTGAGCTTCATACTTATCTCTTAAACCCTTTAATATTTGAATAGCTTCTTCCTTAGTAGGCTCTCCTACCATAACCGGTTGAAATCTTCTTTCTAAAGCAGAATCCTTTTCTATATATTTTCTATATTCATCTATGGTAGTGGCACCAATACATTGAATTTCTCCTCTTGCTAAAGCTGGTTTTAAAATATTAGAAGCATCAATAGCCCCTTCAGCACCACCTGCGCCAATTATAGTATGGATTTCATCTATAAAGAGTATTACATTTCCTGCCTTTCTAATTTCCTCCATAACTTTTTTTAATCTATCTTCAAATTCTCCTCTATACTTAGAACCTGCTACCATAGAGGATAAATCCAAGGTTACTACTCTCTTATCCTTTAAGATTTCTGGTATACTACCTTCCACTATTCTTTGAGCTAAACCTTCTGCTATAGCTGTTTTTCCAACTCCAGGATCTCCAATCAAACATGGATTGTTCTTAATTCTACGGCACAATATTTCCAATACTCTTTGAGTTTCACTGCTTCTACCTATAACAGGATCTAGCTTTCCTTCTCTAGCCATCTCTGTTAAATCACGTCCAAATTGGTTTAGGTTTGGTGTAGACTGATCCTTACTTCTACCCCCTGAAACTGATGCAGTTTGCTGTTGTCCTGCCATGCTCTGAAGTATTTCTTTTCTTATTTTTTCAAAGTCAGCATTCAGGTTTGCTAATATAGTAAAGGCTACACCTTCAGACTCTCTAATTAAAGCTAGTAATATATGTTCAGGAGTAATATAGTTGTGATTTAAATTTCTTGCTTCAATATGACTTAGCTCTAATAACCTCTTTGTTCTAGGAGTAAGAGGTATTTCATTCTTAAAGAACTCAAAATCTCCCTTACCTTCAAAATCATCAATTAATTTTTTAACTTTTTCTAAGGTTATTCCCATATCATTTAGTACTCTACTTGCGATACCATCATCTTCTCTTAGCAGTCCTAAGAGAATGTGCTCTGTTCCTACATATCCATGCTTAAAATCCCTTGCTTCTTCTTGAGCATAAACAAGGACCTTTTGTGATCTCTCACTAAATCTACCAAACATCATATTCTCTACACCTCCATATAAAAACTATGCACTATTTTAGTGTTTCTCTCACCAATCTTGCTCTATTTATATTTAACTCCTTATCATTTAACCTAGCATTAAAACTTAACTGTAAGGACGCCGGTTGAGTTGCTACTAATAGTTGGTTTAACAAGCATTTATCTACATCCTTAATTATACCCATTTCAACCCCCATCCTTACACTAGATAATAATTCAAAACATTCATTTAAATTTAACAAAGCAGCACTTCTTAAAATTCCTAGGGATCTGTATATTTTATCCTCTAATTCATATTTATAAGTGGAATATAGCCGATTTCTTGTAGCAATTTCTTGGCCTATAATTTCATTTACTACTGCTTCTAAATTTGAAATTATATCTTCTTCCGATAGTCCCAAGGTAATCTGATTTGAGATTTGATAGATATTGCCTAAGGCTTTACTACCTTCACCATACAGTCCCCTAATAGTCATACCTACTTGAGTTAAGGCTTTAAGTATTCCATTCATTTCATTATTCATTGTCAAAGCTGGGAGATGAATCATAACAGAACCTCTAAGGCCAGTACCTAAATTAGTGGGACAAGCTGTGATATATCCTATTTTTTCATCAAAGGCATATTCAACACTTTCCTCTATAAGATCATCTATCTTGTTGGCCAAAGCATAACTTTCTCTTAGATTAAAGCCTGCAGATATACATTGCAATCTAATATGATCTTCCTCATTAATCATTATGCTTACCGTATCCTCTTCACCTAAAACAAATGCTGAACCTTCCTTATTTTTTATAAGTTCTTTACTTATTAAATGCTCTTCTAAGTACCTTGTAGCTTGTAGATCACTACACTCCCATAAATGTATAGACTTATAATTCTGCCTTATATGTGAAGATTTAAAAAGTGAATCTTCTACTTCTTTTACAAGTTCTCTTTCCTCATCTTCTCTTAGCTTGTGGGAAAAGTTTCTATTATTTAAGTTTCTGGCCACTCTAATTCTGCTGCTTATTACTAAATCCTCGGTATTTTCAGCATAATGTTGCCAATTTCTCATCTATATCTCCCCCTCGCTTTTTTGAAGCTCTCTAATTTTGTCCCTCAATTCCGCAGCTCTCTCATATTCCTCCATTAAAATAGCTTTCTGCAATTCTTCTTTTAAATGATTTAATCTTCTCTTACCAAGTATATCTTTCCCTGCTCTTACTGGTATCTTTCCCGTATGCTCTACATTTCCTTGAACCCTTCTTACTACCGGCATTATCACTGAGTTAAAATAACTATAGCAATTATTACATCCCAAAACACCAGTCTTTTTAAATTCTCCATAAGTAGTTCCACAAGTAGGACACATAGCCTCCCTTGCAGTACTAGTTCTATGGGATTGATCAAAATAATCCATTAGGCCACTTAATATATTTTGAAAGGAAAAGGAATTATGAAAACTTAAAGACTCGCCTAAGTCAATTTCCTTACTTTCTTTAGCACAATCTTGACATAAATTAAACTCCTGCTTAACACCATTTATCACCTTTACAATATGAACTGTGGCAATGTTAGTCTTGCACTTATCACAATACATATAATCCCTCCTTACTGATGACACAAAATCATCATTATAGACTTAAGAATATCAGCTCTAAGAGCGTTTCTATTTTCAGATCCGTATAAAGTTCTATCATTAACAGTGGCCTTCATAATAGCTGCTTCTCTATCTGTTATTAAATTAGATTGCTGCAATCCTTCTATAATTTGAACAGCCTTATCATTAGTTATGCTGTCTCCAATTCTTTCATTTATGGTATCTAAAAGGTTCTTTCCCTTTTTATGATTCATCCTTTTTATTATTATGCAGCCCCCACCGCCTCTTCTACTTTCAATATAATAACCTTTATCCGTTGTGAACCTAGTAGTTAAAACATAATTTATCTGAGATGGAGCGCAACTGAAATGATTTGCTAATTCATTACGTTGTATCATTAACTCATTATCTACATTTTCATTCAACAAATCTTTTATAAATTCTTCGATAATATCAGACAATCTCACTTTTGTACCACCTCACAGACTTTGACTTTCTTTGACCTATATTAATTGTAAATCATTTTAATAAAAAATTCAATTGCTAATATGTTAAAATTGCTTGTACAATTTTGCTTATTGCATATTATGTCCAACTTTTTATTTTTTACACAACTACATACATTTTTTGTAACTGATATCTTCTCCTAAATTACTATCAAAAATCCAAAGTCGCCTTACCATCAATTACTCTTTAATCCTTATATCATAATTTATTATTAGAAGGTTAATATTAATAAATATAGAATCTTTTAAAGGAATGATGTTAATGAAAATTACTTGGTTTGGTCATTCTTGTTTTCTTTTACAAGACAGTTCCGGCGCAAAGCTTCTGACAGATCCTTTTGATAAAACTCTTGGATATACTCTGCCTAACGAATCAGTCGATGTAGTAACCATAAGTCATAATCACTTTGACCATAATAATTCACAAGACCTACCTGGAATTCCTAGGATAATCGATTCTATGGGTAGCCATGTGGTGGGCAATATCAAGATAAAGGGAATATCCTCCTTCCATGACAGAGAATATGGAGCTAAAAGAGGAAATAATATAATCTTTGTAATTGAAATGAATGGTTTCACCATATGTCATTTAGGAGATTTAGGTCATATACTAAACGAAAAAACTTTGAAGGATATAGGCACTGTAGATATACTCATGATCCCTATCGGTGGGAACTTCACAATAAATGCAGAGGAAGCAGCTTTTGTGGCTAGGGCTATAAAGAGTCCTATTATTTTTCCAATGCACTATAAAACCAATTTTACCCCTATTAGCTTAGAAGGGGCTGAAGACTTTATTATAAAAATGAATACTGTTGAAAAAATTAATGATTCAACTATAGAAATCACTTCTCTGCCTACAAGCTATAACAATGTCAAATTGCTAACTATCAAAAAATAAAAAAGACCATATTTCTACGGTCTTTTTTATGCCCAATTACTCTTGAGCAGGTGCTCCAACTGGACAAACACTTGCACAGCTGCCACATTCTATGCAAGAAGAAGCATCTATCTGATACTGAGTATCTCCTTCTGAAATGCAGCTAACTGGACATTCTGAAGCACAAGCTCCGCAACTAATACATGTGTCTGCAATCTGATATGCCATGACAAACTCCTCCTTAACCTTCTTAAACATTCTGTGTCCAAGCTATATTTTACCACGTTTATTCTACTTTTAAAAGTCCTTTTTTACTTTACAATACCGTATACCCCAAATCCTCTATAGACTGGATAATTTGATCTATGTTAACAAAGTAACTATCAAAAACTACACTCACTTCACCTTTATCCTTATTAATTTCACAAGCAACTACTCCTTCGTTGCTTGAAATTGCTCTTCTAACATGGTTTACATCTTCCATGCTCTTCATATTACATACTTTAAGAATTTCCTTCATAGAACCACCTCAATTCTCCTCAAAAAGGCCTTTCACATCTTCTTCTTGAATATCATCATCAATTTCTATTTTAATTTCTTCCTCAGTAATGGTATCTTCATAACTACCAGATACTAATGTAACATCATGAATACTAAATTCCTCTATTAAATCCTCACTATCTGGATTACTAATCTTTACTTTAACCTTTTCTCTTACAACACTATTAGATATAACTTCTCCTCTTCCACTAGGTGTATCTATTATAGAACCCTCCTTAGGAAGTTTTCTTCTTATTTGCTCATAAGTTCTCTGTTCATAATTTAAACAGCACATCAATCGGCCACATATACCTGAAATCTTTGTAGGATTTAAAGATAAATTCTGTTCCTTTGCCATCTTAATAGAAACAGAGGCAAAATCTCCTAAGAAAGATGAACAACATAAGGCTCTGCCACAGGGCCCTAATCCGCCAACCATCTTAGCTTCATCTCTAACACCTATCTGCCTTAATTCTATTCTAGTCTTAAATATAGCCGCAAGATCCTTTACCAATTCTCTAAAATCAACTCTACCATCAGCGGTAAAGTAAAAAATAACTTTATTATTATCAAAGGTATATTCTACATCTATTAATTTCATTTCCAAATTGTGCTCAGCAATCTTATTTAAGCATATATCAAAGGCTTTTTTCTCTTTTTCCTTATTTTCATAATGTATTTTAACATCTTCTTCTGTAGCCTTTCTTAATACACTTTTAAGAGGAGCTACCATTTCTTCTTCACCAATTTCTTTAGGGCCTATAACACATTGGCCAAATTCAATACCTCTAGCAGTTTCTACTATAACATTATCACCTTTATTTATATCAATATCTGCAGGATCAAAATAGTATATCTTTCCAGCTTTTTTAAATCGTACTCCAACTACTTTTACCATATTAACCTCCAGTTGAGCCTTTCAAAATATTTTGATTTCCTAACACTTAATTAATCTATTGAATACTAAGAATTTAGCATTGTTGCTAGCATTACATCAAAGGTTAGTGAAGGATTTACATTACTGTTTAAATTACTTCTTACATCTTTTATTATCCCAATAACCGCCTCTAACTTTTTATATGAGAAAAAAGCAGAGGCATCCTCTACAAAACTAGCTTTATCCTTATTCATCAATAAATTTAATTTTCCCGTATCCTTATAAATTATTATGTCTCTTATATAGGAGAGAATTGTATCCAATACCTCATCACTATAATCTTTATACTTTAATAAAAACTTGCTGTACTCTTGAAATTTTTCTTCAGAAATCCTGTTCATATCAAGTATCATCTGAGCTGATGTATTTCTAATATCATTAAAATCTTCGTTTTCCATAAAAAGCTGGCATCTTCCTGGAATGCCATTAGAAAAAGCCAATAGTGTTTTCTTTTTGTTTTCCTCTAAGCCTGGATAAACTTTATTAATAAACTCCTCCATCTCTAAAGAAGTCAAACTATTCAGCTTATGTATCTGACATCTTGATTTTATGGTATCCAATATAGCTTCGTTATTTTCAACTAAAAGAAATATGTACACTCCCTTTGGCGGCTCCTCAATGGTTTTTAAAAAGGCATTTTGAGCCTGAGTGGTTAACTTATCTGTATTATGAACAATTATTACTTTTTTATCTCCTTCATAGGGTCTTTTATTTACTTCCTCTATTACATTTCTTATTTCATCTACTCCTATTAGCTTTTTCCCTTTTAGAATTCTATATTCCAAAATATCAACATATTGCTTTATTTCAGTTTTACCAAGAATCTTAACAGCGGCCTCTTTAGCTATTAAGCTTTTGCCAATGCCGTCATCGCCAACAAGCAGGTGTGCATGAGATAAAGCCCCTTGTCCTATAGCATTATGAAAGTATTGTCTTATCAGTTCATGCCCTATTATTTTATTATTACTCATGTCATCACCCCTTGTAAATTTGCTTATTAACCCTTTCTATATATAAATCACTTTATGTACTAGTAACGAATAAATTTATCCACATCTATTACAAATACTGTTGCTCCTCCTACCTGTACTTCCACAGGATAAGGTACATACATACCAGTAGATCCTACTATAGGAGAAGGAGATGTAGCAACCTGTTTTCTTGTTTTGCAAATATTTTCGATAAATCCTAATGCGCTATCTAATTTTTCCTCTTCTACGCCTATCATTAATGTGGTATTACCGGATTTTAGAAATCCACCGGTAGTTGCTAATTTTGTAACTCTAAAGCCTTCATCTGTTAAACAATCTATTAAGTCCCCTGCATCATCATCTTGAACAATTGCTATTATAAGTTTCATATAATCCCTCCTTATATGCTACACCTATTAATATTTTATCACATATGTATTAGGTAAAATAGTAATTTATAAAATTTACCCAAACAGCTTATGGACATCATTTTTCAAGAATCTTTCTTAAATTTTCATAGATCTTTTCGTGGATTTCATCAATGGAATACATAGTATTATTCTTTACACAATTTATTCTTATCCATTTGTATTTTTCAGCAATTTTTTTAGCATTATTATATGAATTCTGAAGAAAATCTATATTACTTTCATGAATATCTTTTTTATCTTCACCAGTGAATTTATTTAAACGTTCTTCCATAAGCTTTCTACTATATTCTGCCGGTACATCTAAGAAAACTACTGCATCTGGTACAGGCAAACCGAATAAATTAAATTCATAATCCCATAACCAATTTAAGAATTTTTCTTTTTCTTGATCATCCTCAATCTTTGCTGCTTGGTGTACCATATTTGAGGTAGTATAGCGATCACTTAGGATAATTCCACCTTCTTCATAGAAGTCCTTCCATTTCATAACATAGGAAGCATATCTATCAACGGCATAAAAAGAAGAGGCTACATAAGGATTAACCGCATTAGGATCACTGCCAAAACTACCATTAAGATACATTTTAATAAGAGCAGAAGAGTCACTATCATAATCAGGAAACTCTACTTTTTTAACCTTATACCCCTCTTGCTGTAAACGATGAAATAACTTTAAGCTTTGGGTAGCCTTTCCACTACCATCTGAACCATCTATTATAATTAATTTTCCCTTCATTATAAATAAACCTCTTTTCTCATCTTTTAACAACCTTTATCTTATTTCCTTCAAATCCTAATATTGTAACTCCATTTCTTATACAATATTGTATCATATTCACAGTAAATTTATCTATAATTTCCCCCATCATTATTAAAGGAATACCCGGTGGATAAGGTACTATATTAGCAGCACTTATTCTACCCACGCTATCATTAAGATTCATCTCTTCCACTTCACTTTCTAAAGCTTCCCAAGGCAAAAGACCAACCTCTGGTAAATTACTTTTCCAATTCATATGAAAATCTACTTTAAACTTATCCAAAGGACACTGTTTCAAAGCATCATACAACCTTTTATAATCCTCTAAACTATTAAAAGGTGAAGCAATAAGCACCAGATTATACCCATCGCTCATCTCACATTGAAGGCCTTTTTCTCTTAAATAATCAAGTATAAGGTGGGCACTATATCCCTCATCCACATGGATAACCAATCGGCTTCGATCCATTTTTAGTTGACACTTAGGATATTCTTGGTGTATATCCTCCTCTTTCCAAACAGAAAAACCTTGTAACTTATCTATTTTTTCGCCATATTTCTCTACTAAACTAATACAGTTTTCAAACTCTTCTTTTCCATACTCACTTAAATAAAATCTTGCATAATCCATAGATGCCATAAAAATGTAGGATGGACTGGTCGAGGAAAAGGCGCTTAAGTAAAATTTTACCTTATTCTTATCCACATCTCTACCAAGGTGTAGGTATGCCGTTTGAGTTAAACTTGGCAGGGTTTTATGCGCACTCATTACCGCCATATGTGCTCCTAGCTTCATAGGGTTTTCAGGCAACATTTCACTTATTCCAAAATGAGCTCCATGAGCACAATCTATCAATACCTTTATACCTTTTTCCTTGCACTTTTCTATGATAGTAGCCAAATCACAAGCCGTTCCATAATAATTAGGATAGGTTAATATTATACCTTTAATATCACTGTGCTTTTCTATAAGCCGTAAAAAATGCTCCATATCTATAGATATGGGAGCATTATATATACTACTATAAAGATTCTTTATATAAATAGGTTGTAACTTTCGCAATATTATAGCATTAAATATGGACTTATGGCAGTTTCTTTCAACCAGAATTTTATCTCCTTCCTTAAAGGTTGAAAAAATCATTACCAAGTTGCCACTGGTACTACCATTTACCAGAAAATAAGATTCCTCACTACCATATAATTCTTTAAGTAAATTCTGTCCTTCTTTAATAATGCCCTTAGGGTCATGATAATTATCCAAGCCTTCTACTTCTGTTATGTCGCCATGTAGCATGATTTTTTGAAGGCCCGTACCTTCTTCTCTATTCATAAAGGCTCTTCCACCCTTATGCCCCGGCATTGAAAAAGGTGCATTATTTTCCTTTATATAATTTAACAATCCTTCTACTACTGGTAAGTTCTTCAATTAAATTCCGACCTTTCCTAATAAAAAGTGTATCAAAAAACGCTTTATCTATAGCTTTCTGTTTTATGGATTCTTCCATCCTTTAGTAATAAATCTACTAAGTTTTTTTTAATGCAATCTCTATAGTAATTATAAAAATCTGTATCTACCTTTGAGTTTACCACTCGACTTTCACAAGGCTTGCATATGATTCTCCCATTGATAATTATACCATTACTTAATTCCTTTCTACAAATAATACATCTTTGTTTTGTCATAAGCTTACACTCACCCTTCCTTTAAAATAATTATATCTAGAAGGGTGATATGCACCTCCTTAACACATGTTTAAACTGTTTAAATTATTGCCTCATATACTATATTGTATTCAGGAAAGTAGCAAAATTTATTTTGTCCACCTTTTTAAAATTAAGTTTTTTTCAATCATAAGAAATACGTATTCAATTATCATATTTGGGAAAAATAATTTTATAATTCTTTTAAGAAATAGATAATACTTATTATTTGGAGGACTTTATGAAACAAGAAATTATATCATACTTAAACAGCATTAAGTCTGAAATTTACAATATAACTAAGTTTCTTTATGATAATCCAGAGGAAAGCTATAAGGAAGAAAAAGCTTCAGCATATTTAACCAAAATATTAATCGATAACAGCTTTAAGATAACAAATAATTTTTTGGATATCTCTACAGCCTTTTATGCTGAATATGGAAAAGACTATCCAAAGATCTGTTTTCTTTGCGACTTAGATGCAGATCCATTGAAGGGACATATTCATGGTCATAACTTAAGCACCGCTATATCCTGTAGTGCTGCTTTGGCCCTTTCAAAGGTTATAGATAAAACTGGTGGCACTGTAATCATTCTAGGTTGCCCTGGCGAATATAGAGGTGGTTCTAAAGTTACCATGTCAAAGCAAGGAGTTTTTAATGACATAGATGTAGCTATGATGGTACATCCAGATATACTTACTGCGGAAGGTGGTACTTCAAAGGCAGTCTTACCCCTAAGCATTAAATTTTCAAAGGCATCTGGTACTCTTTGCTTAAAATCCAATTGTATATCCTCTATAGATGCTAGTCTTTTTATCCTAAATAATTTGAATTTATTAATAAAGAGCTATAAGGATGCTTTACAAATCGACGCTATATTAAACAATCATAGTAATACGCCATCTCTTCCTAAGGATGTTTCTGAAATAAAGCTATATATAAGGGCTAATAATTATACCATTGCTGAAGATGTTGAAAGTAAAATTAAAAGATTGGTTGAAACCGCTTCCTTTATAGCAAATGTAAGCTCCGAAATTAAAATTTATCAACTCCCCTATAGCGAGATGATTACAAACAAAACCTTATCTCGTATCTTTAGCCATAATCTCAAGGAGCTTGGTATTATTGACAGTTGTGGGATTTATGATATAGAGCAAGGCTTAAGTATGGGAAATGTCAGTCATTGTACTGCAAGCATTCATCCTTATATTCAAATCACAGAAAAAGATGATATACCCTATGGTACAGAGGATTTTGCCCTTGCTACCTTGTCTGATTTTGCACAAGCTAGAGCAATAGATGCTGCCTCCGCCTTAGCCTTAACCGCCCTTGATATTATTCAGAAGGAAAATATAATTTCAGAAATTAAAGAAGAATTCTATAACGAAGTAAAAAAATAGAGAGGGCAACTCTCTATTTTTTATGTGTTTAATTTTTCCTGTACACCCTTCAAATTAAAATGTATAATAAGGTTTGTAAAAAAAGATTTAGGAGGTGTGTCCTATGATTAACATTTATAAGAGCATAAGTGATAGCAATAATTCACTACAGAAAATAGATAGCATAGAAAATGGCTGTTGGATAAACCTCGTATCTCCTACAGACCAAGAGCTATTATTAGTTTCAAAAAAGACCGGGGTTCCAATAGAATTTTTAAGAGCACCTCTAGACGATGAAGAGACCTCCCGTCTCGACATAGAAGATAGCAACGTACTTGTTATTGTTGACATTCCTTTTACAGAAATGGAAGAAAACTCATTAACCTATGATACTTACCCTCTAGGAATAATTCATACAGAAAACGAGATTATTACCATATGCTTAAAAAACAGCAAAATTCTTACCGACTTTGTAGAAGGAAAGGTAAAATCCTTCTTCACATTTAAGCGTTCTAGATTCATTTTGCAGATACTAAATAGAATTGCAACATACTATTTGCTATATCTAAGGCAGATAGATAAGAAAAGCCTTATGGTTGAAAAAAGACTACACAAATCTATGAGAAATAAGGAGTTAATTCAACTTCTTTCCCTGGAAAAATCCCTGGTGTATTTTTCCACTTCTCTTAAATCCAATGAAATTACACTAGAAAAAATGATGAAACTAGACTTTATAACTAAATATGAAGAAGATAGAGACGTACTAGAAGATGTTATTATAGAAAATAAACAAGCTATAGAAATGGCTAACATATACAGCAATATCCTTACTGGCACCATGGATTTCTTTGCCTCTGTAATATCTAACAACTTAAACATAGTAATGAAATTACTTGCCTCTATCACTATAGTTATGTCAATTCCAAATATGATATCTGGTCTATTTGGTATGAATGTTTCAGGAATGCCTTTAGCTACTAGTAACAATGGCTTTTGGATTATATGTGGTATCATTGGGGTTTTATGTGCAGCTACTGCCTATTACTTAAACAAGAAAGATATGTTCTAACCAATATAGGTAAAAGCACATAAAAAGAAGAATGAAGTATTTCAAAAGTGGTGAAATACTTCATGCTTCTTTTTATAATTTATTTTATGTTCACTAAAGAAACAAAGCCTTTCAATTAAGTTCCATTCCTTCATTGCTTTTTTAGTTATACATAATATATAGATGGTCTAAAAAGCAAACGAATAAAATCTATAAAAACTCCAAAGCCACATAAACCTAAAGTAAATATATAAAGAAGTCCCATTCCTACTTTTCCTTCATAAAACTTATGAGCTCCAAAAACACCTAAGAAAAGACATAATAGTAAGGCAGTGAGTTTACTTTTTGGAGTTCCAGGGTACATGTACTGATTGCCCATATTAAATGCTGCCGATACATTTGTATTTCTACTTGAATTATCATTATTAATTACAATATTAGGTTGTGAACTAGAAGTTTTAAGTTCTTCTACTTGTCTACCACATTTTACACAAATAACCGCATCCATAGGTATCTTTTCGCCACAAAACTTACAAAATTTTAGATTTTGGCTCTGCATATCAAAATTATTCATATTTTGACCCTGACCGTTAGTATACGAATTTTGCATATACTGATTCTGAACACTTTGATTAAATTCATTTGAATTATTCATTCCGGAAAATTGTCCTTCCATTATACCCCTCCATATTAAGTTGTACTTCGAAAAAATATCACCTTAATGTATATAGTTAAACTACTATACATTTAAGAACTGCCATTGATTGAAACAAAGAACCTATTTTACTTATTCTACAAGTAAACTTAAATTGCTCCATTAATATATCTATAACAATAAAATATTTTCAAAAGATAAGTTTTTATTTGCAAAACAATCATCCATGGTCTATTTTCATATAAATACCTAAGCAAACCGCCTTATCATAATTAAAAATTCCTTGAAAATTCACATTTTCAAGGAATTTTATATGGAGGCGCCACCCAGATTTGAACTGGGGATGAGGGTGTTGCAGACCCGTGCCTTACCACTTGGCTATAGCGCCATATATGGTGGCTGGACCAGGAATCGAACCAGGGACACGAGGATTTTCAGTCCTCTGCTCTACCGACTGAGCTATCCAGCCATATGTATTAAAGCCTTTAGGCTAAGGAAATAAATTTTTTGTTTTGTGTATGTTCCCCAAAGACAAGTGATATATTATCATATATATTTAATAATTTCATAAATCCATCTTCTATTTCAAGAGATTATTTCTTAAAATCTTCATCTAGCTTCTACTTATTCAAGTTTACTACTATTGATACGCCCGGATAAGTATTTGCCTATTTCCAATATGCATTCATTTTTGTAGTTTCTCAATACAAAATTAACTCCAATATTTTTAGGCTGTGGCATTTTTGCTGCAGCTATCCGGTATGGACTTTACAATTAACTGCTACTCTAACGAAAGATCTCTTTCCTAATAGATAAAAATTAATGGCTAGTTCCTTTTATCACTAGCCTAAACATATTGTCATTTTTTCACTTCTCTAACTTTTTAAACTCTACTAATTAATTCATCTACAAATGCATTATATTTATTGTAAATATCGTAATTTTTAAAAAGTATATTAACTGGTTTTCTTGACAGCTCACATTCGGATATTTTTTCATCTAACGGTATATAACTATTAAATAACAGCTTTCTAATCTCCTCTTCTTCTTGACAATATTCTACAAACTCTTTAGAAATACTACTCTTTGGATTATACTTATTTATTAAAAGCCCCTTAATATTATTTTCAATATTAAGCCTGTCTACTATATCCTCCCAAAGAGCTATAAATAGTTCCAGCCCCTTTAATGAGTTAATACCAATGTCCGATACAATGATAATAGCATCACTAACTACAAAACTATTTTGATTTATTGTTGACATACTAGGATTAGTATCGAATATTATATAATCGTATTGATTAAAAACACTGCTATATTTTCTAAAATACTTTTTCAATAGATATTCTCTACCTGGAAAACTAACAATTCTCATATCTGTTGAAGTTAAAGCCATAGACGCCCCAATTATATCTAAAGTAGGAAGTTCACGAATAGGTCCTTTTATAATAGCCCTTTCAGGATGAATTCTATCATCTTCAAATAACTCTTTAATACCAATATAACCTTCCATAGTTTCATCTATGCCGACATTGGACGTAATATTAGCCTGAGGGTCCACATCAACTATTAGAACTTTATAACCTCTTTCAGCTAATATACCACTAGTTGAAAAAACCGTGGTAGACTTTCCTGTTCCTCCTTTTAATGTTCCAAAGGTTATAATCTTTCGCATTCTATTCCCCCTTTATGAATAGGCACTTTATACCTTTTCACTCGCTTATATTCACTCTATGACCCATATTAATCTCCTTCAACCTTATGCATTTCTAGAAAAAATATCACAAATCAACCTAATACTTACTTCAAATTATATTATACTTAAAAACAGATATAAGATAAATTGATTTTTTTATCTTTTATAGTAAAGCATAACTGTACTATCTTTGCTTATTATATAACTTTTAATGGATTTTCTTATACTTTTTTAATTTTATATATAAAAAACCGGGTTATGCTTTAACCCGGTGGTATTAAATACTTCATTATTTTTTGTGATCCTGGCATATCTGAACTTACTAATTCCTTCTGAAGAATTGAATAATCATATCTCATATTTTTAAATACAAAATTTATCATACCTCCGCCAATTTCAATAACTGCAAAGTTTACTATTCCCTTAGGAGTGAAGCCTATGGATCCAGGATTCATAACCCTTCTTTCCTTCCAATAGCTTCCTAAAGCCTGTTGATGTGTATGACCCATAAACACATACTCACACTGTTCAAATTGATCTTGTTGAATATATTGTTCTGTTACAGTGTGAACCATCATAACTTTTTTTCCGTACAAATCTACCATCTTAGATTTCGGGATCTTTTTCAACCTTTCTAATCTATGGGTACCTATTTTCTCCTTAGTCCAATTTATATGCTGTACCCTTTCAACATCCTCATTTTTATCTAAAGTTTCTATTAGTTCTATCTCGTTATTCCCTAATATATTTATAAATCTCTTATCTTCCATTACCACATCAAAAACTTCTGCCGGATTAGGTCCCAATTGAAGAAAATCACCTAAATTAAGAACCATTTCTATTTCCGGCCTTGCATTCAAATAATTCATAAACACTTCTAAGGCATGAATATTTGCATGTATATCCGCTATTACTGCAACTCTACTAACTCTCATAGTAATTCTCCTTCATGTATACAATTGCACTATATATAGATCCTATCAAAAATCCTCCTCAAAAGACTCATTATATAAAGATATGTCACAAGTAATAAATATATTCTTTAAATAAACATTTCTTACCTACATTATAACATCTTATATGTAATATGTAAAAACTTCATTCATTAAAACTTAATAGTCTTTTGTACTTTTAACTATTTCCTCTACAAGCTTTTCTATGGACTTATTATTACAGTCAATTATAAGATCTGCATATTTTTCATATAAAAATATTCTTTGATTATATAATTCTCTTAAGCTTGTTTCTTTATCCATAGCAATTCCTCTTGTAGTTATATCTTTTAATCTTCTCTCAATTTCTTCGTAATCTAATTTAAGATATACTATCAATCCATTTCTTTTAAGATGCTCCATAGCTTCGTTTCCGTATACAACACTACCACCAGTTGCAATAATAGAATTAGTTATCTTTAACTCTAAAATATTCCTTTCCTCTATACGCAAGAATTCTTCTAAGCCGTACCTTTCAATTATTTCATAAAGCTTCATTCCTTCATTTTGCTGTATTACAATGTCCGTATCTACAAAAGCCTTACCAAGAGCCTTTGCTAAAAGCACTCCTAAAGTACTTTTACCAGCACCTGGCATACCTATCAAAACTATATTCATTAATATTAGCCCCTTTGTTAATTAATATATAGTCATAGTTTTACAGCTAAGTTATTTTATAAAGAGTAAGAAAAGTGGCTAAAGCCACCTTTCAATATAATGTATAATAACTTGCTTATAGCTATAATTAAACTTAGAAAAACTTTATAAGCTATTAACTATTTCTTTAAACTTATTGCCCCTTACCTCAAAATTAGGGAACATATCAAAGCTAGCACAAGCTGGTGATAAAACAACATAGTCTCCTGCTTCAGCAATCTCTTGACACTTCTTAACTGCTTCTTCTAAAGAACCTGTCATAAATATAGGTATATTTATATTTCTTTCCCTTATAACCTTTAAGAATACCTCTTTTATTTTATCTTTAGTGTCCCCTAGCAAGACTAGGCTTTTTACCTTGTCCCAACCTTTTTCAGCTAAGGGCTCAAAAGGTATATGCTTGTCATATCCTCCAGCAATCAAAATTACAGGCTTATCAAAAACAGATATAGTAGCTAAAGTTCTAGTAGGACTACTTCCTATAGAATCATTATAGTATTTTACTCCTTTAACTTCCCTTATTAACTCATTTCTATGTTCTACACCTTTAAATTCAACAGCTATCTTTTTCATTACTTCTCTTGAAACTTCGTCTTTAACTGCTAAAAATGCTGCTAAGTAGTTTTCTACATTATGCATTCCTTTAATAGTAATTTCATCTTTCTTACAAACTTCATGTCCATCTATAAATAAGGCTCCATCCTTATAAAATCCACCATCAGTTATTTCTGTTTTGCTACTGAAAAGTCTGATTTTAGCCTTCGCCTCTGTTTGGAAGGAATTGGTTATGTCATTTTCCCTATTAAGGACTAATATATCTTCTTGCCCTTGATACCTAAAGATATTCCTTTTAGCATCTATATATTCTTCCATATCCTTGTGCATATCCAAATGGTTAGGAGTTATATTTGTTATAACAGCAACTTCTGGAGATACATTTATGGTCATTAATTGAAAAGAGGATAGCTCCAGAACAACCCTATCCTGCGGTGTAATCTCTTCAATTTTAGAAAATAAAGGTGTTCCTATGTTCCCACCTACCCAAGTTTTAAAACCTTGTTCCTTTAAAAGATTGTAAATTATAGATGTAGTTGTAGTTTTGCCATCACTGCCGGTGACAGCATAAATTTTAGCTGGACAATATCTCATAAACTCTTCCATCTCTGATGTTATATAAGCTCCCTCTGCTTTAGCTCTTTGTAGCGCTGGGCTATCGATCCTCATAGAAGGAGTTTTAAACACTACATCAAAACCCTTTAAACTATCTAAATAATTTTCTCCTAAAGAAAGCTCTACGCCTTTATTTATAAAATCTCTTCCTACATCACCCAAATCTTCTAGAGACTTTTTATCAAAGGCAGTAACCTTTGCTCCTAATTCAATTAAAAAATTAATCAACGGAATATTGCTAACACCAATGCCTACCACCGCAGTTTTTTTATTCTTAATAAAAGCCTTAAACTCTTTGAAATCCTTTTTCATATCAAACTATTCCTCCCAATCAAACCTACCTGTTTACTAATAATGTCCTTTTTATAATTTATTATAACACCAAGATGTAAAAATGTGAAAATAATAATTAAGTATATACTGAGAAATATTCCTTCTAGAGGAAATCCCATATGAATTGAAATACGTGCTATACTTATTCTCTTTGAAGATTTTTTAGAGAAAAATAAGAAATATATATAACTGGAATCTGAGTATTCCTGTATAGATCAGATTCCACCTCAAAAATAAGAGTGTCACAAACTACTCAATGAGTAGTATTGCGACACCCTCTTATTAAAAGATCATCTTTTCATTAATAAAGCTTTCTAATTCATCGATGCTTAATCTTACCTGATTCATGGAATCTCTATCTCTAACAGTTACAGTGTTATCTTCTAAAGTATCAAAGTCTATAGTTATACAGAATGGTGTACCTATTTCATCCTGTCTTCTATATCTCTTTCCTATACTTCCTGCCTCATCATAGTCTACATTAAAGCTCTTTCTTAATCTATCGTATACTTCTAAGGCCTTTTCTGAAAGCTTCTTGCTTAAAGGTAATACTGCAGCCTTAAATGGAGCTAGTACTGGATGTAGTCTTAATACTGTTCTTACATCTCCACCTTCTAATTCTTCTTCATCATAAGCATCTGCCAAGAAGGCTAAAGCTACTCTATCTGCTCCTAATGAAGGCTCAACACAGTAAGGTATATATCTTTCATTAGTATTAGGATCTAAATAGCTCATATCTTCTCCTGAATGATTTTGATGCTGTTTTAGGTCATAGTCAGTTCTATCTGCTATACCCCACAACTCACCCCATCCAAATGGGAATAAATATTCTATATCAGATGTTGCATTACTATAGAAAGAAAGTTCTTCAGGGCTATGATCTCTAATTCTTAAATTTTCTTCCTTTATGCCAAGGCTTAAAAGGAAGTTCCAGCAGTAATCCTTCCAATACTTGAACCATTCTAAATCAGTTCCTGGTTCACAGAAGAATTCTAGTTCCATCTGTTCAAATTCTCTTGTTCTAAAAGTAAAATTACCTGGAGTTATTTCATTTCTAAAGGACTTTCCTATTTGAGCAATTCCAAAAGGAATCTTCTTTCTTGAAGTTCTTTGAACATTTTTAAAGTTTACAAAAATACCTTGAGCAGTTTCTGGTCTAAGATATAGTTCAGACTTAGCATCTTCTGTTACACCTTGGAAAGTTTTAAACATAAGATTAAACTTTCTGATATCTGTAAAGTTCTTTTTACCGCACTTAGGACAAACTATTCCTTTTTCATCTATAAATTGCTTTAGCTCCTCATTTGTCCATCCATCAGCTGATGCCACTTCAGCACCATTTTCTGTCATATAATCCTCTACTAATTTATCCGCTCTAAATCTAGCCTTACACTCTTTACAATCCATTAAAGGATCGGAGAAACCGCCAACGTGTCCTGAAGCAACCCATACTTCAGTGTTCATTAGTATAGCACAGTCAACTCCTACATTATAAGGACTCTCCTGAACAAACTTTTTCCACCAAGCCTTCTTAACATTATTTTTAAATTCTACTCCTAAAGGACCATAATCCCATGAATTAGCCAATCCTCCATAGATCTCAGAACCTGGATATATAAAACCTCTACCTTTGCATAGCGCTACAAGTTTATCCATAGTTTTTTCAACAGCCATTTTCTAATCCTCCTTCATTATTTATAAACTAAAAAAGGCCTTATACCATAAGGGACGGTTTTACCGCGGTTCCACCCTTTTTGGCATAAGCCCTGCTCTCATAAACACATACTCAAAAGCGCCCTTCACTTTACAATTTAATGGTTCGCACCAAACACCATCTCTCTGAAAAATTAATAAAGCTACTCCTCTTTATCATCGTATAACAAATATTCAATTTAGTATAATTTTATCAAACTAATAGTATTTGTCAATATAAAAAACAGGCTATCGCCTGCTGTAATCCTTGCCCAATTATCAAAAAATAAAAATGGCTCCGCGAAGAGGACTCGAACACTCCGTCCGGGGTGTCATAAAACGCCGATTACCATCGGCATGCCACCCGTTGAAGACCATTTAGGTCTTCAACCCCTTCGGTTAACAGCCGAATGCTCCACCATTAAGCTATCGCGGAATATCTATTCAATAACATCCAGTTTCGTGACATAAAGGCTCCGTTGCTGACTAACGTCAGCACTACACTCACAAAGGCTAATTTATTTTTTATGTTTTACATAAAAAACAGGCAAAGCCTGTTTTTCTTTTATTTTAATTATCTTTTTTCAAAAAATAAAAATGGCTCCGCGAAGAGGACTCGAACCTCCAACCCTTCGGTTAACAGCCGAATGCTCCACCATTGAGCTATCGCGGAACGCTTAGTACATTAATTATTATATCAACTTTTAATAAAAATGCAATAGTATTTTATATTTATTTTTTAATTATTTTTAGTATTTTATTAACGGTATTTATCTTATGTCCAATATCCAATTGGTAATATCATTAATTACTTGATTATCCACATTTTCTTCCTTATCCTTCATAAACAAATGATTTAGTCCATCATATAATTTGAAGGTAGCTTTCTTGTTAGCATACACTTCTTTCAAAAGTTTATAGTCATTATCTGCAAAAACTTGTTTATCCTCTGTCCCATGCAAAATTAAAACAGGAATATCTATACTATTAACTAGTTCTTCATATTTTATATTATTTAAACTATTCCAATAAACAGCACTAAGATCAAAATATTTTTCCTTTGAAGTAGACTTTATAGATATTATATCTTCTAGTTTTCTTGGTGAGCCAGCCAGTGAAATAAAACCACTTACCTCCTTATTATCATAGGCTATCTTAGGGCCTAACATAGCGCCTAAACTATGTCCTAATATAGATATTTTGTCAAATTTATAAGATTTATTTTCGCCCAGCTCTTTAATTGCATCATTAACATCATCCAAAATTTCATCATTGATTGTGGAATTTTCGTTATACAAGTTTGGAAACTGATAAAATCTCTTATTAAATCTTAAGCTTGCAATACCTGATTATGATAAACCTATAGATATATCTTTAAAAGGAGTAAATCCATTTACTTCTTCATTATAATTTTAGGATCCTGATCCTTGAAGCATCACCACTACCGCTGAATTCTCAGTATCCTTAGGAATAGTTAATATTCCATCTAACTTATATTTGCTAACAGTTAACTTAATTTCAGTATAACTTAAATTCTTCTTCTCTTCATCGCTTAATTGCTTTTCAATAGCAGCATAAATTAAGTAGATTCCTCTAAGAGACTCACTTTCTGCATAGGACAAAGATACCCTTAACCCTCTATTTCAGTATTCTAATATAACTTGAACATTATTACCTTCTTCTTTTACAGAATTGATATCAATATAGTAGCCAACACCTTCAACTGTACTATTCCATGCTTTTTTTAGTTCTTGTTTTGTTAAAGCTTTTTTCAATTCATGGGAAAAGTTATTAGAAATGCTATCAAAATCACCATAAGCCATAACTATGCAGTATTTTTTGCTCAATTCACTAATACTATATTCTTCAACATTGATAACTTCCTTGTCATTGACAACTGGCTTTTTATCTTCATTGTTATTAGAACTTCCGCAGGCAGATAAGATTCTACAAAGAAATATAATGATTATAAACTTTTTATTTTTTCATTATAAATAGCTCCTTATCCTTTCTTTTTCTTTACAGCTATATTTATGGATATATCAGCAATAAGAAAAATAAATATAGTCAATAATACTAAAATGTAATTTGATATTTTAATAACTTTTTCATATATTGATCTTTGTACAATATCTACAGTTGATATTATTATGACAATATTTATAAATGTATCAATAAGATTTACTATACAGTGATGCAACTCATTATTCTTTTCCACTGCTATCTTATCTATAATTAATATTTTTAATCACTTTAGCTTTGCTCATATGACCACTTCCATCATCTTTATAATTTAAATATTATATAGCACATCATTATAGTAACCGTTTTCGCAACTAATAATAAGTTTTTTTGAAAATACTTTAATACAACTCACAAATGTAATTAGGTATAATATTTTACAATATATATAAATTACATTACAAATTAATAATCTCTATTGGTCAAACTACTCATTTTACCTAAAATCCCCAACTAATATATATGTAAGTATGCACAAAAACTGCATATAATAATAACACTGATAAATAAAAAGAGCCTTTCCTAGCATACCTAGGAAAAAGCCCTTTGATTTTAAATTACTTCTAAGTTGTAAGTTCTAAATTATAGTGGCTTCATAGTTGGGAACAAGATAACGTCTCTGATTGAGTAAGAATCAGTAAGGAACATTACTAATCTATCTATACCTATTCCTAAACCACCAGTTGGAGGCATACCAGTTTCTAGGGCACTCATGAACTCTTCGTCTATTACATAAGCTTCATCGTCCCCTAGCTCTCTTTCCTTAGCCTGCTGTTTAAATCTTTCTCTTTGAACTATTGGATCATTTAACTCTGAATAAGCATTGCAAATCTCTCTACCAAAGACAAAGCCTTCAAATCTTTCTGTAAAGTCAGGATTTCCTCTCTTTTTCTTTGTAAGAGGAGAAATTTCTATAGGATAATCCATTATAAAGGTTGGTTGTATTAAATGCTCTTCTGCATATTCCTCAAATAAAGCATTTAATATATCTCCCTTTGTGCAGTCCTTCAAATCCTTCTTAAACTCAAGATTCTTTTCCTTTGCAATTGCCCTAGCCTCTTCATCAGTCTTTATCTCGTTGAAATCGATGCCTGCATATTCCTTAACAGCATCTACCATAGTAAGTCTTCTCCATGGTGGAGTAAAGTCTATTTCAGTTCCCTGATAAGTAACCTTGGTAGTACCATTTACTTTCTCGCAAACATATGCTACCATATTTTCCATTATTTCCATCATATCATAATAATCAGCATATGCTTCATAAAGCTCTATCATTGTAAATTCTGGATTATGTCTTATATCTATACCTTCATTTCTGAAGTTCTTACCCATGTCATATACCTTTTCAAGTCCACCTACTATACATCTCTTTAAGTATAGTTCTGTAGCTATTCTAAGATACATATCTATATTAAGGGCATTATGATGGGTTATAAATGGTCTTGCTGCTGCACCACCAGCTATAGGAGAAAGTATTGGGGTTTCTACTTCTAAATATCCTCTATTGTCCAAAAATTCTCTTATAGCTTTAATAATCTTTGTTCTCTTAATAAAGGTTTCCTTAACTTCTGGGTTTGATATTAAATCAACCTCTCTCTGTCTATATCTTAGGTCTGGATCCTTTAGTCCATGCCACTTTTCTGGTAATGGCTTTAGAGCCTTAGAAATAAGTTGGAAATCCTTTATATGTATAGTTATTTCACCGGTTCTGGACTTGAAAACAAAACCGGTAACACTTATCCAGTCTCCTAAGTCAAAAGTTTTAAATTCCTTTAATCTTTCTTCACCTACATCGTCGATTTTTATATATAATTGAAGCTTACCGTCTCTATCGTGAATATCTGTAAAGCCAGCCTTACCCTGAACTCTCTTAGACATTATTCTTCCAGCTACAGTTACAGTTTGATTTTCTAATTCATCATAGTTTTCTTTGATTTGACCGGATGTGTGAGTTCTGTTTACCTTGTACACATCAAATGGGTCCTTTCCATTAGCCTGAGCATCTGCTAACTTTTGTCTTCTAAGTCTAACTTGCTCATTAAAGGCCTGTTCTTCAGCTTCTACATTAATATTTGTTTCCTCATTGGCCATTCTGATATCCCTCCTATGATTAATCTCTTTTGATTTCTAATATCTCAAATTTGTTTACTCCACCTGGAACAGTCACTTCTACTATTTCTCCTACTTTCTTGCCTATAAGAGCTTTTCCAACTGGAGATTCATTAGAGATTTTATAGCTCATTGGATCCGCTTCTGCAGAACCTACTATAGTATATTCTACCTCTTCATCAAATTCAAAATCTTTTACCTTTACCCTTGAACCTACACTAACCACATCTGATGGTATTTCACTTTCATCTACAATAGTAGCATTTCTTAGCATATTTTCTAAAGTTATAATTCTTCCTTCTACAAAGGCCTGTTCATTTTTTGCCTCATCATATTCTGAGTTTTCGCTTAAGTCTCCATATCCAAGTGCAACTTTTATTTTTTCAGTTATTTCTTTTCTTTTTACTGTCTTTAAATATTCTAATTCCTCTTCTAGCTTTTTAACCCCTTCATAAGTCATTAAATACTTTTTTGAATCGCTCATTTCTTTCTCCCCTTTATAATTATAACTACTAAATCATTATTCACACAAAAAAGAATTAATACTATTTATAAACAAAAGTTTACCAATTTACTCCTTTTAATTGTTTAAAAGTTATTATAAATCAGCAAAGCAATCATTGTCAACCTATACTAGAATATCAAAACTATATTATTATAGTTTATTATATATTTACACAAATTATTAAACTTATTCCTACAAATATAAAATATACACTTATAGCTTACGACAAAATTTGCTCTTTATAATTACGTAATATTTCTACAACCTTTTCACTGTCATTTTCTAAATTTATAGCGTTCTTTACCTCTGTGCAATTTGGCATTCCTTTTATGTACCAGGCAAGATGCTTTCTCATCTCTCTTACCGCTTTATATTCTCCATGATACTTCAATGCCAACATATAATGCCGTATACATAAATCTAATTTTTGTCCCCAATCCGGACAAGTGATAGGCTTGTTATTAAGCGCCTCTTCTATTTGCTTAAAGATCCATGGATTTCCTAAACTTCCACGACCAATCATAATACCATCACAGCTTGAAATTTCAGTTATTAGTTTAGCATCCTCAACAGTTTTCACATCACCGTTTCCTATAACAGGAATTGTCACAGCTTCTTTAACTCTAGCTATTATATCCCAATCAGCCCTACCTTCATACATTTGCTGACGGGTTCTACCATGTATTGTGAGAGCATCGGCACCAGCTTCCTCTAAAACCTTAGCAAAGTCAACAGCATTAATATTATCATCGGTAAAACCTTTTCTAAACTTTACCGTTACAGGCTTAGTAGATGCTTTTTTTACTTCTCTTACAATTTCTGCTGCCAATTTTGGATTTTTCATCAAGGCAGAACCTTCACCGTTTTTCACTATTTTAGGAGCAGGACACCCCATATTAATATCTACTAGACAAAAACTATCATCCTCATTGAATCTCTCACAAACCTTAGCCATAATATAAGGATCATTACCAAAAACCTGCACCGCAATTGGTCTTTCTTCCTCTGAAGTTTTTAATAAGCTCTCCGTATTGTCGCTTCCATAAAATAAAGCTTTAGCACTAACCATTTCACTATAAACTAAACCACAGCCCATTTCCTTGCACAGTCCTCTAAAAGCTATATCTGTAAATCCAGCCATTGGTGCCAAAAAAACATTATTATTAAATGTTAGATTAGATATCCTGAACAAGTTATCTACTCCTTATTTTTTTCGTATATTATTCTTAATCCTTCCAATGTGAGATCAGGATTTACTATATCTATATACTTAGAACCTTTTGCTATAAGCTTTGCCAATCCTCCTGTTGCAACTACTAGGGGAGATTCCTTATCATATTCTTGCATTTCCATTTTCATTTTTTCTACAATATAATCAACTTGCCCTGTGTATCCATAAACTAAACCAGCCTGCATACTAGTAACAGTATTTCTAGCAATAACTGTTGGCGGTTGTATTATTTCTACTCTAGGAAGTTTAGCAGCTCTTTCATAAAGGGCTTCTGCTGATATCTTTAACCCAGGACATATTGCCCCTCCAAGATAATCACCGCTCTTTGTAACAGCACAAAAAGTAGTAGCTGTTCCAAAATCAATAATCACTAAAGGTTTTCTATAAATTTCACGAGCGGCCACTGCATTAACTATCCTATCTGCTCCTACCTCTTTAGGATTATCATATTTAATGTTGATGCCAGTTTTCACTCCTGGTCCAACTACCATAGGTTTTAAATTAAAATACTTCCAAATCATATGTTCCAAACTATACATTATATTTGGTACAACAGATGATATTATTACTCCTTCTACATCGGAAATATTTAGATTATTCATGTGAAAAAGATGTCCAACCATAACACCATATTCATCTGCTGTTCTTCCTGAATCTGTTGATAATCTCCAATCTACTAAAAGATTCTTTTCCTTATAAACACCAAGTACAATATTAGTATTTCCAACATCTACAACAAATATCATGTATAACACCGCCCTTAATATAATTTAAAAGCAGCCTCTTAGCTGCTTTTAAATTTCCTATTGCCTAAACAATATAATTTTATCAACTAATTTGCATTTGTCAAGGCACCAAGAATTTACTCTATCACTGCTAATATATCCCCTGTATTAACCTGCTCACCTTTTGCAACATTTATACTAAGAACTTTACAGTCTCTAGGTGCCATAATCTCATTTTCCATTTTCATAGCTTCTAAAATCATAATTACATCGCCTTTCTTAAGGCTACTTCCTTCCGTAGCAGGTATTCTAATAATGGTTCCTGGCATTGGGCATTCTATTTTTTCTCCTTCTACAGGCTCCTTTGATACTACAGTACTTTCTACAACTTTAGGTTCCTCAACTTTAGTCTGAATCTCTGTATTATCTATAAGCTTTTCTGTATTGGCACTTACCTTCGAGGTTTCCGGTATTACTAAATCGCCCTTTACCTCTTCTACTTCAACAGCATATTTCTTGCCGTTTACAGTAACATAGTATTTCTTCATATAAAAATCCTCCCATGTATGATTTTAATTGATATTATCCAAATGTATAATCTTTCCAAAGCCAAGTAATAGAAAAATCTAAGGTATCAGCCCCTGTCTTCTCCATTCCGAATTACCACTGTTTATTATTTTTATAGATTTTATAGTAAACTCATTAGCTGACATTCCACTATAGGCACAAATAGCTGCTATAATAGCCGCCACTACTTCTTCCTCTTCAGCTTCTTCATAGCCTTTTTTATCAGAAGTACTGATATCTAAAGATACTTCCGCCCTATCTAAAGCTTGTTCCTTTTCCTGCTCTTTTTCAGCTTTTATATTATTTAGCTTAATTGCCATAGAAATAGTAGCTATAATAAGCAAAGCTAAAATAGCCAATATGGAAATTATTACAAAGATCAAATTTTCTTGAATTAGTTCTATCATTTTAAGCCCCCCATTCTATATCAAGCCGCTTTCGTGCTTTCTGTGAGGCTTTAATTCTCTCTTGCTTTGAAGCATATCAAAGATTTTTATCAAAGTAATCCTAGTTTCTGAAGGTTTGATAATATCATCTATAATCCCTTCTTCTACAGCCTTAAAGGGAGTTGCTTCCCCTAATAAATATTGATGGAGTAACTGCTTTTCCTTCTCCTTTGGATTATCTGCAGAAACAATTTCTTCTCTATAAAGCTCTTTTACTATTTCTGAAGGCTCTGCCACTGTTATTTTAGAATTTGGCAAGGCAAGAGAAATATCAAAATTCACTTTACTGCCAAAAACAATATGACCTAAACCTATAGAATTACCCATAATTAGAGCTACCTTTGGAACAGAGGCTTGTGCTAAAGCATATAAAAGTCTAGAAGCATATAGCACTTCCCCTTTAGCTTCTTCCTGATGATTAGGCAAAAATCCCTTGCAATTTGCTATAGATAGTATGGATATGTTAAAAGCATCACAAATTTTTACAAATCTCGTAACTTTCTCGCAATCTTTAATACTAATATAGCCATCTTCTAAATCTTTACTTGCTATAACACCTAAGCTTAATCCTCTCAATTTAACAAAGCCAGTATATATCTTTGTACCCATCTTATTATCAATTTCTAATATACTGTCCTTGTCTGCAATATACTCCAACAACTCTTTATAGCTAAGCTTTCCAGATAAATATATACTATCTATTTCATCACTAACACTTTCTTCTGCCTGCATAACTTGAAAACTTGGAACTTGATAATTATTTTGAGGCAAATAAGATAAAACACTTCTTACCATCTCTAATGCTTCTGCATCTGTTTCAACTACCATTTCAGCACTACCACTTTTTCCTGTAGCTCCACCCTTGGCATAAGTATATAAATCAGAATATGTACCGCTAACTCTTTCAATTCTCTCTTTAGAATTAAGGGCTAATTCTGCTTCCTTTGTCATAATTACAACATCACTTATACAAGCTGATAAAGCGGCGGCCCCTATACATGCTCCACAAACTACGGAAATTTGAGGCACTACACCGCTTAGCTTAGTCTGAACATTAAATATAGAGCTATAATAAGATAATAGCTGCATACCTTCCTCTATATCTCCCCCAACAGAATCTAAAATTTGAATCACAGGGGCACCCATTTTTAGAGAAAGCTTTAATATGTTTAATATCTTCTCACAATTTCTTTTATTCATAACAGCTCCACTTTTAGCTGCATCTTGACTATACACATATACTAATCTATTGTTAATAGTTCCATAACCGGTTATTACCCCTACTCCCTTCTTCTGAGATAGGGAACCTATCTCTACAAAGGAGTTTTCATCCAACAGCTTTTCAATCCTTTTTCTAGCAACGGACTTTTTGTACTGTTCTCCTGCTTCCTCAGAGCTTTCTATAGAGTTTATCATGGATCTTCTTAAGTTTAACTCTTCAAAGCCCTCCATATATATCCCCTCCTAGTTTAACTTCATAAGTGATACACTTACAATATTAACACAAGCAAGATCATTTGTGTATTTAGTAAAACTTATGTTAATAAAAAAATTATTATAAATAATTTAACCTTGTATAGAATATCCTATACAAGGTTAAATATTGGTGGATAAGAATTAGAATAATCCTACAATTGATCCATCCGGTAATATATCCATTTTTTCTGCTGCAGGCACCTTTGGTAGTCCTGGCATAGTCATTATATCACCAGTTAAAACTACAATAAAGCCTGCACCGTTAGAAACTCTTACCTCTTGTACATTTACAATGAATCCTTCTGGTCTTCCAAGAAGCTGTGGGTTGTCAGATAAAGAATACTGAGTTTTAGCTACACAGATAGGCTTCTTATCTAAGTTAAGAGCTTCCAAGCTTTCTATCTGCTTTTCTGCATTCTTGCTATATCTTACTTCAGAAGCACCATATATTTCTTTAGCTATAATGTTCATTTTTTCTTTAATGCTTAATTTGTCATCATACAAATATTTGAAATTAGGAACAGTGTTTTCTACTACATCTAGTACTGCCTTTGCTAAGTCAATACCTCCATCTCCGCCCTTTTCCCAAACTTCTGCAAGAGCAACCTTTACTCCTAAAGAGTTACAAAATTCTTCAATAAATTTAATTTCTTCTTCACTATCGGTAACAAATTTATTAATAGCTACTACTGGAGTAATTCCATACTTTTGAATGTTTTCTATTTGCTTATGTAAGTTTTCCACCCCTCTAGCTAAAGCATCCACATCTGGAACATTTAAATTTTCTTTCTTTACTCCACCATGATGTTTTAAGGCTCTGATTGTAGCTACTATAACAACACAATTTGGAACTAATCCACCAAAACGGCACTTAATATCTAAGAACTTCTCAGCACCTAAATCAGCACCAAAACCTGCTTCTGTAACTACATAATCTCCAAGCTTTAGAGCAATTTTAGTAGCTATTATACTATTGCAACCATGAGCTATATTAGCAAAAGGACCTCCATGAATAATAGCTGGTGTATGTTCTAGAGTCTGCACTAGATTAGGTTTTATGGCATCTTTCATCAATAGAGCCATAGCACCTTCTACCTTTAGATCTCTACAATATATAGGCTCCCCTTTAGTATTATAAGCTACAATAATATTGGCAAATCTCTCTTTTAAATCCATCAAATCCTTTGCCAAGCAAAGAATAGCCATAATTTCTGAGGCTACTGTAATCATGAAACCATCTTCTCTTGGAAATCCATTAATCTTGCCTCCTAAACCAACAACCGTTTGTCTTAAGGCTCTATCGTTCATGTCCATTACTCTTTTAAAGGTAATTCTTCTTGCGTCAATATCCAAGGCGTTTCCTTGATGAATATGATTGTCTATAGCTGCACATAATAAATTATTAGCTGCGGTGATAGCATGAAAATCGCCAGTAAAATGTAGATTTATATCTTCCATAGGAACTACCTGTGAGTATCCTCCACCAGCAGCTCCTCCCTTCACACCAAATACAGGACCTAAAGAAGGTTCTCTTAAAGCTATAATTGCATTTTTCCCCAATTTACACAATGCTTGCCCAAGTCCAACTGTAACTGTAGATTTTCCTTCTCCTGCAGGAGTAGGATTAATAGCAGTAACAAGTATAAGCTTTCCATCAGGTCTTTCTTTCTTTTTCTCTAACACTTCTAAGTTAATTTTACATTTGTATTTTCCATATAAGTCAATGTCATCTTCTGTAAGGCCTATTCTTTCAGCTATATTTACTATTTTGTCCATAGATGCACTTTGTGCAATTTCTATATCGCTTTTCATTAAGAATTCCCCCTCCTTATAGAATAAGGATGACTTTCGTCATCCTTAAACTGTAGCATTATATATTTCTTCAAATTCGTTTGCTTCAAGCTTTTCTTTTTCAAGTAAGGCTTGTGCAACCGCATGAAGTTTATTCATATTTTCTTCCAATAGCTTTAGAGCTTTATTATAGGAATCATCAATAAGTTTCTTAATTTCTCTGTCAACAACTGAAGCAACCTCTTCACTAAAGTTTCTTCCTCTACCAATGTCTCTTCCTAAGAAAACTTCATTTTGGTCTGTTCCTAAGGACATAGGTCCTATTTCATCACTCATACCATATTCCATAACCATCTTTCTAGCTATGGCTGTTGCTCTTTCTATATCGTTTTGAGCTCCAGTACAAATGTCCTCTAAAGCTAATTTTTCTGCAGCCCTACCACCAAGTAAAACTACCATCTGGTCTAAAAGATAGCCTTTGGAAACATGGGTCTTATCATCCTTAGGAAGGCTCATAGTATATCCTGCAGCCATTCCTCTTGGAATTATGCTTATTTGGTGAACAGGGTCCGCATTAGGTAGAAGCTTTGCTACAATGGCATGACCTGCCTCATGGTAAGCAGTAATCTTTTTATCATACTCATGAATAACTCTGCTCTTCTTTTCTGGTCCTGCTACAACTCTTGTTACAGCTTCTTCTAACTCTGCTTGACCTATTGATTTTTTATTGTTTCTAACTGCTAATAATGCAGCTTCATTCATCAAATTCTCTAAATCTGCCCCAGTAAATCCTGAAGTACTCTTAGCTAAAACATCTAATCTTATATCATTCTCAAGCTTTTTATTTCTTGAGTGAACTTTTAAGATCTCTTCTCTACCTTTAACATCTGGAGCAGCTACAACAATTTGTCTGTCAAATCTACCTGGTCTTAATAAAGCTGGATCAAGTATGTCTGGTCTATTAGTAGCAGCTATAATAATTATGCCCTCATTTACACCAAACCCATCCATTTCAACTAATAATTGATTTAGTGTCTGTTCTCTTTCATCATGTCCGCCACCTAAACCAGCACCTCTTTGTCTACCTACTGCGTCAATTTCATCGATGAATACTATACTTGAAGGATGCTTCTTTGCCTGCTCAAACAAGTCTCTTACCCTTGATGCACCAACACCAACGAACATTTCCACAAAGTCAGAACCAGATATACTAAAGAAAGGAACACCTGCTTCTCCTGATACTGCCTTTGCCAACAAAGTCTTACCAGTTCCTGGTGGTCCTACTAAAAGTACCCCCTTAGGTATTCTGGCACCCATATCAGTATACTTTTTAGGATTCTTTAAGAAATCTACAATTTCAGCTAATTCTGCTTTTTCTTCATCAGCTCCAGCCACATCTGCGAAAGTCACTTTCTTTTTGTCTGGAGAAGCCATCTTGGCTCTACTCTTTCCAAAGTTCATCACTCCGCGGCCAGCTCCACCACCTTGGGACTGCTGCATAAATAAAAACCAAAATGCCACTAACATAACGATAAGTAATATTGTAGGTAGATATTGTATCCAAAATGGAACACTAGTTGGTTTTATATATGTTTCCTGTATATCATTTACATCAGGGTATTTTTCTATTATTTGAAGCAATCTTTCATATGGTACTACTGCTTGATAAGTTCTATTATCTTTCAGCAGGCCGGTTACGATCATTCTATCTTCAGAAATCTCCATAGATTTAAGTTTTTCTTCCTTATACGCCTTTTCGAACTCGTTAACAGTTAATGTGTTGGAGCTCTTGCTTTCACCCACTACGGCAACTGCTACTAAAATTATGACTATTAATGCTACAAGCCAGAGTGTTGCACTAGATAATTTCTTCAATTCTGGCCCCCCTTTCAATAATACTATTCTATTTGATACTATAAAATTGTATCATATAGGTATTTTCTTTACAATAATTTTATTACAGCAAATTACTTATCCCTTTTGGCTCATTAAAGCACAATAACCTTTCTCTTCAGTTATTATTTTTGATATACTTCTTCCTTAAGTATCCCAATATAAGGTAAATTTCTATACTTTTCAGCATAATCAAGCCCATAGCCCACCAAGAAACTGTCTGGCACTTCAAAGCCTTGATATTTTACATCTATATCTACTCTTCTTCTTTCTGGTTTATTTAGAAGACATACAACTTCTATAGAACTAGGTTTTCTAGCCTTTAAGTACTCTATTAAATACTTCAAAGTAATACCAGAATCTATAATATCCTCTACTATAAGTACATCCTTTCCTTCAATGTCGTAGTCTAAATCTTTTAGTATTCTTACCACACCTGAAGTCTCAGTAGAGTTTCCATAACTAGAAACGGCCATAAAATCCATACAACATGGAATAGTTATACGCTTCATTAAATCTGACATAAACATAACAGAGCCTTTAAGAACGCCAATAAGTACTAATTCCTGATTTTCATAATCTTTGCTAATTTGAGCCCCAAGTTCATTAATTTTTTCTTTTAGTTTTTCCTCGTCCAATAGTATTTCTTTAATGTCCTTTATCATCTAGTTTTCCCCTTTCTCAATTTTTATTTCTAAAATATAATTGGTGTTTTTGGTAACTATATATTTATTACTAACCCTATATCCTACTATCCAAGCTATCTCTTTATCGAAGCATACCAATGGTAATGTATTTCTCTCTTCCTTTGGAATTTTTAAGTCTATAAATAAATCCTTTAATTTCTTGCTCCCCTTCATGCCATAAGGTGTAAATCTATCACCCTCCTGTCTTGTTCTTATAGAAATATACCTATTAATTTTATCATAATCAAAATACTTTTTATATGGATCTTGTGAAAAATCTACCACTTCATCCTTTGTTACTATTCTAAGAGATATTTTTACATTCATTCCATCAATGGCTTTAACTATAGAAGGTTGCTGAAATTTTTCCTTATCAAAAATAATAATCTCATCTTTTAGCTCATTACTAAGATTATTACCCTTCTTCTTATAAAAGTAAATCTCTGTATATACCTTTTCCGCTATTATCCCTTCTGGTAAAGTTATCATTTTACCTGTCCCCATAGAAAAAAGCTCCATAATTTCATTTATATGTACTAATTCTATATTCTTTAGATCTCCCTTTATATCTTTAAGAGCTCTTCTAATAACTCTAGTAACAATAGCTTCATGCTCATTTATTAATTGCTGATCTAAGCCGATCTTCTCACCTATGATTGAGCAATACTCCTTATATTTTTTCTCTGCAACCTCTTCTAAATAATCCTGATCCTTGCTTATTATTTCTGAAAGTCTATTAACAGTATTTAATATGTCTTTATTAAAATTTTCCTGTAAATAAGGAATTAACTCCAGTCTTATTTTATTTCTATTATAGATCTTTTCAAAGTTGCTTTTATCAATTCTTGGATTCAATTTGTTAATACGACAATACTCCTCTATTTCCTCTCTGGTAAGTATTAATATAGGTCGTATATATATTCCATCTCTAACGGGTCTTATACCTCTTAAGCCTTCCATACCAGTACCTCTTATAATTCTCATCAAAATGGTCTCAGCCTGATCGTTGGCGTTATGAGCTAAAGCTATTAAATTGGCACCTAGCTTTTCTTTTAACTCATTAAAAAAAGCATATCTTGCTTCTCTGCCTGCAGTTTCTGTAGATGTATTGGTAATCCTAGCCAATTCATTAATATCTATTCTTTTTGAATAAAAATCTATATTAGCATTTTTACAAAAACCCCTTACATATTCTTCATCCGCATCTGCCTCTGCTCCCCGAAGGCAATGATTTACATGAGCTGCGTACAATTTTATATTGTACCTTTCCTGCAGTTTCTTTAATATATGTACTAAACACATTGAATCAGGCCCACCGGAAAGGGCCACAATAACCTTATCACCATTATGGAGCATATTATACTGGTCAATATAATTAATTACCTTTTGAAGCAAAGCTCACACCTCGAATTATCTTACTTTATTAATTTCAAATACAATAGATTATACCCATTACTTTTAATATTCTGTCAATATTATAATATATATTTTAAAATTTGTCCCTTAATTCCTAAAATAAGACTCACTTTATGACTTCTTATTGTGTTAAAAGCATAATAAAAGATGGCCGCCGGCCATCCTTCTTTAACAGGTAGAAATCTTTGATACTATTACAGTCATATCATCCTTAGCCTTGCCGTTATTAACTTCTTTAGCTCTACTAATAATTGTTTTAGCTATATTTGCAATATCATCTTCCTCATTCTCTTCTAAGTAGTTAATTATCCAATTTTCCATCAAATCACTGTTGCCTTCACATTCTAATACCCCATCACTAAACATAATTAGTAGATCTCCATCAAATACTTTTCTTTCAATAACATCAATATCAACCTTATCTAAAACTCCCATAGGAAGGGTTTTTGAATTTATAACATCTACCTTTCCAGCCCTCTTAATAAAGGTGGATACAGCTCCTACCTTCATCATAGTTAAATCTCCTGTATAACTATCAATATTTACAATATCTAATGTAGAAAACTTCTCTTCCTCTGAAAACTTCATAGTCATTATAGCATTCACTGTATTTACAGCAATTTCTCTAGAAAAACCTGCTGCTGCAAATTTTTCTATTAATTTTACCGCAGCCTTGCTCTCACCACTTGCTTCCGGACCAGATCCCATGCCGTCACTTAGAACTATCATGTACATACCATCTCTTAACTTTCCATAACCATAGCTATCTCCATTAAAGTTTTCTCCATATTTACATTCACTCTCTACGTAAGTTAATACATTAAACTTTGGAGTCTCTTCAAAAACCACCGTACTATAATCCTGCTCTTTTTCCCCAACATCATCATAATTTGCTATACTCATTTTTAATCCTGTAGCACTATTAATTAGAGGCAACAATTTATTATCACAAAACTCTTTATTACAACTATTACGTAATACTACTTTTACATTGGTCCTTCTATTTTTATCTTGCATGCAGAAAACATTTAAAAATTGTATTCCCGCTTTTTCTAGAGATTTCTTAATATATTTTTCAGTCTGATCCTTAAAAGCTATATTAGCATCAAAATCCTCCACCATTTCCTGTACGCTTTGCGCTATATTATCCAAGTGATTAGCAATAAGTTGCCTTCCTTCAACTAATTTATTTCTCCAAATTTCATTATTAATAAAGTTATTAATTATATCTTCAGTGTTTTTTATTAGCAAAGATTTATTTATGCACTTTTTCTCTAGCTCGTCGGGAAAAATTTTTCTATTTTCATAATAATTTTGAATCAACTCACCAAAGGCTGTATAAGTATAATATATTTCTCTCTTCCAACACATAGAATTCATACTGCAACCGGCACAGACCCTATCCGCCAAATTTTCAACTAAGGCGCTACTTTTATTTTTTAATTGTAGCTTATCATTGTTAACTAAATTTTTAATAGTATAGGACATACTAAATAGTATATCTGAAAAGCTACTTAGCTTCTCAATAAATACATCTCTCATAGCCTCAGTATGGTTACTGTTAATAACGTCACTCTTTCTTTCCCAATTAAACTCTAAGGCTAATATATTATAAAGCTTATCCGGCAGACTCACTAAAATTGCAGATGATATAAGAACTTCTATTAGCTTGAAATCTAACACTGAATCTGAATACAATTTCAAAATGAAAAAAGATATTATAAATCCCAAAACACTTAACAGTTTACTAGCTTCTCTAAACAATCCTACAGCAAATCCACATAATGCAAAAATACTTATATTCATAACTAAATCATCCTTGGTCATGCCTACTATTAAGCCTACAGCTACACCAATGCAGGCACCTGTGGAACTGCCATTTATGTAAGCGCATACCGCAACAAAAATAAAAGTAATTATATTCTGTAAAGATATGCCAAAAAAGCTTATTCCCCAAGTTCCGGATATAACTAGAGCCATTACCATAGTTATGCTTATAATCTCCTCATTGCTAAATACATACTTGGTATTTACCTTTTTTAGGCATAACATAGCGCATTGGATAATATAATATACTGGCAAAATGCATATCACTTCAGCCACGTTAGAAAAAATATTACCAGCGGCAGAATTTGAATATAAAAACATATTATAGCCTATAGCTTCAATTAAAAGTATTACAACAAAGAGTACTAATCTTTTTGACTTTGTTATATTTCTAAAATAATAAGCTCCAAAAATTATGCTGCCAAGAGCTAATATATAGTATGGTACATTATCTGCATTGTTAAATATAGATAAATATCCTAATAGGGATCCAGCAGCAGCTATTATAGGTATATTATCCACTCTGCTTAAGACCATGGAAACTACAAAGGCCATACCAAAAGGTGTCCAATTATTTATTAAGATAACCCTACTAATAAAGAAGGCCATTCCAAAATAAGTTAGCACTTCTATATAATCTTTATACTTACTTACCCCTTCACTTTTTTCAACTTTTCTACTTCTTTTATATGATGTAATTTCCATACCATACTGCATCGAAATACCCCCTTACTAATAAATTGTCTGTTTATTATCTAAATATGACCTAACCCTAACTTTTAAAGGGTAGCTTTATTATAACAAAATCAACTGTAAATAAATGTCAGTTGCTGTATTGAAGGCAATTTTTCATAGGACAACAATCCCTTTTTATTTTTATAAACGGACATTTGTACATTAAATTGTAAAATTAAATTATCCACAATATATTGAGCTTATGTTCACAAATTCAATATATATTGTGGATAAGAATCTCTAATTAACTTTTCAATACTTTCTATTAGCCATTCAAAATTGTCGTGTTAACAGTATAATTAAGGGTATTTGATGAAAACTTTTAGTCATATTTAAGCTTCCACACTAATTTGTCAAAAAGAAAGACATAAAGCAAAAGGGGTTTTGCTAAATATCCAAAACTCACTTTTTAGACTTATAATCAGTTCTATTGCATAAAAAAAGAACTCACAAAATGTGAGTTCTTACTTTTGGTAGCGGAAATAGGACTTGAACCTACGACACTTCGGGTATGAACCGAATGCTCTAGCCAGCTGAGCTATTCCGCCACGTTTGGTTGCGGGGGCAGGACTTGAACCTACGACCTTCGGGTTATGAGCCCGACGAGCTACCAACTGCTCCACCCCGCGATACAGTGCTGGAGACCGGAATCGAACCGGTACGGTGTGTTAGCACCGCAGGATTTTAAGTCCTGTGCGTCTGCCAGTTCCGCCACTCCAGCATATAATTTAATGTAATTTAATTTTAGGAAAAGTAGCGGAAATAGGACTTGAACCTACGACACTTCGGGTATGAACCGAATGCTCTAGCCAACTGAGCTATTCCGCCACGTTTGGTTGCGGGGGCAGGACTTGAACCTACGACCTTCGGGTTATGAGCCCGACGAGCTACCAACTGCTCCACCCCGCGATATTGGTGCTGGAGACCGGAATCGAACCGGTACGGTGTGTTAGCACCGCAGGATTTTAAGTCCTGTGCGTCTGCCAGTTCCGCCACTCCAGCACGGGTCGGGAATTTGTATTCCTTAGCGACATAGATTATTATATATGATGAATATCTTAATGTCAACTATTTTATTATATATTTTTTATATAATTTATTCATAAAAGTCATAGCAATTCTTCTAAGCTAAAATAAAGCGGAAGTTAATTTAGATTTTATAATACTTTTCATTCTTATTTATAATCCATTAACTATAATTATATTAAACAAGCTGTCTTTAAGATTTAAAGACAGCTTAATATATCTAAATTTATTATTAACTTCTTCGACTATACCCTCTTCCCCTTGATTCCTGACGTCTCTTATAATCCTGTTGTCTTTCTTCACTGTCTTTAAGAAACTTTGACATTATATCTTCAAAATTTGAAGAGGTATTTTTATTTCTCTCACTTGACCAATCTATTTCTATTGGTCTTGCAGATTTTTTTGCTGGCATAGCTTGCTTTATTGATAAACTTATTTTGCCATTATCATCTACAGATATTACCTTTACTTTAACCTTATCCTGTTCTTTTAAATGATCTCTGATGTCTTTAACAAAAGTATCAGCTACTTCAGAGATATGCACTAATCCTGTCTTGCCTTCTACATCGACAAATGCTCCAAAATTAGTGATGTTAATTACTGTACCTTCTACAATGTTTCCTGCCTTTAAGGTCATATTAAAAAGACTCCTCCTTAAAAATAAATATGTTTATTTAAATATAAAATTTAAACTATACTATTGTCCTTCAGGCATAGACTTAATAGGAGTCTCGTTTTCTTTTATATATCCCAATCTCTCTCTAGCCTGTCTTTCCGCAAAAGCTTTAGGATTGCTTTCAGACAACTCCAGTTGCTCCCTTAATTCTTCTTCCTGATCCTGATAAGCCTTAAGTTCTTGTGTTTGTTTTGCTTCTTCTTTACTTAGCCTTGCAAATATAAATTGCTGCCTAACAAAAACAACAGCAAAATACACTATTAGCAACACTATAAAAAAGGATTTTATGTTAAACTTCTTTTTTTTCATAAGCTACTTTCTCCTTTTTATTTTACATAGGCTTAAATCTATTGTAATTAGGTTTTTACTTTTATTCAAGAGATTTCTTTTAAATTACTCCTATTTTTTAAATCCAATTTTGTAAAATATCCACCTAAAGGGATATATCAATATATTTATAAGTATTCTAAAGAACTTTGAAATGTTACTAATTAGGGTATATTGAATCTTTCTAAAACTTTTACTAACTAATTTCATATATAAGTATACACCAAAAATCATCCATATGTAAACATATACACTCATTACTGCTTGGTTAGTGTAAAGAAGAAAAACAAAAATTAATATACCCGCCAAGATCCAAAACAAAATATCTTCAATTATAATTATGACCTTATGAACATTTTCAAACCCTCTAAAAGTTCTATAAAAATCAAACAAAAATCCTGTTAAGATTCCAGCTAAAATACTGTACAAAACAAGCTTTGCCTGCATTGTCAACGGAATAACCATAAACTATATACCTCTATCTAAATAATTTTGATAGAATACTTTCTTTATCTTGCTTAGCCTCTGAGCCAGTATATGCAAAAGAATCTACCATACCTATAATCATTACCTCTCCGTTTTGTACATCTAATTTATTCATTTTTAACCCACTACCCTTTATAGTAAGCACACCTAAGCTGGTATTTAACAGTATTTTTTCTTCATTGAAGCTTATAACCTCCATAACACCGGTTAAAAATAACTTTTTTCTATTTTCGAGGGTCATATAGCTTTTCTTTTCTTCTATTTTTAACTCTTTCTTAACTTCCACAGGCCATCCCTCCCTACTAATGATAATATATGAAGGTGCCTGTTAACTTATTACAAATACTAAATTCCTTTATTTAAATTTTATTTATTATTCCTTATCTTCTTCCCCTTCTAATATTTCATACATAGTTTTTGCATCATCTTTTCTAACATGTTCTGCTACACTGGTAATTCTAGCCTTTAAGATCTTTGCTGCAAACTGAATTTCAATTATATCATCAACTTTTACTTCTGTGCTAGGCTTTGCTACCTTACCATTAATAGAAACCCTACCGCCTTCACAGGCTTCTTTAGCCACAGTTCTTCTTTTTATTATTCTTGATACCTTTAAATATTTATCTAATCTCATAATAATCACCTCTATATACGTAATAAGATCAATACTGTTTTTTAACGAGTACTTTTATAGATACTATATATAAAGCCCGGACTATGCCGGGCTTTCAATTACTTTAGAACTTTCTCTTTGAATTCTTTACCTGCTTTGAATACTGGTACTACAGTTGCAGGAATCTTGATTGGTTCTTTAGTTCTTGGATTTCTTCCTTCTCTAGCTGCTCTTTCTCTAGCTTCAAAAGTACCAAAACCAACTAATTGAACCTTTTCACCTTTAGCAAGTGCTTCTTCAATACTTTCTATAAATGCCTTTAAAGCTGCTTCTGCGTCTTTCTTTGTTAACTTACTCTTTTCAGCCATACTTGAAATCAAATCTGCCTTGTTCACTTTTAATTTCCTCCTTAAAATAACAGTATAGATTATCAAGTTACACAATAAGTGTTAACTTGTTGGAATCAGATATATTGCTACTTTCATGATTCTAGAACCTATTATATATCTATTTATTTTGTTAGTCTATACCTTTGGTTAAAAAAAATCCTATATATAGATATTTTTTGATAATATTTATGAATTAATACCAATAAAAACCACAAATCTTTAACTTTAACTACTATATTCAACGTTTATTTCTAAATTCCTTCTATCGCTTATAACTTTTTATTGCTTTTTTAAATTCTTAGCCTTAATCCACAGCTCATCCATCTGTTCTAAGGTCATACTTTCTAATTTAAGCCCCTTTTCAGTAGCCGCTTCTTCTATGAATTTAAATCTATCAATAAATTTCTTAGTTGTACTATTAAGGGCCTCTTCAGGATTAACCTCTAAAAAACGGCTTACATTTACCACAGAAAAGAGTAAATCTCCCATTTCTTCTAGTATTCTTGCCCTACTTTCTCCATTATATACCTCTTTAAGTTCTTTAAATTCTTCTAAAACCTTATCTAAGGCATCTTCTACCCTGTCCCAATCAAATCCTACCTTCTTTGCCTTATTTTGAACCTTCTCTGCTCTCATTAAGGCCGGTAGATTTTTGGCTATGTGTTCCATTTCCTCTGTTAAGGTAGTCATTCCCTGTTCCTCTTTTTTAATCTCTTCCCAATTTTTCAATACTTGCTTTGAATTTTCTGCCGTTACATCTCCAAATACATGAGGATGTCTTTGTATCATTTTATTGCATATTCCTTCTATAACATCTCTTATAGTAAAGTATCCCTCTTCCTCAGCAATTACACTGTGGAATACTACCTGCAAAAGCACATCTCCTAGTTCTTCTGTTATCTTATCTTCATCCTCTTGGTCTATAGCCTCTAGTACTTCATAACATTCCTCTACTAAATATCTTTTCAAGGATTCATGAGTTTGCTCCTTATCCCAAGGACATCCATTATCTCCTCTTAACCTTTCCATAATATTTACAAGATCATAGAAATCTTTATAGTTATCTAAGTCTTTAGGTATATATATGGAGGTCAAATAATCAATATCCGTCTGTCTATCAATTTCGTATAAGGCCATTGGCCTTATGCTCTCCTGACCATTTATTCCTGCAGCTCTCACAAAGTATACCATAGTATCATCTTTGTAGTAAGCAGATAAGGCTAGTTTTACTTCTGAAGCAATATATTGGTCATATACTTGAGTTATTATTGTTCCTATTCTCTTATCAAAGATGTGATCCTTACATTCAAAGGCATCCACTATCTTTAGTCCCTCTATAGGATCTAGTTGTAGTCTTTCCATAACTACATCCACGAAGCTTACCGCAGGAACTATCTCAAAATCAATGGATTTTTCCTTGCAATATTGCACTAAAAGCTTTACGGACTTTTCTGCCACAAAAGGATGGCCTGGAACTGCATATATTAAATCTCCTTCTTTTTCATGTTTATTAATCAAATCCTCTGCTATAAAGTTATAAACCTCATCAAAGGTATCAAAGTTATCATAAGCATTGTCGTAAGTTTCAAATTTAACACCAAGAGATTCAATATACTGAACTGTAGGATGCTTTTCAGTTCTCAAATAGACCTTATCTATATTTTTCAAAGCTTCTATAGTGCCAATGGTTAATGCTTCTGGCGCTCCAGGGCCTAATCCGATAATCTTAATCATGTGTTTATCTCCTTTACCTTATTTTTTACTCAACCTCTAACAAATTTACTTTTCACATATTTATAATCAAAAGTTCCAAATAAAAAGATCAATACCATATAAACAATAGCACCTAAGGTTATAGAAATAAAAACACCTAAGGTATTACTCATTGTATTATTATAAACATATTGATATGCAAAAACAACACTTAATATCATAAACACCGCTGAATAAGCAGGTTTAATAAGAATATCATAATAGTTAATCCTTACTCCTAGTTTAACCTTCAGAGTTATGATATTAGCTGCTGCAGTAATAATATAGGCTACCACACTTCCAACAATGGCTCCGTAAATATTTATAAAAGGAATAGGTACCAATAACACTGTAATAAGAATCTTACCAATACATCCTATCAACATATTTTTTATTGGTTCCATATAATAGCCTGTGCCTTGAAGAATAGATGTAGTACTCTGAGTAAGTATTATAAAAGGCACAGTAAAGGCAGCATATTGTAAGATCTTAAACCCTTCTGCATGTCCTGGAAATAATAAGTTTAAAATAGGTGCAGCCATAAAAGATAAGCCTAGGGTACAGGGCAGAGCTATAACCATAGAAACTTTCATTGCCATTCCAACCTTATTATCAACTTCTCCTTTTCTATTTAATACATGAGATTCTGCTATAATAGGCACCAAAGATGCACACAAGGCTGAAGACATGGTTAATGGAACATTTATAAGCACCATAGCTTTTCCCGTTAATTGACCATATAGTATAGCCGCTTCCTTAAAGGTATATCCAGACCTCAAAAGCTGCTGAGGTACTATTATTGAATCTAATAAATTCATTATTGTTCCTACTGCTGCTCCTAAAGAAACAGGAACTGCTATATGTAAAAGCTCTGTAAGTATATTATCATCCTTTTTTACCTCTTTAACCTTAAGCCCTTTTTTTGCAGTAAAATACTTTATAGAAAGATAAAGAAAGCCTGCAATACCACCAGCAGCAGCACCGAAAGCTGCTCCCCCTGCAGCATATTCTATTCCTTTAGGTAATAAAAGAAAGGCTAGCCCTACTCCAAAAACAACTCGTCCAATTTGCTCTATTATCTGCGAAACTGCTGTATAGGTCATATTTTGCATACCTTGAAAAAAGCCTCTGAATACACTCATTAAGGATATAAAGATTGGAGCCGCTCCTATACCCATTAATGAATATACCGCCTTTTTATCCCACTTAAAAAAACTAACCAGTTCCCTTGGGAATATTAAAAATACTACAGAAAAACCTCCACCTAGTATCAACATTGTAAGAAAAGCCTTTTTTATTACTAACAGTATGGCCCCTTTATCATTAAGAGCATTTCTTTCCGATACCATTTTTGATATAGCAACAGGAATACCTGAAGCAATGCCTATAAAAAACATATATAAGGGATAAGACATTTGATAATAACCTATACCTTCATCTCCTATAAGCATAATAAGTGGCCAGCGAAAAAAGAGACCTAAAAACTTTGCAAAAACACCAGCAGCACCGAGAATTAAGGTTCCCTTTATTAATGACTGTTTTTTCATAATACTCCTCCATTTGGCAATTGATAAGGGTTAAAAAATTTAGAACTATAAAAAACTTTATAGTTCTAAATTTAAGGTTCTAATTATTTGTATTTGTAGTAAACAGTCATTATTACAATGTTTTTTGTGTATCGATGTATAATTTATGCAATTATTGGTTATAATTGAATTTAGCAAATCGGTTCATAGAAGATATGTATACTTCTATTGTTCCATTTGCTTTCCCAAGAAGGCAGATGCAGTTTCAGCTAACTTCATTTCTAACTCTCCAAACTTTTCCCCATTTTGTTTGGATAATATGATTACAGCCCCAATTGCATCGCCTTCTGCCAATATAGGAGAAATAACAGCGGCGGTGTATTTTCCTTCTACTTCCTCATCCTTATATAAAGATATCAAATTATTATTAGCTTCATCTAGTAATAAGGTTTTTCTATCTTCCATTACCTTTTCCAGTTCATCGCTTATTCGTTTTTCTAAGTACTCTTTCTTAGGAGCGCCACTTACAGATATTATGGCATCTTTATCTGCAATAAGTACTATATGTCCAATTGCCTGTTGCAAGGATTCTGCATATTCCTTTGAAAAATCGCTTAGTTCTCCTATAGGAGAGTACTTTTTCAAAATTACTCCGCCTTCTCTATCAGTGAAAATCTCCAATGGATCCCCTTCTCTGATTCTTAATGTTCTTCTAATCTCCTTTGGAATAACAACTCTACCAAGATCATCTATTCTTCTAACTATACCTGTAGCCTTCATTCGTTTACCCTCCCTTAATTAAATTACATATATTCTACTTCCATTAATATTATCTTTCTTAAAATGAAATTTTATGCACTAATAAAGGCTATTATTTGAATTATAATTACTCCAAATGCAAAATTAGAAACAATTTGCATAACACATAAATAAAAGCAGTGTCAAGTATTAATTTTGACACTGCTTTTAAAATTAAAGTATATTTTTCTTTAACTTATCTTCATACAGTTTAAATCCTTTTTCTTTCTTCCATTCTTCTACCTTTTTATCAAATTCAGAATCTCTCTTTTTACTTAAAAGTTGTTCCTTAATTTGATCTTTTACTTCCTCAAGAGCTGTAACCTTTGTCTCTTTAACTACACCCTCTGCTTTGATTATTTCCCATTTACCTTCAGATGTTTTAATTGGATCAGATACCTCTCCCTCACCTAAAGCCTTTGCTACAGACATAAATGTTTCAGCCATAGTAGTGTTATCATACTGTATATATCCTAAATATCCTCCGTAGCTAGCAGAACTATCAGTACTGTATTCCTTGGCTAACTCTTTAAAATCAGAACCACTATTTAGCTTTTCTTTTACTTCCTTAGCTTTTTCCTCTGTATCCACTACAATATGATAAAAGTTTGCACCGGCATTAGTAGTATAGGACGCTATGTTAGATGTATAATAACTACTTATTTCATCATCACTTACAGTTAGATCTTTTATAATTTCATATTGAACTCTACTAGCAATTATTATTTCTTGGTTGTCTCTCAACGTTTCCCTGTATTGATCCTTTAAAGAATCTACAGTCATACCCATATCTTTAAGACCTTCTTCAAACTTTGAGTCGTCATTTTCAAAATATAATTCCTTAACCATACTTACTTGCTTTTCGGCCTCTTCATCTATATTATTAAGATCTGGTATGATATTTTTATCTGCATAGTTCTCTTTAGCTACAATCTCAAGAAGTTTCCATTGAGCCATATTTTCCAAAGCATTAACATAAGCTTCTTCTAGAGCCTTCTTAGCTTCATCGCTAGTAAGATTACCATACTTTTCTTTTATAGATTCTTCCGTACTTTTCATTTTATTTCTAACATCTATAACTTTAATCTTTTCCCCTCCAACCTTGGCAACAACGGTATTGTCCTTTCCTGCTTGAGTCTTTACAATACAACCAGAAGCTGAAAAGACAAGTAAGCCGGTAACTAATATGCTAACCACTTTTTTAACCTTATTCATGTAAATTCCCCCACTCAATATAATCTTTTTTCATTATAAATATTTTTGCATATTATTTCAATTAATATTTTCTTTACCTTCATCTAACTGTAAAAGATAATGAAGCATCTCCTTAAAAATCCCTAGCAAGTCTTCCTTTTTAACATCTTGTATTTTATAGGCCACCGCTGGTCTATCCCCAAGTTTGAAAACTATTTTTTTGCTATACTTCTCCATTAAAGCTCTTATCATAACATCCTTTAATTTATCCTTATCCTTGAAATAAAAATAAACTTCGTTTCCCTTTTCCTTTATTTCAACAATACCCAATTTCTTTCCTAAGCTTCTTAGGTATGCAATATCCATGAGATTATAAACTGGTTGAGGTATTTCAGAGAATCTGTCCTCCAATTCATCCTTAACATCCATAAAATCATCAAAACCACTTATGGCAGCAATTTTCTTATACACCTCTATTTTTTGTACTTCATCTTCAATATAATTAGTTGGTATATAAGCATCTATGTTTAGTTCTACAGTAGTTTCTATTTCTTCTTCTGTAATTTCACCCTTTATAAGTTTTATAGTTTCCTCTAACATTCTACAGTAAAGATCATAACCTACTACCGACATTTGACCATGCTGTGCAGATCCCATCATGTTACCTGCCCCTCTTATTTCCAAATCACTCATAGCAATTTTAAACCCGGATCCTAATTCCGTAAAATCCTTTATTGCCTTAAGTCGTTTTTCTGCTACTTCTGAGAGGATTTTATCTTTTCTGTAAGTAAAATATGCATAGGCTATTCTATTAGAACGTCCCACTCTTCCTCTAAGTTGATATAATTGGGACAATCCCATTTTATCTGCATCATATATTATCATAGTATTAACATTTTGAATATCAATACCTGTCTCTATTATTGTGGTAGCTACTAAAATATCATATTCATGATTCATAAATTCCATCATAACCTTTTCTAGCTCTCTCTCTGTCATTTGGCCATGGGCCACCGCTATCCTAGCCTCAGGAACGAGCTCCCCAATACTTTTAGCCATACTACCTATATCTTCAACTCTATTATAGACAAAAAATACTTGCCCATCTCTTCCTAATTCTCTTAGAATAGCATCTCTAATAAGCTGCTCATTATATTCTACCACATAAGTTTGAATGGGATAACGTTCTTCAGGAGGTGTTTCAATAACACTGATATCTCTAACTCCTGTAAGTGACATATGTAAAGTTCTAGGTATTGGAGTAGCCGTTAAGGTTATTACATCTATATTCTTTTTAAAATTCTTAATTTGTTCCTTATGCTTAACTCCAAATCTCTGCTCTTCATCAATTATTAATAGTCCAATATCCTTAAACTCTACATCCTTCTGAAGTATCCTATGGGTACCTACCAATATATCCACTACCCCTGCTTTTACGTTTTTAAGAGTTTCCTTTACCTGTGATGGTGTTCTAAATCTACTAATCATATCTATACGCACTGGAAAACCAGCAAATCTTTTTATCATATTATTATAATGCTGCTCAGCTAATATGGTTGTAGGAACCAAAAATGCTACTTGCTTTCCATCCATTACCGCCTTAAAGGCTGCTCTTAGAGCCACCTCTGTCTTACCGTAACCTACATCCCCACAAAGCAGTCTGTCCATAGGTTTGTCGGATTCCATATCTGCTTTTATTTCCTGAAGAGAAGTGATTTGATCAGGAGTTTCTTCATAAGGAAATTCATCTTCAAATTGCTTTTGCCAAACGGTATCTTTACTAAATTTATGTCCTTTTACTATAGACCTAGAAGCATAAAGCTTTACTAAGTCCTCCGCTATTTCATTTATAGATTTTTTAACCTTAGCTTTAGCCTTGGCCCATTCATTTCCGCCTAATTTATTTATTTTAGCTGCCTTACCATCACTGCCTATGTATTTCTGCACCATGTCCAACTGATCAACAGGTACGTAAAGTTTATCGTCACCTTCATAACATAACTCTAAGAAGTCCCTCTTCAATCCCTGGACTTCTAAATGCTTTATTCCTTTATATATTCCTATACCATGATTTGTGTGGACAACATAATCTCCTGGCTTAAGATCCGTAAAGCTTTTTATCTTGCTTACACCTTTTTTCAAGGCAGCACTTTTTCGCGTTTTCTTCTTAGCTTCTCCAAAGACCTCTTTATCAGATATAATACAGAGCTTTAACTCCGGAAACTCATATCCTTTTAGTTGGTTACCAAAGGTTACTACAACTTCACCTTCTTTAATTTCACCTACCACATCTCTATATACACTTTCTATTCCTTGCTCTTTCAAGGTATTTACAAGACGTTCTCCCCTAGGTCTTGTTCCAGACAAAATAACGGTCTTATAACCTTTACTTTTTTTATTTTTAATATCTTCAATTAATAGGTCAAGTTTTCCTTGATAATTATGTAAAGTTATTTCTGATAGATGTAATGTAGTTCTAGGCAACAATATATCTTGGCTCTTAGCCATAGAATTTAACTCAATAACTTTAGAATTTTGCAATTTACTGATAACTTTTTCTTTGTCAACAAGCAATTTACCTTGTAAAGGTAAGATTTCTCCCCTTTGAAGAAAGGAAGTGTAGGCATCTTCAAATTCAAAATAAATGCTATCAAGTTTTCCCTTGCAACGTTGAACATCGTCTACTATAATAATTGCTTCTCCCATATAATCGTATAATGTAGAGGTTTTGTCGTAAAAATAAGGAAGAAAACTATCTATAGTTTCAAAAGTCCAATTTTCCTTTAAGGATTCTAGGTTTCTTTTAGTAATGTCATTGATTTTATCATAGGCTTCTTTTTCCTTACTTTTTTTGAATCTAGAAAGCATGTCCGTTAAGTCTTCTTCAATCTTTTTATATCCCTTTTCAATACTTTCTTTGTCTAGCAAAATTTCCTTTGCAGGAAAGACCTCTATGTATTCTACCTTATCTATACTTCTTTGAGACTCTGTATTGAAGCTTCTAATAGAATCCACTTCATCACCAAAAAGTTCTATTCTGTAAGGTACATTGGAAATTGGTGAAAATAAATCTATAATTCCTCCCCTTATAGAGAATTGTCCTTTTCCATCCACTATTTCCATTCTTTCATAGCCACACTGTACCAGCTTATAGGCAAGTTCTTGCAAGTTGATTGTATCTCCTACAGAAATCTTAAAGTCATATTTTTTATATAATTCAAAAGGTGTATATACCGGTGCAAGAGCTTCTGCAGTAGTTACTATTACCTTTCTTCCTGGGGTTAGCATTTCTTTTATAACCTTTAGTCTCTCCCATCGCAGATCACCGGAAATCGCATAGATATTATAAAAAACGATTTCCTTAGAAGGGAAGTAATATACATTAGGAATATATAAACTTAGATCTTCGTATATATTTCTACCTTCAACGTCGCTGTTTGCTATTATAAAAATATTGCTGTTTGTTTTCTCGAAAACCCCATTTATTACATAAGCTCTAGCAGACTCAGACAAGCCATAAATGGCTGCAGGGTATTTATTACAGGACAGATCATATATAAATTCTTTAAACATGGAGCTATTTGTTAAACTCTCCATTAGTCCTTTAAATCTCATAATAACATACACCATCCTAAAATTTCTTTATATTTTAAAACTATTATACTTATTCATTGCTTCTTCTGTTCCCTTGGCTATTATGGTTTCTACAGCATGTATAACGGTTTTATATACTTCTGCTAACTTTTCTTGTTCCTCTTTGCTAAAGTTTCCCATAACATGACTAATCCACCCTCCTTCAGGCTTTCCAATACCTACTTTTATTCTTGGAAAATCCTCTGAGGAAAGATGGGCTATAATATTCTTTATTCCATTATGTCCACCAGCACTTCCTTTAGCCCTAATTCTTAATCTACCTACATCAAGACTCATATCATCATAAATAACTAGAACTTTTTCATTAGGTATTTTATAGAATCTAGTTATTTCAGCCACACTTTCTCCACTAGCATTCATAAAGGTTTGAGGTTTTGCTAATATAACCTTTTCGCCATTAATGCTACCTTCTCCATATACACTTTTAAATTTTATCCTGCTTAAACTTATTTTATACCTGTCCGCTAATAAATCTAAAACTTGAAAACCTACATTGTGTCTTGTATTCTCATATTCACGACCAGGATTACCTAAACCAACTATCAAGTACATTTCCGTGCCCCCTTTTGGAACTTTCTATTTTTCTCACATTATAATATTTTATCTTAAACGATTTAATTTTAAAAGTAAACACAAAAAGTGGCTAAAAGCCACTTTAGATATTGGAAAGCTAGAATACTATAACACCTATTCAATTGCAGATACTTTAATATTTACATCAAAAACCTTTTCATTTCGCCATACCTTGCAAGGCACTATATCTCCATCTCTAAAAGTTTCTTCTTTAGCTATAAATTCTTCTTTAGAGTTTATCTTTTCGCCAGCAACCTCCATAATTATATCCCACGACTGTATTCCTGCTGCTTCTGCTCCAGAACCTGGAATTACATCTAATACATAAAAGCCCTTTATACCTTTTCCTCCTACATTATTTACTGTTACTCCTTCTATACCAAAGCCTAATCTAGGGCCTTCAGTACTATTATTAATAGCATTTATTACCTTCTTAACTTCATCTATGGATATGGCAAAGTTCATACCTGATAAAGGTTGTATACTTGAGCTTAATAGACCTATTACTTCACCTAACTCATTGCACAAAGGTCCTCCGTATCCCCCTGCATATACTTCTGTATCTGTTTGAAATATCTTATAGGTAGTTTCTTTTCCACTTTCACTATCCTTTGATTTCACTTTTCTATTTATTGAACTTATTATACCATTAGTAATGAAGCTACCATATTCTTGACCAAAGGGATTCCCTATAGCAATTCCTACATCCCCTTGCCTTACATTAGCCCCTTCTCCAAACTTTGCTACTGGAAGGTCCTTAGCATCTATTTTTATCACAGCGATATCTGAATTTTTATCCACTCCTACCACTGTTGCTTGAAAAGAGTCCATAGTATTGAAAGGTAATTTAACCATTATCTTATCCGCCCCTTGAATTATACGATAGCTGGTTACTATGTACCCATTGGAATCAAAAATTATTCCTGAACCAGAATAACTGTTTATAGTCTCATTAACAAAGTTATCCGCATTGTTAGAAATCCCCACTACCGCAGGCGCTACAGTTTCTGCTACTATATTAGTAGCATTTTTAGGAATTACACTAGAAGAGGTGAAGGGCTTTCCTCCAATATAAACACCATTACCGGATATATATCTAGGTTTTTCCGTTAAATAGGAACTATATTTGTTTTCAATTAATATAGTTGCTGTAATACCTCCAGATAAAGAAGCAATAAAAACAAAAATAACTCCTTTTAAGGCTGCCTTCATTTTTGCTTTTCTTGTATTCTTTCTAAAATTAATTTTTCCACTGCTATGATTTACTATAAATTCATCACCCTGTTCCTTATTTATATTGGAGCCACTTTTAATACTACCATAGTCTCTACGAATGTCCGATAGATTTTCTAAAACTCTTGTAGTCCTATTTAAATCATCATAATCTTTATAAAAATTACTCATGCAGCCCCACCCCTTAAACTAGAATAAGCTTACGCTTTCCTTAATGTAAAATAGAATGTTACTCCTTCTTTTTCCCCATTTTCTACCCATATATCTTCACCATGTTGAGTAAGAATATTTCTAACAATAGGAAGTCCTAAACCAGTACTAACCTTAGAAGTACGTGATTTATCAGATTTATAGAATCTTTCCCATATATGCTTCTTATCTTCCTCTGCTATCTTCGGTCCACTATTAAATATTGATACAAGAACCTTATCCCCCTTAGTTTTAGTAACTACTCTTATTCTGCCCTTGTCATTAACATACTTTATGGCATTATCAAGGAGATTAGTTACTACTTGTATTATCCTATCTCTATCTGCATATGCATATAAATGTTCATCCTGTAAGGTAACATCAACACTTAATTCTTTTTGATTTATTCTGGCTTCAGCCTTTATTACACATAGCCTTATAATTTCATTTATATCAATTTGACCTATATCTAACTTAAATTTTCCTGCATCAAATACCGAAAGATCTAACAAATCGTTTACTAATCTAGCTAGCCTCTGTATTTCCTCATAGGCTATAGAAAGATAATCTTTCTCCTTTTCTTTAGGAATAACTCCATCTAACACTCCTCCAATAAAGCCTTTTATAGAAGTTATAGGAGTTCTAAGTTCATGAGAAACATTAGATATAAAGGTTCTCCTGTCATTCTCAACCTTCTCTAAGGAATCTGCCATGGTATTAAAAGATGCGGCCAGCTCTCCTATTTCATCTCCTGTATTTATATTTGCTCTTCTTTCAACTTCTCCCTTTGCTATCTTTTGAGCAGCTTTATTTATCTCCGCAAGAGGTCTTACAACCATTCTAGTTGTAGCCTTATACAAAATAAATGCCGTTGCTCCAATCATACTTACTGCAGTTATCCACATAAAAAATCCTATATTTCTTATAGGTTTTTCCATATTGTAAAGGGGAGTAAAAGTAACTATAGCACCCTGAAAGGCATCATTTTCTATGACTGGCACTATATAAACATACATTTTTTCAGAAAAAATTTCATTATTACTTATAATCTTTTCTATACTATTTCCTGAAGATAATTTATTAAAGTCCTCAGATATGAAATTTCTATATAGTAATGTGTTGTATTTTTCATCAGAAACTATATGAACTAATCCTATTTTATTGACGAAAAGCATGTCTTCTTCTATAGAGTCACTAATTATCTCTATTCTTTCTTTTAACTTAGTTAAATACATAGAACTATCATAATCCGCTTCCTCTACCATCCAATTACGAATCCCATCTACCATTATGTCTATCTGATATTTCCTCTGATCATAATAATGATTCTTAAATCGAATAAATAGTATGCTACACATGATTGTTATACATACTGTAGATATTAGTGTATAGACTACTACGGTTTTAAAGGCAAGACCTCTTCTTCCCATCTACTTCACCTCAAATTTATAACCGACTCCCCAAACTGTTTCAATTTGCCAATTAGCCCCTCCAGTTAACTTCTCTCTCAATCTTTTTACATGAACATCTACAGTTCTTGAATCTCCAGGATAATCATAGCCCCAAACTTCACACAATAGTTGCTCTCTCGTAAATACTTTATTTTTATTACTTGCTAAAAAGTATAAAAGTTCAAATTCCTTTGGAGGCATCTTAACTTCTTCATTTTTATATATAACATTATAAGAATTAGCATCTATAGTCATATCTTCAAAGCTTAAAACTTCTTTATTTGTATTATCTGTATTATATCGTCTCAAAACCGCCTTAACTCTAGCAATAAGTTCCTTAGGTTCAAAGGGTTTTACTATATAATCATCCGCTCCTAATTCCAGTGCTAAAACCTTATCAAAGGTTTCTCCCTTGGCAGTGAGCATTATTACTGGAGTGGAATTATCTTTTCTGATCCACTTAAGTACATCTATACCATCTACACTAGGTAGCATAATATCTAAAAGGACTATATCCGGTTTATATTCATTAAAAGCCTCTTGAGCTTCTCTTCCATCATTACTTACTCTTGTAGAATAGCCAGAATTATCTAAGTACATCTTTATTACTTCTGCTATATTAACATCATCATCTACTATGAGTACCTTTGCTATTTTTCCATCCATGTGCACACCCCTCATTCACATTTGTCATCAAATCAATTTATTTAACACAGTTGTAAAAATTTCAACTATAAATATCCTTATTATCTTAATTCTAATTTATCACATTTATATCCTAATATAACATAGTATTATAAAAAAGTTACAAATTATTTACTTATAAAGCTAACTATTATCAACTTTTTAACCAAAAACCGTATGAAATCCAAATATAAAACTTTTCAATTCTTTAGCCTATTCAATTTGCATAAAAAAAGAAGATCTAGTTAAACTAAATCTTCTATACTTACTTAATTAAGCTTCTTCAAACAACTTACTGATAGGCTGTTCGTCATATACTCTCCTTATAGCTTCTGCAAACATTGACGCTACGGAAATAGTCTTTATCTTATCTATCATTTTCTCCTCTGGTAAATTAATTGTATTTAACATTATAAGTTCCTTTATTGCACTCTTTTCTATTCTTTCAATAGCTGGCCCAGAAAGTACGCCATGGGAACAACATGCATAAACTTCCTTTGCTCCTAAATAAGCTAAAGCGTTAGCTGCATTAGTTATAGTTCCAGCAGTATCTATCATATCATCAACTAAAATAGCTATCTTTCCAGTTACTTCTCCTATTATGTTCATTATTTCGCTTACATTTGCTTTAGGTCTTCTCTTGTCTATAATAGCTATAGGTGCATGTAACTTATCTGCAAACTTTCTTGCTCTTGTAACACTGCCTAAGTCCGGTGATACTACAACTACATCATCATTTTCTTTATAGCCTTTTTCAATAAAATACTTAGCAAGTACTGGCACTCCCATTAGGTTATCTAGAGGGATATCAAAGTATCCTTGTATTTGCGCAGCGTGTAAATCCATAGTTAACACTCTGTCTGCACCAGCAGTTGCAATAATATCTGCCACTAATTTAGCTGTAATTGGATCTCTTGCCTTAGTCTTTCTATCCTGTCTTGCATATCCATAGTATGGTATAACCGCAGTTATTCTTCCTGCAGAAGCCCTCTTAAAGGCATCCATCATAATAAGTAGCTCCATCAAATTGTCGTTAACTGGAGAATTAGTAGGCTGAACTACAAATACATCAGCACCTCTTACAGATTCATTAATATCTACTGATATTTCTCCATCACTAAATTTACCTACCTTGGATTTGCCTAACTCTACGCCTAGTATGTCTGCGATGTCCTGAGCTAATTGTGGGTGTGCATTTCCAGTGAAAATTTTTATATTCTTACCATGGGTTATCATTTAGTAAGCCTCCTTTTGTTTTTCTACTTATTTGAGTTTCTTCTTTTTACCCAACCTTCTTTATTTATCTGCTTAGCTCTTGCTATAGCTAAACTTCCCTCTGGTACTTCCTCAGTTATGGTTGATCCTGCTGCAGTATAACTATTATCTTTAAGCTCTACCGGCGCAACAAGATTTGTATTGCAACCAATAAAAACATTGTCACCTATTTTAGTCTTATATTTCTTTCTGCCATCATAATTCACCACTACAGTTCCACACCCAAAGTTACAATTGCTGCCAACTTCTGCATCACCTATATAAGTAAGGTGAGAAACTTTAGTTTTATCCCCTATAGTAGACTTCTTAATCTCAACAAAATCCCCTATTCTTACATTGCTTCCTATATGACTTTCCGGTCTTATATAAGCATAAGGTCCTACGGTGGTATTTTCTCCTATAGTGCTTTCCAATATGACAGAAGACTGAACTACGGTCCCTTCTCCAATGATACTATTTTCTATTCTATTATTAGGATAAAGAACGACTCCGCTCTTTATAACCGTCTTTCCTTGTAGAACATTTCCTGGATAAATCAGAACATCCTTTTCAATCTCAACATCGCTATCTATATATGTATTTAATGGGTCAATAATAGTAACTCCATTATTCATATGTTTATTATTAATTCTTTCCCGCATAATTCTTTCTGCCTGAGATAACTCTACTCTTGAATTAACACCAAGAGTTTCTTCAAAATCTATAACTAAAGCTCCTACAGCTTTTCCTTCTTGCTTTAATATACCTATAACATCTGTAAGGTAATATTCTCCCTGAGCATTATTGTTTGTTAACTTATCCAAACTTTCCAAAAGATTTTCAATGTCAAAGGCATACATACCTGCGTTTATTTCATTTACCTTTGCTTCCTCTGAGCTGCAATCCTTATCTTCTACTATTCTTCCTACACTGTTTCCCTCTCTTATAACTCTACCGTACCCTTTAGGATTATCCACTATAGAAGTTAAAATTACAGCGCTATAATTACCCTCTTCTTGAAAGTTAATTAGTTTTCGAACGGTTTCCTCTCTAATAAGAGGAGCATCTCCTGTAAATACAGCTACAACTCCTTTTTTACCTTGTAAAAAATCCTTTGTACACATTACGGCGTGGCCAGTTCCTAACTGTTTATCCTGTAAGCTGTAAGAAACCTTTCTGCTCTCTGTTTCAGCCTTTACCTCTTCTGCTCCTTTTCCAACAATAACATTAACTTCCTCTAAATCTGCCGCTCTCATTGTGTCAATAACATGATTCACCATTTCCTTGCCGCATACCTTGTGAAGAACCTTTGGTTTATCAGACTTCATTCTTTTGCCTTCACCTGCTGCAAGAATAACAGCACATTTATACATAATAACACCTCATTTTTGGATCTTTCATACTATACAAAATAGCTTTTGTAGCTGTTTTATAGTATTTTTTATATAAGGTTTTTACATCCTTATATATTATATTTTATCCCACTTCTTTTTTCAACCTTTTAAGTGTTTTTAGAAAATTCCCAAAAAATAAAAAGGAGTTAACACTCCTTTTTATATATCACTATTCTTCTACTTTTTCTGCAGCTTCTGATTCTTCTTCACTTTTTACCTTTGCATATTCTTCTAAAATTGCTTTTTGAATTTTTTCTCTTGTTTCAGTATTAATAGGATGTGCTATATCCTTAAATTCTCCATCTGGAGTTTTTCTGCTAGGCATAGCTATAAATAAGCCATTTTGTCCTTCTATTACCTTTATATCATGAACAACAAATTCATTATCAAAGGTCACAGACACAATCGCCTTCATTTTACCATCAGCTGCAATCTTTCTAATTCTAACATCAGTTATCTGCATTACAATCCACCTCCGTGATGCTTTATGCTATACTATTTCTCTATTCATTTCAAATTTCCTCTTTTTTTATTAAAAAAATATAAAATTTTTTGAAAATTGTTTATCTATACAGTTTAGATGGTAAAAAAACAGCCTTTCCTTCATCATTTATGCCTGCGTAATCAATAATTGATATATAATCTCTCACCAATTTTTTAGGAGTATCTACATTATCAACCAATATTCCTATGCCCACAAGCTCACTTTCAAATTCCTTTAATAAATCTAATATGCCTAGTGCAGTTCCTCCTGCCTTCATAAAGTCATCTATAAAAACACACTTACTATTTTTAGGAATAGACCTCTTTGGCAAGGACATGTTCTGAATCCTACCACTGCTCCCAGATACATAGTTAATAGTAACGGTAGGTCCTTCTGCTACCTTATTATCTCTTCTTACAATCACTAGCTGTACTCCGAGATTTTTGGCCACCTCAAAGGCTAAAGGAATTCCTTTTGTCTGCACCGTTACAACATAATCCACAGTACTTTCGATAAAATGGGATGCCAAAATTGCTCCAGCCTTCCGGATAACCTCAGGATTATACATAATATCCGTCATATATATAAAATTTCCTGGAATTATTCTACTAGTATCAGACATCATTTCACAAAGTTCCTTAGCAAAGCTTTTGCTCTCATCTTCCCCAACACCTACAATATATTTAACTCCTCCAGCAGCCCCAGCTATGGTTTCTACTCTTCCCATATTTAGGGCACTAAAAGCTTTTTTTATCATTACAATATCTTCACTAATAGTAGACTTAGCCGCATTAAACATTTCCGTAAAGGTATTTAAGTTAATTACCTTGTTTGGATTTTCTACAAGTATTTTTGTTATTGCCGAAACCCTATTGTTTCTACTGAACTTTTCCATATCATCACCTACACTAAAAGCAATATTTTGTTAAACAACAATACCATTATTCATATTTTATTTCAATCCACGAATAATATCAACAGTAACGTAGGAATTAGTGCCACAACACCCCGAACCTTATAAAATATATGTAATTTTTTATCTGTTTTTTTGATTCAACTTAGCTTTTATAATTACAAAAGAATACAGTTATCTAGTGTTTTTTTTAATAAAAATGTATATAATTAATAAAGAATCTATTTTTAAAGGTACATAATTATTCTAAGGAGTGATATTTTGACTTTCGATTTAAATAAAGACTACAATAAAAAAGTCCATTTCATTGGAATTGGCGGCATAAGCATGAGCGGCTTAGCAGAAATTTTACTTAAACACGGTTATAAAGTGTCCGGTTCAGATATGAAAAGTTCTAATATAACAGAAAGATTAAAAGAAAAGGGTGCTACCATTTATATTGGTCATAATGCAGAAAATGTTCTTTCCGCAGACATCGTAGTATATACCGCTGCAATTTCCCCAGATAATCCAGAGTTCATAAAAGCCAAAGAACTAAAACTTACTATGATGGATAGAGCAGAATTTTTAGGACTTATTATGAAGGGTCATAAATACAACGTAACGGTATCCGGTACCCACGGTAAGACCACTACTACTTCTATGATCTCTCATATTTTGCTTGACGCAGATGTGGATCCTACCATATTAGTAGGTGGAGAATTAAACTTAATCGGTGGAAACGTTCGTACTGGTGACAGTGAATACTTCATAGCTGAAGCTTGCGAGTATAAAGCTTCCTTTTTAAAATTCTATCCTTATATAGGTATAATTTTAAACATAGAGGCAGATCACTTAGACTACTATAAAGATATTAATCACATAAAAGAGACCTTTCAAAAGTTTGTATCTTTAATACCAAGGGATGGTTACCTCATAGGTAATGCAGAAGATGAACATGTTTATGATATAATGAATAAAACCAATACCTGCAATATAATATCCTATGGTTTTAATAAGGGAACCTTACAAGCTCATAATATAGAATTTGATAATAGAGCTTGTGCTTCCTTTGATGTTACTTATAAGGATACTTTCCTCTTTAGAGCAACTCTTAGCGTGCCTGGAAAACATAATGTTTTAAACGCTTTGTCCTGCATCGCTGCCTCTTTAACTCTAAAGGTTGAACATGAACATATTTTAAAGGGACTAAGCTCTTTCAAAGGGGCCCACAAAAGATTTGAAATAAAAGGCATTAAAAATGGTATTACAGTAATTGATGACTATGCGCATCATCCTACAGAAATTAAAGCTACATTGAGCACAGCAAAAAATATCCCACATAAAAGAATTTTTTGTGTATTCCAACCCCATACCTATACAAGAACCATATCTCTGTTAGATGAATTTTCTGAAAGCTTTTATGATGCTGATGAAATCATTCTTGCAGACATATATGCTGCCCGTGAAAAAGATACAGGTATAATAAGCTCCAATACTTTAGGAGATAAAATAAGATCCAAAGGCTTAAAATGCACTAATTTGCATAGCTTTGAAGATATAAAGAATTACTTAAAGAAAAATACAAAGGATGGAGATCTAGTGCTAACAATAGGTGCTGGAGATATAGTAAAAGTTGGAGAAGCTTTCTTGAGAGAGTAATTATAATAAAAAGCTCCTTAAATCCCTATATACTTGTCTATTTAATATGAGATAAAAAGGAAACTTTCTAAAAAAAGCAAAAAAAACTATTGACTTAGTAAAAAGGTAGTAGTATGCTTAAAAAAGCACTATAAATTATTTAAAGGAGGTAGGAATAATGTACGTAGTAAATTACGCAGTAAATCATAAAAATGTAAATAGAATGAACTTTAATAACTCTACATATACAAAGATGACATTAGCCCTATCTCTAGAGAGCAAGCCTTGATATAAAAGGTTGTGCTTTAATTAGAAATATACTATCATTGACTAAATTATGGTCATGGGCTAATGCCTATGGCCTTTTTAATTTTCAGTTTTTAGTCTGAGTATTAAAGGCCATGGATTACCATGGCCTTTTTTATTAAATATGCTCATATAGATACACATTATTTAAGCTCTACAAACTTTAACTAAAGGGGGAGAATTATCAATGAAACGAATTTTTAACTACGTACTAAAACATAAAGCATTGCTCATTATACCAAGTATCGCCATGCTTATGGGCATAATTGCTGATATGTTCAATCCATACCTTGCAAAAATCATCGTTGGCGATGTAATACAGCAAGGAAAAACCAATCTACTGTTAGGTGCCCTGTTAGGACTTCTAATGGTGTCAGTATTAAGAACCATCTTAGGATATGTTAAAGAATATCTATTTGATGTGCTTTCTGCAGAAGTAAATAAAGACATAAAACAGGATCTCTTTGATCATATTCTAACTTTGCCCTTCAGTTACTTCGACAACATGAACACAGGAGAATTGATGTCAAGAATTAATGAGGATGTAGAGAATATATGGAAAACTATTTCCTTTGGTTTAAGACTATTCGTAGAAAATATAATTTACTTTATATTAGCTACCTCACTGCTATTCTATTTAAATTGGAAGTTAGCTCTAGCCTGTCTAGTATTGATGCTTCCTATAGCTTATATAGCAATAGTATTTGAAAAGAAAGTTGGAACAACCTACGATAAGATTAGCGATCAAGCTGCAATATTAAACACCACTGCCCAAGAAAACATAGCTGGTGTTAGACTAGTTAAAGCTTTTGCTAGAGAAAAACATGAAATTTTTAAATTTTTAAGAATGAATAAAGAAAACTATGAGCTCAACATGGAACAATCCGGTATCGTTGCTAAGTATCTTCCTCAAACTGAGTTTCTAACAAACCTAGCTCAAGTGGTTATGATTATAATAGGAGGAATACTAATCATTCGTAAAGACCCAACAGGTTTAGACGTTGCCACTTTAGTGGCCTTCCAAGGATACATGTCTATGCTTGTATGGCCTATGAAAAATCTAGGCTGGCTCACCAATATGTTGGCACAAAACAGTGCATCAGCAAAAAAGATCTTTACCATATTAGATACAGATTCAGATATAAAGAACATAGAAAATCCTGTAGTTCCTTCTGAAATTAAAGGTCACATAGTTTTTGATAATGTAACCTTTAAATATAATGATCAGGAAGTGTTGAACAACATTAACTTAGACATAAAACCTGGTAGCACTGTAGCCATAATGGGAACTACTGGCTCAGGAAAGTCTTCTATTATAAATCTTATCGGACGATACTATGATCCCTCTGAAGGTTCTATCATCATCGATGGGGTAAATGTAAAAAATCTAGATCTTAAAACTTTAAGAAAGAATATGTCCGTAGTACCTCAGGACACCTTTCTATTCTCAGACAGCATTTTAGAAAATATACGAATAGGAAATAAAAATGCCTCCATGGAAGAAATAGCCCAAGCCTGTGAAATGGCTTGTGCAATGGAGTTTATACAGGACTTAGAAGAGGGTTTTGATACCATCATAGGCGAAAGAGGTATAGGCCTGTCAGGAGGTCAAAAGCAAAGACTTGCTATAACTAGAGCCTTAGTGAGAAAGGGCAGCATAATGATTTTAGATGATGCTACCTCTGCTCTAGACATGGAAACTGAGTACGAACTTCTTAAGAACTTAAATTCCCTTAACAAAAAAGCTACTACTTTTATTATTGCTCACAGAATATCTGCGGTTAAAAATGCAGACTTGATAGTATACCTTGAAAATGGACAAATCGTTGAAAAAGGTACACACAATGAATTACTAGCCCTTAAAGGAAGATATTATGATATATACTGCGACCAATTTAAGGACTTTGAAGATGTAGAAAGTGAGGTGGTATAATGGCTAGAAATTCAGTAAGACAAGATGAAGATATTCAAAAACACTCTAAAATAGAGATAACAAAACGACTACTTAAATACTTAGGTCCTTACAAGCTTAAAGTGTTCTTTGTACTTTTCCTATTAATCTTCGTTATGTTAGTAGGAATTTTAAACCCTTATCTCTTAAAAATAGCCATTGACAAATATATTTCAAATAATGATTTACGTGGACTTCTTCTTATAGGATTAGCCATGTTAATCCTAAACTATCTGGCCTTTTTGGCCTCAAGGAAAAGAATTAAAACCATGGCCTCTGTTACTAATAATATAATGGTAAACATCCGCCATGAGCTTTATAGCCATATTCAAAAGCTATCCTTTTCTTTCTTTGACAACAGGCCTGTAGGTAAGATTTTAGCTAGAGTAATTGGTGATGTAAATGCTCTGCAGGAACTCTTTAACAATAGTATAACTAACTTTATCCCAGAGCTTTTAGGCTTGATCTGTGTAGCCATAGTAATGTTCAGCATGAATTACAAGCTATCCCTTTTAGCTATGGCAATCCTGCCATTCTTAGCTGTATCCATGTTTCTTATTGAGACCATAAGCAGAAAGAGATGGCAGCAATTCAGAATGAAACGCTCCAATATGAATGCTTATACCCATGAGCAATTTTCAGGCATAAAAATAGTTCAAGGTTATGCTACAGAGGAGGATTCCTCAAAAACCTTTGCTGTGTTAGTTAAAGAAATGATGGATTCCTTCATACATGCTGTAAAGCTAAACGACCTTTTTTGGCCCTTAGTTGAAATATCATGGGGTATTGGTACAGTAATAGTTTATTGGTACAGCGTAAAATTAATAGGAATGGGTGTTACTGTTGGTACCGTAATTGCCTTTTCCTCATACATCGGAATGTTCTGGAGACCAATTTTAAATATTAGTAGCTTCTACAACACATTAATAACTAATTTTGCTGCTGCCGATAGAATTTTTGATATTATGGACATTCAGCCTGATATCAAAGATATTGAGGAAGCAGCTAAAATGCCTAAAATCAAAGGTAAAGTTGAATTTAAAAATGTAAGCTTCTGTTATGAAGATAATGTTACTGTACTTGACAATGTAAGCTTTCAGATCCCTGCTGGAGAGACAGTAGCCCTTGTAGGTGCCACTGGTGCTGGAAAGACCACCATTGTAAACCTAATAAGCAGATTTTACGATGCTACATCCGGTGAAGTATTAATCGATGGCATTAACGTTAAGGATGTTGAATTAGAATCCTTAAGAAGTCAAATGGGAATAATGCTTCAAGATACCTTCTTGTTTTCAACCACTATTATGGAAAACATCCGCTACGGCAGACTGGATGCTACTGATGAGGAAGTAATAGCTGCTGCCAAGGCAGTAAATGCCCATGACTTTATCATGAAACTTCCAAAGGGCTATAACACCGATGTTAATGAGAGAGGTTCCCGATTATCTGTGGGACAAAGGCAATTGATTTCCTTCGCTAGAGCTTTACTTGCTAACCCTAGAATATTGATTCTTGATGAAGCAACTTCTAACATAGACACTGCTACAGAAAGACTAGTTCAAAAAGGAATTCAAAAACTACTTATGGGTAGAACATCCTTTGTTATAGCTCACAGATTATCTACTATAAGAGATTGTAATAGAATCATGGTTGTGAACGATGGAAGGATAATTGAATCCGGAACTCATGAACAGTTAATGAAATTAAAGGGAAGTTACTACAACCTATATATGTCTCAGTATAAGTTCTTGAATGAAGGAGCTTAAAAAATTTGATGTAGTATATAATTTAGTTTTCAAAAAATTATAACGGGGAGCAATCCCCGTTTTTTATTTTTCATAAGCCACTGCACAATAAAAAAGCAGACAGTGTTATCTTATACTGTGTATTAATAAAACTTAAAGCTTTTTTTCTTAGGCAGATGATAAAAAATCCATCATCCTCACTTTCTAAACTAATGCTTTCTGATCCGTAACTAATCTCTTAGTTTCCCATACTCTAGTCTTCCATCTAAATAAGGCTATGACACCCCTCAGCCATTCATCGGACATAAGCCCTATCCATACCCCTACTAATCCCCAATTCATCTGTATTCCTAATAGATAGCATAAAAGCACCGATGTAAACCAAGGAGATATAATTCCTATCACTGCTGGAAAAGTAGCATCTCCTGATGCCTTTAAAGCATTTACAACTACCAAATTAAATACTCTTCCCACTTCCAACAAAATAGAATACCATAGTAATTTACTGGACATATGGATGATATCATTATTATCTGTTAAAATAGATACTAAACTCTCGCCAAAGACTGCAATTATCGTTGACACAATAAGCGCTATTACAAGACTCAATCTCAAGCTCCTTATACAGGAATTATAGGCCTTATCATTTTCACCAGCTCCTACATGATACCCTACAATTATTTGTGTTCCTTGTCCTAAAGATATTCCAAATAACATTACAAACCATAAAATATTCATAGTATAAATTTTAGTAGACACCGCTAAGGCTCCCATGTTATTTATCATAGCCGTTATAACTAATTGTGAAACCTGATAGGCTGCAGACTCACCAGCAGAAGGTACTCCTATAGAAATTATCTGCTTTGACAAATCTTTTCTAAAGGGGAATATATCCTTAAAAGAAATCTTTATATCTATTCTTTTCATTATTACAAAGAATACGAATAAAAATCCTATAGACTGACTTACAGCTGTAGATATGGCTACTCCTGTAACCCCTAATACTGGAATGCCAAAGAAACCATATAGGAATAGGCTGTTTCCTAGTACATTTAAAATGTTCATTCCCATAGTCACATACATGCCAATCTTTGTTTTACCAAAGCTTCTTACTATTGCTGCTGCAGTTGTAAGCAAGGCCTGCATAAAGGATACACTACCTACAATTCTTAAATATGTAGCTGCATAATCCATTAATTCTGCTGGTGTATCTATAAGTCTAAGTAGTGGTTCAGCAAAAATAACTATTCCACAGCTTAGTAGCAATCCAAAGACTAAATTAATTAGCAGAGCTGTACCTGCAGCCTCAATAGCCTTTTTTCTTTGATTAGCACCTAAATACTGAGATATAGTTATTAATGTACCTATAGAACTTACGGTATATATTAACATAATCATACCATTTACCTGATTTGCTATCCCAACGGCTCCAACAGCATTATCAGAGTAATGACTCAGCATAAAAGTATCTACATTACCAAGAACCATTCTTAACAAGGTTTCTATAAAAATAGGCCATGTAATTACAATAAGACTTAATTTTTTTTCATTATTTATACTTTGATCCAAAGTTCCACCTCTTTTTTCTATGAATGCTCAAAACATACCTTAATTCTAGCACAGGTTCTTGATAAATAAATAGACATTCTTATAAAGATAGATTCCATATTTATTGAAAAGCAGGTATAATTAATATAAGAGGAATTATAGGGAGTGATGGAATGGACAATTTTATATTTCATAATCCTACTAAAATTATATTTGGTAAATCTACCGAAAATAAGGTTGGTAACGAAGTAAAAAAATATAGTAATAAAGTATTACTTTGCTATGGTGGCGGTAGCATTAAAAAAACAGGATTATATGATAGAGTAATAAACTCATTGAAGGAAAACAAGATAGAATACATTGAATTATCTGGAGTAAAGCCTAATCCTAGATTAAGCCTTGTTAGGCAAGGGATAAAACTCTGCAGAGAAGAAGATATTAATTTTATTCTTGCAATAGGTGGTGGAAGTGTTATAGACACAGCTAAAGCCATTGCTGTAGGTGTTCCTTATGAAGGAGACGTATGGGACTTTTATATGGGTAAAGCTAAAGTTAAAGCAGCTCTTCCGGTAGGTACTATATTGACAATACCTGCTGCCGGTAGCGAAGCCAGCAATAGCTCTGTTATCACTAATGAAGAAGGCTGGTATAAAAAAGGTCTAACCAGTAATTATATTTTACCAGTATTCTCTATTTTAAACCCAGAGCTAACCTATAGCTTACCAGCTTATCAAACCGCCTGTGGCGCCGCAGATATGATGGCTCATATTATGGAAAGATACTTTACAAACACAGAAAATGTAGAACTTACGGACAGGCTATGTGAAGCAACCTTAAAAACTATTATAAACAATGTACCAAAAGCAATAGAAGCTCCTGAAGATTACAACTACAGGGCTGAAATTATGTGGTCTGCTACTATTGCCCATAATAATTTATTAAATACTGGTCGCATTGGTGATTGGGCTTCTCATGATATTGAACACGAACTTAGTGCTTTATATGATATTGCTCACGGTGCAGGATTAGCAATCATATTCCCTGCTTGGATGAAGTATGTATATACCCATGATTTAAATCGTTTTCTTCAGTTCTCCACTCGAGTTTGGGATGTGGATATTCACTTCTCCTCACCTGAAGAAATTGCTTTAGAGGGAATAAACCGAATGATAGAATTTTTCAAAAGCATCGGTCTACCAGTAAGTCTAACAGAAGTAGGCATCAATGATGATAAATTCGAAGAAATGGCGGACAAGTGTACTAACTTTGGACAACATACTGTAGGTAACTTTGTCAAGCTTAACAGAGAGGATATAATTAATATTTATAAGTTAGCAAAATAATTTTTATTAACTATTAATGGTAAATGTTTACATCATTATTGCTTAAAAGATAAAATTTATAAGCTTCAGCTTTGCTGAAGCTTTTTTCATACCTAATATAATTAACAAGACATTGCATAAGAATACTAATAATTACAAAGAATATCAATATAAAGATGCCCTACTATGATGTTAATAGTATCATAACCTCCCGCCATAGGAAGAATTAAGATTTTAAAAAGCTTAAGCAAGGAAGGAGATTTATCATGACTAACTTCTTAATATCTGCTGGCGCAAACGCAATTCTTATATTTATTTTCTTTTTTATTTTTAAAGCTATTATAAGCGGTCCAACACGACATCGAATATATGAAAAAATAATGAGCTCCTTTGCAAAGTTTATAATCTATATATTTCTAGCTTCACTAATAATAACAGGAGGAACCACCTACATTTTACGCAGAACAAGAAATATGGCTTACATAAATATCATAGCACCAGCCCTAGTATCTGTTTTAGTAGGCTTTGTAGCCTCAACAGTACCGACAAAGGGAACAGAAGATAAGAAAAGTAACTCTTAAAAATAAAAAAGTTCAGATCTAAATCTGAACTTTTTTATTTTTATTATTAATTTTCTTGGTCGGGGCGACAAGATTCGAACTTGCGACCTCATGCTCCCGAAGCACGCGCGCTACCCCTGCGCTACGCCCCGTTTTATCAATTTAATGATAATATTTTATCACAGCAAAAAAATACTATCAATATTATTTATGCAATATACAAAAGTTTTATAAATGAATAGTAAATAAAAAAATAATAGTGGCAACCTAGTCCGTCGCCACTTTTTATAGTTATACCACCAATTACTATCTTTCTTCCTCGCACTTGATTCCTTCCTCTAATTGATCTGCTCTTCCTGCAGCCTTGCATAAGGCTATTGTAAAAATAGTCACAAATAATACTAAGAATAAAAAACAACACAAAGCTATCACCACTCTTCAGTATTAGTATTTTAATTTATCTTTCCATAAAAGTATTGAGATTATTCATACAAATATTTTTTGCTACCATAATTTAAAATTATAATTTTGGATATACTTAAAATATGATATAGTTAAATTATTACTTATATTAGGAGTGATTAAATTGCATGACAAACATAAGGAATTGTTTAAAAAAATAGTTAAGGCATATTATGATGATAACTTTGAAGAAAGTATAAAAAAAATAATGGAGGAAGAAGACATTAACAAATCTCAGCTTTGCAAAACTATATCTATGCTTTGCGGAGTAGACTTGGATTATGATGAAAATTACATAGAAAACTTAAAAAAGGCTATTTCAGCCTATCAACTTGAACATAAGGTAGTGGATAGGGTATCAGACTGCGATTGTAACTGCAAAGGCGAGGATGGTAAGACAAATTGTCAACGCACTTGTCCATTTGACGCTATTTTAACTAATCCTGAAACAGGCAAAACCTATTTGGATGTAGAAAAGTGTCAGGATTGTGGTACTTGTGTTGAGGCCTGTGAAAATGGTCATATCATGGATAGGGCTGAATTTATTCCATTCGCTCACTTACTAAAAGAAAAAGTTCCGGTACTAGCAGCAGTAGCTCCTGCTATATATGGACAGTTTGGTGAAAATGTAACCTTAAACCAATTAAGAACTGCTTTCAAGAGAATAGGCTTTACAGATATGTTTGAAGTAGCTTTCTTCGCAGACATGTTAACCCTTAAGGAAGCGGTTGAATTTAATCATCATGTAAATGATAAAAAAGACTTCCTCATAACTTCCTGCTGTTGTCCAATGTGGGTGGCTATGATTCGTAAAGTATACAACAATATGGTTAAGCATGTTTCTCCTTCCGTATCTCCAATGATAGCTGCCGGAAGAGTGTTAAAAAAGCTTAATCCTGAAGCAAAGGTAGTATTTATAGGCCCTTGTATTGCTAAAAAAGCTGAAGCTAAGGAAAAGGATCTCCTTGGAGATATCGACTATGTCTTAACCTTCGAAGAGTTAAAGGTTATTTTTGAAGCCTTAGGAATAAACCCCGCAGAGTTACCAGAAACACCTACAAAAGAATATGCCTCTCGCGGTGGTCGATTATATGGAAGAACAGCCGGTGTATCTACTGCTGTTAGTGAAGCTGTAGAAAGACTTTTCCCAAACAAACGTGAAAAGGTACGTACTGTTCAAGCTCATGGAGTTGTCAACTGCAAAGAGTTGTTAGCAAAACTCCAAAATGGAGAAATTGATGCTAACTTTATAGAGGGTATGGGCTGCGTTGGAGGCTGTGTAGGTGGTCCTAAACGTATAATACCTATGGAAGTAGGAAGAGATAGATTAAATGAACTTTGCGACAACTCTGAAATTAAAGTTTCTGTAGATAGTGAACGTATGATAGATGTATTGAAACGAATAGGTATAAACTCCATAGATGATATTATAGAAGGAAATAAGACTAAGATATTAGAAAGAACCTTTTAGTTTTAGCTTTTATCCATGCTCAAAAATGCGAATCTTCCTCATACTTAACTATATGAAAGCTAATAATCATATATAACATAAAAAGCCCTCTAGGGCTTTTTATGTTATAATAGTTATGAGGTGATTCAATGCTAACAAATATTAAAGCTGCAATTTTTGATTTAGATGGAACTTTAATCGATTCTATGTGGGTATGGGAAAAAATTGACGTAGACTACCTTCAAGCAAAAGGCTTTCAAATGCCTAAAGGTTTTAGAGACGATATAGCACACCTAAGCTTTGAAGAAACAGCAGTATACTTTAAAAAACGATTTAATTTAGAAGATTCCTTAGAAAAAATAAAGGATGATTGGCACAATATGGCTATTGGCGAATACAGCAACAATGTAAAATTGAAAAAAGGGGCAAAAGAGTTTTTAACCTACTTAAAAAACAACGGTATAAAAATAGGACTAGCTACTAGCAACTATGAGCCTTTAATTTCTATAGTACTAAATAAAAATGGCATAGCTGATCTTTTCGATGCCATAACAACAACTAGTGAAGTTTCAAAGGGAAAGGACTTTCCTGATGTATATCTTCTTGCTGCTGAAAAATTGGCTGTTAATCCTTCCGAATGCATAGTATTTGAGGACATACTCCCTGCTATATTAGGAGCCAAAACCGCTGGAATGAAAGTAGTAGGTGTACTAGATCAGGCTGCCCGTCACCAATGGGATGAAATATTAAAAACTGCAGATAAAACTATTACAGATTTTATTGAATTAAAGGAAGCAGTTTAGTAAAATTATAAATCTTATAAGAGGATTTCTGTAAGTATATAATTAAAGCTTGTTCTTAGCTTTATTGCTAAAAACAAGCTTATTTTCATTTTTATACTTTTAATTGATGAACCTATCAGATTACTTATATTCCACAGTATACTTATTCTTTAATGTACTAACAAAATCTGTGTACACCATTTGCTGCTTTGCATTTAATAATCCATTTAAGATTTCATCCTTAACCTCCTCAAAGCTTTTGAGGTATGCAGGCTTTCTATCTATCACTTGGATTATATGATAACCAAACTCTGTTTTTACTGGTTCGCTAATTTCTCCTACCTCTAGACCAAAAGCTGCTTTCTCAAACTCAGGAACCATTCTACCCTTAGTGAAATATCCTAGTTCTCCTCCCTTTGCTTTAGATGGACAAACTGAATACTCTTTTGCTACCTCTGCAAAATCCATACCTTCCTTAACTTTATCATATGCTTCTTTAGCTTTTTCCAAATCTCCATTCAATATATGTCTAGCATTTATACTTTCTTCTTGTAAAAATCTACTCATATTATCTTTATAAAAAGCTTCTGCTTCTTCTACAGTTACCTTCGCCTGATCCATAACCTTACTTACTGCATATCTAGTTAACAACTCTCTTTTTGTATTTTCAAGCTCAACTAAAAATTCTGTATTCTGGTCTAACTTACTTTCTACAGCGTAAGTATGTATCAATACAGAAATAATCATTTGATCAAGTAATTGTTTTTTACCCTCTTCAGTGGCCAAAAATTGCTGTCTATCTTTAGGAAATCTTGATATAGTTGCATTAAGATCGTTTTCTGTAATCTCAATACCTTCAACTACCGCTAAAACCTTATTATTTGTCATAAAAAAAATCTCCTTTATTTTAATATATCCATTTAATTGTAACATTCCCTATATGAGCTGTCAATTTTACTTAAAGATCTTATAAAATAAAAAGCTTGAGTTAATAACTCAAGCTTTCTTGGTGGCCAGACCAGGAATCGAACCAGGGACACGAGGATTTTCAGTCCTCTGCTCTACCGACTGAGCTATCTGGCCTTATACTAACCTGGCAACGTCCTACTCTTCCACTCGGTCTCCCAAGCAGTACCATCGGCGCTGTGAGGCTTAACCATCGTGTTCGGGATGGGAACGGGTGTAACACTCACGCCATTGTCACCAGATAATAGAGAA
>Ga0209537_1000130_pt1 | contig 84623 bp, 66 predicted proteins | sample BioPla4DNA1_FD_187698 | JGI IMG/M metagenome (GOLD analysis project Ga0209537, IMG submission 187698) | Biogas fermentation microbial communities from Germany - Plant 4 DNA1 (SPAdes) (version 2) | ecosystem: Engineered > Bioreactor > Anaerobic > Digestate | place: Bielefeld, North... | reverse complement strand
TCTTCTGCCTGCCCAAGTTTCAAACCCTCATAGGTAACTCCAAAACCCACCGGAGCTGCGCTTCCTTGTCTACGCTTGTGAGACTCCAATTACTAATATTCGCCGCTGACTCGCCTTTGTCCTGCTAGCATTGCGCTATAAGTCTCTTGTGGGTGTCGTCGCGACCCGGGGGTTTTTGCACTACTGCCGACCGACGACACCAAAACGCGACACAGACTCTGGACAGCTCCCTCGGGCAACCCAAGGATGCCACAAGGCATTGACCACTACTCGCCAATACTGGCATCACAATATCGATGTGGGCTCGACGACTCGGAGAGAGTAACTAGGTGGGCGACTAAATCGACGGGAGCTCTACGGAATGGCCCGAATCACTCAGAGAATCGTATCTTCGCCTCCCTTTCTAACGCCTAGGATCTCGACAGAGCTGTATTTCCTTGTCCTGAAGGTGTATATAATCACTGAATCTTCCTCCTCGTCAATGATCTTTCGCAACCCGTCTACCATCATCCTGAGTTGAGCCGGTGTTATCTCGCCTTCAAAGACTGAGTTCTGAACCCAGTAGAGATACTTCCTGCAATGCTTCAGAACCTTTGCAACACGAGATTGATTGATGTCATACACAACAACTGCGAACATCGACAGACAACCCCTGTAGCATGTGATATTGGATCAAGTTGAGTTACTACCATCTAGCAATAAATGGTTTGTAGATCTTCTCCTGCATGAGATGCTTCTCTATCTTGTATAACTCAACCCTGATCAGGCGACGATATGAGACCCGCCGATTCAGTGATCTCACCTGAATAACAGTGCTTAGCCGCTTGTCTAGCTCAGCTACGAAACTCTTCCTTCCCCGTTCCTTAAGTATGATGCCTTGCGTGTCCTCGTCAAAATCTGACGCAGTGATTACTCGATGGGATACTAGATCAAATATCGCGCGATCTACAATGATCGGCTTGAAGATCTCTGCAACGTCGAGGTTTAGTGAAAATCGGCGAAAATTAGTGGCATGAAGAAAGCCGATTCGTGGGTCAAGATGAGTCTTGTAGATCTCACTAAGGACCGCCGTGTACAAGAATGAATTACCAAAGCTAATCAACGTGTTAACTCTGTTCTGAGGTGGTCTACGAGATCTCTTTTCAAAACGGAAGTCGGGATTGGCCAGTATCTTGTCAAACACCTGGTAGTATGACTCTCTGGTATTGCCCTCGAGGGCCATCAATCTCTCTATCGATTCTTGGGAGCCCACCAGTTCAACTGCGCTTTGACACACCTCAAGCTCTTCATCAACATCAACGCCCCGTCGCTTGTAGTAAGACAGGACCCTTGTCATATTCTTCATTGCACCTAGTACAAACAGAGATGCTAACTCCAGGCGCCTAGCCTCATCTAAGTACGCTGCTGACTGCTGAAGCACCATGTACCCTGAGTTCAGATGTTCCCTCGGGTAATACGTCCCGACGTAGTAACCGTAGTAGTTGAAAAAGTGAATCAGTATGCCATACTTAGAGGCCAGCTCCAGAAACCGCTTGTTCGTATCGACCTCCCCAAAGACGTACAGCACGCCTATCTGCTCGATTGGCAAGAACCTCTTCTTGCCTTCGCTCTCAAACACTACTGTATTGTCCTTCCTTGAGATCTGCCCGTCGGAGAAGAGGTAAAAAGACTTCTGCACTCTGACACCTCCGGACTGATTGAAGCATCGCTTTCTATGCCCAACAGAACTCTCTATAGGCGCAACCTCTACACCACGGAATCTTAACCGGTTCGGGAGGTTTGGAGAGGTACACGATTCTGAGGATATCCCGCTTGGCTCTGTCTAGCTCCTGTCGTTCGGCCTCTTCTAGCCGAACCGTCTGTCTACGTCGTTCTTCGGGGATTCTTAGCTCTCCTACGGCCGGTACTCCTCTCTTCTCGAGCTCCTCCAGATACAGCAACAGCTGCATCCTAGCACTCCGCAAGTACCTAGAGCTCTTCTTGACTTCCGCGACAACCACACCGCCTCCCGCTGCTCTACGGATAATGTCCAGTTTCACGTGCCCTAGAGATATCTCTTTGCGTTCTCTGGAGTATGCTTGTTCAGAGATGTGCCTACCCAATTGAATGTTAGGATCATCACTGTCAGGAGTGATATGATGAGCAGTCAACCATACTTGGCGGTGGCAGATGTAGTAGTACCACATCATAGTGCCGTTAACACTTAGAGTCATGCGCTCACGAGTCTCGTCAGTCATGCCTAAGTACTCCCTTGGCGTTCAAGACTCTGTCAAACATCACTGAAATGTAGGATCGTCTGATTTCACAAGGTGCATTAGGCCAGTGTCACCTCTGTATACATCCTCATCTGTGAGCCTCAGAAAGGGCTTGTCGCCAACTTGGCAAAAATGCGCTGTAGAGGCAAGCTTGTCTGAAACAGGTACTGTGAAGAACTGAAGGAGCGCGAGAAGCCCGCGCCTCTGGGCGAATGACATCCCCTTCATTCGCTCTGGTGCTGTATAGATCTCCCAAAGCTCTGCAGGACTAGATACTCCCATCAGCTCCATAGCTGTCTTGACGTTCTCCCGGATAGGCGACACTTCTCGGGCAACAAAGACAGGAACCATGGGTCTCGAACCGCCGAATGGTTCAAGACCTCCCAGACGGCTCCAGGCTCCTAGTCTCGCCTCGTCTATGCAGGACAACAGAGCCTCTCTCTGGGCTCTTTGGAACGACCTTCTGTAGAACTCGGAACAGAGGGACTTAGACCTACTCTCATCCCACGTTCCCAGCTCGTCAAGCATGCTCCTTGTTAATTCGAGATCATTTCTGTCATAGATGTAGAGACTGGTATCGGTACCGTCTGACCTCACGTAGTTGATGACCTTCAGCAATCCCCTTCCTCTCTCGTTGTGTCGGTTGACCCTACCGGCAGCCTGGATAAGGAATGGGAGCGGAGCAATCGCTCGGATGATTAGGTCGAAGCTCAGATCAACTCCAGCCTCCAGAACTTGAGTACAAACAAGCAAAATGGAGCGCTCTTTCATGAAATCCTTGATTGTCTCAATCCTGTGGTCCTTGTGTAGCGGAGTCATCAGTCCGGACAGCACCATGACGTCATCCGGCTCGTTCTGTCCGCAATCAGGGTCATATCCGCTGATTCGCAGCACTTCCCTATAAACCTCATAGGCGTCCTGAATGGTGTTGAGAATGACGGCGACGGATGTGCCAGCCTTATGAGCGGATACCGCGGTTTCAGCGGTTCGCTTGAGGTCGATGGGATTAGGATCCCACTCAACTCCATACCTAGATAAATGGATGAACGGATTCCCCAGCTCTATTGGCGTTGTAGACAGACCGCCCTCTGTATCTGGTAGGGTCGCAGTTATCAAGAGGACCTGAGCATTCACCCTACTAGTTAATGCCTCGAGCATCGTCAAGAACAGCTTCCACTTGGCAGTATCTATCGACTGGAGTTCATCCATTATGATGAAGGAGTTCTCCAGAGCCTTTATGCGCATGGTCTGCTGAGCAGTCCTAGGAAACAGTGCTCGGAAAAACTGGTTAAAGGTGGTCGTGATTACCGGTGCGTTCCACGACTCAAGCGCCAACAGATCAAAGGCCTGGTCAGAGACTAATTGGTCACTAGCGCTTTCGTTGGCTTCTCGAACCAAGGCATCCAATCTAGTCACTGAATCGTGCTGCATTATTTCCAAAATTTTAGTCGAATCGCGCAGCTCCCTTGTCGCATTAGACAGGATTGATAGGTAAGGAGCCACATAGATTATCCGGCGGCATCGCCCGCTCTCGACAGCTGACAGCGCTATCCGAAGGGAGCAGATCGTCTTGCCCATTCCTGTAGGGAGCTGCAGTGAGAACATAGAATGATGTTGGTTGCTTAGGTATGCGTCCAAACTCTGTTTCTGCAACACTCCTCGCTGTTCACCCAGTTGTCTACTCGCTCTAGACGAGTCCGCCCTCGACGACTGTCGAGCTGAACAGTACTTGATCACTTCCAAAGTCGCGTGCGAAGCTAGATCGCTAGAGAGAAGCGACTCGTCACCGTCCCTATCACCAGCCGCGTTCATTCTATCTGCATATATGAGTTTAGAGGTGTTCATGCGTACCAGCTCACGCGCTGCTGATAGAATTGGTCCATCAAACGAAGTCTGTCCTCCGAATGCTCGGACCACTGTCCTGGCCCAACAACCTCTCCCTCCGTCGTCTCCGAACCACTCGTCAAACCCCTTGGAGGTCAATCCGATATCGCCCATTTCGCAGTCTACGAAGTCTACGAGAGTAGCCAGATCAGTGTCAGCTAACAGTCGACCATTCATGTCTCTCGCAAGTGCTGGTTCCCAGGGAGGGTACTGGTCTGAGATATCTGAGAGAACTCCGTGGTGTGAAGCTATGTCGGTGGTGAGCCAAAGGATACTCTCGACAGCATCCTGCCTTTCGGACGGACTGATCTCCAGACTAGTGACTATCTCCAGCGCAGCCCAGAAAAACAGACAACTTCCCACATGTGCATGCGGAACTGGCGAGGCCGGTAGCCCCTTCTCCTTTCTCAAGATGTACTCCTGCCATTCATAGGTGGCCTTGCCGGCATCATGAACCAACCCGGCAAGGAAAAGGAGCCGCTCAACGATCGGCCCATCTCTCGTTCCGGCCATGTGCGCTACCTCTAGCAGATGTGCCATGAGCTTCTGCCGTGGTCTAGTCTCTGTTCTCGGCCTTGCTATGCACTTCGAGAAGGGTATTACCATAGACATAGAACCCCTGAATCTCCTCTGACTAGCTTCACAGGCACTTCAGACTCACGGTTCAAAGGTACTCTGGGTCTGAAGCGGATCGGACCTCCGGACACTTCATAAACGAAATCAATAACCCCATCAAATACTCTGTCTTCGACGTGTCTGTACCTAACTCCATCACAGCGTGCGTACTGCATTCCGGGCTCAACGATAAGCTCGTCTATAATGTGTGCAGGAACCACCCCGGAGGTGGTCACTTCGTCGTAATAATCAACCTCTTCAAGCTTCTCCACCCTAATCAGCTTGGGGAGAGTTAGGCAGAACGCACTTCCCAGATAAGTGGTGTAGACACTCTTACCGCTACCAATCCTTTGTGCCAACTCCTGAGTATATCTACCTGAGTAATGAACCCGGTAATGAGGATCAACGACTAACTCGATTGCAGTCTGGCGGTTAAACGCTGGCCCACTTCCCAACCAACCTTTCCCAAGCATCGACACTTGCTGAAAAGACGAACTAACTCGGTTCATCAACCTCAGGCCAAACCAGCGCTCTCCTTCTAGATCCTCCTCGCCGAGGATGGCGCTCACAAGCCCGAACAACGCAGTCCTAGTGATGAACGGATAACTGTGGTGAGTCACCACTGTATCCGGCCTGCGAAAATGCGCGATCGATCCCCTGATGTCAAAGATGACAGCCTCCATGATTGGGTTTCACCCCCGATCTACCAGAGTGCTTCTCTCACTCCGGGAAGATCTCCCTTCATCCTCAACCCGTCATCAGCCCAGTACCTGATTGCACCTATCCGCGATGCTTTCCGCTCTTTGTCCAGAAGCTCGCCCAAACTCGTCACGTCAATAACAACGTCTGAAAGCTGTGTCGGCGGACAGTCACTCAGCCAAGCACTACGATCAGGCTCAATAGCGATGTTCTCTTCCAAGTATCCGATCCTATAGAACGGATCAGCGTATTCTACAGCTATCAACAAAACAGGCTTCTGAATGCCTCGACCCCGTGCTTGACGAGCGCTGGTACCTCTCCATAGAGCCTCAAGCAACAACTCGAAGTCGTCGTAGTCAAATCCGGTTTGCTCAGCCAAAGCCGCATTTACCACCCCCGGCATGGCGAATACCGCGAATGGCAGCGTATACGTCGACCATATCGTACCCTGAGTCATGTCTTTGTCTGATGGCATGACAACAGTTCCCTGAACATACTTGGTCTCTACTGGATGCAGGGAGTGAGCCCATCCAAATTGAACCGGTCCGGTCTGGTGGAAACTGAAAGAAGATACGCTATAGACGGCTCCAAACGCTCTGTAGTCAAATGAAGCCTTGCTCAGTCCCGACCTTAGGTCATCCTCAGGCAAGCCTGCGTCCTTTAGGACCTTGGAGACGAGGTCCTTCCGCGTCAGCAATTTACCCTTCTCATCTCGCTCCTCGCGGCAATACACGAATAGATCCTTGTTGGGACCTCCGTTCGGATACTTCGCCAGCACGTAGTCCCTCACATCGCGCTTGATACTTACATCTGACAAGGAGATTCGCCCATCTGCTTCACCGAATACACGTCTGGCATCGCTATCGTTAAGCGGATCTCTGTTCGGAATCCCATCCTTGACGCACTTCACGAATATTATCTCAGCGCTCGGGCACATGCTCATACTCAACCAACCTCCTCTTCTCCTTCATCTGACAACTCGGCAAGCACGTCGATTTCATCACCATCGTCGCCTGTTGCTTCCTTGCGCTTGGATCCCAAAGCGTAGCCGGACCAAAAAGCTGCCATGAACTCATCTTGACGAGCATTGACTTCATCCCGCATTCTGGAGTACTCGGCCAGCAAGACTCCCACTCGCTCTCTGAGCCACGAATCGATGTACCTGCTCATCTTTGGGAGCCTTACCCTATACTCCTCTACCATTGCCAATCCCCTCTTCCAGATCGTGTCCGGAAGCAGGCGAGTCCCGAATGTCATTACCCTATCTCTGATGAAATCGGAGTCGTCCTTCTTTCGCTCTTTTTTCATGTAGACCCAGTAAGAATTTGAGAACCGCCTAATGGCTTGTCCCACCGCATAGCCTAATTCCTCTACATCACTAAACCTGAGCTCACTTGAAGGAGTTGTCTGGAGCCGCTCGTCGAACTCAACCCAGCTCTCTATTGGCATTCCCCTATCACCCCTCTTTGCGATCGAAGTATGGTAGCGTCGCAAAAACTCACGAAACAGAATATAGAACCTCACTTCCTGTGCGAGAAGGCTACTCCGACGATCTGAACTCGCCGAAACCATAATGCCTCCCATCCTGGACGCACAGCCGCGGACAAACCTGCTGGAATCAAGCGGTTGGCCGGTCAATATCCTTTGCATAGATGTAAACACATAAGGGGAACCGTATGCCCTGGCAAGCAGGTACGGGAGAAAGCGCATATTTGACCTTTCTAACCCGAAATCATCGCCTTGCGGTTTACCAAACAATGTTTTGGAAAGCTCGTCATAGACAGGAGTTAGCGACAATAGCAGATTCGAAACTGCCCTCGCCACCGATGGCAAGACATCCTCTACCATGGCGCGTGCATATATGTCTCCACGGTCCCTATCGCCCGAATAGTAGAGAATAGTCAGTCTATACTGATCACTAGACACCTCATCTGGCAAGACACACTCAAATCCGAGAATATTCTCTAGGTGCTCTCGCTGGGAAAACGGCCCTTGTTGTTGGAGCATCCTATTCAAAGCTGAGACATAGAGGTTTAGCCGAGTGGGATCGGATAACCACGAATCCAAGATCGGCAGGACATACATCATTCCAGTTATCTGAATTAGCTGAGTTTTCTGCTTCCTCTTTTGATCTTGAACAGCTGCACCCTCGTACGACGAAAAGATGTCCTTGACGAGTGAAGTAAACATTGGTCTCTCCAACTTCTGAACAACAGCAGCTCCTGTCAAGAGGGATCGCAAACAGCTATTGCACAATCCAGCAATTGCATCTGTAAGATCAGGGTCACCACCCTGCTGGCTCACAGACGCCGGCAATGGGCAACTCCATGTATAAGACAACCATGGCCAAGACTTGCAATACGGTGAGGTCAGGGTGGATCTCCGCCCACATACACCGCAGACTCCGAGCCGTTTTGAGCCTTTGCTTCCTGCCTCGGCGATTTTCGCATCTTGGACCAATGAGGCAATGACTGAAAGCCTAGCAACAAGATACTTGTCAGGGAAAAGCTTGCTCTTGCCCAACGAAACGATGTCGGATACACCAGGCTTAGTGGAGTCTGCATATCCATACGGACCAGACGAATCTGCAATGGCAAGCAAGACAAGACCCGCTTGCTCTTTTTCCCCTCCGAAACGGGTGTTGCGAAGATCATCGACCAGTAGCTGAGCAGCTTCGGTTACTGCATTTTCGGAAAGAGAGACTCCTTCTGTCGCGGCTAATCGATCGCTAAGGAACTTGACAGCTGCGTCCTTCGATGACCTGATAGCATCAATGTCCTTAGCATACATGAGATAGGCAGGTACAGGCCATCTACCAACCACTGCCCTTGGATTTCCGCCGGTGATCATCTTCACGGCAGTCGACACCGCACGTCTCAGATCCGGAACAAATTCCTCTCTTGTCTTCCCACGAGCAGTGGACCGCTCTATTACATCGCCCCATCTTTGACAGCCATGACTAACCACCCTGTGAGAAGTGCAGTCTTCGGCACAGATCTCAATCAAGAACACATTCGTGAAGAACTTGCGCACCTTGGGGTTATCAACACTCGTCTCACGTCTAATAGCCTCAATAGGATTCTCCCCGTACCCAGACCCAGAGTAGGCTCGTCCAAGGCGAGCCAGCTCGGATATCAACACTGCCCAGTACCTCCTAGAGTGATCTGCACGGCTAATGCGATGACCACTAGACTACGTGCCTTGAGCTACAAGATCCAGACAGCCAAATCCCTGAGCGTTCTTCGATCCGAGACCAGCCTCAAGTACGATCTTAACGACCCTTGGATCACCGCTTAAGGAAAGCCGTGCATCATATGCTTTGATTAGCGTCCCCTTGAAATACGTGATCGACTTCCTTGGTGTTGAGAGAACGGAGACCTGTAATCCCTTAATCTTCTCAGACTCGTCCCGGTCGATCACTCCAAACGCCACTAGCTTCTTGATCGCATTCTCCGAAACGATCCTAACGAATTCTGGATCATCAGGAGAAAAATAGCACGTATACTTCGCTCCCTCGGGGCGAAACAGCGTCGAATATGCCACCACTGGCGAAAGAGTTCTAACCTTTACCGTATCTAGATCATCTGGGATGTTCTCAACTGTCACATCAGAAAGGGGTAAGAAGGTCTTGCCAATCTTCAGCCCGCCCAGCTGCAGGAGTGACGTCGCTAACGAATTGCAGAAGCGTTCAGAAGGCGAACAAACAACTAAGCGAATGGGTCCAGTGTACTTAAGCACGTCGCCTTCAGGTGTGCAAGTACCTAGGAGCCGAGAGAACGTTATCATCTTAAACGCCCTCTTGCCGTATGAATATCCTGTATTGTGAAAAAACTCAGAAACTGGTCCGGGAAGGGCGGAGTATATAGCTGATTGAACAAAATGGTTGTACCTTCGACATATCTGTACCGCTAAATCTTCGTCTCCAAAACGTATACGTAGCCTCATAGAGGTCCTGTCACCGGCATTCTAGTCACCGTGTCTCCGCGTTGAGCACTGAGAACAAGTAGCAAAGCTGATCAGGCAATGCCCAAGCTCAGATCCAACATGCACGCTACTCTATCCTAAAAATACCACAAAGTTTGGGAAAAACAAGTGCTGCAAGTACATCTCTGCAACTCTAGACAACCATTTCCTCAATTTTTCGACTGTTCTCTAGCAATTCCTAAGATTATCCATGCGACTCAACTCGTCTCCGAACACGCCTGCATTCGTGCACACCCAAAGTTGCTCATCCTAAGTCCCGAGAAGCAGTGCCTGAACGTGCGCAAGATTCATCCAATCTCCGGGAGGAGCCTCCTTCAAGTCACCATAGGCTCTGCCTAAACCAGCAGCCGGGAGCACCATACGACGTGGAGTAGCCGGTTTCAAACCCATATAGGTACTTCCTGAACCGTGGTAGCTAGACTTCTTTTCTCAGGTCTGTACAGTCTCAAATCCCAATATTCTCCGTAGAGGTTCTCTCTCTTGCTAACGGTACGTTATCAACTCTTGTGAGTATCGTCGCACCCTGGGGTTTTCCACACTACTACCGACCGACGACACATCAAGATCTGCTGACTTCGCCAACAACGGTATACTGAAGCCATGGAAGGACTTTACTGTTGCGGTGTAGAATCAAGAAAATGCTAGGTAAGGGGATAAAGTCCTGAGGATTGAGGCTATTGGAATCAAACGACACTCTGGCTGTCGAACTCCTTCTAGATCTAGATATCGGCCTTAGGAGGGCACGCCGATGGCTCACATGCTATTCACGGTTTTGGGGAGAGACGCAAGGCCTACACGTTATTCACTCGGAGACCAACGTGTAGAGGCGAGGCTAGCGCCTCTAGCCCTGTTCAAGCTATTGGATGAGCCCGACCTCCCCTGTCACGTCTATGCGCTCTGCACGGAAGAGGCTGAGAAAGAGACCTTCCCGGTTCTTCAGGAAGGCCTTGAGGGGATAGCTACAGTCACTTGTACAAAGGTTCCCGGCATCAAAGAGTTGTCGACTCAAGAGGGCATTGACAAGTTCATATCCGAGGTGGCTCGTGTCATAACTGAATCCCAGTGCAAGTCGCTGTCGCTTGACATCACCCACGGACCTCGACACCTGTCCTTCTTAGTCTACGCTATTGCACTGTTCAGCTCCGCACTAATGGGTATTGAGATCTGCGGGGCATATTATGGTCTCTCAACCGACCAAGATGGAGAGAACGCGTTTTTCGACTTGAGGCCGCTTATTGAGCTCCCTGATTGGATCCACGCCATTCGCGTTCTGAACGAGACTGGAAGCGCGATGGCGATCTCTGAGATACTCACCAAGTCTGATGCCAAGAACTCCGCAAAGGTTATTCGAGACCTTCAGCGCCTGTCAAAGGCATTTCTTTCTGGGCTTCCACTGGAAGTCGGATACATGGCTCGTGGATTGCTTGGAGATGGAGTCAAGTCGCTCAGAAAGATCCTAAAACACTATCACAGGTTGCCCTTCTCGGATGATCTAGTCGGTAAGCTAGAGCAGGCCCTGGCTACAGTCACTCTCCCAGGTAACGAAACAGGAACGGCGAAAAGATGGGTGAAAGGTAAGACACCGTTAACTAACGATGAACTGATTCGCCAAGCCAATTACATCAACACCTTGATTAAGCAGAACAACGTCACAACTGCACTAGGACTCATACGAGAATGGACGGTATCTTGGGTCATATGGCAGCAACCTACCAAGAGGGCACAGTGGCTAGCGCATAGTACAGTTAGGAAACAGGCGGAGAATGCCCTCAACTCCCTGAGAGCCACAGCCGGTGACAAGTCAGTATCGTCGCTTCTCACCAGTGAGCAAATGGAGTTGGCAAACTTCTGGAAAAACATCGCTGACCTCCGTAATGCTTATTACCACAACGGTATGAGGAAGCAGAACTTGCTAGACGACAAGCAGACCGCAGACAAATGGGATTCTGTTCTCCTTTACTGGGAACACCTCTCTTCTTGCCCGGAGATTGATCTGAACTTCTCGAGAGAACGTATTACTCTGGTCAGTCCCATTGGGCAAAAACGTGGTGTCCTCTTCAGCGCTCTCCAGAACGTCACGGCAGACCTAGGCAAGCATCCGGACTACTGTATCGTGATTTGTTCTGAGAGTAGCAAAGAGGCGGTGCCTGAAGTTCTCCAAACTGTCGGATACGCTGGACATGTCATCTACCTGGTTCTTGACGACCCACACGCGGGGTATTCTGAGATGCCAGGCTTAACAGACAGGATTAGACGGCCCATTGCGGAGTCCGCTACTGTGCTGGTCAACCTAACTGGGGGAACTACCCTTATGGGAATAACAGCAAGCGAGATTGCCGACAAAGCGAGAAGTCTGAATCGACGGGTTCGAAGGTTTGCGCTTATAGACCGTAGGACCCCTGAAGAGCAAGACGCCGATCAATACAGAGTGTCAGAGATACTCTGGTTGGACAAACTTCGCACTACGGAGGGCTTCGAAGATGTGGATGAAGGTTGAAGCCACTTATACTGCGGTTACGCCTGTGTTTTGTGTAGGTGCGGACGAGACGAGCGCCGAAGTCCGATTACCTAGCTTCAAGGGTGTGCTGCGTTTCTGGTGGAGAGCTTTGGCTTGGTCGAAGTACGGTGGCGATCTCAACACAATTGCTAAGCAAGAGGACCACATCTTTGGCAGTACGTCGACTGGCCAATCGAGACTGCTGATGAGGCTAGCTTCAGTTGAACAGCCCAAAGTTCTAGGAATTAAGGAGCAACTTGTCACAGACCGCGGAGTGGTGGTGGGGGAGGGTTGCAGATACTTAGGCTACGGCCTTATGAGTACGAAAAACAAGACGAAAGTGGGTCAGCTTAACAAACCATGCGTTGTAGCTCCGTATCACTTCACGGTTTCCTTCCTGTGCCGCGACCTTGATGACGAGTCCGTCGAGCTGGTCTGTGATGCATTGAAAGCTCTTGGCACCTTTGGGGGCATAGGAGCCCGCACCCGAAGAGGATACGGATCGCTCGCCCTTTCGGATCTTTGGGTTGAAAACGAGTCTGTGTGGCAAGCTGCGTCTAGTATGGACAGGCTTAAGGAGAATATCGCCTATCTTTTGAGGAAGTATTCATCCCCTGCTCTCCCCGAATATACGGCACTGTCGCGTTTCTCTCGATGTATGGTGCTTCAAGCAAAAACCGCAACTCCGCTAGAGTCGCTCAACACGATAGGGCGTGAAATGATACGCTACAGATCATACGGGCGCAAAGAGTCCTATCCTGAGCGCATTGCATTCGGCCTCCCGCAGAACTACTACTTCTCGTCCGACAAGTTCTCGCCGGACAGGGATAAGTCGAAAAGCGCACGAGTGGCTCCGGCAATGAAGTCCCTAGATCGCCGCGCAAGTCCTCTATTCATCCACATACACAGTCTCGACTCCGCAAACACAAGGTGTGCTATTGTGCTGACGTTTCTGCCTGCAAGATTTCTCCCGCCTGCACGTCCTAGTCGCAAGGCGGCTGTTATGGTTGATGGGTTCAGAGTTGACCTACAAACTGAAGACGAGCTGTACGAACCGATCCATCGGTTTTTCAAGAGACTTCTTGATTCAAATTCACATACTGGACGAAAAGAGCCGATCTTGGTTGCGGAGGAGATCAGAATATGAGCGCATACATCGACTACTCGATAGGGCCGGTTCAGATTTTCGTGGCCCAGTCCCGACGCACTCGGGATCTTTGGGGCAGCTCCTATCTCCTGTCCGTTCTGGCGGGTTACGCAATGCTCGGTGCGATTCGGGCCGGTGGTCAAATAGTGCGTCCCAAAGTGGATCAAGACCCCCTGTTTATGTGTATCTCCGGCCGACGCCATGGCAGTGCACCAGCAGTTGGCTCATTGCCCAATCGCTTTCAAGTCAAAGTCAGTAATGAAGCAAGCGCTGGCGAAGTCGCCGCTGCTGCGACCCAGAGTCTCGTCGAAGCATGGAGCAAAGTTCAGCATGCAGTGCGGCTTAGGTTCGTAGAAAACGCCGTCCCTTATGGCAAGGATACCGAGCAAATATGGAACCGACAGGTCAGCAGTTTTTGGGAAACACACTGGACGGTGTCTCCTAGAGATGACAGCCCAGCCTTGGCCAGAAGGAAATTGTGGAGAACCCATTGGCTCCCCGATGAGCCAGGAGACAAGTGTATGGTCATGCACGATCTGCAAGAGATCTCGGGCTACTGTCGCGCAAGTGGGGCGCACGAAGCCGGAGCTCAAGATGAGTTCTGGAACCGTGTCCGTGCAAACATAGGCTCCTTTGACCTACGGGAAGATGAGAGACTCTGTGCGATTGCCCTCGTCAAACGCATGTTCCCCGTAGTGGTCCGCGAGGCTTTGGGTTGGGAGATAGATACGACGCGCTGGCCCTCTACGGTTTATATCGCAGCTGTCCGCTGGATCCGAGACGTACTTGCCAAGAATCCTTCATCTGCCGAGCGATACGCCAAGTCTGTGCACCACAGCGTCGGCTCGTCCGCCTTTACGGAGCAGAGCACGTCTTTTCCTGACATAGACACCGGTGCCTGCGCCGGTTTCGCCACTCTAGAGCCGAACTACTTCCATTCGTCATTCATCCTGAATTCGCGCGAGGTTGCCCTTGCAGACCGCCAGAGGCGGGAGCTGATAAGAGAGCTGAGATCTCTCCATCAAGCCAAGTTGGACAGCAACACCTCGGTCGGACCAGCTCCCAGTTACTACGCACTGTTGCTGGCAGACGGCGATTCTGTGGGAACTCTAGTACGCAAATACACGGGTGACGTCGTAGCGGAGAGGCTTGCCGTATTCGCCAGCGAAGTACCGGGCACTGTGAAAAGACACGATGGTGTAACCATCTACAGCGGAGGCGACGACGTCTTAGCGATGCTTCCAGTTGAAACAGCTCTGAAGTGTGCGGAGGAGTTGGCTGAGAAGTACCGGGAGGCCTTCTCCGACATACCGAACGCTACCCTCTCAGTCAGCCTTGTGTTCGCACAAATCAGAGTGCCGCTTACAGCTGTGATCGAGGAGGCACACAGGCTCCTCGACAAAGACGCAAAGGAGAGCAACGGGAGAAACTCACTCGCAGTCGCAGTCCGCAATCGCGGCGGATTCACGTGCAAGTGGGTAACAACGTGGACCCGGAAGCTGGCGGGCACAGACACCGAATCGAGTTCGGTGGATCTAGTTCATGGCATGGCTAAGAAGCTCTCCGGCAGTTCACTGACATCGGGTGCGTCGACCTCGCTAGTCTACAGGCTGAGAGAACTCATCTCAATGCTGACTGGCAAGTCAGCCTGGTCGCCCGGCGACAGGATTACCCTGCTCGAAGAGCTCGACGGAGTCCGCTTTATCAAAGCTGAAGTCATCCGGGCGCTGGCTGATGACCAGCAAGACTCCGTAGATAGTGAGGAGTTAACAGATCTTGTCTGGAACCTTCTCCAGGCGGCACCAAACCGCAAGCTGGACTCAGACGAGCCGAGGCTGGCGAGAGTTACTATAGACGGACTCTTGCTTGCCCGCTTCCTCGCCACAGGCGGGCGGGAGGAGGATCGTTAAGATGAGGATTGCGTTCACACTTGAGCCCATTGATACACTGTTCTTCCGCGACGGCGCTCCTTTCTCTTCTGAAAGCGCGTCGCAGGCTGAGGTTGGGGGCCAGTTTCCTCCCTCCCCATTCACTGTTGCAGGCGCTATTAGGGTTGCATTAGCGCGTAGTGCAGGGTGGAATGGATACAGCCGATGGTCGAGTGATCTCAAAACCATCTTGGGCGAAGGAGCCAATGACTTAGGGAAGCTATCGTTCACCGGGCCGTTCGTCATCTGCGAGAGGGACGGCGAGACCACGACGCTGTTCCCGATGCCGATGCATGTGGTGGGGCGAGCTTCAGACGGATCTTGGACTCCGAGGCAGCTTCTCTGTCCTGGCAGACCAGTCCACTGCGATCTGGGAAAGTCTGTGCGCCTTCCCACGCTGCCCAAGATGGTCGGAGACCAGAGTGGGAGCCGCGAGGATGGAGACAAACTCGAAACCACCAGAGAATTCTGGATCACTAAGAAGGGTCTCGCCTCTATCCTCAAGGAGCAGTCTCCCGATGCGAATGAGGTTGTCAAGCCGCCGTGGGAGCTGGAGCCTCGCATAGGCCTGCGTATAGACTCCGAGACACGAACCGCAGCGGACGCCCAGCTCTACACGACCAAGCATATCCGCCTCAAGAACGGGGTCAAACTCGCTGTGTTGGTCGACGGGGTTCCAGAGACCTGGCCGATCCCGGAGAGACAGCTCGTCCCACTGGGTGGGGAAAGCCGTGTTGCAGGATGCGTCGGAGTTCCTGGAGCGAAACAGCTGTGCTTGGATTCACCACTATCGGCCATAGGGTCAAGCGGAAGACTGGCTATGGTGGCACTGACGCCTGTGGATATAGACCCTCCTCTGGCTGGAAGGCGAGTGGATATACCCGGATTGAATGCCGATGTGAGAATAGTGTCCGCTTGTGTTGAGCGGCCCCTGCGGATTGGCGGATGGGATTCGGCTCTTCGTCGGCCTCTGCCTCTATCGAACTACTTGGCTCCGGGCTCAGTAATATTCACTGAAACCACCGACAAAGATGCTCTTGCAGACTACCTGAGTCATGTGCCTACCAACGGATATCTGCGAATAGGCAATAACACTAGGTTTGGGTTTGGGCTTGTGGCTATAACTACCTGGTCTTCAGAGGATTAGGAGGGTTGGTAATGCACACAGCACTACTAGGCCTACTTGCTGAAACGTCAGTTCATTCTGGAAGCGGCAGGAGCTTGGGAGTGATTGACCTCCCGGTTTCAAGAGAAGCCATCACTGATTACCCTGTTATTCCCAGCTCCAGCCTCAAAGGTGCTCTACGGGACAAAGCCAGGCAGAGAGCGTTCGAAAATCTCGATATCATGTTTGGCAGTCCTGACAGCGCCGGCAACCTCCTCGCATCTGACTGCAGACTCTTGCTCCTTCCTATACGTAGTCTGACTGGAGCGATGAAGTGGGCATGCTGTCCATATCTCATTGAACGCTTCCGGAGGGACCTACTGCGCGCCGGAATAGATCCGGCATTTACCACACATCCGTCGGTCAGCAATAACGAAGCTCTGGTGTATGGCAGTGATACGCTGATCTTGGAAGAAAGGCAACTCAAGGCTGTTGGGGCTCCTCCGGAGGACATCATCGATGCGATCGGAAGCCTCTTGTTCCACGACGCAACTAAGGAGCGGCTGAAGAGACAGTTTGTCGTCCTAAGTGACGATGATTTCCGATGGTTCGCACAATACGGACTTCCAATTCAAGCACGAAATAAGCTGGCAGAGAATACAAAACAGAGCGAGAACCTTTGGTATGAGGAAACCCTCCCACCCGACACTATCATGTATGCTCTAGTAATGGCGCGGACACCTGATGGCATCGACTACATCGATAACCTCTTCTCAGAGGCACATACCCCTTACCTTCAGCTGGGAGGCAATGAAACAACAGGACAAGGCTGGTTCGCAGTGACGGTTCTCAAGGGTTCTTGAAGTAGCAGCTTGATGGGGGCGATTCCAAGTGGGCAAACCTGAAGGAAAAGAGAGCACACTCGAGCAGAAGCGGGCCGCTGATGCCCTGAGCAAGGTCATCAAGTTGGAAGGCGAGTCTGAGCTTTTCAGAAAGCGCTATCGATCATACGTGGAGCGGCTGGGTCCGATGATCATTGTGAACGGCCTCGGACAAGCTTTGGCTACGGAGCGGGCTGCGGCTGGAGCGAATCCGCGGAAGGACGAAGAAAGGGCCCACAAGACGCTATATGACAACGTCACTAGTTGGCTCTGTCGACAACCTGACGGCACTTATCCCGAGACAGACGATCTAATAGAGGCGCTTATGAATAACTCACAGGAGCTGTATCTGCAGGCACAGTTCGAGGCGCTTTCATGGCTAGAGTGGCACAAGAAGTTCTGTCGGGCCTATCTGCCTCGAGACAACGAGCATGTGAGCGAGTGAGACTCATGCTGAGAGCATAAGTTTATCTTGGGGGGCAACGACATGCTATTACCGTTGTACCGAGAGATCTTGGGTCATGCCAGATACGTCCCTGGTGCAAATGCGGGCTTGTGGTACGACAAGTTCTGTAATCAATGGAACATCACGAAATCCAGAAGCGATCAAGGAGCGACTCTCGGCTCTGGATACTGCGCTCTCGATGGCCAGAGCAAGCAGGAGTGGATGAAAACAGTTATCGCCCGCGGCCCTGTTGGCGACGAAAGTCAACTGAAGGAAGTCGCCGACAGAATGCGCACACTGACTGAGGCACGCGGAGGTTTGGCCCTTGAGCTCAGCACTGAGTGGCGCTTTGTCACAGGACTGGGCCGCAGCCATCCAGTAGAAAATGGTTTTGCTTGGCACCACACACTTGGAACTCCATACCTCCCCGGCTCTTCAATAAAGGGGCTCGTGAAGGCCTGGGTCAAGAGCCTGTCCGATAGGACGAACGAAGAGGTGGAGGCCACCTGGTTTGGAGGTCCCGGACAGGTCGGACGGGTGTGCTTTTTGGACGCGCTTCCGATCAAGCCAGTACGGCTGGAAGTGGACGTTATGACTCCGCACTACGCGGGATGGAATCCAAGCAATCCGCCGGGCGACTGGATGTCCCCCACTCCGATTCCGTTTCTCGTTGTTGCGCCTGGAGCCTGCTTTCTCTTCTGCATGATTCCGCAAGACTCGTCATTAGGCGCCGAAAGCCTTAGAGCTATTAGGGGTCACCTGACCGATGCTCTCACTTGGTTTGGAGCAGGGGCAAAAACCGCAGTTGGATACGGTCGGTTTTCAGAAGATGTGTCAGCGCCTGCGGTGCCTGGGAAGTCTCAGACGCCGTCCACAGTACAACCTAGCGCTAAGTTCACAAGCGGAGATCAGGTTCTGGCTAAGCTGCTGGAGAAGAAAACCAGGAAAGGCGGATGGAAAGCACAAGAGACGTCGAGCGGCAGAACCGGCCACATCGAAAACAGCACAGCAGTTCCGTCTGACAAGAAGCCGGGCGACATCGTGCAGCTAAAGATCAAATCCGACAATGCTGACGGCACTCTGACATTCTTATGGCCAACCGACTAGGCTGCAAGGGGACGAAGTCCGCCACGTGAGATCCACCAAGAATCACGAGTGCCACCTGACACAGGCATAGACGCGTCACCCGTGGTCTAGTCGCTTTGCTGGGCACTGCTCATTACGCCCTGCTTTCTTGCGCTAGAAGTCGCGCCCAACGCTTACGGAGTGGGATTCCGGTTTACGTCTTCCTCACGACCAAATCTGTAAAGCTTCAGCTTACCTGAATTCGTTTTCTGACAACTCACACGAAGTCCTTTACTCACGCGGAAATGTCCTACGGGTTTTCCATCGTGGAATCTCGCCTCGTAGTTACCGTATCGCAACCCGCCATCAACCTTGAGTGGAGCAGTGTCGCCGTCTGAGTTTACTAGAAGAACTGCAACCTTTGCGAGAGTCTCTTGTAGCCGGACGCGAGATCCCTCGTCTGCCTCTCTGTAGTCGTCTACGAAGCTCGTCGTGTATTCCATACGTGGAAACTTAAGTAATCTCGACGACAGAATCCTGGTCTTCATCTCATTCCAGACTAGAGAACCCCATGCAGACAGCTTCAGTCCGTCTCCTTCCTTGTCAACAAACACGTCAGGGATCCCAGGCAAGTCCATTGATGAACAGGAGTACTGTCCAGTCGCTAGCATGCAAATCTGGACGGCATGCTTTTCGAAGTAATCGTCGTTGAGTTCTATCGGAAGATGTGGGATCCGTATTAGTTGAGACCGAGTTCCCTCAAAAATGTAAACAATTTCATCTGACTGAAGCATGCCAATTAGGTTCATATACCCGTGAAGGGCCTTGAACCCTCCTGACAGGCTAAAGATGACCTTGTACCCACTGGAGCTCAAATGCGGAAGAGTCGTGTAACACCAATGGATTAGCTTCTTAGTCCCTTCCGAAAACTCCATAGTAGAGCTGGTCCGCAGTCCCGATGCCACGTGGCAAATGACGGTTGGAAAGCCATCTTCCTCGAGGATCGCTTTTGGAATCTCCCCGGTAGCCTTGCGGAGGAATGTGTCCATGCACACCATTTAGTGAATTTCTCTAGGGGATCTTTTGTATATCTTGTTCCTGTATATGCGGTAAATCGCGTTCAGCTCCGGACACGCTCGCCTCCTCTCGGTGATATCTGACGAGCGTAAATAATCGAGTGCCAAACGACACAACTCCTTAACCTGCTCGATCAACCATGGTCCAGATCGCTCAATATCAGACTCAGTGAGGTTGGACACATTAGTCAGACGTATACGTAGGTCTGAGCCTGACTCTTTCACGACCATAACCTCATAATCCAGTCGCGGTGATTCAGATGCCTAGAGCATCAAATCTACAACTCTCTCCGGAATGGCCTGAAAGGAATAACACAACCCACTGCAGAAAAACACCAATAAGTTGAAACGAAAGGTAGATCAACTATGAACAACAGAGATTACACTGGCATTGTGATTGAGGAAGCTCTAGACGACAACCTGCTGATAAACAAGCTTGATGTGCAAAAGGTGCGGATTACCGGACACGAAAGAAGAGAAAACAGGTGGCATATGTATGAGGTAAAGGCATCATTGAGCGAAATCGAAGAACTGGCAAGGCATGTTATTGATGACTGGTACATTCATTTCTAGAAAGGCGCCAAGGTCATAGCTCTGTTCAGCAACAACCGCAGGTTTGAGTTTGATTACTACGACAAGGATTCCTGTAGGGAAATACTGGAATTCAGGCGTTTAATCGGGATTCCTGAAGAGCAGTTGGACTTCCCGATTAGCGGATTATGAGATGACCACGAATGGTTCGAACCTGTTCGACAGGTCGATCTACTGCTCACACACGTTCTGCAACCCATGCAGATGCCGCCCAAGTTTGAGCCTGTGAAGTCCTCCGATGCGACCCTGATCTCACAGTGCCCTTACACTGTCCGGATCCCCTGCGCCATTTGCACAACCCAAAATCCTATAATACAATCCAATCAGAGTAGTCCAAACATATCAAGCAACTAGCGGGAGGGCAGTCAAATGGGACAGTCGATTAGTAAAGAGACCATTGATAGGCTGCTTGTCTTCCAAGAAAACGAGATTACCGAATACCACATCTACAACAACCTCTCAAAGATGGTCAATGATCAGGGCAACAAGGAGCTCCTGCAGCGTATCGCCAGGGACGAGAAGGCGCACTACGATTTCTACAGCAAGTACACTCAGAGAGAGGTAAAGCCCAATCGCTGGCGGGTATTCCTGTACACCTGGATTGCGAGAATCTTCGGATTGACCTTTGGCCTCAAGCTCATGGAGGCCGGCGAATCAAGGGCGCACAGCGATTACAGCGAGGCCGCAAAGGAGATCCCGGAGGTATCGAGGATTGCCGAAGAAGAAGACAAGCACGAGCATGAGCTGCTAGACCTCATTGAGGAGGACCGCCTCAACTACATCAGCTCAATTGTGCTCGGCCTCAATGATGCGCTGGTTGAGCTGACTGGAACCCTGGCTGGGCTGACATTCGCTCTACAAAACACCAGATTGATTGCTCTGGCTGGTTTGATAACAGGTGTGGCTGCATCGTTTTCTATGGGAGCATCGGAGTATCTTTCAACCAAGACCGAGGGTGACAGTGCTGACAAAGCGCTCAAGTCCGCCCTCTATACGTGGATGGCTTACATATTCACTGTCGTTGTGCTCATCTTGCCGTATCTCTTGATCTCGAACTACTTCGTAAGTCTGCCTGTGATGCTGCTTGCCGGCATTCTGATCATTCTCGTCTTCAACTTCTACGTCTCTGTAGTGAAGGATTTGCCGTTCCGAAAACGGTTCTTAGAGATGGCCGCGATCAGTCTAGGTGTTGCTGCTCTTAGCTTCGGCATTGGCTATGTGATTCGCGCTTTCCTAGGAGTTGATGTATAGCGCGTCATCCAGGAACGTGAGCGGTTCGGGCGTGGCCAGTTTAGGGAGACAACGTCAAGAGAGGCAGTTGCCATACCAGGCACAAAGACATGGGCCGCACGAGATCCACTAGATCGTGCGGCCGTCTTCTGCATTTCTAGAACCTATCACCTACGGAGCACCAAGAGCGTTACACACGCGGCGCAGAATGCGGGTCTGCGCATCTCCGATACCTATGACATTCGAAGCCTTGTCTTTAGCCTACGAGGCCTCATCCACTAAGCCGTCCAAAACGTTATGCCAGTTGCCACTAGAGCCACTACCAAGCTGATCACTGTCGGCGCCCACTTGGCGAGACCCCTCTGCTCTACAAACAGCGGTCCCGCTATGCTTGCTAGGAGCGCAACAGGCACGGCAGGCAAGAACATCAGCGTCCCGCCCATCTGACTAAACATTCCGACATAAGGCATCCAGAGAACACTTGTGACGACTGTGCCGGGGATAGCTGCGATAAGATATGACCAGCTGGATGCCGGATCCAAAAACGTGAGCAGGAGTAGGCCCAGGGCGCACGCGGCTGCTGGGAAAAGGAATAGGTGACTCATCCCAGGCAGATAGATCGTGCACGCGACGACGGCAGCATTCCACCATATCAACGCCCCGCCCCATAGGCCTGCTATCCCCGCCCATCGCCTTATCAGTGCGAGCACTGCGGTCACTCCGACAGCTGCCGCGGACACTATGGCTACACTGGCGGCGATGCTCTGCTCAACTATACCGCTCTCCAGCACGACCGGCAGGGAGGGTCTGATCAGCGATATGATCCCCAGTGCACACCCAATTGCTGCAGCAGAGGACACGACAAAGGCTACACAACCCACAACCAGGTTCAGGCCGGGCCTGTCCGGTTGTACAGCACCCAGTCTGGACCACGCGACCAGAGAGATAGCCAAGACGACGATCGCGAGCGGAAGCGCCAGTCCTTGCGGGTAGTGGACCAAGACCCTGGTGAACAGATCAAAGAAGACACTGTCTTCATCAGCCTTCATGCCCTCAAGATCTGCGTCTGCAAGGCCCAGAGCCAAGGCCATAGCAGTGTCGCCTAGATGTTGCAGAGTTCTGACGTCTACGTTATCCAGGTTGTCAAGAAATGTGTGGTAGTGCTGAGGCGTACCGATGTTTGCGAGGTTGTAGCCTTTCATGCCGACTTCCTTGTAGACCGTGAAGTCAGTCGAGTTTGGAAGTTGTTCATAGAATGAACAGTATGCCGAAGACGCCGCGGGTCTATCGACTACGTCTGCGTATAGCTTCACCAGCTCACGGTTTCCTTGCCCGGTCTCAAACAGCAGTGCCAAGCCGCTCGAACCGCGAGATTCCAGGTTCAAGACAACAGCTACTTGCTCAGCCAGAGGGCTGTAGGTCACAAAGGCGGTAGCTCCCAACAGACTCAGTTCCTCACCGTCGCTCAAAAGGAAGATGACCGGATTACGCACCTTTCTGTGAGCCATCGCCTCGGCTATCTGCAGCAATACTGCAATTCCGGCACCATCGTCCATCGCGCCGGGTCCCGAATGCACAGAGTCATAATGAGCAGTTATCATCAGCGCGGGGCCGGGCTGTTCGCCGTCAAGTTTGGCTACGATGTTCTTGACAAGTACATCCCGATTCCAGCTTGCCTTGGTGACAAACTCTCTGTGGACCTCGGGTTTGTACCCCAACGACTCAAGCCTCTGAATCAGGTAGTCTTTGACCAGCTCGTTCGCGTGTGATCCGGTTGGATGAGGGCCGTAAGCAGTAATGGCTGCGATGTCCTCCAATGCACGTTGAGCTGAAAACTCACCCACTCCAGCAGCGTCCCTAGGTTCAGGAGGGTTCATACTCCACACAGTAATAGCAGCTATGACCAACAAGGCCGCAAGCAGCAAGCCCGCTTGGACAGGGCCTACACCTTTGGAACGTCGCCGCTCGACGTGCATTCTCAGGCCAATAAGCTCGTAGCGCATCTAACCCCACGCCTTCCGTATTGAGTATTGCACACATTCTAGACACTGTGGCAGGCACTTGCCACATCCGCTCTGCCTAACCGAGGCGTCCCAGCAATTCGGCGGTCCAACTCTTTCATCTATCACTAGCCACGCTCTCTACTCATTGTTCTCAGTATCTCCGTGCTGTTGGACTGATTCCTCTCTGATCCTACGCATGGCTAGGTCGACGTATTCCTGCTTGATCTCATATCCGATGTAATAGCGATCGCTCTCTAGCGCCGCCAAACAAGTAGTCCCACTCCCACAAAATGGATCCAGCACTACGTCTCCCTCAAATGTATAGAGCTGTATCAACCGACGAGGAAGCTCTATAGGAAACGGAGCGGGATGCCCGATGCTCTTTGCCGATACCGAAGGAAAGGACCAAACGCTCTTGGTCCAGGCTAGAAATTCTTCTCGTTCGATTGTGCTGTTCCTTCCCCGCGCCTTTCGGGAAAACGTCCCTTTGCAGAATACGAGTATGTACTCATGCACATCCCTCAGCACAGGATTGGCAGCTGATCTCCAGCTCCCCCAAGCCGTCGACACTCCGGCGCTGGATCCTTTGTCCCAGATTATTTCGCCTCGCATGTAATAGCCGATTGAGAGCATGTCTTCAATGATAAAGGCGTGCAGGGGGATGTAGGGCTTCCGGCCCACATTGGCTATGTTGATGCAGGCCCTTCCGCCCGGTACCAGCTTGCGGTAAGTTTCGCTCATGACTCTTCTTATTAGGGATCGATATTCGTCAATCGAAAGGTCCTCATCGTATTCCTTGCTGACGTTGTACGGGGGTGAAGTCACCATAAGGTGCACAGACGAGTCTGGTATCTCCTCCATTGATTCACTTGACTTGCAGTAGACCCGATTGAGCAAGGACTCGTCTATCGGATTTTCGATGTATTCGATGTCAGAAGGCACTTCAAGCTCATCGTACAGCCTACTGCTGTAGAATCTTGACGAGTCGTGACTGATCCGGCCAGCTGTCCCAAATGAGCTTGTCTTGGTCCGTTCCCTGCGTTGCCTCAATACTGTGACACTCCAATCAGAGCGATAGCCGATACAACCTCCCGGCTTCCCGACTGGTCTATACGCAGTCAGGCGGCCGGGAGTTTGTCAATCTAGGCGCCACGACCGCACCACGTCTTTCCACCTTGCTTTGCGTGGTACTCCCTACACTCCTTGCACTTTCCATGCCTCTTGCAGTTGACCGATGGGCATTTGCAGTCCTTGTTTACTTCTTCAGACATCCAAGGCACCTCCTTTCTAAGTCCTGTCACTACGTCTGCGCCAGCTGTGTCATAAACCCAGCCTATTGCGTGGCGAACGACGTCTTGTCCACACATGTACGGTGACTACTGAACTCCGCCTAGTCCGGCTTCACCTGCAGCTATCCTGTCCATACATGTATAGTGGCTGCCGAACCTTATCCAGCCCGGCCCATCCGGCAGCCATCCTGTCCGTGCATGTATGGTAACTACAGTCTGCCAAGCTGATCTTCCAAAGACTTGCCCATCTCAAGGTATTCGTTGTAGAGGTCCTTGTAGAGCTCGACATTGCTCTGTATCGGTTCATACGTCTTGCTAAACCCGCTGAACATCGCGTTCTGCGCTTCCTCTACATTCGGATAAAGCCCTGCTACGACTGCTCCAAACATAGCAGCTCCGACTGCGCAGGTCTGCTCGGAGGCAGCGACCTTGATCGGCATTCCCAGCACATCCGATGTGATCTGCATGACTAGCTCGTTTTTCTGAGGGATGCCGCCCAGAGCGATCACCTGATCAATCTCTACTCCTTCATCGGTGAACCTGTCGACGATCGCCTTGGCGCCAAAGGCAGTGGCCTCAACCAGCGACCTAAATACCGCAGGTGCAGTGGTGCCTAGTGTAAGGCCGGCAATGACTCCCTTGAGGGTCTGGTTCGCGTATGGCGTTCTTCTGCCGTTTAGCCAGTCGAGAGCCAACAGAGACGTGCTGCCGGGTTCAATCTTTGCAGCCTCTTGGGTGAGGCGCACCAACATCCGGCTGTGAGCCACTTCCTTGATCCTATCAGCTATAGTCGAATCAAGGCCCTCGACGTCAGTCAACACAGCCTCAAAAGGCCATTGCAGCAGGCTCCTGTACCACGCGTACACGTCGCCAAAGCCCGACTGTCCGGCCTCAAGCCCTATCATTCCCGGAATGATTGACCCGTCAACCTGTCCGCAGATACCCTTGATCAGCTTGTCGCCAATAACTTCGTACCTTGCCACCATCATGTCACAGGTCGATGTCCCCATGATCTTGGCGAGGGCCTTCTCGACGATCCCGCCGCCGACAGCGCCCATGTGTGCATCAAATGCTCCTACCGCAACAGGTATACCTGCAGGCACCCCAAGTCTGTCCGCCCACTCCGGTACCAGTTGCCCTGCGCTCACGTCTGATGTGTATGTCTCTGTATAGAGCCGGTCCCTCAGCCCGCCAAGCAGTGGATCTACCGCAACAAGGAACTCCTCGCTGGGCAGGCCTCCCCACTCGGCATGCCACATAGCCTTGTGCCCTGCCGCGCACCTGCTTCGCTTCATGACCTTAGGATTGCAGGTCGCTGTCAACAGAGCCGGGATGTAGTCGCAGTGCTCAACCCACGAGTAGGCTGCCTCCCGGATCTTGCTATCGTGCTTCAGGATGTGCAGGATCTTGGCCCAAAACCATTCAGACGAGTAGACGCCTCCCTCGTATTTCGTGAAGTCCGTTCCTCCCCATGTCTTGGCGATCTCGTTGATCCTGGCGGCTTCATCTACTGCCGTGTGGTCCTTCCACAAGACGAACATCGCATTCGGATTGTCTGCGAACTCCTCGATCAGTGCGAGTGGTGTGCCGTTCTCATCGACAGCGCACGGAGTAGAGCCTGTTGTGTCGACTCCGATGCCAGCGACTCTGCTGGCAGATCCGGACGGAAGCTTGGCGAGTGCGCCCTTGATACACTCCTCCAGGCCCTCTATGTAGTCCAGTGGGTGCTGACGAAACTGGTTCTTGCCCGGGTCGCAATACAGCCCATCACTCCAGCGCTTGTAGTGTGCAACGTCGGTGGCCTCCTCCTTTCCAGTCCTAGCATCCACGACCACTGCTCTCACAGAATCGGTCCCAAAATCGACTCCAATCACCAATCGATCTGACATCGCCAGTCCCTCCATATCAAAGTGGCATGACGCACCTGCTCCTACATCCTTTTTGACACGGCCACGCCAAATACCTCCATATGTAAGCCTTATATAGTTTGACTGGCGGTATAGTCAGGAGTATTATTCAGGCAAAACGTCGGAGTTGGCGGGGTGACGGACAAGTGGCTGTTGAGGTAGGCACTGGTCGCAATGCCGACACGGTGATTGAGACCTTTGAGCTGAGCAAGTCGTTTGGCAGTGTGCATGCCGTGAGATCCCTGAGCCTCAAGGTAAAGCGCAACTCGATCTATGCGTTCCTCGGGCCAAACGGGGCAGGCAAATCAACCACGATCAAGATGTTGCTGGGACTCACACGGCCGTCGAGCGGCTCAGGCAGGGTGCTCGGCATGGACATCGAGACTGACTCCGTGAAGATCCGCCAACGTGTAGGGTACCTGGCTCAGGATCCGCGCTTCTACCCAAATATGACTGTGCGGGAAACACTCATGTACGTCTCGCGCTTCTTTTACTCGGGCCCCAAGCGGGCGTTAGAAGCTAGAGTCGACGAAATGCTGGACCTGGTTGGCTTGTACGATCTGAAGGATAGACGGGTTGGTGTCCTCTCCGGCGGAGAGAGGCAGCGACACCGTAGCTATCATGAACAAGGGAGAACTAGTCATCCAAGCACCCATTGACGACTTCTTGTCGGACAAAGCCTCTGTAACGTACACAATTACCCTCAAGGGCAACCTGCCCGCAGTGTACGGTTTAGTATCAGGCCTTCCATTTGTCAGGTCTGTGGACAGAGTCGAGTTAAAGAGTACCGGCGACGCTTTTGAATCGTAGGCCGTAACAGTCTCAGATGCCCAAGCAGCAGAACAGCACTTGCTGAGGGCTATTCTGAGTGTCGATGAAGCAGTTGTAACGAAATTCGACAGAAAACATCTGGATCTCGAAGAAGTCTTTGTTAGCATTGTCCAAGGCGGTGGGCTTGAATGAAGCGAACATCAAACACCGGATCTACGGGCCTGATGACCGTCACGGGTGACAGTCGGTGGAGCGGCCTGTCAAATCTTCTGCACAAAGAACTGCGGGACTGGTTTTCAGGCATTACGCCGCTGTGGACGAGCTTGATCTGGATCGGAATGATAAACGGGATCATGCTCTTGGTCTTGATCACTGAGCGCAAGAGCGGGTCAGAGCCCCTCAGGCTCGCTGCGCTCGCGGTTGACACGTACAGCCAATTCGTCGCCATGTTTGCATCTGTAGGCGTTGTGATAGCAGCCTTGGATGCGATAATAGCTGAGCGGGAGCTCGGCACCTTGGCATTCACCCTCTCAAAACCCCTATCAAGGGCCTCGTTTGTGCTTGCAAAGTTTGTCTCAAACGCTATAGGCATCTTTGTCACCTCTGTGCTCATTCCGGGGATAGTGGCGTACATTCAGACTTGGGTAATAGCAGGGACTCGGTTGCCAATGGCGCGGTTTGGCATTGGTATGGTGATCTCTACGGTTGGCTTGCTGTTCTATTTGGCTCTGTGCCTGTTCCTCAGCGCTGTATTCAGACACAAGGGCCCTGTAGTCGCCATTTCGCTCATCCTTATCTTTGGGCAGCAGTTTTTCCTGTCACTCATTCCACAGCTCATGTATGTAATGCCTTGGAGCCTTCCCGACCTCGTTAAGGCGTATGTGTTGGATAGCTCACTGACTTCGCCCGCACCTTTGATTGCCGTTCCCTTTATGATTGCGCTGCTGCTAGCTGCGACTGTGGCTGTGTTTTGCCATGAAGACATCTGATTATACCTTGTAGTTCATAATAATCACTCTTCACTTTCCTTTCGGACTCGGGTAGACTGTACTTGCAAGCAGCACTAGCATTCAGCTGACGCGGCGCGAGGCATTGTCAAGGCGTGATTCAAGCAGCCGCGTCCCAAGTGAAAACGAGGTGATCAGCATGGCTGAGCAACTGCGCAACTCCGCGCCACGTCCAGACGGGTTGAGGCATACAACTCTACGGATCACAGGTATGCACTGTGCAGCGTGTGCAAGGCGGGTGGAGACTTCGCTGGCAGCACTGCAAGGTGTCCGTGAAGCAGCAGTGAACCTCGCCACAGAGCGGGCCACTGTTGCCCATGAGTCAGACAAGATCAACACGGAGCAGCTTATTGAGGCGGTAGTCAACCTCGGGTACGGAGCCTCGGAGGTCGTCGATACAACAGAGGCTAGAGACAAGGAAAAGATCGCACGGGAAACCGAGATCAGGCATCAAACGGTCAGATTCGTACTGGCAGCGTTGTTGTCCCTTCCCCTGCTATTGGGGATGTTCGTGCACATGCTTGACCTCGAGGCCGGGCGGTTCCTGCTAGACCCTTATCTGCAGTTTGTTCTGGCAACTCCCGTCCAGCTTGTAGCCGGGTGGCAGTTCTACCGCGGCAGCTACAACGCGCTCAAATCGCGCAGTGCAAACATGGATGTGCTCATAGCACTCGGCACTACGGCAGCATATGTCTACAGCACGATAATCACGTTCTTTGGTGAGGGAGATGTATATTTCGAAACATCTGCGCTCGTTATCACTCTCATCCTGTTGGGCAAGCTCTTGGAGGCAATAGCCAAAGGCAGGACTTCAGAGGCTATTCGAAAGCTCATTGGCCTACAGCCTCGCACTGCGAGAGTGGTGCGCGATGGAGTCGAGATCGACGTGCCGATTGAGCAAGTGGTGGTAGGAGACATCGTTGTCACACGCCCTGGAGAGAGGATACCCGTCGACGGAGTGATCATCGAGGGTTCGTCAGCTGTAAACGAGTCTATGCTCACAGGCGAAAGCGTCCCCGTTGACAAGACTATCGGCGACGAGGTGGTAGGTGGCACCATAAACGAACACGGTTCATTTCGGTTCAGAGCAACCAAGGTAGGAAAAGACACTGTGCTTTCACAGATTGTAAGGCTCGTCGAGGAGGCACAAGGGTCCAAGGCACCGATCCAGAGGCTCGCAGACGTGGTATCCGGCTACTTCGTTCCTGCGGTAGTCGCAGTAGCAGTCCTTACCTTCGCGGTGTCCTACGGCCTCGGCGTAGGCTTTACCCAGGCGCTAACACGCTTTACCGCTGTGCTGGTTATCGCCTGTCCGTGCTCTCTCGGGCTGGCGACACCCACTGCAATCATGGTTGGGACAGGCAAAGGAGCTGAAAAGGGCATCTTGATCCGCAGCGGAGAGCACCTGGAAAAGATACATAAGGTAGACACGATCGTACTGGACAAGACAGGCACAATCACAAAGGGCGAGCCGGAGGTAACTAATGTCGTGGAGCTAAGGTTCTCGCGGCCGGACCTCCTCAGACTGGCTGCCGCCGCGGAGCGCGATTCAGAGCACCCTCTGGCTGCAGCGGTTGTCAGGTACGTGGACAAGGAGGGTATCGATATCCCCTCCCCATCTGGTTTCAAAGCCATCCCTGGTGAAGGGGTCGAAGCAACAGTCGAAGGCAAGCGAGTACTAGTTGGCAACGCACGCCTCATGTCAGAGTCAAGCATAGACACAAGTGCAGCCAACGAGCTCTTGGGCAAACTCGAGCACGAGGGCAAGACAGTCATGATCGTTGCTGTTGATCATGAGGTGGCAGGACTGATTGCCGTAGCTGACACTGTAAAGGGGACATCTAGACCTGCCATCCAAGCACTGAAGCATATGGGGATCACTGTCTACATGCTGACAGGCGACAATGAGAGGACCGCCAGAGCGATCGCATCACAGGTAGACATAGACGAAGTGCTTGCCGAGGTGTTGCCCGAACACAAGGCAGAGCAAATCCAAAAACTACAAAGAGAAGGCAAGAGCGTTGCGATGGTCGGAGATGGGATCAACGACGCTCCTGCTCTCGCAGTAGCGGACGTAGGCATTGCAATCGGGACAGGCACAGACATCGCCATGGAGGCTGCCGACATCACCCTGATGAGTGGCGACCTGCATGGCATCGCGGCTGCGATTCGCCTGTCTCGACAGACCATGCGGATCATCAAGCAAAACTTGTTCTGGGCTTTTGCGTACAACTCGATAGGCATTCCAATTGCGGCGCTTGGCTACCTGTCACCGATAATCGCAGGCGCTGCAATGGCTCTCAGCTCAGTAAGCGTGGTCACCAACTCCCTCAGGCTGAGGGGGTTCGATCCGACGCAGACCGGTTGAAACATAGCTCACGCTGAGAGGTCGCTCATATGTAGTACATAGGCGGGGTGGACTCGTTTTCTAGCTGATCAGCCGTCTCCACGAGGTCGGCGAGCGTAGTAGTGTCTACCACGTCGGATATCGCGTCGTGCACCTTTTGCCAAAGACGCCTTGTCGCACATGCTTCCTCACGCTCGCAGTGCATCGACTCGTCATCCGATACACAGGCAGTCGGGCCTATTGGGCCTTCCAACACCCTCAAGATCTGGCCTACTGTGATGTCGGACGGGTCGCCGGCAAGCTGATACCCGCCTTTTGTACCCCTCACACTTCGGACCAGGCCCGCCTTTCTGAGAGCCGCAAAAAGCTGCTCGAGGTAATGCTCTGATATGCCCTGTCTCTCTGCGATATCCCGCAGGGGCACTGGAGCAGCATCTCTATTTCTCGCCAAATCAAGCATGGCTCTGACGCCGTACCGTCCCTTTGTGGACGTTCTCATTGTATAGAAACCTCCGGCCTCAATGCAGATTGTCAGTCAAGCATACCCTCAATCAAACATGCCTTCAATCGAGAGGTATCTCTCTCCGGTGTCGGGCAACACTGCCAACACCCTCTTGCCCGGGCCCAAATCCTCGGCGACCTGGAGAGCCGCCACTACTGCAGCTCCGGATGAAATACCTGCAAGGATGCCCTCTTCTCGAGCGAGCCTTGCGGACATCGCCATCGCATCGCGGGTTTCAACCGGGATGACTCGATCGTAGATCTCAGTGTTGAGCACCTTTGGGACAAACCCGGCTCCAATGCCCTGGATGCCGTGCGGCCCCGGGGCTCCTCCCGAAAGAACAGGTGAATCAGCCGGCTCGACTGCTATCACCTGCACGCCTTTGATCTCGCTCTTGAGCACCTCGCCAACGCCAGTGAGCGTACCTCCAGTGCCTACTCCTGCCACAAACGCATCGAGGCGTCGGTCCAGTTGCTCAAGTATTTCCAACGCAGTAGTCCTGCGGTGGATCTCAGGGTTTGCGGGGTTCTCAAACTGCTGCGGCATAAAGCAATTGCTGCGTTCGTTGAGGATCTCCTGGGCTTTCCTGATGGCGCCGGGCATTCCCTCTGATCCGGGCGTCAACACCAGCTCTGCCCCGAACGCACTCAGCAGCTTCCGCCTCTCAATACTCATTGTCTCCGGCATTGTGAGGATCAAGTGGTACCCCTTGGCTGCAGCTACCATCGCAAGCCCGACACCGGTATTGCCGCTTGTCGGCTCGACTATAGTAGCTCCTGGTTTCAACTTGCCTTCTCTTTCTGCAGCCTCTATCATGCTGAGGGCAATGCGGTCTTTGACGCTGCCGCCGGGATTGAAGCTCTCCAGCTTGACAAGAACCTCAGCACTGTCGCTCTTGACGAGGCGGTTAAGCCTGACAACAGGAGTTCTGCCTATAAGGTCTATGACACTGTCATGAGGACGCAGTTTCATTGAGAGACCCCCTACTTCACTTTGTGGCCGTAGCCCAGATACCTTTAGTCTAGGCCAGGTCGCGAGTCAGTCTTGCTCAAGTATATCTTATTAAAACGATTGGATTATCCGTCTATTGCGAGTATACCAGTCACTGGTGTCAGCGTCAACAACACACTCAACGTCAACAACACTCCTAGTCAGACGCGCTGACAGCCCGGCCTACTGCCTGACGGGTCTCCCGAACGAACTGCCTTCTGGCTCCTCTAGTGATACTGCCGTGATACGCCATGCTATGCGCCCTGCCTAAAGGCGGATCAAAGAGGCTGGCGAAGCCCTGAAAAAACGCGTCTACCTCGGCTCTAGACGGCATCGACGATTGAGCTCCGGGCCGCTGAACTGACAAAGCGGCAGCGGCATTCGCAAACACCGCGCTCTCAACCGGATCCAGCCCATCTACTATGCCGACTGCGAGCGCAGCTCCAAAAGCGTCTCCCGCAGCCGTGGTGTCCACAGCTCTTACCTTGTGGCCTGGTATGTGGACCGGCTCTTTGTCAAGAGCCATAACAACTACTCCGTTGGCACCCAGCTTTACAACAGCTGCATTCACTCCCCCATCAAGCAGCCGTCTGCATGCTGTTCTTGCGTCCTCGCAGGAGCGTATCTCGGCTAGTCCTGTCAGTACAGAGGCCTCCAAACAGATCGTCGCCGACCTTGCCAAGAAAAATGCAGTTACCACCCAGCATCCCTACGCAGGCAGCTTGGTTTGCACCCTTGCCGCCTGGAAAAGTAGAAAAGCTGTTTCCGCTAACAGTCTCGACCGCAGCAGGGACTCTGTCCACTGTGGACCTCGAGCGATCGATCTCCGGGGCATTGACAAACCGACTCTTGGAGCAGGCAAACGCGACAAAGGCCCCACTAGCGGCTCCTTTGTCCTCCTACTAGGATTCGCCAATGCGGGCCATGTATGCGTTGGCGCTGACCGGTCACAAACCGTACAACTGCTGTCTACTTGGTATCGCGTAGAGCTACGCAGACGGTGATGTCGCCTTTCTCGCTTCTCATCGGAATGCTCAATACCGGCACTACAGTAGTCACGATCAGTTCTTTGCCCTGGATCAAAGAGGGAGGAGTCAAGACTGACCTGTATCCGTTCTCTGCCAGCGCAATCGACGCGTTGCCTGTAACCATGTTGCCTAGCTCGCCGATCGCGCTCTTACCGATCTCGTCCAGCTCCGTCACAGTTTCGCCCATCATCGTTGAAACTATGTTCTTTGCTGTTGCGCTACTCATTGTCAGGATTACCTGGCCCTCGACATCACCTGCGACTCCGATGATGACGTTCATGTCGTGCCCCTCAAACGGACTCGGCCTCAGTGTCAGCTGTCCGCGAGTCCAATCTGCAGGGACCTCCTTCTCAAGGACTGATAAGACTGAGTTTGCGAACGGGTTTATAAACTCTACCTTCACTGCACACCTCTCCATCCAGTTTGACGAGACAACGGTCTAGCACCTCGATACCCAACACTACCCAAGCCAACACTTGGCAGAGTTCTACGCGCTGAGGCGAAATCCTGCCAAATAGCTACCAAAATCGCTGTTTCCAACTTGACGCACTCCTCCGGCACCCTATATAGCCCCGGGTCGCGCTGAATCAGTTCAGGTGCTAGGGTAGCACGAGTCGGCTTGTAGCCGAGGTTTCTGTTTCACTTCGCTTGATGTAGGCCGTACTCCTGCTCAACATGTACTCCTGCTCCGATTGACTGTTCTGATACATGCTTGCTATAATCGCGGTAGTCAGTAGCAACACAGTCCTGTCTATACTAAACCGCTACTGCGTGTGAGGTTGGTCTGGTGACCGAAGGGCAAGGCAATCGTGCTTCCACAGGACTTGTCACCATGGTCGTCCGCGGGGGCTGCAAAGTCCGGGTCGATGGCCAGGTAGTAGATTGTATTGCCCAAAACGCTAGCAGGTCGGCAGGTGAGCCGGAACTGGCTGTCGGAGACGAGGTCACGCTGATGCACCCTAGCGGCGGTCTCTACCTGCTAGAGAGCGTCCTCCCGAGGCGAACATCTCTTTCAAAGGCTGATCCCAGACGTCCTGATCTGGAGCAGGTCATTGCAGCGAACATAGACCTGGCAGTGCTGGTAGTCACCATAACAGAGCCTTCACTTAGGATAAGTCTTGTCGACAGGTTTCTTGTCGCATCGAGGATTAGCGGAGTCACGCCTCTCATATGCGTCAACAAGATCGACCTGCTGAGGAACGAAGAGAACTCACCAGAACTCTCATGCCTTCTGGCTTACAACGAAATGGGCGTGGAAGTTGTTGTCTGCTCTGTTGTTACCGGGCGAGGTATAGACAGGCTCGCACAAATGCTGCAGGGCAAGAGGTCAGTCCTCATCGGGCAAAAGGGCGTCGGCAAGACGTCGCTTATAGACGCCCTCTTTCGCGATGCCGAGCTTAGTGCCGCTCAGCCGCAAAAGGGCAGAGCAAGAGGCAGGTCCGCTACTATGCAAGCCATACTGCTTCAACCCAAGCCTGGAATAGAGGTCATTGACACCTCTGGATTGAGAGACTTCGGGATCAGAAGGATGACCGCGCAAGAGCTCCAAGAGCATTTCCCTGAGTTCCGCGTCTGCGCTTCGGGATGCGAACGCAGAGACTGCACCCACACCAGTGAGCTCAACTGTGCTGTAAAGCGTGCTGTGCACGACAAGTCTATACGCAGGAGCCGTTACGAAAGCTACCTACAGCTGCTGGGCGAAGACAACCCCAAAAACGACAAGAGTGCCGTCTGCAAACGCGGCCAAAAGAGCAGCTTGACTACGAGTACAATCGATGCAGAGGGCCCCTTTAGGTGTGCCAACTGTGGAGAGCACGTCGGCACAGAGAACGCAGGTACACACCATAGAAACCACTGCCCCAATTGCCTATACAGTCTGCATCTCGACAACAGGCCGGGCGATAGGTCAGCGCACTGCGGGGGGCTTATGGAACCCATAGCAGTGTGGGTCAGGCACGGCGGTGAATGGGCACTCATCCATCGCTGCAAGGAGTGCGGGGCGCTTAGTTCCAACCGCATCGCTGCCGACGACAACGAGATCCTGCTACTGTCTCTCGCTGTGAGGCCCCTGTCCTCACCGCCGTTCCCTCTCAACAGGCTGAAAGATCTGCTCAAGCGCGGATAGACGAATGCCTAGTTTGCCAGCCACTTGTCAAACCAGTCAAACGCGTCCTCTTGCATAGCGATGTCGAACTTGTGTGGGCCAGGATAGAACCTGCCCGCGTATGAGTCGGCACTGCCCATCTTTGCATACACCGCACTGAGCTTCTCGTCTGCTTGTCTCTGGCCTTCCAGCGTCCACAGAGGATCATCCTCATCATACTGGCACATGAATGGCAGCGGCGCGTGCAGAGACGCGAGATCTGGCATATCGAGGTACCTCGGCAAGTGCGGGATGTGCATCATCCACGTGTGGTAGGTCACCTTGTTCGCGACCACCTCGCGAAAAGTGGACATGAATCCTACGCACACTGCGCACTTGATGCGATCGTCGAGCGCTGAGAGCAGAATCGTGCGCAAGCCACCTCCGGACAAGCCACCGCAGCCTATGCGCTCGGGATCAACCTCGTCTCTGCTGACAAGGTAGTCGATTGCCCTCCTGTCATCGTACAGCGCTATCCCCGGCCAAGTCGTTCCCGCCAAGAAAAGCGTCTTGGCGATCAACGTCTCATACTGGCCTGCCATGCCATTGTAGGCTTTGATATACTCGTCGCTGTCCTGCTCCAGCTTGCTCATTTTGTGGACAAAGGCGTCCGGGAAGCTCTCGACCGCCATCTTCCTCGATCCCCACAAAAAGAGGTCGGGAACAAACACGACATAGCCTCGAGCTGCAAGTTCGTTTGCCCACGATCTGCCTTCATACGATTCTTTCTTGAACTTACGCAGTATCTCGGGCTCGTGATCGAGTGCGACAATCTTCTCTTTCCCGTAGTACTTGAATCCGCCGTGGTCATGCAGAGCCACGACACCCGGTAGACGGCCGCTCCGCTTCGCTGGGTATAGCAAATATCCTTCGGTGCGCGGGCCAAAAGGCTGCTCGTAGCTGATCAGCTCAACTACAACCCCATCCCTCTCCTCCTTGCGCTCGACTCTGGGGTTGAGAGGGGTTTCAGGAGGCTGATACGACAGCAGCTCCAGCACCTTGGAACGCGCCGTACTCCTCCAAGTGTCTACATCAGGCCACTCGTGCGCAAGATACGAAAGCGAGTAGGGGCATTCGCTCATGGCCCACTGCGCCAGTGGGTGATACTCCCCAATGACCGGTTTCACAAAAATCCTCTCCTAATATCTGCCGTAGTTTTGGATGACCGCCATGACAAGTCTCATACTGGTAAGTAGCGATCCGTTGTTTATTGATCCCGCAGTGCTGAGGTTGAGCCCTCTACCGTGCTCCCTCGCCATTTCGCAGTCGCGCTTGACCTGCCGGATGATCTCCTCCTCGTCGTTTCTCATAAAGGCGAGAGGACACAGGCAGCCATCAATTCGAGTCCTGGGCATATACTTCCTAATCTCATCAACCAGTACAGTGGGGCCGAAGTTGCAGCCAGTGAGGTTGAGCTTTCCGAGTATTGGCAAGAGGTGCGCCATATCGGAGTCTGAGTGCTGATATCGGGAGTCACCCGGATTGGGACTCCATCGTTCGAAGACACGCTTGAGGATCGGGTATGCAAAGAACTCATACATCTCAGGAGTGAGCAAGGCACAGTTGTCATCTGCGAAACTAAACCCCGGAGGGGCTTCTCCAGGAGCATATCCGGCCTCTTGGTCCATGATCTCGGCTATACCACAGATAACGTCGCCGATCACTCGGCTGAACCTCTGAGCAAGATCAGGATTGTCAACCATCAAAAAGATCAGGTTTTCAACGCCGTAGATCGACATTGCAAGTGTGACAGGGCCTCTGACATGTCTCCACAGAGGCGGTTTGCGGCCGTACTCCTCGTATATCCGCTTCTTCTCGCTCTCCCAATTGGGCGGCAGGATGAACTCCCTAAGGTCCATCTTCTCAACTCTGTCAAGCACCTTCTCGAGCTCATCGGGAGTGCTGCACGAACCCTTCAGCCATTCCGTGTTGCCATCGAAGACGTATCGCCCGCCAAACACTTCACCTATGCCTCTTATTGGAGGGTGAATCTCCTCCGGCTCTGGAAACTCCTCTCTAAGCAGTCTACGGCCAACGATCTTCTCGGCTTTGTCGTTGTACCGTTTGTTGAGCTCGATCCTGCGTTCACGGGGAGTGTAGCCCCAAGGATTGCCCTCTTCGCCTAGCTCCGCAAAAACACATTCATCACTCATCCTGATTCCAAGTGCGACCTGCGGAGCTCTCTCACTGAAGCAGTTGTCCTCATGTGCCAGCTTGTCTTCTTTCCAGAACTGCTCGACATCCAGATCTAGCAAGATCTCTTGCCCCCCTCCTACTCAGGAATGAATCCTTGTTTTGCTGAAGCCTGCGCATTAAGCTAACCAAAGCCTCAGGCCTTTCACGCCCTAGTGTTTGGCATCATCCCAACAGGACCAGACTGACTGCCATGACTGCCATTCCCGCTATGAGCCCGTATGTCGCCAAGTGGTTTTCGCCGAATTCCCGGGCAGTCGGGATGAGTTCGTCAAATGAGATAAACAGCATGATTCCTGCTACAGCTGCAAATATGACCCCAAAGGCAATATCATTGAGCACCGGCATTAAGACCAGGAACCCGACGAGGGCTCCTAGGGGCTCGGCGAGTCCTGACAAGAACGAGTAGCAGAAGGCCTTTCGCCTGTCATTGGTAGCGTAGTATACGGGGACAGCGACAGCCAGGCCCTCAGGTATGTTGTGGATTGCGACTGCGATCGTTATCGCGATCCCCAGATTAACGTCCTTGACCGATGCGACAAATGTCGCGATGCCTTCGGGGAAGTTGTGCACGGCGATAGCAAGAGCCGATAGGAAACCCGTTCTGAGGAGCTTATCCGTCCTATTGGCTTCCTGGATCTCTGCACAGTCATCCATGTCCTCGACCTTGCGGACACTGTGGGGGTTCTCGGCTTCAGGGACAAGCCTGTCAATCAGAGCAGCAATCAGCATACCCAAAAACAGTGAGGCTACAGCAACTCCGTAACCGGGCCTATTGCCAAGCTGCTCGATTAGGAGGTCTCTCGAGGTGATGAACATGTCTACGAGAGACACATACACCATCACTCCTCCGGAGAAACCAAGTGCGACGGTCAACAAGCGAGTGTTGGTCGACTTGGCGTAGAGCGCAATCAAACTGCCAACACCTGTAGACAGTCCTGCAACAAGTGTGAGAGCAAAGGCCACTAAGACTGATTGGTTGGACAGCATACCGTCCCTCCTGATGATCGACCTAACGAGGTTATTCGGATTGGTCTCCAGCTCAGTAGCGTAGATTCTCCACTGCCGATTGATATCCTCTAGACGGGGATGCGGCAGCCATTGGGATGATTGCGTAAGGACGGTTTTTAGAAAGCTTCAGCAGGAGTCGGCATGGAATTGCACGCCGCAAGTCGGGCTAGTCAAAGGCAGTTCACCGATAAATGCAGACTCGGCACGCCTAGTAGTCCTCAGACCGCAGTAGCTCGCGCAGATCACCAAGCAGGCTCTTGCGATTTCTCACGATGCAGAGCACCAGTGCAGCCACACCTGCAATCAAGAGCGCTCTCCACCGCCGGATCAAGTCGGAGCTACTCTCGAGGCTGAGAGCGCGTGCAAGCCCGCCTGCACCGCTTATGGAAGCCAGCAAGGACATGACGAACGCAAACCTGCGTACAGGATTACGCCTATACCACGACTTCAGGTTGAAGAACAGTATCCCGCACATGACAAGCAAAAGGGTGATGAAAAACGCATCAAGCCCCTGAATAGACCTCCACCAATGAGGGATCTCATCTGTCTTCGGAAGGTACAACTCCCGGAGCACGAATACAGTCACTACGGCAGCCAGAGCACTGACCAATGCAAAGAACAGCGCCAATAGGTTTCGCGGTCCCTCAGGGCCAAAATACGTCCGGCGTATGGTCCGCCAATTGACCAAGAGGATAGCGATAGCAAGCACAAAGCCAAATATAACCATGAACGCCATAGCTCTCCCCCCCTGTCTAATGCCGCCAGCTCACTGAGGGTGCAGGGGTCAACACAGCCTCGAAGACACCGCGTGCGCAGATTGGTAAGCGGCAACAGCGAATACTTCTACGGCAACCCATCAGTATCCTATCGGTGGCTGGTCCCAAACTCCATAACACACTGATTGAACCTAAACAAAAGAGACTACCCTAAAGAATGAACTCCCTAGGATTAGCCTCTAGATCTTGCGTGAGTCGGCCGATTACCGTGACCCTATAGCTGCTAACGCAAGGTCTACTTGACTGTCAAAATCCCCGTCAACCGAATATCATCAGACGACGCGCCCACCATGATCTCAAAATCTCCAGGCGCCACTGCAAACTGCATATCCCTATCGCACATCCCAAGTTCGCGCCTAGAGAGAGTCATAATTATCGTCTTCTTCTCACCTCTGGCCAAGTGAACACGTGTGAATCCCTTTAGCTCCTTCAGAGGTCAAGCCGTACTCGCGTACAGGTCTCTGACATACAACTGGACCACTTCGTCTCCGTCCATACCTCCGGTGTTCCCTACATCCACTGAGACCGTCACTTGCCCTACTGACTTGGGAAATGTGAGATGATTCTGACATGATGACCTCATCCTCTGCTGTCGTCTTGCAGCTGAACCCCTATTTGGCCCTGGACACCCGCCGCTTCTGCCCTCTATTGGTCTCTAGCCTCCCGGATCGTCTCTACCATGGCAAGGTAGTTTTCGGTGGGCATATAGTCAGGAATCGAGTTGCCGGAACCAAGTGCAATGCCCGGCAAGTCATTCACTCTGTCATACAGGTCCTTGACATATGCTCTTATGTCATCCTCATCGCTGGTGCAGAGGAAGTCCACGTCGACCCCGCCAAACAAGGCGATCCTGTCCTTGTACCTCCTAATCCATTCGTCAAAGGGGGCAATTGCGTCTTCATTTGAGTGCTTTGCATCTATTCCGGCTTCGTCAATCAGGTCATCCATGACTGCAAATGTGTTTCCGCACGAGTGAAGAAGAAACGGCTTTCCGTGGGAGTGTATCAATGAGATTACTCGTTTGTACTGAGGGATCAGGTGCTTCGTTATGTCGCTTGGAGGAAGGAGAGTGGAAGACTTAAATCCCAAATCATCGCCAAAGCGGCAAACCGCCCAAAGGTGCCCGTAGTTCTCAAGCATCCAACCCCAAATCCTATACCAGATGTCACCGAGAGTCTCAAACAGCATCGCATAGAGCTCCGGATCGTCGTATGAAATGAGGCATAGGTTCTCATATCCTACAAGGTCCTGCACAGCCTCAAATAGGCCATTGCCGACTCCACCGATCAGCTTGACTCCCATTTGACTGACGACCTCGCTCAAGTCTTCCAACATCGGACGGAACGTACTGACGTATGCGTCAAGAATCCCGTCCCACGGATAACTGCGGAAATCGTCCATGTCCCTTATGCATCCTTGTTTGCCTTCCGAGCGGTTCAACGCTCCGGCGCCTTCCAACACAGAAGTGAGGCAGAACTCATAAGGCGGCGCATCGTAGCCGAGTTTGACGATTGCATCGATGTAGCGCCTATACGTTTCTTTTCGAGCCTCACTGCCGTCAAATCCGGCCTCAAATATGTCCCTGCCTTCGATCTCCGACAAGATCTTGGCAGAGATAATGTGCTCATAGAGTGGAATGACCGGAGTTCTCTTATTCGTAGCTGCACCAGCTATGTTGCGGTAATCGGGTGAGTACTTCACTGCTGTCGAACCTCCCGAAACGTCAGGTCGTAGATGTCTAGTGATAGGAAATGACGAGCAGACAAGCTACTCAAGGAAGAACGGCTGAGTCCAGGCCATCTCCGACCCGTAACCGTAGATTGCGAACCTCACGTACTTAGTGTTCCACCCGCTGACATCCACAGAAACAGCACGGTCTCTGATCTTTCGACACACAATGCCGTGGTCTGCAATGACCTGAATCTCCTCGCCGTTGATGCTCTCAACAGTGATCACGTTGCCCTCGCGGCGGATGTCAGTCAACTCCACGCCACTGGAAGAGTAGAAGTTACCTGACTTCACTGCAGCCATCACAGACTCGGGAGTCCTTTCTTCTACCCGCGCGACTATCCATCCTTGCGCCAGGTGGCCAGGGTCGTGGAAGTCATCAGCGGCAAATCCGAGGACTCGCTTGCCCTTTGTAAGCAGGTAGTCCCACTTGTCAGTAGACAGCGGAGAACCATGTGCTCCCTGGCATGCGCCGTTGTAGATCTCTATCCCATCGAAGTTGGACAGTGCTTCTAGCTCCTCTCTCCGATAGTGAGGGCGGAGCTGCCAATCAGGATGGTTCAACGTGGTGAGAGCGCCTTTTGCCCAAAGGTCGTCAAGGAGTTCTTGTTGACACCGTGTTTGTAAGTGCGGCAGTAGAATGCTGCCGTCACAAGCGATCATGTTGGTATGCCCCCCGCCGTCCGGGGTGTTCCACTCAATTCCGGGGATCAGTACCATCTTGTTGTGGGATGCTTCAGTCAGCACCCAGTGGTCTGTAATAGAGAGGAAGTCGTAACCTTCTCGGGTGTACATCTCGAGTGTCTCCTCAAGTGAAACCCTTCCACAACCGCTTGCAGGGCTCGTGTGCGTGTGGAGATTTCCGCGCATCCATGTGCCCTTGCGATTTGCATAAGGATTGGCCCAATTCACTAGTGTGTTCACAGATGTCTCCTCCTGTCCGGTGCGAAAGCCCTGCGATGGTAGTTCGCCTCGGCTGTATTTTGTCACACGTGTGACGTACCCCTTATGTCAGAATCGTAGATTCAACGACTCAGAAGCCTACGCTTTGCCTAGGATGGCTGAGTCCACGATCTATATATCCATAAAAAACGGCTGAGTCCATGCCATCTGCGCCCCGCGGCCATAGACCTCGAATCGTACGTACGGCGCGCCCCATTGCCGTATGTCCACAGATACCGAATGATCGCAGACCCGCTCGAGCAGTGCGTAGTTCCCGATTATTCGGATCTCTTGGCCATCCACGCTCTCTACAGTGATGATGTCGCCTTCTCTGTGGATGTCAGTCAGCTCCACCCCAGTTGAGTTGTAGAAATTGCCTGACTTCAGCGCGGCAAAGATGGCCTCGGGAGTCCTGGACTCCGCTCGAACCATCATCCATCCCTGGGCGAGGTCACGCTCTTCGTGAAAATCGTCGCTTGAGAATCCGAGGACTCGCTTGCCCTTTGTAAGCAGGTAGTCCCACTTGCCCGTAGATATGGCGTCTCCCTGAAAGCGCTGGATCACCCCATTGAAGATCTCTATCCCGTCGTATCCGGATAGCGCCTCCAACTCCTCGCGTCGATAGTGCGGCCGCAGTTCCCAGTCTGGATGGTTCAGGATTGTCAATGCGTCATCTCTGCTCAGGGCCTCAAGGAGATCATCCTGGGACGTCGTGCTTGCGTGTGGCTCTATCAGGTCGCCGCTGCAAGAGTATATGCCTACATGCCTTCTGCCGCCCGGAGCATTCCACTCGATACCGGGGATAATGACCATTTTGTCGTGAGACACCCTCGTCAGTGTCATGTGATCGGAGATTGAGAGGAAATCATACCCTTCGCCTTCATATAGCTCAAGGGTCCTCTCCAATGGGACCCTTGCGCAGCCGCTGGCAGGACTCGAGTGAGTATGCAGATTCCCGCGCAGCCATGTGCCCTTGCGATTTTCATAAGGGTTCGCCCAGTTCACTGATGTGCTCACAGATCTCGGCCTCCTGTCTAGGTGCGTCATTTTGAGTGCTTAGTAGTGCCGAGGCAGTCGGCTACCGTGCCTTTCTTCGCCATCAACTCACGCAATCCTACCTGGTTCGGTGTTGAGTAGTGCGAAGCTTGACAACGACGGACAGTTCACCAGAGGCATATGACTAGTAGCGGTATCTGACCGCATACAGCGCGGGCTCGACTGAAGCGCTCTTAGCAAGAATCGTCATTGTCTGAGCATGATAGGTGACGTACAATCGGTTCAAGTGGCAAATCTTTGGAATAAGGGGCGCACGGCTATGCAAAGCGTATACCACATCCACTTGAAGCGCGCTTTGCGGTACATAGAGGAGAACCTCGCAGGCGACATCACGCTGGATGGGTGTGCGGCAGCTGCAGGGTACTCGCTGTACCATTTTCACCGAATCTTTCGCATGATCTTCGGAGTGCCCCCGGCAGAGTACATACGCCGTCGACGTCTGTCGGTTGCAGCCGAACTCATGCTCAGGTCAGACATGAATCTTGACCGTGTGGCTGAGGCCTCGGGGTTTTCATGCAAGGAAGTGCTTATCAGGGCGTTTCAGAGGGTGCACGGCATATCGCCTACAAGCTACCGCCGGGCTCGCAATTGTCTGAAACTAATGCCTGACATAAGCGGGTTGTCGCCCGACCCAGAGGATGGCTTTGAGGTGCCGTTGGTGCCGAGGATTGTCGCTCTCCCTCCTATGACAATAGTCGGGTATGCTGTTATGCTGTCGCGGGCCGAAGCTCGCGACGAAATCCCGCGACTGTGGAACCGTTACAACGCAGAGTATTTGCGGAGCAACATCCTCTATCCCTTGCCGGACATGGAGGAATACGACATTGGGGTGTCCACCAGAGAGTCCGGCAGCGTGGCATACATAGCCGGGAGGCCGGTGCAGCGTGTCCAAGACAACCTCGGAGAGCTGGTTTCGATGGAAATACCCGCTCGCAGGTATGCAGTGTTTACTACCCCGCCTTCCACTCACAGCACTTTCGTCACAACTGTGCAGAGGACGTGGGATCGGATCATCAGGGAGTGGATACCTTCGTCTCCGTGGCCGATAGACCCGTCATTCGACTTCGAGTGCTACTGCGAAGCCAGCAAGACCTACATCGAGGAGATCTATATCCCGATCATGCCTGATGAAAGGGGAGAGAAGAAGGATGAAGACGATACCTAAGCTCCAGCTCGACAACGTCAGATGGCATCACGATACTGCTGCGGACGCATCCATTCCTACCTGGTACCTGAGTTCTTACACAAAGGCGGTGCTTACAGCCATCCAAGCCCAAGAAGGTGAAGTCGACCAGGTATGGGTGGCAGGGGCATCGGGGGCAGCCTTTAGGATCTGGGCTCATCACGAGTTGTGCCCTAGTGCTACCAGCGTATTCGATTGGTCTCTGCTGCCGGCAGGGGTCGAGAACGCGGGTTGGAACTGTGACTATCACAGTCGGCTGTGGCATGAAGAAAACGTCGCTCAAGAGAGGCAAGAGGCTGCGCACAGAGCGATAGTGAGGGCGCTTCAGGAAGGAAAGGTGCCGGTTTGCTGGGATATTGGTGTTCCGGAGTGGGGAGTCATAACCGGCTATGACGATGAGGCTTTGGAGTTCTCTGCGATCAACGTGTTTGGAGAGCCCGTGCAGCTTAAGTACGAAGAGCTTGGAAGAAGGGCAATCCCTATCATGTCGGTCACAATCATCCACGGCCCCAATGGTGTGAACAGAAAGCAGGCGGCCGTCAATTCGCTAAAGACAGCGGTCGATCATGCAGAGCAGCGTGAGTGGCTGGAGCGTCCGGAGTACCAGGACGGCCCTGCAGCGTATGAGACCTGGGCAAGCGCTCTGGAAAAGCTCGCTGACTGCGGAGAGCAAGACACGCTCAGCTACTATGCAGGCACATACTTGGCTGCGAGGTACTACGCCCGGCGCTACATGGACCTGGTTGCGGGCATGCTGGACGACGCTGAGCAGCTAAAGGCCGCCGCGAGCACCTATGCCGAAGTCGAACAGCACCTCATCGGTGTGTGGGAAATACTGTCCAAGGAGGGGCAACGCTCACCAAGTGAGCTGAGAGAAGCCGCAGAGCTTCTTAGGAAGGCAAAAACAGCCGAGGAAACTGCCATCGACTGCATCAAAGGCTACCTCGCAACGCACGACTTGGCAGAGGCGTGAGTACGTGGAAGCCTGATGACGCGGCAACAACGGGTGCAAGATTACCGAGATCGCTTACCTGCAGATGAGCGATAGCCGATCAGGTCCAAAGCGACAAAACCGAGCATGGCGGCAAGGGCAATCCATCCTACCCAGTCTCCCAGCGACGAAAAGATTGTCCTGCCGCCTCCTATTGACACGTCCGCGACCAAAATCGCCTGCCTGATGACTGGTTGGACTTCCCTGGCGACGATCCTTCCGAGAGAATCCACAATCACAGAATCAAACCCTACGTCTGCTTTGACGATCGCGACTCTGTTTTCGATTGCCCGAAAGACAGCATGCGTGTAGTGCTTCATTACCACTGCCGGCCAGTCATGTGTAGGTACGGCTATGATCTGGGCGCCGTCTCGTGCAATCCTGCGAGCAGTGTCAGTGAAATCAATGTCATAGCAGATGATCATTCCCAGCCTCACAAGGTCCGTATCGTAGGCTACGTAAGGGCCCCGAGTCGCGTTCTTCTCCCGAGACCATGCTACCTGATGATCTTTGCCGTACGGGCCCAAAAACTCGCCCTCAGGGGTCAGCACGATTGACTCGTTGCGAACGCTCCTGCCGTTTGGAGCAACATAACCTATCACTAGATGAGCGTCGATCTCTGATGCAAGTGATCTGAGATGCTGCGTGTGCTCTACTCTGGGATCAAAGGCCAAAGCGCCTTCATGCCACACTATGAGCCTGGCGCCATCATCAGCAGCTTCTCGAGTGAGGGAGGCCAGTATCGCCAAGCCTTCATCCGATCGGAGAGTGGGACCGGGTTGGATAGCAGCAACTCTGACTGTGGTTGTAGTTTCGTGCCTCATGCCCATTGCGAGTGACAGTCCAATCCATATGACTAGCACTGCCCCTGAAGCCCACACCCACGCGGTCGCGCCTTTACCCACGAACCGAGTATGACCTGAGAATGCTTCAGCTGGCCTTTCAGATTGGCTTCGAGCACACAGTCTGTCAAACAGCATCAGAGCGCACAGCCCGAGCGAGTAATTCACCAACAAGATGACCAAGTTCAAGCCATAGACTCCGAAAATGCTGACAGGTTGCAACAGCCACGGTTGATCGTACAGTGCATAGCCAACAAAGCCCCAAGTGCCAAGCACGGGAATCAGCCCGCGAACCATCTCGATCCCAACCCAGGCCGCTGCTCCTTGAGGCACCAAGAACCTATATCCTGTGCGGAGATGAAACCGACGGTCGCGAGATCCTATAAAACCTGCAAGAGCAGCGATGTAGAGGGGGAGCATTCTCATGAAAAGCGGGGCGTGTGCGAACATCTCTCCGAAGTAGCCGGCAAAGAAGCCTCCAACGCCTATACCATAAGCCAAGCCTGCAAGCCTCTCCGGCATAACACGGTGATGGGACAGAATCATCGGCACAAGCCCGACAAAGATCAAAGGCCACAGCTCGTACGGTGGGAAGGCAAGCGTGAACAAGACCGCTGTCAGCCCGGACAGGATGGCTCCAGCCAAGACGCGACGCCAGGGCGACCAAGAGGCAATCGAGAATAGAGGCCTGCCGGGCATGTCACACCACCACTCAGTTGGCTCATGAGTCAAGTGTCATAAAGGCAGCACTTGTCTAGCCAAGACTCTACCGCGGCTTACGTGTTTCAACTGTGAGCGAATCTCCATCAAAGCGCAGAGCCACCGTCTGCACACTAGGAGTCTCAATCGGCCTGATGGCTATCAATAGAGTGCTGTCGTCGGACCATCCAGCGCTTGCCGCGATCTTCACAGGTTCGGGCTTGGCTAGGCGCCTCCCAGGCAGGTTGGTCTCGCTCCTCAGCCAGTACCCCAAACCACACTCTAGGTCATAGTGTTCCTTACCACGGTCAAGGCCAACAACGCACTTGTCCTGGCTGAACGTCACTACGATGTCCCATATCAGGTCCCTATCTGTACCTTTGACCGAGAAGCGCTTGCCTGATACATCGCTGACAATAGGTGAACTGGTGCGAGTCACCGGAGGCTGTATAGCAAGGGACGATAGTTTCTGCGTTAGTGTCTCTCTGGCCTCACGATCCTCCGGCAAGGGCCTATCACCCATAGCTGGCAACAAGTGCTTCCATACGAGGTTCAACACAGCCTGCATGTCCGTGACATTGGCGGTAATCGCGACCACCGCATCCTGTGAGGGCATCACTACGCAATACTGTCCGAACATCCCGTCTCCGCGAAATGCTCCGTACCTGCACATCCAGAACTGGTAACCGTATCCCTGCATCCAGTCACTGGTATCGCTGTTTCCATTAGACACCTGTTTGGAAGTCGCCTGACTCACCCATTCCTCTGGTAGGAGGCGCCGACCCTGCCATACGCCCTTGTTGAGGTACAACTGGCCGAACTTGGCTATGTCTTCTGTCCGTATGCTTAGTCCATACCCGCCGTTGCTTATACCCTCAGCAGTAAGCTCCCAGTCTGCGTCAATGCCGAGTGGATCCAATAGACGAGGTTTGAGGTAGTCTGCCAGAGTCTGCCCGGTCACCTTTGTGACTATGGCAGACAGCATGCACGAAGCAGGGGTATTGTACACGAAATGCGTGCCGGGCACATGTTCGACGGGCAACTCCAGAAATGCGCGAACAAGACCGCTCTCGCCAAGTCGAAAGCCGTCTACCACATCACTTGAGTGTCCTGTAGACATTGTCAACAAGTGCCTTATGCGCATAGCTGCGAGGTTCTCACTCACGTCTGAAGGCTGATCATCAGGAAAGAAGGATATGACCTGATCGTCTAGTGACAGGCGCCCTTCCTGCACGGCTAGACCAATGCCCGTGGACGTGAAGCTCTTGGTGAGTGAGTAAAGGGCGTGTCGAAACTCAGGCGCGTACGGTGCCCACCAGCCTTCAGCTGCTACTGCGCAGTGACGCAGCAACATGAAGCTGTGGAGCTCGAGTTTGCTCTCATGCACCGCATCGATGAAATCCGAGATGGCCCTAGAGGATATGCCAAGCGTCTCAGGATCTTTTCGGATCAATGCAGATGCTCTTTCCATCGCAATCCCTCCACTCATCAACTGGCTCCGACCTCACAACGGCCGACGTTAGCAAAAAGCCGACTTGAATCCAAGTCGGCAGACCCGCGTTGCTTTAGCGTCCCATCCGAGCTGCTTTCTCCCTGATAGCTGGAATGAACTCGTCCATTATTGGTTTCACGTCCTCGTATCTGAAACAGCGTTCTTCAAAGGACCTCGTTTTCAGAGCCTTGAGAAACCTGCCTTCAAACTCTGAGAAGTACGACCCGTATATGTGATAGCTGTCCGCTGAATGCACGTAGCGGCCCAGCTTGACCTCAGTATTCGCGAGGGCGGAGATGCGTTCGGCGATCTCTAGCTGAAGCTGCACGAGGGCGAACATGTTCATGAACGCTGCCTTATACGCGTCGTTGGAACGAAACCTGACGTTTGTATTGAGCCGCCAGAACCCCTTATCATCCTGGAGCAGCCTACACCAAATGCTCTGCAAGCACGGCGGGTCATAACAGTAGTTGTCGTCCCACACCTTCCATGTGATCGCCTGAGCGCGACGAGAATGCGGCGTCTGAGCGAGCTTCTCGGCGATAATCTCTATCTGGTCATAGGCAGTCCGGATACTCGGAACCTCGTACGCCATTAGCCTTTGGTGGTATGTGTACTCCCATTTCGTATCTTCAGAATCATCAGCACTGCCGCGCACCAGATGGTCCTTTATCCCCTCGACGACCTCCAATACATACTCCTGAAGGTCCTCAAGCCCGCCTGGGAAATCCTTGTGTATCATCGGCTCTGCTAGCGGATCCCTAACAACTATAGTCATTGTTGCGTCCTTGCTGGGCGGATCACCGGGCTTGTCATACTCGGTCTTGATGTCGCATCCGTTCTCATAGAGGCTGATGAGTGATTTCTCCCATGCCTCGGCCAAACTGTCCCCTTCAACAAACAGCACGGGTATATTGCCGGTCACGCTAATCCTCTCCTTACAACTGCGTTCTATAGGGCGATCACAAGAGCTACTAGCTATCATGCCTCACTGATGTCGATCCGATGGATGTGCTATTTCCAAGGATTCCAGTTTCCGGACGAGTGCATCCTGTGCAACGGCGTCGTTGTTGCATGCAAAGCGTGTGCCCGGTTGACATGGTCAGCAGATGCTTGACCTGCATTGCTGCAAGATTGCTGATGATCTCTGTAGGCAGTTCGTGAGGAAAGAACGAGATCACCGGATCATCGACAGAAAGGCGCACTTCCTCAACTGCGAGTCCAATGGTTGTCAAAGTGAAGCTCTTTGCCACCTTCGATCTCGCCCTAGGCAGGCATTTCTGACGGTGATCAGCTACCTGATGTCTCCCAGCCGAGTTTGCGGAAAAAGAAGTCAATCGACTCTTTCACATGCTGATCCCAGTAGTCCCAAGTGTGAGCTCCCGGGTGTTCCTGATATTCATGATCATAGCCTATACTCTCCAGATGACGATGGAATGCCCTGCTATGCTCGATCAGGAAGTCCTCTGTACCGCAGTCAAACCGCAACGCTGGCCGCTGATCAACAGCCAGGCGCTCTGCAGCGGCAAACAGGTCGGCCGCACCGCCCTTCGGAGTAGGCCCCACTGTGCGCTCTACAATAGCCTTCATTCTTTCTCTGTGCTCATCGTCAGGCAACTCATCGACATTCACATGGCCATAAAGCAGGACTCCCGAGTGGCTCACGGCTGCACCGAACCGCTCAGGATGAGAGAGAGCCAGGTGGAACGCACCGTAGCCACCCATGGACAGGCCGCAGATAGCCCTGTATCTGCGGTCAACCCTCGTGTTGAAGCGACTGTCGATGAAGTCGACAAGGTCCTGTGCGATTGCAGTCGCGGCTTTGGGGCCATTGATCGCATCAACGTACATGCTTCTCCACTGTGTAATCGGCATTACGACGATCAACGGCAACGACCTGACGTAGCTTTCTATGCGTGTCATTCGCATCCAGGTAGTGTGATCATCGCCCATCCCATGCAGCAGGTACAGCACTGGGAAAGGGCCCTCCCCAACGTCTGCCTCTGGAAGAATGATGCTCAAGGGCTCAGTCTGCGACAGTGCATTGTTACGATAGCTTATAGTCCCAAACGCCATGCAATCCCTCCGCGCTCTCTGAGTGCCCCCGGTCCATAGTCTCGTAGCGAAGCTGTGCCGAAATCCAGGCTAGCCTGTCTTCTGGTTCTTGCACCACTCTGCAACCATCTTCAGCCGCTCAAAGGACTCCTCATTGCTTCCCTCCGGAAACTCATCGGATATACCCAGGACTAGCCTTGGGTGGAATAACTCTACTATTTTCTCCACGCACTCCATGAGTTCCTCTCGGCTGTAGTGATCCAGGAAAAGAATCGCGGGGATTCCGTCCAATAGGATCTTGTCGCCGATATACTCTTTGATCTCCTCTAAAGTCACATCTCCCTGAGGAGTCGGCGTCAATGCCTCAAGCCCGTCAAAGGGAAGGTCCTTGAGGTATGGCAGCAAGGGTTTAAAGTACCCGTCGATATGAATATGTGTGTAGATCCCGGCATTGCGCAGCTGGTTCGACCGCTTTTCATACCATGGCAGGAGATAGCGTTCGAAGTAGTCCATGGAGAAATAGGCACTGGCGATGTTCTCACCGAAGTTAAGTATGTTCAGCAGGCCCGAAGACGTAAGCTGCTCGTAGAGCTGATCATACGAGTCGTCTATCGCCTTCATCACATCCTCCATCTGCTGTGGGCAGTCCACCAATGCATAGATGAAATCCTCGAACCTCATCCACTGCTGAGCGAGTGCCATGTACGGGCTCTTGGGCACCCAAAACTGTGGTTCTCCCCTGTCGCCTATGTATTGAGCGCCTTGCTTGAAATCCTCCTCACTGAACGTTATAATCGTGTGCTCCATGAGCCATCTGAGTGCCGGCAAGTCCTTCTCAGTCTTTGCCGCAAACTCGACAGTCCTCCATGCCCCATCCGTCGTCAGCTGTTCAGTTGCACTCAGCTGTCCGTACGGCGTATCGTAGTAACGCTTGAGCAAATCGTTCTCTCGGCGTTCAGTGACCTTCACTTCATTGGACAGTGAGACACGGATTGGATAGGGCTGGCCTGTGTAATAGTGAACGGTGCGCATAGACGCGTCGATCGAGTCATACACGTCTGTCAGGCTCATTCCTTTGAGTTGTTCTGGCAGTGTCCCTCTATTCGAATGCATTGCAAACCACGGCTCAAAGCGCGGTTGGAAAAACACGTGTGGCAACGGCTCTCGCCTAAAGACTCTTAAGTTCATCTCCTTGCGCGTCATCAAAGAAAGCCTCCTTGTAGCCATCGTTGCTGTGAAGCCTCTAAGCGCCAGATACCCAGGCGAGTGAGAGCGCTAGATCTTCCATCAATCCGCCTGATCAAGCTATACGCATTAGTTTCAGCGCATACTCCATGCGGAGACACATTCCTACTCTACACCAGAGGCTTGCCCTGTTTCAAGATGCGAAGGCCAGAAACTGTCTTCGAGGTTGGTCTCCCTCCCTTTTTCCATCTCTCGTGTTCTCACATACTGTCATGTTGGCCAGAGCGCCTTCTGATGCCGACATCAGCTTGAACTCCCCTTCATTGGACTTCCTAGTCATTGTTTGGCGGGCGCTCAGGGTTTATCAAATGCGGGCGTAAACCCGGAGACATGTGGTACAATAGGATTGATCATACATTTACACCGGAGGGACGAAGACATGATGATGCTGTCACAGCGATCACGAACGAGCTACGTATCAGTAACCCTGCTGGCAATCGTTCTGGCCCTTACAGTGCCGGCAACTGCATCTGTCGGCAACGGCGACTTGGAAACGGCTCTCGACAGGTACATATCAGCCGAGGATCCCGCGTATTCGTATGTAGTTGTCGGCGAGCCTGTCAATAAGGGCCTCTACTCCGTCGTCACTTTGACGCTGTTTTCCCAAAGGTGGCAAGAATTTACATGGATCCATAACGTAACGATGTACGTCCCGCTTTTCTGCAGAGAAAGCGGTCCTGTAACGATCCTAGTCAATGGAGGAGCGACCCCGTCAAAGGATCTGCAAGGCTTGAGTGCTGTTGCAGTCGCAACCCAGACACCGCTCGCAATCCTGGGCAGAGTGCCAAACCAGCCTCTGTACGGCCTGAAAGAGGACGCGCTAATCGCCTATACGTTCGCAAAATACATGGAGACCGGGGACGAAACATGGCCTCTCCTTCTTCCGATGACCAAGAGTGCTGTCGCATGTATGGATGCTTTGGATTCGTACTTCGCTTCGCAAGGCAAGTTCAAGCCTGAGGGGTACGTGATCGTAGGGGCATCAAAGCGCGGATGGACCTCGTGGCTATCTGCAGCTGTAGACCCCAGGGTGATGGGCATCATTCCGCTGGTCTACGACAACCTGAACTTGCAAGCTCAACTCGATAACCACTTGGCTTCCTGGGGCGAGTACAGCCCAATGATTCACGACTACACGGATCTGGATATCCCGAGCTACCTGTCTAGCGAGCAAGGTGCAGATCTGGCAAGGATCGTTGATCCCTATACCTATATCGACAGGATGCACATGCCTAAGCTAATCGTGATCGGCTCAAACGACCCGTACTGGCCGCTCGGGTCTGTCAACATATACTTCGATGACTTAAAGGGAGACAACTACTTGATGATCATGCCCAACGCAGGCCATTCAGCAGGCGACATGGATCGGCTTCTGACCGGAGTGATGGCTTTTCTCCGTCACGTCGGAGGAACCTTGGAGCTGCCAAATCTGAGCTGGGATTTCTCAGTAGACGAGGAGCGGGGAGTCGTCAAAGCATCTATCAGCGCATCTGACGATTCAGTAATACAGCTCTGGCAGGCCTCGTCTGACACCACTGATTTCCGCAACTCTGAGTGGACGCTGATTGGCGAGCCTGCAAAGGGGCCGTCTGTGGAGTTTGAGTTGCCTCTTCCCGAAAGCGGCAAGCAGGCAGTGTTTGCAGACATAACTACCAACCTGCTAGGGTCTGATGTGACCTTCACTACGACGCCGTTCATCTATTGATTCATACCCGTCAGCAGTTAGGCGTTGACGAGGAGCCGCAGCTACCGGCATGATCACCTGTTACTCGCACTCGGCCCAGCAAGCCGGCGCATACTCCCAGCTTCAAAAAGCGCCTAGGAGACCCAAAAGAGCAGCCCACCGTCGATGGGCTGCTCTCTGTTGTCTCAGCGATGTTCACAAAGCATTGTCAGCATGAGGTGCGGGATCGCGATGCTCACTAAGGCTCACGGACGTACCTCAGTATCTCTTTGAGCCCGGGCCGCTTGCCGTACATCAACACGCCGACTCTGTAGATCCGGGCAGCTACCCACATACTCCCGATTATCGCAACAACCAGAAGCACTAGTGACGTGACTATCTCGACAACCGGAGGATCTCCGAGTGCGATTCGAGAAAACATGACCATCGGTGAGAGCCATGGTATCATCGAGCACACCACTGACAAAGAGCTGTTCGGATTGATGAAGCTGTAGTAGGCGACAAAGAAAGCGACAACCACCAGCATCAGAATCATGGTCGACACCTGGTTGACGTCCTCGACCCTGCTGACGCTCGCTCCTCCGGCAGCAAACAGTGTTGCGTAGAGGATAAAGCCCAGAACGAAGAACACGCCAAACCAGATCAGAAGGTCCATCGGGAGCAAGGTCACTTCGGGCACACCCAACGCGTTCTTGAGGATCCCAGACCGTCCAAGTACGCTGAGGCCAAGCCCGGTGGCTATCCAGATGCCAAACTGCAACAGCCCAAGCAATCCTATGCCCACTATCTTGCCTGTCATGAGCTCGATTGGCCTCACAGTCGATACCATGATCTCCATGATCCTGTTGCTCTTCTCCTCAGCTACTCCGGTGGCAATCATGTTTCCATATAGGATCAGAGCCATGTACAGGACAAACAGCAGGAAGTATGCGAGTACCATAGACAAGGCCTTGCTTTCCTCGGCGACCTCCTTGGTGGACGCTTGTTCACCTGCAATTCCGGTCGTCAGCTGCTGAAGCCTCATCGGCGCGGACGCCCAGAGCAGGGCTATCTCGTTCAGAGTCAGGTTAAGCCTGTCAGCGTTCGCCCTCCTCACAACGGTATTCAGGAAGTTCTGTATGGAATCATTCAGGATTATGTTCGATGTGTCGTAGAGCACAGCAGTAAAGGCTGCAGGTGAGTAGCTGTCTTGTCCAGCCTCGTCTATGATCAAGATCCCGTCTTTACCACTGTCGGCCAAGGCCTGCGCGGCCCACTTACCGAAGCTCGCATCGCCTACTCCCGGCATGCCTGTCGCGTCAATCAACTCCCCGCGGACTTCTGCTGCAGGTCCTCTCTCTTCGGCAACCTGCGCAACGAGCGGATACATATAGCCGGTGTTATCAACTACAAGCAGCTCCACAGCATCCGATTGGAAAGAATCGCGGATCTTGGAGAAAATGTGGGGGCCGAACGCCAATCCCACGATAAGCAGGACGCCTAGAACTGTCATGAGTATGTAGGCACCGCCTCGGATCCGTGTGTTGAAGTCGCGAGCGATCAATACACCCAACTTACTCACGATGCCACACCACCCTTCACCCAGGGGTCCTCGTCGTTTACACGGTTGTTCCCAACTGTTTCGACGAAGATCTGTTGGAGAGACGGCTCAACCAGCTCAAAGCGAGTCACCTTCCCCGCCTGCATTGCTGCTTTGAGGACTATGTCGGAGTCCATTCCGGGTGGGATCTTGAGCTCAACGTAGTCGGGACGCTCTCCAAGCAACTCAAGCTCAGGATCTCGGAGTTCACCGGATCCAATCCAGTGAAAGGCTCGTCGAGGAAGACAATCTCCGGCTCGTGCATAAGTGCCGCGATGATCTGGACCTTCTGCTGATTGCCCTTTGACAGCTCATCCACCCTTCGCCGCCCATACTCCGCTATGCCAAACCTCTCCGACCACTCCGTCGCTCGCTTGTTGGCTTCTGCTTTGCTGAGCCCGTTGATCTGTCCGAGAAACACCAGGTGCTCGTGGACCTTCATCTTTGGGTATAGACCCCGCTCCTCAGGCAGGTAGCCAAAAGACACGTTCTGGCTTCTGCCAAAAGGCCTTCCGTTCCACGTGACCCTGCCCTCGTCCGCTTTGATTATGCCAAGTACCACGCGGACTGTTGTAGTCTTGCCTGCTCCGTTGGGGCCTAGCAGGCCAAACATTGTCCCTTGTGGGATCTCCATACTCAACCTGTCAACTGCTACGACATTGGCGAATCGTTTTGTGACTTCTTCAACTACCAATGCCACCTACTCACGCTCCTCTGTCAAGCGTCGGCAGCGCCCGACCGACAACACTACGGCCTAAGTCGGATACGCTGCCGATTACCTTCTCAATACACAATCTGAAACTTCGGCCGATCAGCTCTCTTTCTGAAGCACCATTACAGTGTATCCCGGGACGTCTAGCTCGCCCTTGAGGCTCTGCCCTGTCAGCAGATCCTTGTAGCTGCATGGAAGCTCGATCTTGCCCGGCTCGTTTTTGAGTTCGATTACGACCGCACCTTCCATGCCGTTCCCCTTCCTCGGAACCACGAGCACGTTCGAAGATGCCTCGAAATAAGGCCCGAGTTCTGATGAACCCGCTTCGCTGATGATCCCGACGAGGTGATCAGGGTCCGGGACAGTGCCCAGCAGTATGATCTGGCCCTTCCCCATCCGCTTCCTGACGATGGCAGCCAGGCCGGACAGAGGGCCTTCGGTGTAAGTAGCAAGCACTTCAGCACCATTCTGCACAAATCCGTCGTACCAGATCTTGCCCAAAGCCTCAGTGCCGTCGCTGTACCTCATTGCGAAGTCACGAGGATCTCCGGGAATCTGATACTTGCAATATACACCAGTCCACTCCTCCAGGCTACCAAATGGCGAATGAGTGAACTTCGTGCAGTCCATAGTCCGGATATCTGTCAGAGGCCCAGCTATCCACGTGCCGCCGTCCTCGATCCATTTTTTGAGCCTCTCCCTTAGGCCTGACTCGTCAAGTGCTGCGACAAAGGGTGAAACCACGACGTCGTAGTCGTCGAGTGACGCTGACGGGTCAATGACGTCGACACGCAATTGCCTCTCAGTCATCGGGACATAATAGCGGTCGATCAACTGATCGATATATCTGAAGTCCCTGACCATGGGCTGAGCCCCTAGCAGGTGCCACTCAAAGCAGGAGAAATGCAAAGCCAGTTTTGGCTTCACTACTTCGGTGTTGCTCAAGAACTCTGAAGATACCTCAAATCCTCTTGATACCTCTCTGACCTCATCAATCATATGCAGAGGCCTTCCTGAACTTGACACGACTGATCCGTGCATCAGCTCGTGGCCAGCCCAGTGTGATCTCCACAACCAGTACAGGCATGCTTCTCCTCCGAGGGCAATCGGCAACCAGGTGTTTACCCTGCAGAAGCCCTCTTCTTTGTAACCGTTGGCAGTCGTTGAGCCATTCCAGCAGGTTGCAGTCTCAGTGTTCCAGAAAGGCCTGTCACACAATGTCCGGATGAAATCAAACCAGAATGTCACCTTGTGCAATCTCTCAGGAGGAGTGTAATGGTTGAACTGAACCATATCAAGCTTTTGATGGATCTTCGCGTAGTTCACTCCACCTGTCGGCATCATGTCCGTGCCCACTGGATGACTCGTCAGCTCGTGCAGCAAGTCAGCCTGCATGCTGCAAAAATCGACATAACTGTCAGACTGGAAGTCCATCCACGCTGTGATGAGTGAGGGGTGGTGCCAAATCGTTGACTTGGGTATCGGGATTTCTCCAAATGAACTGTATGCCTGGCTCCACAGATTGAGGCACCATGCCTCATTGAGATTGTCGATAGTTCCATACCGCTCCTTCAGAGTCAGCTGGAACTTCTGATGACACTCCGGACAACAACAACCCCTGCGTCCGACAGTAAAGAGCTCGTTGTCGATCTGCCAACCAATGATGTACTCGTTGTTGCCAAACTCTTCGGCCATTTTTGTGACTATGCGCCTGCACAGCTCCCTGTACATAGCGCTGTTGGGACAGGCGTGGCGGCGAGCGCCGTGCTGCATCTTCACGCCATTTTCATCTACCACCAAGCACTCGGGATAATGCTGAGCAACCCATATTGGAGGCGTACAAGTCGGGGTGCACATGATGACCCCAAAGCCCGCCTCACCTAGTTTGTTCACAACGAGGTGAAGCCATTCGAAGTCATACTGCCCTTCTACAGGCTCCATGCGACTCCAAGCAAACTCACCCACTCGCATGACATTGAGACCAGCGTCTTTCATCAACGCGATATCCTGATCTATCTGCTCGAGAGGCCAATCTTCTGGGTAGTAGGCTGCTCCGTAATACGGTTTACGCAAGGATGCCACTATTCACTTCCTCCTTTATGGTGGCCTTTCATTAGGCTCATCTGGAACGGTCGCTCCTCAAGCTCATCCGCAATGGCCTTTGGTCAAGGTCGCAGCCATAAAGCAACCATGAAGAGGCCAGAGGCCAGATCGATTGCGCAGGTTAGGCCACTCGCAGCGCGGCCAGAGCGGCTGCGAGTTTGGCCTCGCGCATCAGCTAGCGAGTCGCCAGCACAACGACTGACTTGGCCGGAAGCTGGACCACCAGTCCGTCTTTGCTCAGCACGGCTCCATCAAACTCAGCGGGCTCTATAGCATCAGGCTTCTCAAATGTGTTATGAGCGTTCATCTCAGACGCTGTAAGGATGCGCCCTGTAACTGACGACACATCCATGCCCCTTATGTCACATTTGATCTCTACGCCTGATTCGAGGCTCATGTTGCAGAGTGAAACATGAACCACGCCGTCGCGATCAACAGACGATGAAACGGATAGCTGCGGTATGCTGTTGTCGCCTTGCTGAATCGTCGGGCTCTCAAGGTAGGTATCAAGCAGCTCTGCGTCCTGGTGGACCTTGTAGAGGTCGAATACATGGTAAGTTGGGGTGAGTATCATCTTCTCCTTGTCAGTCAAGATCATAGCCTGCAGGACATTGATGGTCTGCGCTATGTTAGCCATCTTGACTCTGTCACAGTGGTTGTTAAAGATGTTGAGAGTGACTCCCGCGACAAGTGCGTCTCTCAAGCTGTTCTGTTGGTACAGGAAACCGGGGTTTGTTCCGGGCTCGACATCGTGCCAGCAGCCCCACTCATCGACCACCAACGCTACCCGCTTGCCCGGGTCGTACTTGTCCATGATAGCGGAATGCTTGGTGATCAGCTCATCCATGAACAGCGCACGCTTCATGGTGGCGTACCACATATCATCGTCAAACTCTGTCGCTGAACCTTTGTGTCCCCAGTGTCCAGTCGGCACGACGTAATAGTGGAGCGACAACCCCCACATCATGTTGCGCGCCTCGCGCATCAGGACCTCGGTCCAGTGGTAATTTGCGTCACTGGGCCCGCAAGCGATTTTGCGGATCGTGTTTCCAGAGAAGTTTCTCACGTAGGTCGCATACCTTCGGTATTCATCGGCGTAATACTCCGCGCGCATGTGCCCTCCGCAGCCCCAGTTCTCGTTGCCAACGCCGAAATACGTGAGCTTCCACGGCTCCAGCCTGCCGTTCATCCTTCGGAGGTCGGCCATAGGAGATTTCCCGTCAAAGGTTATGTACTCAACCCACTCCTGCATTTCGCGAACGGTGCCGCTGCCGACATTGCCGCAGATGTATGGCTCACATCCGAGCTGCGAGCAGAGGTCCATGAACTCATGGGTTCCAAAATGATTGTTCTCTGTAACGCCTCCCCAGTGCGTGTTTATCATAGACGGGCGCTGATCACGCGGGCCAATCCCGTCTTTCCAGTGGTATTCATCAGCAAAACACCCTCCGGGCCACCGAAGAACAGGTATCTGGACCTTACGGAGGGCATCAACTACGTCGTTGCGTATCCCGCGAGTGTTGGGTATGGATGAATCTTCACCTACCCAGAAGCCTTCATAGATGCATCGTCCAAGGTGCTCCGCAAAGTGACCGTAGATGTTCTTGTCGATAGTACCCTTTCTGATGTCCGAATTGACAATCATCTTGATCATCGATTCCACCCCCGGTTCTATGCTGGTGATGCTAACGAGGCACGCCAAAACCCAACTAGGCCAAAATCTAACCCGTTAGATTTCGCTACTATAGAGAATAGCATGTTTAGGATAAGATTCCAAGCCCATCTAGGAAACAAGCCTCGCCTGATGCGAACCCGTATGCGTACTCAACCCGCGGTAATGGCTGCGGACGCATAAGATCAAAGCCCGCCAAAGAAGCGCTATCGCTTCTTGGCGGGCATAGTTTCAAGTGTGGCAAACACCTCTGCAGCCTGGCTTCTACGTCACAACTGACTGGAGACTATAAAAATGCCACAAACACGTAGTCTCCTGAACCTATTTCGATTGCCGCCATGTTGTCCAGACGTGAAACGGTTATGTCACTACCCTCTGCCTGGGCCGTCGCCTCAGAGACGGACTCACAGTACGGAGCGGGTATCATGACAGTGGCTGTGCAGTTTACCGGAACACTCACCTTGAGCTCAAACTTCCCGTTATCGACTCTCCACTCCGAAACGATGGTGCCGTACATTGATTCGTGTGTTGCCTTTACCCACTCAAGTCCATCTACAGGGTTTGGACGGATAACAATATGCTTGAAACCGGGTTTGTTGTCATCCGGGTTGATCCCGGCAAGCCCCTTGTAAAACCAGGCACTGATGTCGCCAAAAAAGTGGTGGTTGCGCGACGCTTCGCCGTCCCACGACTCCCAGAGGGTGGTTGCGCCCTGCTCAATCCAGTGGCCCCAACCCGGGTACGTCTTCTGCGTAGCCATTGCATATGCCAAGTCGGCCCTTCCATTTTCGGTCAGAGTGTGCATGACGTACTTGGCGCCCAGGATGCCGCTGTCTATATGTCGATCACGCAGCTCGACCTGCTCAACAAGTCTTTCGAATACGAGCTCCTTGTCATCATCTTCGGTCAGGCCCTGGTAGAGTGCACACGCCAAGGACGTCTGGCAGTTGCCCTCGACAATGCCTGTTGAGCTGTCAAGGAACCTTTGTCTGAACGCCTTCTTGACGTTGTCAGCCAGATCAGCGTATTTCGCAGCGTCTGAATCCCGTCCGAGCAAGCGTGCCATCTTGGAGAGCAGCAGTGCGTTTACGTAGTAGTAGGCCGTATCAGTGACTGCAGTTGGGCACTTCGGGTGGTTCGGGTCCTTGTCGTAAGGATGGCACCAGTCACCCAAGCCGAATTCGACGATATAATCCTCAGACATGTCAGTCATATAGTCGACATACAGCTTGATGTTCTCGTACGTCTCCTCGATGATTGTCATGTCTCCTGTATAAAGATAGACATACCAAGGAATGAGCACTATAGTGCTATCCCAAGCAGGGCCGCTGCCCCAGTTGAATCCCCATCCTCCAGTGGGGACAATGCCCGGCAACTGCCCACTCGGTCTCTGAACATCGATGAAGTCCCGCATCCACTTGGCGTAAGCCGTGGCAGGGTTGAAGTTCAGTAAAGTCTGCTCAGCCGAAATCTGCGCATCGCCAGTCCAGCCGTTTTTTTCTCTGTGAGGGCAATCTGTCGGCATTCCATGGTAGTTGGTCAGTGTTGACCACCGCGTGCATTTCTGTATGCTGTTGAGGGTCGCGTCTGAGCATTCGAAGGTGCCGCGCTGCTCGAAGTCTGTATGTACGACTCTGCCGCACAGGTTGTCCAATGTCGGTGTTTGGGGGAAGCCCGTGACCTGGACATACCGGAATCCATGGTAGGTAAACCGAGGCTCCCAAACCTCCGTACCTTCTCCCTTCATGATGTACCGGTCAGTCTGGAACTCACCTGTTTTGATGAATACGTCTATGTTGCTCGAATCAAGGCTGCCATCCTCAGCCAGCTTCTCAGCGTACTTGAGAGTGATCTCGGTGCCTGCAGGCCCCTCAACACTGATTCGAGCCCACCCTGAGATGCTCTGGCCAAGGTCATATACCCAAGTGCCGGGCGACACCTCCTTGACGCTGATCGGCTTAATGGTACCAGTCACTCGTATCGGCGGCGCCAGCGACGACCTCAAAACGCCACCCGGCGGTGCGATGATGCTCGCGTTGCTCCATGAGCTGTCGTCGTATCCGGGCAAATCCCAGCCTGGCATTTCCAATCTGGCATCATAGACCTCGCCGTTGCGCAAGCCGTCAAAGACAATCGGCCCCGTTGTGACCTTCCAGCTAGTATCGCTGTTAACCACAACGGTTGAGCCATCTGCCAGCTCTATGTGAAGCTGCAGCAATAGCTTGGGCCTATGCCTCCAAGGCGCCTCCTTGAACATCCAGACCTCTCTGGTGAAGCAGTTGTACCATCCGTTGCCGAGAACAACGCCTAGAGCGTTGTCGCCCTGCTTAAGCAGGTTGGTCACGTCAATCGTGTCATACAGTACTGTGCGGTCGTATCTCGTGAACAGCGGGGTCAAGACCGAGTCCCCGGCTTTCTGCCCGTTGATCGTAAGCTCGTAGTATCCGAGCCCGCAGACGTATGCTCGGGCGGAGACTACATCTTGGTCCAGCCTTACCTCTTTCCTAAAAAACGGCGCAGGAAGCGTCTCGAGGGTTGTCGTGTAGCCCGGATCCACTGCAATCCATCTTGCGGACCAGTCCGACTTGTCTAGCAACCCCATCTCAAAGTAAGCAGTCTCGCTCCAGTCTGAGGCATTGCCGCCTTTATCCCATACCATTACCTTCCAGTAGCATCTTTGACGTGAACCTAGAGGCTTACCTCCGTATTCGACAAAAATCGAGTCGGACGATTCGACCTTTCCGCTGTCCCAAAGGTCGTAACATCCCTGATCAAGGCTATCCGCTGAGCTTGCGGCAACCACTCTGTAGGCTGTCTGATACTGTCCTCTGACATTGGAGTAGAGCTTCCAACTAAGCTTTGGCTTGGGGCTATCCACTCCTATAGGGTTGCGTACATGATTGCATGTCAGACCTGCAACTGCTATTGGCCTATCGGCTGCGTTGGGCGGGTTTGAGGGGGGATTGATCTTTGAGTTCGGCGTAGGAGTTAGACATTGATCCTGATTGTACGTCACAGCTGTGATCACTCCTCGTCTAATTTCGCTATCTCTCTCCACAGATTTTCGTCAAACTCAGCCATGCGATTTGGGCAGTTGTTCCTTTGACATACCTGGCAGCTACGGAAGTCCTTCCCCGTTGCAAAGATAACTCCGGACACACTCTTATTCGGGACCATGAGAAAAGACTCCGTCAGTTCTACTCCAATCAACCCTCTTACGTCTCCAAGCAGAGAAAACAGCTCTTTTTGCTGCTGAATCGGCCACACTTCGACCTCTCCCGACCCAGGATGCATCTGAGCGGTCTTGTCCAGACGGAATCTGCTCCTTAGGTGCTCGTCCAAATACGCAGACGCACATCCAAGTGCTGCGGCCTTTATCTGGTCCCACCAGTACTCTGCCAAGAAATCGTCAACTGGCAAATCTACCTGATCCATCTCATGCCCGCACGTTGCGACAAAGGCAAATACTCTCTCGACATCGGCGAGGTTCTTTGCCAGCATCGCACTCGTGAATTTGACGCCCTCGACGACAACCGTGTTATCACTGCGATCCTCAATAAAAGCCTCGCGATACACGGCCTTGGGCCTTGCGATCTCGCGGGCCTTGTCTATCAACTTGTGAAACGCATCAGCGTCCTCACTCATGGGTTCTATACGGCAGGCTTTGATCAAAGATTCTGTATCAAACTCGACTGGGATGTTGTCCAAGACTTCAGCCATGTCTGCTCCCCCTTCTCATGGGCATGCCTCTTCATGTGCTCCCATATAGGATCTTCCCCTCTCTCAGGGCTCTGGCAATGACATGATTACAGGAGTGTTGCCAGCGTTCAACCTCATCACGGCAGCACACAAAGATATCTTCGGCTACAGGAGACCGAGATAGAGCTCGCCAAGACCATATTACCACATCTGGTGGCCAACGATGTCCATGCAAGAGCGGACAGCCCACCAGCAATTTGCTATAAGCAATGCATAGAGCCGCACCTAAGTTCTGACACCCGTCTACTATAGCTGCTCCAGTATCATCTGCTCTAGCTCAGGCATGTGCTCTATCACTATCTCCTGCCCGAGGATCATGCTTTTGCTTGTCAGCTCAGGACCGAGCCTTAACAGCTTCTTGCCGGTCTCAGTCTGGTAAAAGGCAATGATCTCTCTTAGTTCCTGCTCAGTGAATGCCTCCACGTAGATCTGTATGTAGTGATTCCTGAGGCGCTCCCAGCTGAAGTGTTTCGCAAAAAAGGTCCTAAAGACATCCTCAAGCTGAGCCATCTCGGGAATCTGCTGAAACTGAGACTCGATAACCATGTCGACCATCTCTGATACCATCTCTGGCATCTCCATAACCAGGAGCAGCTCCTCGGCAGCTCTAATATGACTCTTTGTATATGCCTCCGCCACTGTGCACAACGATCCAACCACGATCACAAGAACCGCAGTCACTAGAGCCTTTTTCACCGCAATCGCCCTCATCGGCATGTGTTGTAAGTATCTCACCCTTAATCAACTTGTGCGTTGAGTCTCTCTGCGACCCCCAAGACGCTATAAAACGCTGGCTTAGGTTGGAGATTTCCGTCAAACAGACGAGTGGTCGTTGTGTCATCGCTGTAGAAAAGGTAGTTGTCCATTAGCCCAAATACTGTGACACTTGTTATGTTTGCCGGACCTCCTCCAGCTGTATCCATCTCTGCAAGCGTGTTGAACACAGCCTGGTATCGCTGAGCCTGTCTCCTGAACAACTCCTCGCTGGAGCCATTGGTCCTGATGGACAACTCCGTAATGTGAATCTCAAGCCCCAGCTCTGCAAACTTCGCTAGTGCATCCTTGAGATTGTCTCTACCGCTCTCAATCCCGGGATAGGACAGATCCATGTACCCCTGCATGCCAATGCCGTCTATGAGCCCCTTTTCCTTAAGATGGGATACCAGCCTGTAGATTGCCTGTGTCTTAGAAGGCTGAAACGTGTTGTAGTCGTTGTAGAATAGCTTGACTTCGGGATCAGCGTATCTCCTGGCGTATTCAAAGGCTTTCTCGACGTAGTCCACTCCAATCACAGCATACCAGGGGTTTATCTTCGTGCCGTCGTACCTAGTCCTGATGTTGAACCCAGACTCAGTCTCGTAGTTGCCCCAACCGTTCTCGACTGCCTCGTTGACCACGTCCCAAGCGTATATCACGCTTGGATACTCAGTCTGGAAAAACTCCAAGACCTGGCGTATGTAGCTTTCGAGACGGGCCAGCATAGTCTCTCTGTCTACGTATTCGCCTTCGTCCCTGTAGCCTTCGCGGAAGAACCAATCAGGTGTCTGGGTATGCCATACCAATACATGGCCGCGCATCTTGATCCCGGTGCTTTTGCAAAACTCCATACCCCTAATAGCAGAATCAAACGTGACTGCCGGCTCCGGGTTTCCTGCGTCGTGGTTTCTTATGCTCCCATTTTGGTCAAGGAAGTAGACCGGCTTCATCAAGTTGCTATATGTAACGCTGTTGAAGTGGTACTTGATAATCTCTGTCATCGCCTTAGAGTTGACCGTGTCTGTCTCAACGTTGTACCCGTTGAGTCCTACTCCCATCATGAAGTAGTCGGAATATGCGTCCTTCAGAGGTGTTCCGGAGACAGAAGCCGTGATGTCGTAGCCGTCGACGACAATGGCATCCGCACCCGCATAGCCGATAGTAGCCGCTATCAAGAGGACCGCAGCAAGCGACACCAACAAGATACGATTTATCCTTCTCACAAAATCACCTCATCAAGAGAATCGCTAATCGTAGGTGCGACTGTCCTAAATCTTGCTCTGCAAATGCCCTGCCTCCTCCAATCAGAGCGACGCTGAGAGATCTACTTCAGCTCTGAGTCGGAGGGAAGCAATGCTCCCGACCTCAGCTCAAACCCCAATCCCTGAAGAAACAGCTCACCCCTCAGGCCTAGCCCTCCGGGTGTGCGTCTCTCAGTCCTGATGGTGTAGTCAGTAGGCTCCTAGCTCTCGACTAACTAGTGAGCAACCCGGGCCAATGGCATGCGGCTAGGCTCGGCCAGATTAGTCATGTCCATCTCCCCTTAGAACACCCTGGTTCTTGGTAGTTCTACGTGTCTCCACTGCATACCTTTGCATGCGCCGAGAATCATGCCTCAACATGACGGTGCGATATGTGGAATGCATTCACCTGGGACATCAATGAGCGACTCAATTCGTAACATCGCAGACGTGTTTTTGTAGCTGTCAGCTACAAAGACAATGCCCCAGCTGCCATTGTCTTTGTATGACTGCTGGGAGCAAAGAAAATCGGGTGTGTCTAGAGAAAGGCTTAACCCACTTGAGAGGGATAGCCGTGCAGGCTATCCCTATTCAGTCTCAAACCCATGCACTTCGAACTCGTAGACAACCACTTGACTATCCCACGGCATAGATGAGGGCTTGGTTATCAACACTCGCACGTACCGGGCTACGACTGGATCTATCACACGATTGGTCTTGGCCAATAGGTTGCCTTCAACGACATCCACATCGTGCCACGATTGTGCGTCATCGCTGATCTGAAGACGGAAATCAGCTGCGTTCAACGGCCCGTCGAGAAGCTCCGAACTCAGGCCGCCACCGCCGCGGTGGTGCATAACCCACCGTGTCAGGACATACGGTCTCTCCAAATCCACGCTCAACCAGTATGGCGGTTCTGCACTGACGCTCCAACTGGAAAGGAGCTGCCCATCGATAGCCCGGGCAGCGCGATCTTGACGATGGCTGGCTGTGACTGGCTTGCCAATCACCACGTTTCTCGCCGTATCCTCTTTGATCACTATTCTTGCACCCAGTGCTGCGGAATCCAGGTCAAAAACCTGATCGTCGCCGACATAGATCCTCGACGCGTTATCTGGGGCAGTTAAGACCTCTAAGATGTATCCCTTCGCCAGCTGGGCCTTTCCAAGATCGCTGAGGTCGAAACTTGAGTGCAGTTCGTCGAGGGTGTACTCGCCAGGCAGCAGATTGGCAATGACCTGACCGGTGCTGCCGATCAGCTTCAGAGCGCCTTTGAACTCCGCCTTGGTGACGTACCACGGTTTATCCGGCTGCACAACCTTGTAATATGCAGGCTTGGCTTCTAGCTGTTTGTCGAACAAGAGCCCTGCATCGCCCCTGCCCTTAATCGGGAAGTCGTTCAACCAGCTGTCGTGATCACCAGTTCCCCAGAGAACGACGATATCGAGATTGCCTTTCGCAGCTTGTCTCTTGAACACCTCAAAAATCTCGCCGTAAAGCTCAGCTTGAAGCTCGAGCAGCTCCTGAGTGATCTCTTTCTTCTGCTCCATCCAGCTGTAAACAGACATGTCCATCTCGGTGACTTCGACCATGAAATCAGGGTTGTACGCTTTCAGAGATGCGAACAACTCGATCGTCTCCTCGATCTGACTGGGTGTCGGTCCGTATATGGAGATGTGCATCTGCAACCCAACCCCATCTACTGGAATCCCATTCTCGAGCATCCGCTTCACTAGGTTGTACATGCCCATGCGCTTTGCCCCGCCGGATTCGAGACCGTAATCGTTGATGATCAATCTTGCGTCAGGGTCGGCTTCCCGGGCGAACTTGAACGCCAGCTCGATGTAATCGCTGGCGAATCCGTCACCGTCCACATCCCCAATTATTGACATCCATCTGGAGCCATCGGCTTCGCCCCGTAGCCCGCCCGAATCATTGAGGACCTCGTTCACGACGTCCCAAGAGTGAACCTTCCCCTTGTACCTGCCCACGACTGTCTTGATGTGATTTTCCATTCGTGAGATCAGCTGCTCACTGGTCGCAGGTTTAGTGCTATCATGAGGATCAACAAAAAACCAAGCAGGAACCTGATTGTGCCATAACAACGTATGACCGCGAAGCAGCATATTGTGCCGCTCTGCAAACTGCACAAAGCGGTCGGCGTCTCTCCAGCTAAAGCGTCCCTCTGCAGGCTGGAGAGCATCAGGCTTCATGGAGTTTCCAGCTACCAGTACACCATAATGATAGCTGATAAAGCCCGCATAGACATCCTGTTCATTAAGAAACTGCGGTCCGGTTGCGGCACCTAGGTGGAAGTAGTCTTTGTAGACGTCTTTCAAGGCCGGAATGTCTTTTTCGAAAGTCCTAGGGTATAGTGCCCTAAGCGCTCTGTCCCCGGTAATTGAGAAATCATCGATGTAGTAAGAGGCCGTGTCATCGCCAATCTCGACGTATAGCCAGGCTGTGCTGACCTCCTCTGCATCAAAAGTATAGGGTTCACTCTCGATCAACACCCAGTCGTCGCTACTCAGTGGCACATCAGCCGAGATCCATCTGTAATTAGTAGTCCCATCGCGCAGATTCTCGCCCATAACGAGGTGTCCACAGATCTCACTTCCAGGTGGTGACACCAGACGCACATAGACTGCAAACCTATAGGTGCCGCCGTCGGCCAAGAGGTAATCAACATCAAGCGCAGCCGAATGCCATCCGGCTGTCCTTCCAGTCATCTTAAGCGCCTTAGGTTCGGACCTGGCCTGTTCCATGGTGACATCGAGCACACCCGAACCAAAGGCTCTCCATCCAGCCAGACCTTCCGAAAAATCCACGGCAACGTTGACCACCTGGCCCCGAACGCCAACAGTAGCAACCAGCAAGAAAAGCATGATCAAAGCTGAAATAACCCGTACCCTCTCACGCACTAATGGCACCTCCTGTCGATCTAAGATAGAGTCTTCGGCACTCACGGCGCGGCCTTGGACTACCTGCACAGCAACGTGCCTTTAGACTGCATAATGATATTGCCCTGATCGTCCAAAGCGTAAAGCTTGTAGGGGCCCGCTTCTGTCGGGGCGTAAATCACACCTTTGTCCAGATCAGCCTTAGTCATATATGGACTAGGCTTGAACTCCTGCGTGCCGATTGGTGCGAACCAGATACTCCCGCTGAAGCTCGTGGGGAGTTTCACAGGAACCCGGGATCCAGCATCAGCCATCGCGTGAGCGACAAACATCACCTCGTCAAGAGGAGCCAGATCCATGTATTCGGGCTCCAGGCCTGAGTTTTCGATGATCCCAAGGGCTTCGACCGGCCAGATACCGCTAGTATGCACGCGCAGATTTGTTACGGAGACGTTTGGAGCTCCCAATCGGACAGTCCTGCTCGTCGTGTAGGTATTATCGAAATGGACGTTGTTCTTTCTGCCCCAATCGTTCAGTTCGAAATTGTTCATGTCACCGATGTCGAAAACATTACCTCTCCCAGTGACTCCCGAGGTGCCTTCGTCAGGATGTATAGCGTTCAACATGTACTTCGGACTAGCTACGACATAATTGCCGTTGACCGTAGTGCCAGGCATTGACCCCAACAAATAGACCGCACCTGTATCGGTCAAGACTAGTCCGTAGTCAATCAGCCTGTTGTTATTGATCTGGTTATTGCCTGCAACAGTGGTAGGGATTCCAGGTATGATACTGTCGCTGTCACCATTGAAACTCCACCAACCCCATCCTACACTAACAGGACCATACGGGACATTCTTGATTATGTTGTGAGTGATCTGGAGTCCTTCCACGAAGAAAGCCATTACCGCATTTTGACCATGGAACAGCACTCCCGCTCCATCTATGTAGTTGTTGCTGATTTCATTGTTCCTCGGAACACCCTCTACGCCAGGCGGGTACTTCTCCTTCTCAATGCCGACACCAAAGGGATGCTTGATTTCTGGACCATCGCCTTCGTATACATGTTGAGGATGGCCCATGACGATTGCCGAACCAGCCGTGTCCAATATCCTGTTGCCAATGATCTTTGACTCGCTTACGTCATTTGTCATGGCCAGCCCGATGTTGCCTGTATGCTTGATGGTACAGCGTTCAAAAACGATCCATCTGGCGCTCTCGACCTCTATCGCTGCTCCTGGTACGTCAAATGCCCTGTAGACATCGAAATGCCAGTTCAAGTTGCCTATTGCAATGATGGCAGTCGGTCCCTGGAGCGTGGCCTGGCCTCGAGAATCGCCTATTCTTACTAAGTTCCAATCGGAATAGGCAAATGTGATCCCAACAAAACTGAGGTTCTCAACTCTGCTTTCGCGCGAACTGCCCTTTATGCTGAGCAATCCTTCAATCATTGGAGCAATGACAACCGCTGTATCGAGGTCCTCATCGTCATGTTTGTAGTAGTACAAGGTCCGGGTGTTCTTATTGAAGTAGAACTCGCCCGGCTCATCCAGGAACTCATAGGCATTGTGAAGCACCTGATCGCCAGACACCTTGAACTCCGTTCCCCAACCAAAACTCTGGGCTCCTGCCCCGTAGGGCTGCTGCAGGAGCAACACTCGATGATCATCGACGCTGATCTGATCCCGAACCGTTACCAGGTTCAGGTTCCATGTCGAAGAAGTCGTTATCTCCAAGTCCTCAGGATTTTCGATCTCTGGTAGGTCAGCAGCGTTATACTTGACTCCGTCGTAGAACGAACAGTCGATCCAAGCCCAGTCGGCCTCTCCTTTTGTTACGTGATAGGTGCCATAGCCCCCAAGAGCTGTTATGTTCCTTCGTGCCATGACAGCTCTCCGCCCATTGACGTACAGCGCCCTCAGCTTGGTGTCTCTTTCGAGCCGAGTCTTGTAGATGTTTCCCTCATGGTGTTCCCAGCCGATCACCTGAACGCCGCCGCTGATGACCGCATTCTCACCGGGATAGGCCTGGTAGATGACCCTAAAGCCATTTGTGCCGGAGTCCTGTTCGGTAAACTCAATCGTCCGATCTATCTGATAGGTGCCTTCTCGCAGGTAGACGACTATGTCTCCACACATGTCACCGTTGATCTCCCTGACCGCGTCCCTGGCCCGTTCAATGGCTCGAAACGGGCGTTCTATCGTGCCAGGGCCTTGATCGTTGCCATCAGGAGATACGTAGAACACGGCTTGGACGCTGGCTTGAGCCAAGGCGTGCAGGGAAGCTGAGCAAACGATCACAGCCATCAGCAACGAAACCCATACTACCAGCGAGTACTGCACTGTCATCTCCTCCATAGACTCAGTTGTTCCTTGCCGTTCACTCAGAAACGCTGTTTTTTTCCACAACAACTCTCGTCGCTACTCTCGCTAGATCGTTGTTCAGGTCGCGTTCACGAGACAAGTCAAATCTCGGCTCACCGTCAATATCAAAATGCACCCGCCTGATCGCTGTGCAGCGCTTGCTGCCTCTCATGGTTGGTTCTGCATGGTAGGTGATCATCACATCGCCGTGTTCATTGGTGAAAAAAGCATTGTGCCCAGGCCCGTACTCACCTTCGATGGAGTAAAAGGACAGCACCGGCGCAGGGGCCTTGTACCAGTTGCTAACATCTAGCAAGTCCTTGCCTTTTTCGATGGCAAGCAAACCGATCACATAGGTATAGCCATTTGCAGCTCCACCGGAATAAGTAATGTAGACGTGGGAATCAGTGATCAGCGGATGCGGGCCTTCATTGTTGATTGTCCGTTCGTTGTTCTCCCACCCATAGAGGGGTCTCGACAACAACACAGGATCGGACGTCAACTGCCATGGCTTCTCAGGATCGACAGTGGCGATATACAGCATCGATCCCGAGTCGTCTGGTTGTCCGATGCGATAGCGTTCGGACCAGATCACATATGAAGTGCCCTCAACATCTAGATAGGTCATGTCGAGGGTGATTCCTGTTTCAGTGAGATAAGTTCCGTCCTTCTTGACTACTCTGATGGGATCGTCCCAACTGTCCGGGTCTGTTATCTCTCCGCCTTCCTTGAGCCTCATAACATGGCACTGGGGGCCCCATTGCTTGCCACTCACTGCAAAGAGGATGTACAGCTGACCTCCAATAACATGAAACTCGGGCGCCCAGAAAGTCTGAATCAATCCTCGCGATTCGTCTTGGTCCAAGATCAGGTACTCGGCAACCCCTTCGGCGAACAAGTCAGATACTCTATCGCCTTTCCTGACAAATATGCCTATATCGTTGACATTGTCGTTTGTGGCTATGAAGTAGTACTTACCCTTCCACCTAATGATCACCGGATCAGCATATCCGACAGCCAGGGGAAAATCGTATTTCTCCTGGACTACGGTGCCTTTTACTTCGTAGGTGCCAGGCCGTGAAAAGTCAATAGCGCTAGTGTCCCACTTCACCTGTTTTGCTGCAGTTGAACCATCTGAGTAAATCGCTGTTGCGTGGACGGCTGCGACGTCTTCTTCTGACCTGGCATGGATCAGGCCGGGCACCTCTATCGCCGTGTTCTCCAAGGGAAGCCACTTCTCTCGAAGCTTCTTAGCGAGATCTGAGTCTATCTCTACGATGTTTCCGGGCACCGCTCCTTCGGGAGCCATCAGGCCTTCAACACTGCTGCTAGATGAGCAAGGCAGAGCAGCCACTTGCTGCGGTGAAGAAATACTGTCTTTATCTCTCAGGTCGCGCATAACGTTGCGGTAGCACTTGCCTTCAGAGTCCTGCCACTCGATCTGATACTGGCCGGTGGTTGGGTCGTAATGACAGGCGACTCGTTCTACATAGGCATCTTTCCTCAGATCCAGCAGGACCTGTTCTTCAAACTTGACCAAATCCTCAGAAAGCCAGAGCAGGATCTTGCCTCTGGACTCAGGATCACGGCTGCCGTCGAAGTTCGTCTTTACAGCAGCAATGCCAAACCCTCTGTCCGCAGTGCGGAAAATGTAGGGCTTTCTCAATCCTTTGGCATTGATGACATTTCTGCTATCAACCGTCGCTTTAGCGAACAAGACGCCATAGTTCCTGTTAAGAGGTATGTAGGTCTTTCCGTCGTTGCTGTAGGCCAGGTGAACGCTGTATGCCAGGTAAGTCGAGTAGCTGTCAGGAATCGGTGTTCTTGTGTAGACCAAAATGCTGCTCATGTCATTGTCACCTCATTAGTGCACTAGAAGCAATTGATACACACCAAGAGCCTGGACATGGCCTCCGGGCCCTTGGAGGTTTCTTTGCCTCAGTCATCGTTATCTGTCATGGGGCTTAGCTCAAACCAATCCACGTTGACCTGGCCCCCTCCCCGAAACTCCAAGACCAGCTCTTGTTCGCCTTCAGCCAGGTCAATAACAATCGATCCAACATGCCAGTCCTCCGCCTGAGGGGAATCCGCTGTCAAGACCCCGAGTACCTCGCCAGACTCGTGTCTTACGGCCAGTTCACCGTATTGACCGTATGCATCAACTTCTGCTGCGAGTCTGAAGTCCATCACATAACTGCCGGCCTCTGCAACGCCGATCAAATAGCTTGCCCAGCTTCCCAAGTCAGTGTAACTGATGAACCTATCGGAGAGGTTCTTGGGAGTGGATTCGACTCTGATTCCTGACATCCGTTCGTACCTCTCAGCTTCGATCTTGCCAGGGACCGCCCTATGTCCATGCGATATCGTGGTTTGGCTAGCGTATTCCTTTAGCCAATCGAAATACGCTTGTGCGCCCTCTCTTGGGCTCAGAGAACAGTCGCTTGGCCGTGCCTGATTGAGATCCTCAAGGAGATCGCCGATGAAGCCTACTAAATATGAGACGTTGCCTTGATCGTCAATGGCCTTCTTGATACTGTTTCCAAACCCAGCTGTGCTCCCGTTGACGAGATTCCTGGGGTCATCGGGATAAGGCGTCCAGAACATCTCTGTGATAATCATAGGCCACCGGTCCGCAGCAGGTTTGTACTGCCTCTGCCACAACCGCTGTATGGCCTCAGCGTTGTTAAAGACTCCTCCGTACGCAGGGTAAAAATGGGCTGCAATTCCGATGTTCTCCCCAGAAAACGGGAACTGGACCCACTGGTGCGGTGAGCCTTGCCATTCAAGTGTCGGCACCCATATGATGTTGTTCGCACCTGTGCCGCGGATCACGTCGATGATTGGCTGCAACCATTCGGCAAAGGCCTTGAAATAGACGGCGCTCCCCATCCCCCAGACACCATTGCCCGGGGCAGATTCGATCTTCACAGGCTCATTCATCAGCTCGAACATTATGTTGTCGGCGTTCTTGACTCCCGGGGCGCTGGCGACTCTCTCCCAGAACGTCAGCAACCTTTCTTGAGTGCCTTGACTGGCATTCTTGGACATGTCTCCATCCACGTTTACGACTACAGGACCAGTCGCACACAGTACGAGATAGATACCCCGGGTCCACAGGTGATTGGCGTAGGGAACAAGGAAATTGGCTATCCAGGCATCAAACTGCTCGGAGTCTATTAGTCCTTCGGCACTAGACCAGCCGCCCACCGAATCTGTGTTTACGCGAACGAAGTTGCAGTACCATCCATGATCCCTTCCGTATCTTGGACTGATGTCGCTCATAACCGTTGCAACTTCGTTCATGTAGCTCAGTAGGTCGCTCACACCGGCCCGCACCACCAGAGACCTTAGCTGCTTCCAATTCCACGGATCTAGGTACCATTTTCCTTGTCCGTTGAAATAGCTCGCCGTAGGCTGCATCCAGCCGTGCAGTAACACGCTATTATCAGCAGGATCTTTGAGTTGATTGCCCTCAACATGCAAAGGCGGTACTGGCATACCTTCCCAAGCAAGTGTGTTAGACGAGCCTGCTCCGACCAATAGCAGAACAGCCAGCAGCACAACCAGGTATCTGTGAGAAACCAGACTCCTCATCGTCTATTGCCGACCTCCTAGTCACTCTTTTTCCTTGGATCAATGCTAAACCGCATCGATCCGGCCTTCAGTCCTGCGAAAGGTCCGGCAACCCTCTGCGCACCTACTTCGGAGCCAAAGAAGTCAGTAGGCACCTTTTCGTCTGTCTTGACTGCGGGCAAGTCTTGTCCAACCCTAATCTCCATGATCAGGTTGTCGCTATCGATGCTGATTTCCAAGTCACACGTGCAGCCTGCCATGTCGAATCCACAGAATTCCTGCCATGTAGCGAGATCGAGGCACATCTCCGGTTCGGGGTACATGACTCGAAGGTATCCTGGCGGCATCTTGGCATAGACATTTCCGTCAACCGCATTGTGCTCATTGGGAAGGATTATGGCCGCTTCGCCGCATTCGTAAAACAGGTTGTTGAACAGCTTGTTCTCCCTCGACGTCCCGCCACGCTTGGGATGGAGGCGAAACGCTACAACTTTTGCAAAATAGCCTGCCTTGTTGCACCTTCCGATCAGGTTGTTGACAATCCGCAGCCTGTCTGTGCCTTCCAGATAGATGCCATACCCATTGGTGGCCTCTGATTCAGTCGTCCGGTACCATCCGGAAGAGCCCTTGAACACAGGCACTGCGTTCTTGTCGTATCTGCCATCAACGCCCCAGATCACATTGTTGTCAATGAGGTTCTCCGAGTCTCGTGTGCATTCAATGAATATGTGTTCTCTGGAATCAACGCCGTTTAGGAAAACATTCGAGGTGATGCGGTTGTTATCGTTGCCGACGTCCAGCCACAGCGCATCGCACCCGTAGCAGTCTTTGATAACATTGCGGCGAATGAGAGAATTGGCGCAGTGGTGGAACTTGATGCCTGCGGCCTCCCATGAGAGCTCCATACGCTGCCAGCCTGTGCCCACGATCAGGTTGTCTTCGATGAGCATGTTTCTTGCACCCAGGCCCGCTATGCCACACACACCCGCATCTTTGATCGTGCATCGCCTGATGACAGAGTGCCCGATGATCTGTCCATCTGATATGGTTCGGTGCCAGCACTCATTCCCACAGTCAATTCCTGTGGCGTTTGACCAGTCAATCGTACAGTCCTCGATTATCCAGTGATGCCCGCGATTGAGAGAAAGCGATCCACGCTGGGGTACTGGAGCGCCGGTCGCCGCGTGTGCCAGAGTCAATCCTTTCACTCGGATGTAAGACAGGAAAGGAACCTTGGGAGCGAAGCACTGTTCCCGGTTGGTGAGCTCAATCGTGTGATTCCTTGGATCGTCGTCGCCTGCAAGGCGTATGTGAACCTTCTGACCGTTGGCTTCCACCCAATAGGAGTTCTCATGCTCAGCCAACATGTAGTATAGGGGAACCTGCTTCATAGGCTTGCCGTCTACGAACACCATTCCCCGCCTGTTGAGGTATGGAGTCATGTCAGTCTTGTCATACTCGATAAACAGGCGATCATGTAAGATATTCACTGCGCAGAACGGGTTGTAGCCCTTGAGGTCCTCAGGGTTCAGCTCGATTTCCCATATCCTCAACCCGTCCGGTGTGCGGCCTCCAAACCCTCTTGCGACTCTCCAGCCGACGCTAGGCTTGAAATCCATCACTTCAACAGATGCCTTTATGATTACCTCTTCTCCTTGGTACGCTTCGTAGCTGATCATCTTGTCCGGGCCAAGCCCGCCCATAGCGGGTTGGACTGTTTCTCGGTAGATGCCGCGGTGAATCAGCACTCTTGTACCGGGAGTCGCTATCTGAGCTGCCGCATTAATGGTCTTGAGGGGGCGTTCAATGGTACCGTCATTCTCGTCGGATGCGACAGGGTTTTGATTGTCAACATGAATCTCTCTCTCGAAAACTGGTTCCGCCTCCCAAAACTCGAACATACGTCCATCAGGCAGTATAGCTGTCAAATCATTGTCGCAGTATGCCATTTGTCACCCTCCCCTATTCCAGTCTAGAGCACTCATCGATACTCCTGTAACTCGGCTGCGTGCTCGCTCCGCTGTGTCGAGACAAAAACAGGCACAATAAGCGGCTTCAGCCGACAATCCCGGTCCTTTCGACGCTCTCGACAAAGTATCTCTGAAGGAACACGTAAAACAGCAGGATGGGCACTAGGAACAAGACCATGCCAGTGTTATTGACAATCGTCTTGTACTCCGCGCTGATACTCCAGTGATACTTGCTCATCAGATTGCGCAGGCTAAACGGCAGCAGCGGCATACCGCCTCTCATGAATATCCCCGTGTAAAACACGTCATTCCACTGCCAAACAAAGGAGAACAAGAAGATCACCAACATGATAGGTGTTGCGCATGGTAGCATTATTTCCCAGAACGCCCTAAACTGGCTTGCACCGTCGATGTATGCCGACTCCTCCAAAGCGCGTGGCATTCCTCGAAAATGCTGACGAGCTATGAATATGAACAGCCCGTTTCTCGCACCTGTGCCGGTCAACGCGGTCAAGAGGAAGGGCCAGTAGGTGCCGATCAAGTTGTAGCCTCCTCCCTTCAACAACCCGAAGAAGTCGAAGTATCGGAAGTTGAGGAAAAGGGGGATGACGATCATCTGAGGCGGGACCAGAAGAGTGAATATCACAAGTGCGAAAAGCAACCCCTTGCCTTTGAAATCAAAACGCGCAAAACCGTAACCGATTATCGTGCAAGACAGAAGCTGACAAACACTGATTACGAGAGAGAACACCACAGAGTTTAGAGTTGACCGCCAGTAATCCATATTCTGCATGACCTCAGCGTAATGCTTGATCACTCGGGACAAACTGAAATTGCGAGGCACCCACTGAACGGTTCTGTCGAATATGTCGGTCTCTGTCATGATTGTCGTAAATACCTTAACAAGAACGGGATGCACTATCAAAAAACACAGACCAACTATGAGAACGCCTCGAACAATCGACCATGAGATCTCAGCGAGTCTCGTCTTGAGAAACACGTTCATGAGTCATCAACCCCTCGCGCGTTTTGCTAGCATGCTATTCCATGTACACAACACTACGACCGACTACAAAGCTTATGATCAGCAGAATCACACCTATCGCCAGGAAGTACATCAGACTCATTGCAACACTGACACCAAAGATACCCCTTCCCCACGCCAACGATGAGATGTAGCTGACGAGAGTGTTACCCGGCGCAGTAAAGGAGTATATCGTGATAAACACTACATTGGTCAAAAGCAGCGGTGAGACCAAAGGGAAAGTTACCTTCCAGAAGATCTCCCATCCGGTCGCACCCTCGATCTTGGCACACTCATACAGGTCCGATGGAACAGACTGCAGTCCAGCCAGGAATATGAGTATGGGGATGGCTGAATACTCGATTATCTGCGGAATGCTGCTCGCGGCTATTATCACATAGTCGATAATGGCTTTCGGGAGACTCATATCCAAGAGAAACTCCCTGACCACAGCAGCCGACAGCATGACCTTGTCCTTGTCCTGCGTGGTCAGGTACATCAGGTCTTCTACTTCCAACTCATGCAGTACGCCCGCTGTCAAGACAACCGGCAGGAAGAAGATGGCCCGGGCGATGGTTCGTCCTCTGAAGGACTGATTGAGAAGAGTCGCCACAAAAAAGCTGAACAGGATCACTGCAGGTATGTTGACTAATATGCTGACAATAGTCTCAACGAAGTGCTGGTTAAACTCCGGATCCACTGTCAGCGCATACTCGAAGTTCTTCAGTCCAACGTATTTCAGCGCGTAGCCGTCAGGAGTGAAACTCAGTTCACTTACAGCGAAGCGGAACGCCTGAAGCATTGGAGCAAAGAAGAACAGAATGAAGCCGACGATAAACGGGGATATCCAGAGATAGCCGTACAGATTATGCTTCTGCGTCAGGCTTATTCTCGGCCAGCGCCACTTCATCGCCCATCCTCCTCCAGCAAGCAGTACCCCTTAGCACCTATTGCTACGCCGTCATACTCGATCGCGTAGTTATTGTAATTGACCACTATGGACACTCCATTCTCAAAGGTGCTCTTGGTCACTCCATCCTGCAGCAACTGGTGTCGCACGAATCTCTGGCCATAGATCAGTTTGTAGACAGGGTAGTACTCAAGGTAGCAACTAACGATCGCGTTGCGCCATTGGTTGTAGTTAAACGAGTGGAACTTGTCATACCTAGTTCCCTTTACAACCTCAGACTCTGCGGCTGCTACCGAGAAGAAAGGAAGAGCACCGGCTTCCAAGCTCATCAGCATATACGTACGAGAGTCGGATACCTGATTGAGCGGTTCTCCGGCGTAGGCCGCGTACCCGCTTACAACCATCTGGTAGAACGGAATTCTTTGATCGACGATATCATAGCCGCTGTCTTCCAGCGGCACGTTGACAACAATGGAGGTGTACGGCAGGGCGTATAGATTGCCACCTTGCACCATGATGTCATATTTGTCGGAAAGGCGGCGCATCTCATTGGAAACGGTCTCTGCAGCCTGTTGCCTGTCAATCGTCCGGCCTTTGCCCCTGTTGAAGTCAGAGTTTAGCTGCCATCCCATCTGACTGAGCGAGAGCCCCCCACTACCATACTTGTCGAAGTCCTTGATGAAACTCGAAACCAACCGCTCAAGCACACGAGGGGAAACCACCGTGATCGCGCTCGCAGTCTCGGGTTCAAACGTGGCGATGTTGTAGTCGTAGACCCGGGCTACGATCTGGTCCAAACGGCGGGCTGCATCCCTTATCCCGATGAAACCGTCGACCAGACGATTTCTGTAGACACTTAAGAATCCGACATCAGGATAGATGGCACCGCCGTTCTCTTGGACATATGCCACCAATGACTTGAACTCGGTTTCAGTGCCAAGGTTATTCTCGACAGCCGCTTTATCAGGATACTGATGCTCCAGTCCTCCCCGCATCCATCCCCTGAAGCGCAGGTGAACGTTACTAATACCTGCATCAGTCAGGTCATCAAAGATACGCTTCGCATCGGCAAAAGTGGTAGCCGGGTAAGGGATGCTGCGAGGGATCCCCATAATGACCTCCGTGCGCGGGAAAGCGCCGATGAGTTCGAGGAGGAAAGGCGGGTCGTCGCTCTTGAGAGGTGTCAGTAAACCATTCTCCACCAAGTATTCCTGATACCTGCGAGCCATGCCGGAATAATCGGCTTCTTCGCCAACCAGGAACACATACCTCACTCGTATGTCTCCCTTGTACACTTCCGGCTGGTATATGTTAAAGGAACCCCCGTGCTGGAGGCTTATTGTCCCTGACTTAATGATGTTAAAGCGAGGGAAGATGCGGTTGAAATCGTCTCTCTTCCCCGAAATGTCGGCTCTCAGGTGAGCAATCGCATCCCCTCTTTCAATTATCCCCAAGAATGCCTGGTCACCCATTTTCAGCCCAAAAACCGGAAGGTGTATCTGTTGAGGATACGTGGTTACGTAAGTCGGTGGGTCCTCAGTGTAGTCGCGACCGTACACTGCCTGGTTGTACGTAGAGGTCCATGTCTTGCCGTTATTCAGGTATATTAGAGCGCCGGATCCGTCAGGTACCAGAATGTATCCCTCATCATTCAGGCCTGCCGCAGAGAAGTAGGGCAATACCTCCACAAACACTATGGGGAAGGTATGCTCTTCCCCTTCGAAGTCCACGACTTTGATCGGATATTTGATGTCATCCACTGGGATGGTCACGAGCAAGCTGTCGCCATCCAAAGCATACTCTACTGAGATCTCAAAAATCTCTAGGTTGGGAATCGTCGGGTTGATGTTGTTGTCTATGTGGTCCTGCGTAGCATCCAGCGGAGAGTAACCCACGCCCTCAACTATCTCACTCAATCTGGTCAGGGAAAAGCGCGGAATGGTCTTTCTCATGTACGTAGGTGTATCAACCAGCTGCTCAACATCCTGGAAAGCTATCTCTTCGATCCTAGTTATGTCCGCCCTGTTGGCCAGGATGACGTTCTGAATCAGATGCCAAGTGACGTCCTCGATCTGCCACAATAGGTCTTGCTCAAGCCTAGAGATGTCCGACTCCAGCTTCGTCTTCCTCTTGGCAAGGTCTTCAGTGCCAGCTCCAGACGAATCGGCCGAGTTCTCTAGTTCGCGCAGCTCCTTTTCGAGTGCCTCTAGCCTCCGCTGCGCCTCCTGATAATCGTCGTCTAGAAGCTCAAGAGTGTAGTCGCCGAAGATGCTTTCGGCATCCAGCCCTTTGATCTCAGGGCGTTCTTCGCCCTCCTCAAGCTTCCTCAGCTGTATCAGGTAGTAGTTGGACCTGATATCCGACCGGTCCCTTTCCTGCAGCCTGTTCAATACCCTCTCGTCGAACTTGTCTGCACGAACGAGCTGAGGCAGGTAGTCATTGGCCGTCCACTTCTCAACGAACTGGTAGTCGACCCTGACTCCATTGTTGATTGGAGTCACCTTGAACCTCTCATAGGTGTTGCTAAAGCCGTAGTTATCCTTGGTGACCTTGTCCGGGTCATGAACGATGTTGATCTGTGAACGAACCGTTGTCAGAGATGATCCGCCTACTGGTGGATTGCTGAGCCAAACCTTGCCGCTTCGCTTGCACTGAACTGCAAAGGAAGTATCCTGCTCATTGAAGTACAGGATCAGATGCTCATTCTCTGCTACTGCTTTCTTGTCTTCCAATCCTGTGGCAGCCATTGTCGCCGCGCAAGCCGCTAGACTGACGATGAATAACGACAGTACCAGTAGCATCACTCGCTTCTTCATGCACAGAAACTCCCTTTCGATGTTTCCAACTAGACCATCCTGTAAGTGATCTCGTTGTACAGGTCGATTACGAAGTAGATCAGTCGGTCTATGATCATAAAGAACAGCAGACCTACGAAGGCCACTAGGACTATTCCCACAACTATGACTGCAATGGAGAACACAGCTTTGGACACTGAGTACTCATGCGTCACGATAGTGCCTATGAACAGAAGGGCGCCAGCCCACACGACTGCAATGCCAAGGAACAGGTAATAGAAGTAGCCCTCCTCAGCCGTCATGAAATTGCTGATGACGGCCGTCGGTATGAGCATGATGATCAGCGGCGTCAAGGCATACGTAGAGTAGATGAAAACGTCCTTGAAGGTACCCTTGCCATCGGTCAAAGTGGTGACTCCCCAATTGACGATGCACCACAGTGCAAAGGTCGCCAGCACAATCGCAACCTCGCGGACGACGTTCACAGATCTCAAGTCCCTAGTGTTGAAGATGAAACCCGTGTAATAGATGCTGCATAGCAGGCTAAACACCAGGAAAACGTGAAGCACGGCGGCGCTGGCAACACTGCCTTTTCCTAGATACTTCAGATCCCAGAATCCATCAAAAGGATGCAAGGCCAGGTGTTTAGCGAATGCCACTCCTTCCATCGCATGCCTGACGGTTTGCTTGACCCTTCCTCCGCCGGACAGGGCTGTGTTGACCTTTGACCTCACCTTATCTGGGACACGTAGTCTGAGTATCAGCCAGATCAAAAGCACGAACAGGATTATCCCAGACATAATCTTCCCAATATTTCTGTACAAGACCTCGGATCGATGATCCTCAAATGCCTTAGAGTAGTTCTGACGGTCCTGACCCAACCGGAAGTTCTCCATTGCCTTCGCGAAGTCGCCCTTCATTAGCCAGTTTCTTCCAATACCTATGTAGGCCATCTCGTAACTTGCGTCCATACCGAGGACTCTGCGCCAGGCCTCTGCGGACCTGTCATACTGTCCGTGTTCGTAGTAGTGGATGGCCTCGTGGATAGACCGCGCGTAGTCCGTAGGACGAAACACGGTAATCGTATTCTTGCCTCTGTCTGCGACAAACAACCTGTCGCGATAGCAGTCTATTGCCGAAGGTCGGTTGAACATCCCCTGGTGACCGCCAGGACCTCCAAACACATACAGGAGGTTTCCGTAGTTGTCGTAGGTGAATACCCTGCCCCTCTTGCTGTCAAGCACGCTGTATATTCCATTTTCTCTTATAACGATGTCCACGAGCGTCGACGGCCCGGTATAGGGATCCATGTCTGCAGCATACTTGACGTCACCGACTATCTTCAGCTTCCCGGCACGTATGAGAGTGTCTAGCCCACCTGGACTCAATCTCTTTACAACTTCTTCTTGTTCCTCATTGGTAGCGACAGTGGTATAGATGAAGCCTCTCTCGTCTATGTCTAGCTTGTTGAACTCAACAGGCAGGAACAGCCTTCGCCTAGCTCTCTGCTCCTCAGTAGCTAGCCGGGTCCACAATATGTCCCTCAGCGACGGCGTAACCCTGGGGGCTCCGATAAATCCTTGGAAAACCCCGCCCTCACTAAACTCCATTATTCCGTCATAGACGCCAGCGCAGATCACATAAAGGCTTTTTCCGACGCCTTGACCTATGCTTCTGGGACGGAAGCGAAAACCTTCTGGGAATATGTCAGCGCTCTGTATTTCTTCTTGAGTAAACGCTATAAAGCGCCTGAAGTTACGGTCTTTGTCCAAGACGACTATGCGCTGATTGCCGGTGTCAGCGATGTATATTGTCCCGTCCGTGCTGACGAAGACACACTCAGGAGCTCGGAGCCTGTCCTCACCCGCGTCAGTAGCGAAAGTCTGAATGATCTCGACGAGGTCACCGCCTTGCTCCAGAACTATCACCCTGCTGTTTCCAGAATCAGCTATCCAGATGAGCCCGTCATCGGTAATGAAGATGTCTCTGACGTCCTTCGCATACTGGTTTACGTCTATGACTCTTTCGGGCACATAAGGATCCGGTGCCGGTACCACCTTTTCCCAGAAGTCATACCCATAGCTTCGGTAGGGAGCCGCGTTGCTGTTTCCGGTGGCGAACAGGACCGAAACTACCAAAATCAAAGAAAATAGCTGAACCAATCGTCTGTTGCTCAAGCCTAACCCACCCCATGCTCCAAAGAGAGCGGACAAAATTGTTCGTCGCCTTCCTCTCTTGGCCCACCTGCATCGCGTGTGGCTGACAAGTCGAGGTTCGAACACTGAAAACACTTGACGTGCGCCTATCCAATACAGGGTCTCAGTGGGGAGGGGATCCCTGTGGGGATCCCCCAGGAATCCCAGATGGCTTACTGCGCTCCCATCAACGCCTTGATCTCTTCAGCGGACAGAGCCACGTTGCTGATGTACAGCTCGTCAATCAAACCGTTGAACAAAGGATCAGGCCACTGGCTCTTGCCGACGTAGTTGCGAGCTGGCTTGAAGTCATTCGGAACAATGCTTATGCTGCCAGAATCAGCGAGTTCGCCGTTGACGTAGAGCTTGGCCTCTCCGCCGCCGAGGGTGACTGCGACATGAACCCACTCGTTTTTCGGGAGTGGAGCTGTCTCAATCAGCCTCTCGCCACTTCCAGAGGTGATCGCAAAGCGAAGCGTGTTGTTACCTGAGTTCGGAGTAATGAAGAAATACTGAGAGGTGTTGTTTCCGAAGTCGAGGATTCTCTGCCACTGGTTGCCTTCTCTCCAGAGGACCCAGGCGGCCACAGTCATCTGCTCAGCGGTCGAGATAGGATGGTCCGCGGGTATCTCGATATGGACACTCCCGTCCAGATTGGCCGCTTTGCCGATCACGCCGTCCTCGTACGTGAGGGTGCCCACGGCTACAGCTGGGAAGCAGCCAAGAGAATCATCGAGGTTATCGTCGAAGGAATACAGCGACGGACGCGCTATGGTTATCTTGCTGTTCTTGAAGTTGGCCATAGCCTTCTCCAGGCGAACCAAGGCATCGACCTGCTCTTCGCTGCCAGGAGCGAAGTACGCATTGGCCTCCAATGCGTTGGATATCGCCAAAACCAAGGCCTGAATCACTTCGCTCGGATAGTCAAAAGAGACCAGCTTCTGCTCGACCTCCGGCACTGGCGGAGCCAGACGCAGCAACTCGTAGGCGTAAGCGATCCTGCTGGACAGAGAAGGTATGTATTGGAAGGCATCAACAGTTATCGCCGCGAAGGTCGCCTCCGGACGTTTGGTACCAGTTGGAACAACCTTTATGGTATGTACGCCGGGGTCCACAATGGCCTCAAACACAGGAACCTGGTAGGCCATTTCCTCGCTGTAGAGATCGAGATCCCCAGCTACAAGGACACCGTCGATGTAGACATTGGCTTTGCCTCTGTTTGGCCCAACCGAAGCAATCCAGCGGACCGCCGTTCCCTCGAATGTGAAGGCTGCTTCGTGGAGATTTCTGTCTGAGTATATCTCATCACCGTTGTACGCCTCATCCGCACCGATTTTGCGCCAGTTTGTCAAACCTCTGCCGTAGTAGTCCACCTGACCAGACAACGCATCAACGGTCATCCACGCCTCTTCGCTGTATGCGGCAGCCGCAGCTAAGCCGAAGACCAAGCACAGAACCACAGAGCACAAGACAAACGTCGTCTTTCTGGCCATTACAACCACTCCTTCGTAAATGGAACTGCTCCGGATCGTCTCAAGAACAACCCTTCGAAGTTGGGAGTAGGCACCGAAGAACCCGGTTCAGCTGGCCGAGCAGACTGTTCGGGAAGTCCTTCCAGCGCCTACTCGCACCACACTACAATCAGCAGATCCCACAACTACGTCTTGGTTCAGCGTCCGAACAGCTCGTCGAAAAATGCCTGAACCACCGGGTGGATCTCGGCGATAGCAGTCTCTGGAGGCTTCACGCCGTTGATGATGTCCTGTATCGCCTGGGTGTACCCAT
>Ga0209537_1000129_pt1 | contig 85258 bp, 75 predicted proteins | sample BioPla4DNA1_FD_187698 | JGI IMG/M metagenome (GOLD analysis project Ga0209537, IMG submission 187698) | Biogas fermentation microbial communities from Germany - Plant 4 DNA1 (SPAdes) (version 2) | ecosystem: Engineered > Bioreactor > Anaerobic > Digestate | place: Bielefeld, North... | reverse complement strand
GTTCCAGGTTGAAGCATATCTTGCCGACGAACCTCTCGGGTATCGGCCTGTCCAGGTCCACGGTGATCACAACTGAAGGTCCTTCACCTTTGACGGTGACTTTGTATGTAAACTCAAAATCCGGGTAAATCATGGGGTTGAAGCTCTTCAAATGCCTCGAAGGGTCTGGATAGCACAGCGTAGTGGTTATCAAATTGGCTGATTCGTCTGTTTCACGGCTGATCAGCTTTGGTACCGGCTGCCACTGGCCCGGCGTCTGTTCAAAGCGTATGTCGCCGTTCGTCGCGACGCGGTTGCCGTGCATGATGATGGTCACGCCGGACTGATGCCCTTCCGGATAGAAGTCGCTGAAGGCCATAACATCGACTCCCATGTTCCTGAAATAGCCGGCATTTGCATCCAGCCTGAAACCCCTGTTTATGCCGGCGTTTTGCCCAATGCATTTGCCCGGATCGCATCCATTGCCTTTACTGTTGATGCATTTACTTGTTTCGCCCATATCTGTCTCCTGTCATATTACGTGAAATATCGCTATATTACTCTGTTGCAGAAATATATATCTGTTTTAAATTACATCAAATATGGATTCGGCATAGTGGAATACTTAACATTTCTAAAAACATCTCACCGTATGCAACCCTGCCACATAACCAGATCGTGCTCAGGCTTACGCCTCATCGCCTTCCTCATCGCCAGCACCATCGGCTTTTCCGAGGCCCGTATCCTGCTTTGCAGCCGCCATTCCGCTTTCGGCTTCTATCGTGCGGAAAATCCTGAGAGCAAATGCACTCTTTGTCCCGATGATCAGTACAGGTGCAATGAACACTCCCACAAAAAGAAGCAGCCAGTCATAGAAGAAAAAGAGCCATACTTCGAATCCCACGATGGCGGTGCAGATCAGTGACCGGACCACGAATCGCGAGAATATATCCCTGGAGTTCGAAAGATGGCGGAAAATCGAATTTTGATACCGCGCTGCGAGGGCAAAAACATAGAAAAAGTGCACATGGAACATTGCCAGGCTCAGGAAGCCCAGCACCAGGAAAATAAGCGGATTGCCCCTGGAATTCTCGAACAGGAAGAAGTCAGCCACGATGGCTGCAACACATACAATGGCCATTACTGACAAAACCAGGCCTTGCTTCACGTTTGCACGGAATGCCCGCAAGTATTCCTTTACAATGCCCGTGTCCCGGTCTTCTATGATTTTGAGCATCACGCTGTAGGCAGCGATCGCAGATACCCCGAATGTCACTACGGGCAGTGATCCGAGAAGAAACAGGAAGTTCAGTACCAGCAGATCCCAGATCCGGGACAGGACCTGCGCTGTCTTGCTGTCGTAGGAAAACAACCTGGCCAATTCGAAACCTCCGGTCCTCTTATTTTAAGTGCAAAATCCATTCGCTTACATTATAGCAGTTCTTCTGCATCAGTTCAGCACCGCCGGTACAGGCAGGTATACATTGAGAGGCTGCCGCGGAAAAGCAAACAGTCTCTGCGGAAAAATGAATCCCCCGCTGTGGAAGCGGGGGATATCAGACGTTTCACCGTTCCTGCCCCCTGGTCCAGCCATACGGACCACTGAAGGGGGACAGTTCTTTGCCCGGTCCGGGATCGGCCCGTAACACTGATCAGCGATCAGTTCTCGGCCTGCTGCAGCCTGTAGCGCACTGCTGCCTGCTGGCGGGACCATTCACGAACCTGGTCATAGCCGTATTCATTGCATACCTTGATCATCTGCTGTACATGGTAGTTGAATTCACCGTCATTCTTTGCATAAATCGCACGCCACGAGTATTGCTTGATGGCCTGGGTCACCTGCGTCCAGATCAGTTCAAGCTCATCGGAACGCTTCGGTGCGGAATAGGAAGTCCCGGGAACTACCGTATACTTTCCTTTCTTCATGTATTCATTGACGGTAGTCACCTTGAAGTAGTCACGCCAATCCTTTTCGATGGAACTCTGGGCAGGTCCTGCCATGCTGCGCCACGAATCCTTGTTGAAGGTCTCGCCGTTGGAATCCGGGTTCTTTGTATCGATTACCCAGGTCGTGTTGTTGATCTGCAGCGAACCGTCAGTATAATTCGCGCCAAGAGTGTATGTCTTGCCTGTCCACGGGCTGGTCCATTTGACGCCGCTGAGATCGTAATGCGGGTCGCGGTTGCACTTCAGACCCAGATCGGTAAAGTGGGTATAACCGTTTTCATCGTAATACCACATCAGTCCCGGCAGGCCATACCAGATGGTCATGGCTCCTTCCGGAGTAAAGAGGTAGTTGAGGATCTCCATGCAAAGTTCCGGGTATTCTGTATACGCGCCGATCGACCAGATGCGGTTGCCGCCGAGCATGCTCATGCCGTATACAGCCGGCGCTGCATCCTCGGGAACCAGCGGAAGCATCATCTTGCCCTGGTTCATATGCTCGGTCGTGTTGTAGGCGGCTGATCCTGCGAAGTTGAAGATGGAGAAGAATGTGCCGCCTGCCTTGACCTTTTCGGACATCTGGTCCCAGGTCTGCGTCATGGAGTTGGGGTCGAGCAGGTTGTTCTGATAAAGCTTGTTGAAGAATCTCAACATTTCAAGGTACGGCCCGTTTTCCATGAGCGCATCATAGTATTCGCCGTTCTTTGGATTATACAGGCCCACATGGTGTTCGTCGTAGCCATAGTACGCGGTCGCCATTGATTTGACGTACATGACCATGTCCCCGTCCCAGTCAGGCCAGAGCGATACGGCGTATGTCTCCCTGCCGTTCTCGTCTTTCGGGCAGATCTCCTTCATCTTCTTGAGTAATTCCAGGTAGTCGTCAAGGTTCTTGACCTTGGGATATCCAAGCTGCTTGTACAGGTCCCACCTGATATCCCATGTATAGAAGAAGCTCTGATGGTCATCCTTGCTCATGGCGACGCCATGGCCGATACCATAGATGTGTCCGTCACCTGATATCTTTCTGTTGGTTTCGAGGGCGATCTGGCAGTTTTTCCAGATCATCGGGGCATATGTCTTGCAGAGGTCTCCTTCCTCCCAGTCATAGAGAAGCCCCAACTGCACGGCTTTCTTGTACTCAGCGCCGTTGTCGCCCCATACCACGATGTCACCCAGGTCGCCGGATTCCACGAGCGTTTCGTATGTACCTTCCGTGTCCGGGATGATGTTCAGTCTTACGTTGAACTTGTCTTCCAGCAGTGCCGCATACCAGCCGATCTGCGTACCGCTCCAGTTGGCAAGCTGTGAATATACGTCCAGTGTGATGAGTTCCTGTGGTTTTTCAGCCGCTTCAGTGTTTTCCACCACCTCTATTTCTCCGCTGCCGGCTTGCTCCTGGGATATCGGCTGGTCTTCGGCTGTTCCCGTTCCTGCTTCATCTGATGTATCTCCTGCTGCCGGCAGGCCGTCCGCAGCATCACCACCGGCACCGCCTGACGATGTCCCTCCTCCGGACGGATCCTGATCGCCTGCTGGGCCTGACTGATCAGTCTTCGATCCGTCGCCTGCCGATACATTCTGACCGTCTGCCGGCTCTTCGCCTTTTGTACAGCCGGTGATCCCAACCACCATGGTAAGGACAAGCATGATGCTCAGGATCATGGATACGATTTTCCTGATTGCTTTCACCTTTTCCATTCAGAGCACCCTTTCATAGATAATATGTTTCATCCGGACCAGCGCCCGGTAAGCGGTCTTTTTCAAATCAGCCCTTTATGGCTCCAAGCATGATACCCTTGACGAAATGTTTCTGCATGATCGGGTAAACAAGCAGTATCGGTATGGTCGTCGCCATCGCGATGGTGTACTTGACGACCTTCGAATTCAGAGTGTTTTCCAGTGCCACGTTCGTGCCTGTGCCGCCGGACATGAGCGCTTCAAGGTCAGACGCCTTGACAAGGTAAAAATACAGCCTGTGCTGAAGCGTGAACAGGTGCGGCGAACTTTTCATGAGTATCAGTGAATCCTGGAATGAATTCCAGTTGCCCACGGCGCCGAAGACCGCGATCGTCGCGAGGATAGGTTTCGACAGCGGCCATATGATCTTCCGGAAAATAGTAAAAGTCGACGCGCCGTCTATAAACGCGCTTTCCTCAAGTTCGCCCGGGATCGACTCGATATAGGTTTTGACGAGTATGATGTTGAACGGCGCAACGATGCCCGGGATTATGTACGCCATGTAATTCTCCGTCAGACCCAGCATCACCATGTTCATATACCACGGTATCAGGCCCGCGTTGAAATACATCGTAATGACGAGGTAGCGGTACCAGAAGCTTCGTTTCCAGAGCTTCTTCCTGGTCACAAGATATCCCGCCAGGGCACTTGCAAACACCATCAGCGCCGTTCCGAAGATCGTTCTCGTCACGGTCACGATAAATGCATTTCCAAGGTCGTTGACCTCTTTCAGGGCGATGTAGTTCGAAAAGTTGATCCCGATGGGATAATACGTGACAGCGCCTTTCAGCACGAGGTCATTGTTGGAGATAGTATTTATAAACAGGTAGTAGAACGGGAATATACAAAGCAGCATAAAGATCGTGAACATCGTGACGTTGATCACATCGAATATGACTTCGCCCGGACTTTTGCGGTATCCGGAACGCCGGACGTTTCTGACGCTGAGCCCCTTTGAGTTCATCATCCTGCACCTCCTAGATTATCCCTTCGCCGCGGATGAACTTTGAAATCCTGTTCGCCAACATCAGGAGAGCAATGCTTACCAGTGATTTCGTCATCCCGATTACGGTAGAAAGCGGGATCCTTCCGCCGGTGATACCGATGTTGTATACATACAGGTCAAGGACTTCTATCACGTCCTTGTTGTTTGCGTTCTGGAACATCAGGTACTGTTCGAGCCCGTTGCTGAGAGCTCCCGCTATGGTGAGCAGCAACAGTACCAGGTATGTTGGCATGAGGCCCGGCACAGTGATATGCCAGACTTTCCGGAAACGGTTCGCACCGTCTATCGTGGCAGCTTCGTACAGTTCCTGGTCGATCCCCGCGATCGCGGCAATGTAAACTATGGCACTCCAGCCAAGGCTCTTCCACATGCCCCACAGAAGCATCTTGAGCCACGTATTTTCCGCACTCATCAGCCAGTTGACATTCCGGTTTGCATTGAAAAGTTCAAGGAACGAATTCAAAAAGCCTTCCGTACTGAATATGGCAAGAGCGATAGCATACACCAGCACCCAGCTTATAAAGTTGGGTATGGTGGTCAATGTCTGGACAACACGTTTGAAACGGTTGCTTTTGATCTCATTTAGCAGGATCGCGAATGCCATCGGCACCCAACTCGTCAGGATGCCAAGGCCGCTCATCACCAGCGTGTTCCTCATGACCCGTACTATATCCTTTACCGTTGCCTGGTTCCGGAACAGTATCGTAAACCATTTGAACCCTACGAAATTCTCCCGGCTCAACGTGCCGCCCGCTTCGTAATCGAAGAACGAATAGCGCCATCCGTACAGCGGAAGGTACAGGAATACAAACGCCAGGATCAGGATGGGCAGCAGCATGAGGAAGAGAGAGTACTTTTCCGGCATCTCCATTTTTTCTTCTTTTGGGAGCCGCCTCTCGGAAACAAGTATTATAAGGCTGACCACGAATAAAACGACCGCAAGGCCCGCATAGAAATAGAAAACGGAAGGGAACACCACCTGCGCACGCCTTGCGCCCCTGGAAGCCTGGAGTTCCAGGTAAGCCTTATAGATCCCGTACAGTCCGCCGGCCGTCAGAAGGGACCCCACGAAAGGGAACCAGGCTCCGCGGGATTTCATACGGTTGTTGCCCAGAGACATGCATCCCCCGATCCCGCAAAGGACCGCACCGGCAATGACGACGGCTGATGCGGCGCTCAGCAATACGAACGTGGACTTGCTTACCGCGCCCTGCCTGAACATTGCCGTAAACCTGGTAGTAAGGTTCGAAAACGACAGCCCTGTCGTAAACAGTGAAATATTCCTGTTTATCAGGTTCGAAATGCGTGCCGGGTTAAGCCCGGGGAAAAACAAGCTCAGGCACAGGACAAGTGAACATATGCGAAGGATGCCGTGCAGTATCACGGACGGTTTCGCAGCTCCGGGAACATTGACGGTAACAGGTTTGTTCGGTTGTATAGCCGTGTTGTTCGCAGTGTTACTCATAACAGATGTTCTCCTTAACGATAAAGCTGGTATCACGTATCGTAAGGGCTGCACGAACAAGGGGATCAGGGCGCGGCCCGCCTGAAGGGGCCGCACCCTTTAGCTTGTACATCAGGCTTTCTTTTTTCTCCTTGCAGTCAGGAAAATGCCAAACGATGTAATCGCGCCGCCCAATGCAAACATGATCTCGCCCGGTACTCCGCCGGTCCCGGGCAATTCGCCGGAAGTTGCCGAACCTGCCGATGCGCCCTGCGCGCCGGCATCCTTGCTAAGCCCGGAAACCGTAAAGGTTATGGTAATGCTCTTTTCCGGCATGCTGTACGAGATAGCCTGTGTCCCGGTCGAAGTGTATTCGTTGAGTATGTCTATCTGTGCATATTCACCGTCAGTATTGACCGTAAACTTCGTCTGGGCCTTGCCGCCGTCAAAGGATGTCTTCACGTCGCTTATGGTCACAAGCCCCTTATCGATCAGCACGCTGGGTATGTCAGTGGAGACGAACAGCATGCGGATGAAGGTATCGGTACCCAGACCCATTGGACCAAGTTCGACACCGACCGTATATGTTCCGTTGCCGGTAACGGCTGCATCTGTGAATGATCCGCCGTAATCGACCTGGTTGTTGTCGTCATCCCATCCGGTCAGGTGTGTGAAGTTATCGGTGTGCTTGCCGTAATTTTTTTCGTTCCACTGGTTCCTGAAAATATAGGATTCCGTCTGTATTCCGAAGTAAGCATTGTAATCGGCTGCCAGGGCGGCATCGATGTCGATCTCCGCCTCTTTCTCCTTCTTCGGCCTTTCACCGCGGATGAATGCGAATTCGACTTCCATGGTTTCCACGGATTCGAAATCGGCCGGGTCGACTATCATCCAGCCGGCGCCATCCAGGTTCCCGTCATAGGAACGCGCATTGTCCGGAAGCTCGCTGACCCACTCGTTGTATATGTTCATGCGGGTCTCTTTTCTGTCATCCGAGCTTGTATAGCCTTTCGAAAACTCTATTTCCTTTCCGTTGACCCTGATGGATCTGATCATTATGAACCAGCCGGGATGCGATATCTCTGCATCCTTTATGCCAAGAGCGGTGAACGCTACGCCGGATGCTGCTTTATCCTCAGTGCCCGTGAAGTCGAGTGCGACTTTGTAATAGCCGGGATCCGTCACTGCCGCGTTCGTCGCTTTGACATCTGCCGGCTCGTCGTCAATGAAATATGTGTATTTCCAGGCCGTATCGGCGTACATGATATATGCCTCAGCCGTCGGCTGTATAAATTCGAACGTTACTTCAACGGTTTCGACTGAATCAAACGCTTCCTTGTCAACGATCATCCAGGCAGCATCGTCAACTTCACCGTCGTAAGACCTGGCATCGTCGGGAAGCTCTCCGACCCACTCATTGTAAATGTTCATACGGGTGACTACCTTGTCGTCCGAACTTGTATAGCCTTTTTTGAAGCTAATCGATTTGCCGTTGACCTTGATATCCCTGATTTTAATGAAATAGCCCGGGAATGTCCTTTCACCGGTCTTTATGCCGAGCGCGGTGAAAGCGAGGCCGGATGCCACTTTATCCTCTGTCTGCGTAAAGTCGAGACCTACAGTATATGTGCCGGGTCCGGTGATGGTAGCGTTCGTTGCAGCTACGCCGTTTTCCGGCTCGCCGCCCCAGTACTGGTACTTCCAGTCTGCATCGGCATACATCAGGTACGCAAGGTCCGACGGCGCATGCAGCCTGAAGGAAACTTCGATCGTCTTTACGGAAGCGAAAGCCTCTTTGGATACAATAACGGCCGACACATCGGAAATGTCATTGTCAAAGCTCCTTGCGTCGTAAGGTATCTCCGCGACCCACTCGTTGTAAATATTCATACGGGTCACAATACCGTCATCAGAGCTTGTATAACCTTTAGTGAATTCGATTTCTTCTCCGTTGATGCTGATCGACAGAAGTTCGATCGTGTGGAAGGGATAGTAAAGTTCGCCCTGGTCGATGCCAAGCGCTGTGAAAGCTATGCCCTTCGCCTCACCATCCTTGGTCCCGGTGAAGTCAAGGCTGACCGTGTATTCCCCCGGACCGGTCACATCTGCATTGACTGCCTTTACGCCGGAGCCATCATCAGCGCCCCAGTACTGGTTCGTCCATGAAGCATCGGCATACATCAGATACGCATATGGGATATCTTCGGTCGTATCTGCCACAGCAGGCACGGATGCGATGCTGATCAACAGGACCAATGCCAGCATTAGTGAAATGAGCTTCTTCATTATGTATTACTCCTTTCTTTTATTATTTGATATCTATCACAACCGCCGATGCGGTCCCATACCGGTCATGATATGATCCTGCCCTGTCCGGTCAACCTATTTTCTTTACAGATTTCCCGGGCTGAATGGTCCCGCTGACATATACCTGTTCCTCGTGTTTTTTCATCGGTCCTTCGATCTGCTCTATCAGTTTGATCACAGCCTGTTCTCCGATCTTCTGGGCATCCTGGCGATAGGTGGCAAGCCGCGGCCGCAGATGCGAGGCAAGGTCGATACCGTCGAAGCCGACCACGCTTATATCGTCCGGCACGGTAAGGCCGCGTTTTTCAAACACCCTCAGCCCGCCGAGATACGAGTAGTCATCCGGGTAAATGATGCACGTCGGAGGATCCGGGAGTGATAAGAGCTGTTTTGTCGCCTCGGCGCTTGCCTCGGGATCGTGGTACTTGCCCTTCACTATATATTCTGCGGGCGTCCGGATGCCCAGTTCCATGCAGCCCTTGTAAAAGCCTTCGATACGCTTCTGCGTGATATAGCCGTTTTCCTGGCCATGGATGAAAGCTATCTTCCTGTGTCCCATGCCCGCGACATAATGGACGATTTCCACCATGCTCGCCACATTGTCCGTCATAACCGACACGCATCCGGAAAAAACGTGGTCCAGCACGACGATCGGCAGTTCGCTGGCTGCAAGTTCGACTACTTCGGGATCCTCGAACCGCGCTTCCATGATTATCACACCGTCACAGTTGCGGTAAGCCGAATGGTTGTAAAAGCTCATTTTGTAATTTCCGACACGGTCGCTGACGAACATTATGTCATACCCGAGGTCCATCGCAGTATTGCGGATGCTGTCGAGAACGTTTGCGAAGTATTCATGGTTTATCTGGTCGGCAAACAAAACGCCTATCAGGTAAGATCGTTTGGTCTTGAGAGAACGTGCGGCAGCGTTCGGGCGGTACCCCAGGTCACGCGCCACTTTCCTTATACGCTCGGCCGTGGCCGGGTTGACGTCCGGCTGGCCGTTCATAGCCTTTGATACGGTAGAAACCGATACGCCGCATATCTCTGCTATCTGCTTGAGCGTTACCAAGGTGAGCCTCCAAAAATACGAAATCGTTTTCGTAATATAATAATAAAATGTTTTATAGGCAATTGTCAACACCTATATATGGCGCAAATCCAGCTACACATAGCCATTTTATAAACGTTTTCGAAAAAATGCAGCCTGATTTCGCTTTTTCCGCTGTATTTTTCTGCCGACACAAAACATGCCGGCAAATCGGCAGTTATTTCGATGCATATGCTGCTGCCTGCTGCATGCAAAACGCGATGCATATAAAAACCCCCGATGGCATGATCCCATCAGGGGTTTTTCTGGTCGGAGTGACAGGATTCGAACCTGCGGCATCTTGGTCCCAAACCAAGCGCGCTACCAGCTGCGCTACACCCCGCCGAACCGTGCATCCGTAACGGACGGTACATCTGACCGCATCGCAGCCTATGGCCGCACCTCCGGATGGCGAATATATTTTACTATACGCCGGCCAAATAATCAATGGTATTATGCGCTTGTACGCCGTCTGTCCGGTCGTCACGGCGCCTTTTAACCATTTTGAAAGATAATTGTAACAGTAACATAACTTGCCCCCCTTTACACCACTGCCTTATAATTTAATCATGGGGAAGTTAGAAGATCTTGATATGGCAGTAGGCAGAAGGAACTTCAGCAAGCGCGGGCTGAAGCGGATACTTGGGCAGACGAGGCGGGCCATCCAGGATTATGAGATGATCCGCGAGGGCGACAGGATCGCTGTCGGCGTTTCGGGCGGAAAGGATTCGCTGACCCTGCTCATCGCACTCAGGAAACTCATGGACTTCTATCCTGTCAGCTTCGAAATCAGGGCGGTCACGCTTTCCATGGGGATCGGCGAGCCGGACTATTCACCCGTAAAGCAGCTTTGCGATGACATCGGAGTGGAATACATCATTGAAGATACATACATCGGGAAAATAGTATTCGAAGCACGGCAGGAAAACAATCCATGCTCCCTGTGCGCGAACCTGCGGAGAGGAGCGCTGAACAACGCGGCGCTCAGGCTCGGCTGCAACAAGGTGGCCCTTGCCCATAACCGGGACGACGCCATAGAGACCCTGCTTCTGAGCACTTTTTATGAGGGCCGTATACATACATTTTCACCGGTCACATACCTCAGCAGGAAGGACATCCACGTGATCAGGCCCCTGCTGTACGTGGAGGAGAAGCAGATCAGGTCTTTCATAAAAGACAACGGCATACAGGTCGTCCACAACCCATGCCCGGCCAACGGCCATACAAAACGTCAATATATAAAGGATCTTCTGACAGACCTTTCGCTCGACAACAGGGAAATCAAAAACAATATTTTCGGTGCCATAAAACGCTCAGGCCTGAACGGCTGGCACGAGTAACGGAGGTCAAAATGATCAGGAACAAAGGAAGAATCAGGCGATTGGCTGCTGTCTTTGCCGTAGTTTTCGCTGTCATATCCCTCACAGCTACAGTCACATATGCAGCCGATCCCACCGCTGTCAATGTCATTTACGAGGAAACGACCACCCATACGATAACAAAGGGTGTCACGCTGGACAACATAGTCAGGTTCACAAAATCGGGGTGGTACAACCTGCATGTCCTCAAGATCGATCTGAGGCAGAAACACATAAGCGTCGATACGCTCACCAATCCCGAATCCTTTGCGCTGCGCACTTCCACACTGAAACTTGCCCAACAGTCGGGAGCGGTGGCCGCTGTCAACGGCAGCTTCTTCACGCCCTCCGGCACCGGCTACGGATTCCCTGTCGGTGGTATCGTGAAATCTTCCGAATTACAGAGCGTTTCCGACAACATAAACAGGTACAGTAACTCCATGGCTTCATTCTCCATCACGACCGACAACGAGGCAGTACTTGATTTCTGGAAGGCCGATCTGAAGCTGGTCTCGGAGGAAAGCGGAGCATCGGTTGCGTTCCAGCATTACAACAAGAAAAGCTGGAATGATTTCAGCGAGATATACGTTTTCGACAGGAAATGGGGCGAAAAAGCCTTCGGAGCGACCGAAGACATGCCGGACATGTTCCAGATGGTCGTGGACGAAGGGGTCGTGAAGCGCATGGTCTCGGGAAGCCCTGCCCTGACGATCCCTGAAAACGGCTTTATCGTTGTGACCCGCAGCGAAGGCGCTAAAAAGCTCAAAAGCATTTTCGCCGTCGGTGACGGCATCCGCCTGGAAATCAACACGACACCTGACTGGAACAAGCTGAAGATGTCGCTTTCCGGCAGTGCCATACTGGTCGAGAACGGGGTCATCCCGGAGAAATTTTCATTCGAAGCGTCGGATATAAAGGCCAGAAGCCCCAAGACGGCGCTGGGCATATCTAAAGACGGCAAAACGCTGTACTTCGTCACGGTGGACGGAAGACAGACCGCAAGCATCGGGCTGACATTGAGGGAAATGGCCCAGTTCATGCATAGCATTGGCGCATATCACGCCATAAACATGGACGGCGGCGGTTCAACGACAATGGTGGCAAGACCCCTGGGCGAGACCTCCGTCAAAGTTATGAACAAGCCATCCGACGGTGTGGTCAGGACAGTCATCAACGGCGTAGGCGTGTTCACGTCGGCGCCGCCTGCCGAGCTCGTGGGCCTGATCATCGAAACCGACGACAGGTATATGTTCACAAATACCACAAGGGCATTCCGGGTAAAAGGCTACGATAAGAACCTCAACCCGATCGAAGTGGACCAGTCCCTGGTCGAATGGAGCGTTTCCGGGGTTAAGGGAACGTTCGAGGGCAATGTTTTCAGGCCAAGCACGTATGGCGAAGGAACAATAAAAGCCAGTATCGGCGATATAAGCACAACAAAAAGGATAAGCGTGCTGTCAAGGCCCGTGACACTGACCCTGGACACGAAAACACTCAAGCTTCCGGTCGGCAAATCGATGACCTTCAGGATCATCGGGACGAACCCCAGGGGATACAAAGCCACGATAAATCCGGAAGACCTGGACTGGAAAGTAAGCGGTGATTTCGGATCTGTCGTCGACGGAGCATTTACTGCAGAGAAAAGGGGCGCCGGGTATATCGAGGCCTCCTTCGGCGACGCCAGGGCTTACTGCGCTGTTTCTGTGGCAGCGGAGACCACGAAGGTAATAGAAAGATTCGAGGAACTGAAAGGCTCGTTCCAGTCGTATCCGGCAACCATCGAAGGTGAATATACGATCTCCGATGAGCAGAAAGTGTCCGGCAAGTCAGCCGGCAAGCTGGTGTACGACTTTACGACAAATACCGATGTGACGCGTGCGGCATACTGGCTCCTGCCTGAAGGGGGATTTGTCCTCGATGCCTATACGCATAAGATCGGGCTCCATGTCTACAACGACCACGAAAATTCCGGGTGGCTCCGCGCTGAACTGGTGGACGCCGACGGAAAGAGACAGGTCGTGGACTTCGCAAGGGTCATGGACTGGGTCGGCTGGAAGTACGTTGAGGCATCCCTCGACGGCATCAAGAAACCTGCGAGGATACACAGGATCTACATAGTGCAGGTCAATCCGGACATGGACGCCGGCAGCCTGTACTTTGACGACCTGACCCTGGTATCGGACAGCTACCCGTCGCTGGAAGGCATAGAGGTGCCCGAAGATACGCCGTTCATCGACGAGGCCAACAAGGCTGTGAGCTTTAAGGGCGCCACCGACGATTCCTTCAGGTTCGGCGTCATGGGGCAGTCCAGGGAACCTCAGAACGACGTCGAGAAAAGGCTGGTGAAAGTGTTTGCCGACAAGGTGACCAAGTACCTGGAAGTCGGCGCGGTCGTCGGAAGCGGTTCCCATGAATCGATCACCGGAGGCGTCAAAAACAAGCCCGTGATCGCGACCCATTCCGTTGACCTGAAGAGTACCAGGGCAACAGATTATGCGTACTCGGTGACCGATTTCAAGAACAGCAGGTTCATCAAGCTCGACACCAGGAAAAACAGCCTGAGGCTCAGCGACCCCGACCAGTGGGAAAAGTTCCTGAAAGACCTGCAGTCTTTCAAGGGCAAAAACGTGTTCATCTTTATGGAGAACTCACCGGAAACCTTCACAGACAAGCTCGAAATGGAGTTGTTCAAGAAAACGCTGAAGGACTACCGGTTCGATACTCTGAAGAACGTTTGCGTATTCTATAAAGGCAGCGAAAACAAGTGCACGCTGGAAGACGGAGTGAGGTATTTCGAAACGGCCGGCTACGAGGTGTCCGGTGTCACGTCCAAAGACACGTCCAATGCGCAGTATGTGCTGGTGACGGTCAAGGGTTCCGAAGTGACGTACGTGTACAAGCCGATCGAATCCTCCTGACGCTGCCGGGCGAATTACCGGCGCAGAAGGCATTTAGCTTAAATAATGCGATAATACGGGCAAAAAAAGGGGTAATACTTAAAGGCATCAGTTCATTGGGGGCACATGCCCCCTTTGTCCTGATTTCCCGGAAATACGGTAAATAACATGACGACAGGGCAGGGAATCTGATCCGTATCAGTTCCCTGCTTCTGCGTATATGTGCCCGTATTTTTCGAACATCTCTTCAAGCCTTGCTGCATCGGCAGGCTTAAGGATACTGCCGGCATACGCTTTTATCTGGTCCATCTCCTCAGCGGTGATGCCGTCCCGTGCCATATCCACGATCCTATCCAGTTCACTGGCTCCGATTTTTGCCAATACACGGTACAGGAATATTTTGTCCCCTATGCTCATGTTATTGATCACTTCAAGGGCTTTAGCGCCGGTCAAAGGACTGTCCCCTGGTAAAAGAACGTCCCATGTTCCCGAAGGACCATCCCTCTCCGGGGGCTGCCCTCCCACAGGACTGTCCCTCCCGGCGGTCCGCTCTCCAGCAGGACTGTCCCCGTTCCCGGGCCGGCCGTCGTCCCGGGTCCCGGACTTGTCACAGGCCTTGTCCCCGGACCAGCCGTCCCATCCCTCCGAAAGGCCGTCCCCCGGCCAGGCGGTGCCGTTTCCTGCCTGTAGCAGCGTTTCTGAAGAACTGTCCCCCATTTTTGCAGGACCGTCCCAGGCAAAACGGGCGATGAAACCCGCCAGGTCGGAAAAGCGGATGCCGAAGCCGAAATGCAGTACCGCGGCATTTACGGCAAGCATCAGCATGGCAAGAGCTGTGAATAATTTAATAAGACACCTGTTTTTCCTCATAAAATAATACCTGTAACTCTTTTACAGGTATTATTTGCTGTAATTATGCCATTCTATTCATCGGCAGCGAAGGATCCCGCTGCCGCGTTCTTTCAGTATCAGGTCATCCTGCCCGCCCTGTTCAAAGATAATTCAGCCTGTTTTTCAGGTAAGCCGCGAATTCGTCCCTGAGTTCATCCCTTTTCAGCGCGAATTCGACGGTGGCTTCCAGGAATCCCAGCTTGTTTCCCACATCGTACCGCTTGCCGATGAAGTCATACGCGTAGACCGGGCTCTCCGCCAGCATCGCCCGGAGCGCGTCCGTAAGCTGTATCTCCCCTCCCCTGCCCGGCACAGCGTTTTCCAGGTACGTGAAGACCTCGGGCGTGACTATGTATCTCCCAAGTATGGCCACATTGGAGGGAGCGCTTCCAACGTCGGGCTTCTCCTCCATATCCTCCACACTGTACACCCGGTCCCTTATCAGTGTGCCTTTAATAACACCGTATTTCGATACTTCAGAGCAAGGGACCTGCTGTACCCCGAGAATGGTGGCGTTGTACTCCTCGTATACATCGATCATCTGCTTCAGGCAGGGTACCGCCGAATCCACGATATCATCGCCCAGCAGGATCGCAAACGGCTCGTTGCCAATGAATGACCTGGCGCAGTATATGGCGTGTCCCAGGCCTTTCGGTTCTTTCTGCCTGACATAGTTCACATTGGCCAGGTTCGAGATGCCTTGGACAAGTGCAAGTAGTTCTTTCTCGCCCTTGCGTTTCAGGATGTCCTCGAGTTCATACGATTTGTCGAAATGGTCCTCGATAGCCCTCTTGCCTCGCCCGGAAACTATCAGTATGTCCTCGATCCCTGACGCGACAGCTTCTTCTATTATGTACTGGATGGTGGGCTTGTCAACTATGGGAAGCATCTCTTTCGGCTGGGCCTTTGTGGCAGGCAGGAACCTGGTTCCCATTCCGGCTGCCGGTATCACGGCTTTGCGTATCTTCAACTCCATCTCTCCTTTCCTGCGTGAAATCGTCCGAATGCACTGCCGTTCAAAACAGCCGAACGATTTTGTATATCACATGTAATAATTATACACTATTCTTGGAATATCTGGCGACATATTCGTACTATATATACCTGGCACTTGGTATGGAGCCCTGTTTTTATGATATTATAATAGAGGATACCATCCGGAAGTCAATTATTCAAACGCTGACATTCCGACGGCAGGTCGTGATCCGCTGTTTCCGGCGGCAGAAAGAGCTCCGCTGCCTGCAGGGGCGGAGAAAACCGCTGTTCTCCGGCCAGGCAGGATCAGCGCCGCGCCGGGTATATCGCCTTAAGATCAGGCATCCCTGGATGTATCCTCAAAATCACGGGAGGTGTTTATGAAACACTTTGAAATCAAAGCCTACTCGGTGTTCAACGAGATCGATCTGAACAAAATAGCAGTAAGCTGCGGGATACCTAAAAAATACACATGGGAGGAACCGCTCATCCTTGACCACCAGCTTCTGTGGAACATCCTCGCCATAAAATGTGAGACCGACAGCAAAGTGCTCATTTTCTCCTTCGGCAGCATTGTGCTGGTCAATGTTCCCGAGGACATAATGCCCGGGCTGCTGGATTTTATCAAAAAATGTGATCCTGATACCGAGCCCGGCAGGTGGGACAAATATACCGACGAGTACGAACTGCGGACAGAGCCCGATAGTTCGCTCGAAATAACGGACGAATACGCAGTGGTCCCGCAATATGAGCTGTTTTACATAGAGCTTGCCGCCACCGTCATCGCCAAGTCAGTCGCCATGGAAAGGACGGAAGACGAGCTCGGAAAAATCTTCGACAAGCTCGAATCCATAATAGACCGGCTCGAACACGGAAGACTGCGCGTCGGCGACAGGGTACTGGCGAGGACCACGGCGCAGGTGACAAGGCACCAGTATAATACCATCAGTTACATCATGATACTTGACGAACCCGACATCGCCTGGAGCAACAGCGATGCGTCCCTTTTTTACGAGAAGATGTCGGAGATTTTCGAACTGAATGACAGGTATACCATCCTGACGAAAAAGGCCGACATCATGAACAACATAATCAACGGATTTTCGTCGATAAGCCATTCGATCAGGGGCCTTTTCGTCGAATGGGTGATCGTGCTGCTGATCGTCCTCGAGGTCATATTGATGGTCATCGACCTCATATTGTAAGAAACCGGAGCCGGAGGTATTTCGGATGCAGACGAAACATTTCATAAGCGTAAAGGCCTATCCGGCCATAGACCTGGTCAGGGCCGCGGGATTTTTCGGCCTTCCCCTGCCTGAGGCGAGGGAAAGGGCCCTCATCATGGAAGGGGAAAAGCTTTCGGAGATATACAAATATGACATCGGACAGAAGAAAGTCCATATTTTCAGCTTTGGCTGCATCGTTTTTGAAGATATGGAAATCGATGAAACGGACAAGTTTTTCGAGATACTGCAGCCGTTAGCAGGCGAGCCCGACTACAGGATGCTGTTGAGATACAGGGAAAGCCATGATTCGGTCGTTACGGAAGACGGAATGATCAGGCTGTGGCCTGAGAGCGACGGCCCGGTATTCCCTCCGGGCATCGAGCTTTCTCACACTATAGCCGCGGTGCTGGCCAAATCCACTGCCCTGTCGAAAGAGGAGGAAGATCTCAGCACGCTTCTGAACGAGGCAAGCAAATATATAAACAGGTCCCGCGAAGGCATCTTCAATGCCGGGACCCGCATGTACGCCAAAACAATGGCAAGCATAGTCAGGTTCGAAAAGGAAAGCGCCGCCGGTTTCGGCATATTCGACAGGCCAGCCTCTACAGGCAGGAAACTCCTTCTCCGGGACGCATACGATACGCTGGCGGAATATTACGAACTGGATGAAAGGTATGGACTTCTCGAGCAAAAAGCCGAACAGCTTAGGAACATCGTGCGGTCCGGTTCCGCGGAAAGGTTCAGGCGCCAGGAAAACAGGCTTCTTGCCTTTGAAACATTCCTCCTTGCGCTCTTTCCCCTTTCCCATATACTGGGGACGGTCCTTGACAAGTTCGGCATCAGGGAATTGCTGCATATGATTTTCACAAATTTGTTACAAAAACTTAATATTACATGCTAGAAAATCATGGTACAATATAATTGCCACAGCCAATAATACTATTTTTTCATTTTTGTTCCTCCTTTTAATATAGACGTTGGCTGAGTTGAGTTCATCTTATCTGGAGAAGCACTTATATTGATTCGGAATCATTCATAAATTCATAAAGTGCTTTCTTTTTTTTTGCCTTTTTTCGTCCGCTGCTGGCACAAAGTGCCTGCGCTGCGCCGGATGAAATGTGTTGATAAGGCAAAACATATTGAGTATAATAAGTGAGTGACACTCAAAACAGGTATCGGCCGAACTTCAGACATGGACTGATCGAACTTTGGCTGTGCTAGACGGGGAGGTAGCGGTGCCCTGTACCTGCAATCCGCTGCAGCAGGGTTTAATCCCTGGTCGAGGCTTGTTTTTGTGAGGTCTGCCCCGTACAAGTGACGATGACAGCCGGGTCTTGCGCAACGTAAGCCCGTGAACCCCGTCAGGTCCGGAAGGAAGCAGCGGTAAGCGGACACTTGCGTGTGCCGCAGGGGTGCCTGGCCGGAGTCAACTATACGGGTCACGCTCGGAAAAGCAAGTCGACACCAGGTGCACAGCCTTAAATTATAAAGGTGCGTTCGCGCACCTTTTTCATTTATGCTATGCATGTTCACGTTTCCCCTGCTGTGGATTTTTCATGGGGTACCATGCCTGTTCCATGTATTTCCCGCTTGCTCCGCGTGCTTCACGCCTGTTCGGTGCATTTCTCACGCTTTCCATGTGTCTCATCCTTGTCCCATGCATCTCACGCTCATTCCATATAGTTATTCCAAATACTGGTTTTATTCGCCCGGAGGACTTTTTTTTGCCCCTCCGTTCTGATATACTAAGTTCATGAATAAGTTTCGCAGGAATCCATGAACAGGGTTAGCAGGAAAGGCTGTTGACGATGTCCTACATTGCATTGTACAGAGAATGGCGACCGACCAGGTTCAGCGACGTGGTCGAACAGGAACACGTGGTAAAGGCGCTCCGCTACAGCGTCAGCACGGGAAGGATCGCCCATGCCTACCTTTTCTGCGGCACCAGGGGGACCGGCAAAACGACTATGGCCCATATACTTTCCCGTGCGGTCAACTGCCTGGATCCCCGGGACGGAGAACCCTGCAACCAATGCGAAATATGCCGCGAGATACTGTCCGGCAGCTGCGTCGACGTGCTGGAAATCGACGCCGCCTCCAACAACAGCGTCGACAACGTGCGTTCCATCAGGGACGAGGTCATATACGCCCCGACAAAAGCCAGGAAAAAGGTCTATATAATAGACGAAGTGCACATGCTTTCCACCGGCGCTTTCAACGCACTGCTCAAAACGCTTGAGGAACCGCCGGAGCATGTCATTTTCATACTTGCCACCACAGAGCCGCACAAACTTCCGGCCACGATACTTTCCCGCTGCCAGCGCTTCGATTTCAGGCGTATTTCCCTGGACAGCATAGCAAAACATCTCGATGTGATAGCGTCTGCGAACGGCACGGAACTTTCCCCGAACGCAGCGAAGCTGATAGCGCGCATGTCCGACGGCGCCATGAGGGACGCCATCAGCCTGCTGGACCAGTGCATGTCCCTCGGGAAGAAGACAATAAGCTATGATGACGTGCTTTCCGTGGTCGGCGTGGTAAATGACGAGTTCATGGCAAAATTCGTCGACAGCCTGCTGGCAAGGAACGTTCAGGATATACTGCACAACGTGGGTACGCTTATCGCAGAAGGCCGCGATACCGCGCACTTTACTTCAGACCTGGTAGTATACTTCAGGAACCTGCTGATCTGCAAATCCACCGGCGGGAAATGCGAGGACCTGGTGGATGTTCCGGGCGAAGTCCTGGAAACGATGAAGCGGCAGGCAAAAATGCTTTCGCTGGAAGATATCATGTACCATGTAAGGGAACTGTCCGCTCTGGAGTACAACCTGAAGTACGCGGCAAATCCCAGGGTCCTGCTGGAAGTCACGCTTATCAAGCTGTGCAGGGGTATCGTCAGTGCAAATGCGGATATAGAAGAAAGGCTGGCAGCAATCGAGAGGAAACTTGAAAACGTTGATCCCCTTTACAGGCAGGCACCTGCGGACGCATCCGGTCCGTCGGTCAAATCAGCATCGCCTGGCATGCCGGAGCCGTCAAATGTACCGATGCCGCCGGACGCACACGCGATTGCCGGTACGGGCGCTCAAACTGCCGCTAAGGATGCTGTGACTGCCGGCGATACCGGTGAAAGTGACGCGGCTGACGGCAAGGACGGATACAAAAGCCCGGCGCCTATCGACGGTGATGCCGCAAAAATTCCGGCGACCGTAGCCGATGACGCCGCAAAAACCAGGAGAGTAACGGAAAGCACTGATGATCCCGGTAAAACCGGAAATGCAACGACCGATGCCGGCCCTGCCGTCCGAGTCCCGGGAGAAAAGCCTGCCGGCCGGAATAGCGCCGATGCAGGAAAACCCGCACAGAAGCGCACGCAGGGAAAGATCGCTGATTTCGCGAAATGGCAGGATATACTGGACTACCTGAAGAAATCCGGGAAGATGTCCATTTACGTGTACCTGTACAATGTACGGGCAGTACTGCTCGATGACGAGACCATTGGGCTCGTCGCAAAGGAAAAGAACGTCAGGTCCACGATCTCAATGATAGAACATATCCGTACAATTGAAGATGCAGTGGCTAAAGTCACAGGCCGCAGCATGAAGATCAGGTGTATCGACGAGGACATGCTGCAGCGGGCGGCCACGGATGGAAAACCGGAAGACAGCGACCTGCTGAAACGCGCACGCATGCTGGCAGACAAGGTCGGGCTGCCGCTTGAGATAATCGACGAGTAGACCGGTCCGCCGCCGTCTTCAGGCATTTGGTCCGCCAGGATCATTCAGACATATGCCCCATGGATCCCCAAAAAGACGCCCGTCCGGAAACTGACACCCTTGAATGTCATGGGGCTAATTTATATAATATACCTGTTATACCATATAAGAACACGGAGGTGCCGATAATGGCAAAGCGCGGATTCCCGGGCTTCGGCGGTGCAAATATGAACAACCTGATGAAACAGGCCCAGAAAATGCAGAGGGATATGGAAAAACTGCAGGCCGAACTCCAGGAAAAGGAAGTCGAAGCAACTGCCGGAGGCGGAGCAGTCAGGGTAGTTGCCACAGGCAAGAAGGAAATCAGGGAAATAACCATAGATCCCGATGTCGTTGATCCCGATGACGTGGAAATGCTCCAGGATCTCGTCCTTGCAGCCGTCAACGAGGCGCTCCGCAAGGCCGAGGACATGGTCAGCACCGAAATGGCAAAACTGACCGGAGGACTGGGACTGGGCGAGTTATTCTGATATGAACCACCTTTATTCACCACCAATAGCCAGGTTGATAGAAGAACTGGAAAAGCTCCCGGGAATAGGCCATAAAACGGCCCAGAGGCTCGCATTCCATATACTCAATCTGCCCGCCGAGAAATCGGAGGCGCTGGCAAACGCGATCCGGGAAGCAAAACTGAAAACGCGCTACTGTTCCGTATGCAGCAACATTACTGAAACAGATCCCTGCAGCATATGCAGCAGCGCAAAACGCGACCACGGCATCATATGCGTCGTGGAAGACCCCAAGGACGTGATCGCTATGGAACGGGTCAGGGAGTTCAACGGCGTCTATCATGTGCTGCACGGCGTCATATCCCCCATGGAAGGCATCGGTCCTGAAGATATAAGGATAAAGGAACTCCTGCAAAGGATATGTGACGGCAATATACGCGAAGTCATCATTGCTACGGACCCCGATGTCGAAGGCGAAGCCACGGCCATGTATATCTCCAGGCTGCTGAAGCCCATAGGCATCAGGATCACCAGGATCGCCCACGGCATACCTGTGGGAGGCGATCTCGAGTACGCTGACGAAGTCACTCTCGCGAAAGCACTTGAAGGCCGGCGGGAACTGTGAACCCAGCCGGCTTTTTAGTTTCCGAAGGGAACTTCCTCATTGCGCTTGCCTTACGACCTCGACTTGTGCGCTCGTTTTGCAAACTTGTCATTCGCACACGTCTTGCGCAATGTCTCATCGCCGGACTTTAGTTGCATTTTTGCCAGGGCCGATCCGCAAAATTGCAGGTAAAGTCCGAATTTCCCGATATTTTATTGAATATATTCAATAAATAGGTTACATAATATCGGTTAAATGCGTTTATGGTTAACGAAAACTTCACACCTCGAGACTTTAGCTGAATTTTTGCGCAAAAAAACGAAAGCGCCTCAATACTCGGCGAATAATTTATACAGCCCGGGAAACCAAAACCGGTGAATAATATTCATAAAAAAAGAAAAGTTCCTATAAAAAAATGAGACAATAATCAATTACCTGCGTATATTTGATTGAAACATTAAATAAATTAAAGTTGCTATTAAAAAATTTAATTTTTCTGCCCAATGTACCTTGACAAGAAAAAATTGTAAATATAGAATAGGAATTAGGATATCAAAATAATCAATATGACCTTGATTATTTTTATCACTTAACACATTTTGCTCACAAGGAGTGCTGGCGATGAAGAAAGAGGCATTGGGCAGGTGCCCGGTATGCGGACAGGATACAGAGGTAACGGCGATCTATTGCGGCAGCTGCGATACGAAGATCGAGGGGCATTTTTCGCTGTGCAGGTTCTGCAGGCTGACAGCGGAGCAGAAGGCATTCATCGAAACGTTTATCAAGTGCAGGGGCAATATCAAGGAGGTGGAGAAAGAGCTCGGCATTTCATACCCTACGGTAAAAAGCAGGCTTGAAGATGCTGCAAATGCACTGGGATACGGCATGCAAAGTTACGAAAGCCCGGAAAACGCCAGAAGGATGGAAATACTCGATATGTTGGACAGCGGGCTGATAACGGTGGAAGAGGCAATCGAGCTGCTGAAATAGCACATTCCGGATCTGAAAAGGAACGTCCTGGAACTGAAACGGCACGTTCTAAATCTTAGTAAACGGGAGGTATCGATATGTCCATCAGTGAAGAAAAAATGATGATACTTAAAATGCTGCAGGAAGGCAGGATCAACAGCGAAGAGGCTGCAAAGCTGCTCGAGGCGCTGGAATCCAAAAAGGAAGCCGGCCACGGACCCGGCCCCAGGGGATTCCATGGGCCGAGACCGCCGCAGCGCAATTACTACGATGAAGTGGCAAAAGTGAGGGAAAAGATCGACGAGTGGAGGCGCCAGTTGTCCAAAAATTACAACCAGAGCGACTTCGACAAAATGGTCGAGGAACTCAGCACCAAAGCTGAGAAATTCGGCAAAAACGTTGCTACGGCCGCATTCGGCATCGCAGACAAGGTGGCGGATTTCATCGGCAGCGTGATCGACACCAGCGCATTCAATGTATTCGGTAACTGCGTGACAGAAGAAGAGCAGTATGAAGCAGCGGCAGCTGAAGGCATGAACCTGGAACTGCAGGCTACCAACGGCCAGATCACCGTGAAGAAGCACCAGGAAGACAAAATAGTCATAAAGGCAAAAATACGCACACCCCAGGAAAATGCCAAAAGCGCCCTGGCGTTCTCCAACGAGAACGGCACTGTTGCAGTAAAGCTGGCCAAGCCGGATACTTACAACCTGAGTGTTTCATATGACGTTTTGCTTCCTGCCGTGAAATTCAACCAGGTCGCCCTCGAATCCAAGAACGGCAAGATATACGTGGAAGACGTGACGTCCGAAGAATTCGTGAGCGTGACGAAGAACGCAGTCATCGACCTGACGGGCATCAACAGCAGCAGGATCGCAGCTGAGACCAGGAACGCCAAGGTCATCGCAAATTACATCATCGGCCGCGATGTCAACTTCGGCACCAAAAACGCCTCGATCGAGATCAAGAACCTCAGGGCAGTCAAGCTTACGGCGGTCACGAGCAACGGTAAGATACTGCTTGACAACGTACAGAACTACGACAACGAAAACACGGCTGAACTGGACCTCAGGACGTCGAATGCCAACATCAAGGCAAACATGAACGATTCGGAAAACAGGGGCTACAAGATAAACGCACGGACTTCCTTCGGCAACATAAACCTGCTGATACCGAACCTGCTCTACCGCAACGCGATGAGGGCAGACAGGTCCAGCAGGATGGCAGAGGCGGAGACCGACAACTATGAAGCCGCCGAACAGAAAGTGATCGTCCAGGCAGCGACTTCGAACGGTGACGTAGAGATCATCAAGTAACTGGAATACTGCAATCCGGCACATTCCATGCCTGGGAGCGGGCTGAGGCAGGGCTTGTCCCTGCCCGGCCCGTTTCCGGTTTTCCGGCCGGCTTTCGTCTCCCAGTCCACTTCCCGCTGTCCGGCCGGTTTTCGCAACGCTGCAGGTTTCCGTCACCCGGATCGTCCCCTGCTATCATGCGGTTTTCCAGTCACATAGCATGTATCACTTCGCATGGCCTCCCCCCTGCTCTGCATATTTCCCTCACCCTGCCCTATCCGCTCACTGCCTCTCCCGAAAGCTGAAAGTTGTTTAAAAACCCATTACTGCACACCGATCCAATCCGTTATAGATATTGCATCCGGTCTATGCTATAATTAAACACCGATAATTTTAGTCAAGAGGTGCGGTATGTTTGACAAGCTGGATGCTGCGGAAAACAGGTACGAAGAGCTGAGCATGAAGCTCAGCGATCCCCGGGTGATAGCAGACCAGGATGAATACAGGAAACTGATGAAGGAATTTTCCGGGCTTGAAGAGATCGTACTGAAATACCGTGAGTATAAAAAAGCAAAGAAAGACATGGCAGAAGCGAAGGAACTCCTGGAAGAAAGTGCTGACAGGGAACTCCGGGAGCTTGCCCAGGGCGAGCTAGACGAGGCAAAGGCAAGGCTCGGGACGATAGAAAACGAGCTAAAGCAGTTGCTCATGCCGAAAGATCCCAACGACAACCGGAACGTCATCGTCGAGATACGCGGCGGTGCCGGCGGGGAAGAAGCTGCCCTTTTTGCGGCCGACCTGTTCAGGATGTACACGAGATACTGCGAAAGACACCAGTGGAGATCCGAGATACTTGACATACATGAAACCGAGATCGGCGGCATAAAGGAAGTAATATTTTCAGTGGAAGCAAAAGGCGCCTACAGCAGGCTGAAATACGAGAGCGGGGTCCACCGTGTCCAGCGCGTGCCCGTTACCGAGGCCGGCGGGAGGATCCACACGTCGACAGTCACGGTGGCGGTCCTTCCCGAAGTGGATGAAGTCGACGTGCAGATAGACCCGAATGACCTGCAGATAGACACGTTCCGCGCGTCCGGCGCCGGCGGCCAGCACGTAAACAGGACCGATTCGGCCATAAGGATAACCCACATCCCTACGGGATTAGTCGTCACCTGCCAGGATGAACGCTCGCAGCATAAAAACAGGGATAAGGCAATGAAGATCCTCCGGTCGAAACTGTACGAGATGGCACAGCGGCAGCAGGAATCGGAGATTGCCCAGGCGCGAAGGTCACAGGTCGGGACCGGCGACAGGAGCGAGCGGATCCGCACCTACAACTTCCCGCAGGGCAGGGTTTCCGACCACAGGATCGGTCTTACGCTCTACAGGATCGACGAAATAATGGACGGAGATCTCGATGAACTAATCGAGGCGCTGATAACGGCGGACCAGGCCCAGAAGCTTGGCAGTGCCGCCGTCGATGAAAACTGACGGATCATCGGCACACGCCCGCAGGACTGAGATCAGCCGGTCCGCAACAGGCAAGCTGTGACAGATAGCCCGCGTCGGATGATATTGCAGGAATACTAATAATACAAGCCTTCCGGCGAATAAACATGTAAAGGCCATATAAACAGTACAGGTACCGGGGGCGCACAGGCATCCGCCCGCGCAAACGCGTTACCCGTTTCATATCGCTGGAGGGCTGTATGGGACACTTGCTCAGGATCACATTCCTCGGACTGTTTTCAGGTATTGCCGGGACCGGCATCGGCGGTCTTTCGGCCTTTCTGATCTCAAGGACCAGCAACCGTGCCATGAGTACCATACTGGAGTTTTCAGCCGGACTGATGACTTCGGTGGTATGCTTCGAACTGCTGCCGGAGGCATTCAGGCTGGGAGGGACTCTTTTCACGTTTGCAGGCACGATCACCGGCATCCTCACGGTCCTCATCATCGAGAGCATCCTGAAAAAGTCCCGGGTCCTGGCCAAAGGCAAAGACACCGGACTGCTGCGGGCCGGCATCCTTATGGCGATAGCCATCGCCATGCACAACTTCCCGGAAGGGTTCGCAGTAGGTTCGGGTTTCGAAGCTTCCACCCGCCTCGGCCTGACGATCACGGCCGTGATAATCATCCACGACATCCCGGAAGGGATAGCCATGGCCGTGCCCATGAGAGCGGGCGGTTTTTCAAAGCTCCGTGCCTTTGCATATACGATACTTTCAGGCGTGCCGATGGGTCTCGGAGCGTTGCTTGGCGCGGCGCTCGGATCCGTTTCCGACGGCCTGACCGCCGCCTGCCTTGGTTTTGCCGGCGGTGCCATGCTTTATATAATTTACGGCGAACTGGTCCCCGAATCGAAGCGCCTTTATCTCGGAAGGCTGTCTTCACTGGCAAATGTTTGGGGCATATTATGTGGTATAATAATATCGATCCACAATTAACTGCAGCAAACAGCAAAGGAGAAAGCAGAAAAAGGAGTCGCATAGCTTGAGGACGCAGATAATAAAGGTAGACACGAACGCCACGGACTGGGACAAGCAACTGGACCAGGCTGCGGAAATACTGAGATCGGGAGGCCTGGTCGCCTTCCCCACCGAAACGGTATATGGGCTGGGCGCCAATGCCCTTGACGAAACGGCTGTCGAAGCCATCTACAGGGCAAAGGGGCGCCCTTCTGATAACCCGCTGATAGTACATATAGCAGATACTGCTGCGGTAAAGGACCTGGCGGACAATACTCCGCAAACGGCACAGGCGCTGATGGATACTTTCTGGCCAGGCCCGCTCACTCTTATCATGCCCAGGTCCTCCCTCGTGCCTGATATAGTCACGGCAGGTCTCGACACCGTCGCTGTCAGGATGCCCTCTCACCCTATAGCATCCGCTCTTATAAAAAAGGCAGGAGTTCCGGTGGCAGCGCCAAGCGCCAACAGTTCCGGAAAACCAAGCCCGACACTGGCAAAGCACGTCATCGAGGATCTCATGGGAAAGGTCGATGTGATCATAGACGGCGGCAATGCGGAAGTAGGCGTCGAGTCCACCGTGCTGGACATCACAGTCACTCCGCCGGTCATACTCAGACCCGGCGGAGTCACGCTGGAACAGCTGCAAAGCGTACTGGGAGACGTCGTCGGCAGCCCTGTCCCGGATACGGCTGAAATGCCCGGCACCCCGAAATCCCCGGGCATGAAGTACCGGCATTATTCACCAAAAGCGATGATGTTGCTGGTCGAGGGCGCTCCCGAACAGGTGGCGGCAGAGATAAGCAAAAGAGCGGAGTTGTACTGCAGGGAAGGTACTGCCGTCGGCATCCTCGTTACGGACGAAACCGCGGCGCTGTATGAACCCTCGCTCTATTCCTGCTGTAAAGTACTTTCCCTGGGCAGCAGGAAAGACCCCAATACGCTCGCCTCGAACCTGTTCCGCTGCCTCAGGGAATTCGACGAGAAAGGCGTTGAACTGATCATGGCCGAAACCACCGATGTCAAAGGCATCGGGCAGGCAGTCATGAACAGGCTCATAAAGGCGGCGGGCGGAAACATAATAAAACTGTGACAGGGCAGAAAAACTGCAACTATAATTTTTTCAGGAGAGCGATCATGAAGAAGATCCTGTTCGTTTGCACTGGCAATACCTGCAGGAGTCCGATGGCAGCGGCGCTGTTCAACCGCCTGGCGGCAGCATCCGGCATCGGCTATGAGGCAGCTTCTGCCGGACTGGCGGCCACAGAAGGCAGTCCTGCCTCTGCCAGCGCGATAAAGGCAATGGAAGGATATCCGGGTGCCGACCTGTCATGCCATACGTCGAGGAGGCTGACTTACGCCGATATAAAGGAAGCCAGCCTGGTACTGACAATGGAAAGGGCCCACAGGCAGTACATACTGTCGATGTACCCGGAAGCGCATCAAAAAGTTTTCACTTTGAAAGAATATGTCTATGGCGCCGACGGCGACATAACCGATCCGTACGGCGGGGATGAAGCAGTATACAGGCATTGCGCCGGAATACTATCAAAGGCTGTCGAAAAACTTGCAGAAAAGTTAAAATAATCGATAGCGCTTTGACTTTGGAATATCGATAATATAAAATTGAATAGGAGGTTGGTACTATGTTGGCTATAGCAAGCGATCACGCTGGCTTTGGCCTTAAATGCGAGATAATAAAGCATCTGGAAGAGATCGGTGTTCCGTTCGAGGATTTTGGTACATGCGACGGCACTACTTCCGTGGATTACCCCGATTACGGGCTCAAGGTAGCCGAAGCGGTGGCTTCAGGCACCCACGACCGCGGTATCATAATCTGCGGGACAGGTATCGGAATATCCATAGCAGCCAACAAGGTCCCGGGCATCCGGGCTGCTTTGTGTACCGATACATACATGGCCAGGATGAGCCGGGAGCACAACGATGCAAATATTCTCGCCCTTGGGGCAAGAGTTCTGGGCGTGGGCCTTGCGGTCGAAATAGTCGATACCTGGCTGAACGCCCCTTTTTTGGGCGGGAGACACAAGCAGAGAGTGGACAAGTTCTGCGCCATCGAGAAAAAATATTCCAAAACCCATACCTAACCGGAGGTGCTGCTAATGGAAAAGGTTTTCGTATTCGATCATCCGCTGATACAGCACAAGATCTCTATGCTGAGGGACAAGAACACGAACGTCAAGGAATTCAGGGAACTGGTCTGTGAAATATCCATGCTCATGGGATATGAAGTCACGAGGAACATGCCTCTTAAGGAGGTTGAAATAGAGACGCCTGTGGGTATAGCAAAAACAAAGGTCATATCCGGCAAGAAGCTGGGGCTTGTCCCGATACTCAGGGCTGGCCTGGGAATGGTGGACGGGATGCTGAGCCTGCTTCCGATGGCCAAGGTCGGCCATATAGGGCTTTACCGCGATCCCGAAACGCTGGAGCCGGTCGAATACTACTGCAAACTTCCCGTCGACGCCCACGAACGCGAAATCGTGGTGCTCGATCCGATGCTCGCCACAGGCGGTTCAGCTTCCGCAGCGATAAAATTCATAAAGGAAAAAGGCGTTTCAAGCATAAAACTGATGTGCCTGATAGCCGCAAAAGCAGGCATCGAAAGGATAAACAGGGATCATCCCGATGTCGAGATCTACTGCGCCGCAGTGGATGAGAAGCTCAACGACCACGGCTACATCATCCCCGGCCTGGGCGATGCCGGCGACAGGCTCTTCGGCACCAAGTAAGACCCTGGGTCGGTTATCCTGTCCCAGGCATGGGGACAGTTCTCAGAAATATGTCCCGTTTCTGAGGGGTCAGAAATGTTTTGGGGGGGCAATAAAATGAGACCGTCATGGGACGAATATTTCATGGAGATAGTCGAACTGGTGAAAAAGAGATCGACTTGTCTCAGGCGCCAGGTGGGGGCGCTGATAGTAAAGGACAAGCGTATACTCGCCACCGGATACAATGGAGCACCGGCCGGCTGTAAACACTGCTCCGAAGTAGGCTGCCTCCGCGATAAACTGGGGATACCGTCCGGCCAGCGCCATGAGCTGTGCAGGGCTATCCACGCGGAACAGAATGCACTGGTACAGGCTGCCTATTCAGGTACCAGCGTGAATGGCGGTACCCTTTATGTCACCCATCAGCCATGCGTGCTTTGCGCAAAGATGGCAATCAACGCAGGTATCAAAAAGATCGTTTTCAAAGGTGACTACCCCGACGAACTGGCAATGGAACTCCTCCAGGAAGCGGGTGTAAGAGTGGTCAGAGTATAGGCAGGTGTTTCCTTGTGTCAAACATCGCAGAATACGTGATTACATTTGCGCTTGCGTTCATAATATCATTTTCAGCAACACCGATAGCAAGAAGGATCGCTTTCAGGGTCGGCGGGGTCGACATCCCGAAAGACGACCGTAGAATGCATAGTAAGCCTATAGCCCTGATGGGCGGGCTTGCCATTATCTGTGGCTTCATCATTTCGCTTGCCTTCGACCTGGCAACAGCGTCGAACATCGTAACCCCGGGCAGGGAAATACTGGGACTGGCATCGGGCATCGCCATCATAGTGGTGATGGGCATCCTCGACGACATAAAGACTCTGAAAGCATGGGCAAAACTCCTGTTCCAGGTGGCGGCCGCCATATGCACGGTAGCCATTTCGGGGACAAGGATATCGTACGTGACCAATCCCTTTGGCCCGGACAGGTATATAGAACTCAGCGAGTATGTATCGATACCGCTGACCATCATATGGATAGTCGGCATCACCAATGCCATCAACCTGATCGACGGCCTTGACGGTCTTGCAGCAGGCATTTCATCGATATCATCGCTTTCCCTTTTCTTCGTCACGCTGCTGAGGACAGACCTGGAACCGTCAAAGGCAGTATATATCGCGCTGGTCACTGCAGCACTGGCAGGTTCGACGCTGGGATTCCTCCCGTTCAATTTCAACCCGGCGAAAATATTCCTGGGCGAAACGGGAGCGGCATTTCTCGGGTTCACGCTGGGCGTCGTCTCGATCCAGGGCGTGATGAAATCATACGCCGCGATATCGATAGTGATACCATTGCTGGTGCTGGGCCTGCCGCTGTTCGACACGGTGTTTGCGATAGTAAGGAGGATCTTTGCCCGGAGGCCTATAATGCAGGCTGACAGGGGACATCTTCACCACAGGCTGATGGATATGGGCCTGAGCCAGAGGCAGTCCGTCCTGGTGCTGTATTCCGCCAGTGCGACACTGGGCCTTTGCGCTATCGTACTCGCCGACAGGGGCGCTTTGAGCGCGGTCGTCATGCTCCTTGCTGCAGCAGTATTCGTCATAGGCGGTGCGAGGTATATAAATGACCGCGGACTGGCGGACAGCGGGAAAATCGCCGAAAACACCGGTTCTAATCCGTCAGCCCCTGAAAATGAGATCAATAAACATTCAGATGGAGTAATGAAATGAAAAAGCTGAAAGTAATGCCCGTATTCGGCACAAGGCCGGACGCGGTGAAAATGGCGCCGCTGGTCAGGGAGCTCGAGAAACATCCCGGGATCGTAACGGTCGTGTGCGTGACCGCCCAGCACAGGCAGATGCTGGACCAGGTCCTCGATATATTCCGCATAGAGCCCGATATCGACCTCGACGTCATGCTTGACCGGCAGACGCTGGAGCAGGTGGCCGCACGGACCCTGGAAAGGCTCTCGATAGTCCTGGACAAAGAGAAACCGGATATGGTGCTCGTACACGGGGACACTTCCACGTGTTTCATATCAGCACTGGCCGCATTTTACAAAAAAATACCCGTCGGCCACGTCGAAGCCGGCCTGAGGACCTTCGACAAGTACTCCCCCTTCCCGGAGGAGATGAACAGGAAACTCACGGCAGCTTTGGCAGACCTCCATTTCGCTCCAACGACTTCAAACAGGGCCAACCTTCTGAATGAAGGCATAAACCCTGACAAAATATACGTAACGGGCAATACCGTCATTGACGCGATGCAGACCACCGTCAGGGAGGATTACGTTTTCAGCAGCAAAGAACTTCGCAGCATAGACATGGAGGGCAAACGGGTCATCGCCGTGACCGCTCACAGGCGCGAAAACCTCGGCCGCCCGCTGGAGCAGATATGCCACGCCCTGAACGACATCACCGCCGAATATGACGACGTATGCGTGATATATGCCGTGCACCTCAACCCGGCGGTCCGCGAGACGGCATTCAGCATACTCGGATCGAACCCGAAGGTCCACCTTATCGATCCGCTTGACGTCCAGGATATGCACAACCTGATGGCCAGGTCATACATCGTTATGACAGATTCCGGCGGCCTGCAGGAAGAGGCACCCGCCCTGGGCAAGCCGGTGCTGGTGCTGAGAAAGGAAACCGAGCGGCCTGAGGCTGTTGAAGCCGGCACTGTCAAGCTGGCCGGAATCGAACGGGAAAAAATAAAAGCCCTCGCCTCGCAGCTCCTTGACGACCCTGCCGAGTACGAGAAAATGGCAAAGGCCGTAAATCCTTACGGCGACGGCAAAGCCTCGGAAAGGATAGTAAAAGCGGTCCTCTATGAATTTGGCATATCAGGTGAAAAACCGGACGAATTCAGATGAAACACCGGCAATACGATCGAAATACCGGTCGGTTGGAATATCGGTCGGATCCAACAAAAAACCGGCAGGATCCCATGCCGGTTTTTTTATTGGTCACTGACCGGTTATTGGCTTTTTGCCGCTGTCGTATCTGTCACCCGCTTCCGTCATCTGCCGGATCGCCGTTCCCGTCAGCCGGCGTATCCGCTTTCACATGTTCATGGTTGTACAGGTGATCCATGCAGTACTCATAGTCACCCTCGCAGTCCACGCAGTACCGGAAGTCCATCTTCCTGTCCTCCACGTCCGTAATGCCGCAGATCGTGCACCGGTGCATCACGTGTATCTTCGGTATCTTCTCCTTGAATTCCTTCTGGTTCATATAGGCCTTGCGGTTGAACCGGATCCTGTAATAGATGTCTTTCCAGAAAAACAGGATGAAGTTGACCGCAGAACCAAGCACCGTGATAAGGCCGACGATCGGCATCAGGGCAAATGTGAACACAAGCCCGGCTGCATAAAACAGGGCGAGGTATTTAATCTTCACCGGGAAGAAGAAGAAAATCATGATCTGGTAGTTCGGGAACAGGTATGCAAAGGCGAATATCAGTGAAAGGTTGAGGAACGTGGAAGTCCCCCGTCCGCCAAGGAAAGCTCCGGCGATGGTCCCAAGCACCCCGATGAAATAGTACACGTTGAATTTGAATGCTCCCCACTCGTGTTCCAGGGATGTGCCGATCATGTAGTAAAAGTATAGCGTGAAGATTATCCAAAAAGGATGGGAACTCATCGGGATGAACAGGAACGTAACGAGCCTCCACACTTCGCCCTTCAGCACCAGTTCAGGCACCAGCGCCAGCCTGCTCACGATATTGAGTTCAGGAAACAGGTACGCCATGAGGAACACCACGGCGTTCATAGCAATGATGTAGATCATCAGGTTCCTGATGCAGAATTTCCCTATTCTTTTTTCCAGTTTATCCAGCAACACCTGTACCATCCTTCCTGCAATGGTCAGCAATCAAGCTGAAAGCTGAGTTTTACCACTGATCCCTGCGCTTGCTGCGCATGTATTTATTATACACAATAAACCCTGCAGGCAAAATACTCATATGCCTGCAGGGTCAAAATGAACGGACGTACACTAACATGTGGCATGAAAAAAGCACCTACCTTTTGATAGATGCTTGGATTTCTATAGCAAATAAGTAATATGAAGCAGTTTGTCCTCTTCATTTTCAATTTTGCTCGGATCTGTCAGCTTTTCGGCTGTATATAGGTCAAATCGTAGATATTCCCGGTGATGTCTATATTATCTATAACATATTCAGCAGTGATATCTCCTTTATATGCCGTGACAGTCATGCGGTACTGCGGCCTCAGCCTCCTGTCGTCCCAGCTCTTCGAAGATGGAGCCAGCGGCAGGTAATATTCCCACTGCGCCTGGTTGTTGACGACGGTCAGCGTGGAATCATCCGGGAACCTGACGTAATAACCGAAGAAATCCTTGCTGTAATCGTACTTATGGCCGTTGGGATCGGTGTACTGCATCGCTTCAAGTTCCGGACTGAACCGTATAACGACTTTTTCCGGGTCACCCTTGGTCCTGATGTCTATCCTTACACACTCCAGCGACAGGAACCTGTGCGGTTCCACGGTCATCCTCCTGCCGAAGATGTCCGTCTGCCCCCTCCAATGATTCCAGTAGCCGCTAAGCTTCACATCAGTTATGGCCATGTTTGTAAGGCTGAATCTTACATCCCTGATCTGGGACTTCCCGTTCTGTGCAACCGCCGTGAACCTTGCCGTATATTCGCCGTCCGGTATGCCGGAAGGCACGGAAACCACGCTCTCCCAGCTCTTTAATTTTCCTGCGGCACCGCCCGGGCATGTCAGGTTGAATGTCCTTGCATGGGCAGTACCATGGAACAGCGTGACGCTGACCGTATCCGCGTACCTGGTTGTCCCGGCAGATACCTGCGCTGTTGCGCCTCCCGACAGTTCCGATGGCATCCGCGGGACAAGATCTATCGGTGTCGAAACCGTGACCGGGAAGCTTTTTACGGCACTCTTCCCATCATCGGCCACTGCGGCTATCCTGAATTCGTAATTCCCGTCCGGCAACTCCGCGGGGATCGAATATATCACGTTGTTCCAGTAAATATCGTTATTGACCCTTGTACCTGTTCCGCTTCCAAAAACCACTGTTTTGGCCGGCGTTTTCCTCAACGCGCCATCATATAATGCCATCTCCAGCTTCACATTGCCCGGGTAGCGCGTCCGGATATCGTAAACCTCCAGTTTCTCCGACGCCGGTATACCTTCCAGGCTGAATGCACTGTCCAGTGCCCGGAGCGATGCGTCGAACTGGATCGGCGGCGCCTCCTCGAGCCTGAAGTTCATGATGTAAGGATCGGACCATGTGTTTTCAGGATCTTTTACGTAGTAATACAGCTCATATGTCCCTGGCGCGAGTTTATCCGGGATCGTGTAGTTCCACTCGCCTCCCGCTTCCCTGTACATGATCTTCCTTTCGACTATCCCCCTGTCAGCCCTGCTGTACTGGTGATCGGGATCATAGGAGTTATCCGTCCAGGTGGTCCGGTATACTTTTTCCTCCGGGTCATAATCCCATTCCAGGGAAGCCATCGCTATGGGCTTCCTGTGGGCATAGACCTCGACGAAAGGCGTCCCGGAGTACCGGTCAAAGCTGTCGAAGGCCGGATCTTCCGACGGATCGTCCTTGATCCGCCTGTAAATGGTGTACTTGCCCGGCTTATTGAGTTTTGTCAGAAGAATGTCCACCCATCCCTCATGGTCCGAATAGCTTTGCGTACAGTACTGTTCCAGGCCGCTCCCGTTGTCGAAGTAGTCGGGATCATGCACATAAAGGAATTCCTTTTCGGTGATCGGATCGCCCTCTTCGTCGAAGTCTGCCACGCTGAGGCGCAGTTCGTCTATGCCTGCAAGAAGGGTATGCTTCTCGGCGAATTCCGTATCCGCGATTATCTCCAGGGCCTCCGACATCAGTTCGCCGATCGGCCTGTTTTTCTCTATGAAATGTTCGTACCCGACAAGGTCCCGGATGTTCTCATGCCCGACCAGGATCACCGCGGCGCCGCTTTTGCCCATCGCAAAGCTCAGATCGTTCATATCCCGCAACTCATCGTTCGTTACATAGATTATGTATTTTCTGGATGTAGGTCTGAACGGGTCCACGTACGGCTGTTTGATTTCCTTGCTTACAGTTCCCGTATAGAAACCCGTATAGTCATCATGCCAAACCAGGTTGGGGACCCATATTTCGACTTCCTTTGTCACCTCACCGCTGTAATAGCCGGTGTATGTCCTTCTCCAAACATACTTATCCCCGATTTTGGCCGGCCCGGAAGGCCTCCCGTTGTCCGTATCAGTCGTAAATGAAACTTTATACAATATACCATAGTATCCATCCTGATCGTATATCATCGTCGGCTGATTCGTGGCGTCTGACCAGACAAGACGCCAGCCACTGGCAGTATATATATAATGGGCTTCTGACCATCCCTGGAGTGTCCCGGTAACCGTTTTCGTTTCGATCTTCGTGGCTTTGTAGCCTTCATCTGTCTGATACCGGTTGTTGATATAGCTTGTCCTTTTCAGAACCCCGTAATAACCATTGCTGCTGTACTCGATCGTTTTGGGAGGCATGCTGCTTCCCGTGTGGACAGACCTGCTCACCTCCATTTCGTACCTGTAAGTCCGCAGGTCCCAGACCTCAACGTTCGAGAGGATATTGTCCGCGCGCAGCGTATTGTCGAACTCGATCCTGTTGTTCCTGATATACGCAATGTCTTCATCTGAAAGCCCCGAATCAAGCATTATGAACACATCGATCTCGGGCCTGATGACCGGATCCTTTATATACAGGCCTGCCAATGGCCGTATGTTGTCCACGAATATTTCCCGTTCCTTTATAGTACGCACACGGTCGCTTTCGGTGATAAATTCCTCGATCGTCTCTTCGCCAAAGCTTTCTTCGACCGTATTGACAAACTTGTACCTGCCAAGCCCAACCGGGCGGAATTCCGGGAAGCCTTCGCTCCCGTCATATGTTTCAAGGAGTTTGTCATACTCCCCGTCATTGTCGCTGTCATACCAGAGTTCGATGACATTCTTGCTGATTATGTCGTTATCCGGGCTGTACGCGTTATAATTCCATGCGCTGACCGTTTCCAGCCTGGAAATAACGTTATTGTCCAGGTCTATCTCCAATGCCGGCTGGTAGTCGGGAAAGATCTCGAACCTTATGACATATGGTTCCGATACCCGCCCAAGGGTATTCGTGACGGTCAGTTCCACCTCATACGAGCCGGGCTTTTTGAAGAGCAGGTCCTTCTGTGTGTTGCTTATGTCCTTCTTCCTTATGGATGACGCATCTCCGCTGACAGCCCTGATCTTCCATGACCATGATTTTATCGGGTAAGTGCTGTTGACGATATCGCTGCCTGCAAGGTGTGATATGTCTGTGACTGTCAGTTTCCTGTTCTGTTTGAAAGTGCCGGAAAACCTGAACTGCGCTGTTGGCCTGGTGTTGTATATATAAGCCCATGTACTGTGCATGGCCGTTTTTCCGTCATGATCCGTGTAAAGCACTTCGATTTTCTTCAGTCCGTCCTGCCCGTCGCCGAAAATGAAATTCCCGCTGAAAAAGTACTCATCATCCACTTCGACACCATTTATCAGCACCTTGCGCTCGGCAATACCGTTCATGTCCGTGCCGTCGTAAGCAGCAAACTTAACTATGTCGAAACCGGTATTCGGTATTACGCATTTGGGCTCCATCAGAAAAGGCGGTTCATTTTTAATAATGTATTCTTCAACAGAAAAATCCGCAGCGCATTGTCCGCTTCCCTCATCGAACCTGCCATCGAAATATATGCATCGGGCTTTTGCCCTGAATGTTAGATTCCGTCCTTCCAGGGCCTTAATCTGGCCTTTTGTCATCGGGACTACAAAAACAGCCTTTGCCATGTTGTCAAAAAACTGGATATCTTCTTGTGGGGCAGCCTCGCCGTTCAGGCTTATCTCCCATTTCTCCCTGTCCTCCCTGGTATAGTACACAGCTCTGGCCAGCGGGTCCTTCAGATGTTCTTCGTCTTTGAGCGTAGCCGTCACTTCGACTTTTACATTTATCACCTGCTTCTCAAAGCCGTCAGGGTTGTTCCTGCCGTAGTCAATAAAGCTAAGTTCATCCCGGTTTATCACTTTCACCGAAACTTCCACGGGGGTGTGTTCTTTTTGGTATTTTTGTATCGTGAATGCCATGTAGAACAGTCTGCCTGTTTTATCGAACCTGAACATCCTGCCTTCCCCGTTGAATTTGGCTGACGGGGCCGACTGGACATTGAGGAAATTGTGGAAATCCCAGGTACCGTCTGGCTTTCTTTCAGGTGCAGGATGCTTTGTCCCTTTGATGGTTACTCCGTTGCGAATCTTAAAGTGGGTTATACCGTTATTTATCCATTCGCGGGTCCGTTTTTCCACCTCAGTAGTATTGTTAATTGCAGCCTTATTATAATCACTAATCCTCATAACAGGCTCGCCTTTAAAGCGGTCTTGTAAATCTTTGCTTTCCCAATACCTGTATATCCATGCCATATCTTCGCGAGGCGTTTTTGGTTCCACATCGTATGGAAAATTCGTATTGGCATACAGGTTTCCATCGATGGTATATCCGTCATACCTGTACTCGCCGCGCTTGTATCCGGGCTTTTTGTAAAAACCGATGCCGTTCTCGTTGAGGGTGCCCTCCTTGTAATTTACCCTATAACTTTCATTAGCATTCGCCTCCTCAGGAGTCCCGTAGACAACGATGCCTTTGCCGAACCATATACGGTAATTGAATGGCCTTCCATGGGCGACAGGAGTAACGCCATACGGGAGCCCGGAGAGTTTTTCAAAAAGGTCCGGGTTATCGAAATAAGTCTCCCATCTGCAGCTTGTCTCGTAGTACCTAGTGTCGTCCATGGCTATGGTAAAATTTGGCAATAGCAAGATCAAAATGAGCAAACATATGAAAAATTTCTTTTTCATATCAAACAACCTCTCTGTTATAAACTGCTTTCACTATTTTGGGCTGCTGATCGAAATGGTAAATCCATCAACACCGCCTATCTTATGAAAGAACATCTCACGGCCGTTATAGGTAATCTCTTCAGCACGGTGCTCCTGGTCATTGCCAACTGCATATCCTAGATATCTGTCAAACTCTGCCATAGCCTTGTCAGCTTCATTTTCAAACCAGAACTTAAACATCTCGTAAACGACATCTCTATGAAGCCTCTGTACAGCTGTGGCATCATACAACACTATATGGTATGGATTGTCCATAATGCTAGGATCATCAATAATATTGAAATAAATCCACATTTGAGTATTAACCAAACTGTTTTCCCTATACTTCTGCTCACTTTCAAAAAAGTCATAAAATATAACATAACCCGACTCGCTGAACCCTGAGACAACAAAGCCTTTTGACTTCTCGCCCACATTCCTGAACGCGTTGGCTGCATCTATTATCTCTTTTTTAGGTGGTGGCCACGCGGTCACAATCTTGCCATCCGGATTCACACATGTATACACCTCATCCTCGGCAGGGGTGAACGGCACGCGCGAAGAATCGTTCAGGTACCTTATCATAATCGTCGCGGCTTCCGCCCGCGTCAGCGTGTCAGCTGGCCTGAAGAGACCGCCAGATCCCCTTATCAGCCCGATCTCGTAGGACATAAGCACATATTGCTTGTTTTCATCTTTTATTTTCGCATAGTCCTTTATCTTGGAACGGACCAGGTTATCCGGGTTGTTGTAGGGATCATTGTATGGGAACTCCTCCTTAAGAAGTGTCGCCTTTACAATGATCCTGGTCGCCTCCTCACGGGTAATAGGACGCCTGTAATCGTCGAACTCGCCTTTCGAGATCAGCTTTTGCTGAAGTGCTAAGTCGATATAGTTCTGGGCCCAGTACTTCGTGTTCTCACCCGGAGCGAATCCCATCGACCTGACAGTCATCTTGATGAACTGGTCGACCTGTACCGGATCATCGGGGTGGAACCTGCCGTTATAGCCGTTGACTATACCAAGCAGCGACAGCATCCCGACCTCCCTGCGGCTCCAGTGGGACTGCATGTCTCCATAAGATCCCAGTATGCTATCGATTTCCTCGTCTCTCATGGCTCTGAGCTTTTCCTGCATCGGCTTTACCCGGTATGAGATCTCGTTTTCATATGCTTCCGCTTCATAACCTTCCTCGGACCCGGCGGCATAACAGCGTACCGGCACAAGCAATGCCAGTATGCTGAAAATGATCACCGCCAGGACTATTTCTGCACATTTCCTCATAACTGGCCTGCCAACCGGCTGGTCATACCATACAAACCTTCTTCCATACATGTTCCGGCCTCCTTGTCTTTTTCCGGTTTATCCGTTTTATGCCCTGGTGCGCAGCTGAAAATGAACTCGCAGTTTGCCAGTCTCAGGGTGTCATTATTTCTGAGCAGTATCTCCTTATTGCTTTCGATCCGTTTGCCGTTTATATAAGTACCGTTCAGCGAATTCAGGTCTCTGACATAACAGCACCCGTTTCTGCGGACGAACACGGCATGAAGCTTGCCTACGGCATTGCTGTGCAGTGCGTGATCCACGTATCCGGCAAGTCTTCCGACTATGAATTCATCCCTGTCGATAACTATGTCTTTTTCTCCTGGCTGCCTGTTCACGTTTATCAGTACAAATCCGCCTGTATCCCGTGTTTCAAGGTTTTCAGTCTTCTGGGAAAAACCGGGCGCGGTCTGCCGTTGCCGCGCAGCATCTCCATCTTCTTCTGTTACTGCCTGCATGCGGCCTTTTTCATGTTCCAACATACCTGGCATTTGCGGCCTGCCTGCGTCATGCAATGCATCCGGCCCGCCGTACACATCAGGACCGGCATTGCCGACAGTCCTGATGCTGAACAGCTTCAATGACTGCAGCTTCCTGAATATCAGCACTTCTATCGCAAGTACTATCAGCGCCACGGCAGCATAATTTACAGCAGCATCCTTTCCTGTGCCGGCAATGATTCCGCGGCATAAATAAATTGCACCGCCCATAACAAATTGCAGAAGTACTGCAATGGCAACTGCCGGCGATAGCTTTTTCGTCCCCGGGTTCTCTTCTGCTTCCTTCTTTTCCTCCATTTTACACTTTTCTCTATTTTCTTCAAGCGTTTTTGCACATATTTCCGGCCCAGGCGACAACCCGGCCGTTTCCCTGGACTCCTGCCCGTACAGAAGTTCGTTCGCAAGTGCCATCAATCCCCTGATGCTGAATGTTTCGTTCTTTACTTCCGCCAGTATACGCTGCACAAGATTACCGCTGCAAAAATCTTCTTCGTCGATATGCTGCATCAGTAATTCCGAGACCAAAGCCTGCAATGATCCGGCATCGTCATGGCGGAATTCGGCAGGTATGTACACGACCATCACATCCTGTGTCGCGGGATCGACATATATGAATTCCTGCTTCAGCAGGAAGTTGGACGGATACAGCAGGTATCCGGCCGCATTGTTCATGCATGCAGCTATGTTCAGGATCAGCCTGAGGAAGGCCTCCCTGCTGAGCTTATTCCTTTTCAGGTATACCGAAAGCGGTACCTGTGAAGTTATGTTATAGTAGAAGTAGTTCGCATCTTCTTTTCTGACTGTCTCCACAGGAATGACATGGTCAATTTCATTGTTATCAACCATGCCTGCCTGGTATTCTATGATCCTTCCGGCACACCTGATCACGAGAAAACTTGATACGGCATCGCTTTCATACATGAATTCCAGTTCTTTGGCAGTGTCACCTGCAATCCCGGGCATGATCGTTCCCCTCCGAAACCACCTTTTGAAATCCTCTGCTCGGCCGCCTCAGCCGATCTGGTTGTTCTGCCTGATAAGCTGGCTGTTTACATCATTCGTGATGGAATCGCCCGCGAAGATGCTTTTCATGATGTCAGTGACAAACTTGATTATCGCATCCCGGAAAATGAGCGCTATACCTACGAGAACAGCGATGATGACGACGATTTCCACTGTTCCGAGGCCATCTTCCTCGCTGAGGAAATTCCTGACCAGTTTGTTCATCATGCCACCTCCGATCTTCATATATTTCTCAGTGCCAGAACCGCAGGCATCCCGACTATGAGCAGTATGGCAATGAACATCAGCATCATTGGCAGCAACAGCCTGGTCGATGCCTCCTCCCCAAGCTTTCTTGCCGCATTTTTCCGCATTTCCCAGCACTCATCAGCCAGGAGCCTCAGCACAGGGACCAGTTCAGAGTTCCCTTTCCTGATGTTCTGAAGCACTACGGTCACAAACCGGGTTACCGCAGGGACATGGCATCTCTTTGCAAACTCCTCGTATGCCTTGTATTCAGATATCCCTGACCTTACGGCCTGTACGGCTGTGCAGAGTTCTCTGTACAGCGGAGTCTGCCGCCTGGAATCCATCGCAGCCTTTTCCCACGCCTTGGTCACGGTCAGCCCTGCATTGACAAGCAGAGTCAGCTTGTTTACAAAATCCGGGAACTCGAGCTGGATGGCCTGGCGCCTTTTCCTGACTTTTTCGTACAGTTCCCGGTCACTGAGCACGATGACGGCAACGACCAGCAGGACGCAGAAGAACAGGAACCCGGCATCGGCATCGGTAAACATCCCCACAAAACCGGCAAAAAGCAAAGCCAGGAACACCATGGTTATTTTGTTCCCCCAATGCACACGGAGCATGAGCATGGCTTTCCTGTGCCCGTAAAGCTCTGCAGTCGCCATGGCCAGTTTCCTGTCATACCCGGTGTTATAGCTATGTTTCAGGATATCCAGGATAACCAGGCCGACCGGAAGGAACCCTTTCAGCGCAAACTCTTTCCTGTCAAGCATGCATATGATATCTGTGTACCTGTCCTTTGATATGAAATACAGTATCCCAAAAGCAATTGCCAAAACCGTGAAAAATACAGCCATGACAAATCACCCGACGCCATCGTTCATATTTCGGCAGTGTCTGTGTATCCCGGCATTTTTTCATTGGTGAAATAAAGATACTTGTGAAACCTGCATATGTTCGGTCAGACTTTTATATCGTTTATTTTCGAGGAGATAAACCAGGCCGCTGCCATCATTGCCAGGGCAATGGTCATTGCCAGCCTTCCGGCGGCAGTGTTGAAAACCGGGTACATGTAGTCAGGCACGCCGACCGAAAGCAGTGCTGTCATGAATACCGGAACGGCATTCAGGACTTTCTGTTCAAACCTTCGCTCAGCCAGTAGCATATCTATCTCCTGTCCGACCTCGATCCTTTCGCTGATTATGGATGATGTATTCCTGATGATCCGGGCTATGTTGCCGCCGGCCCTCCTGCTGATGCTCAGCACATTGACGAAGTTGTCGATATCTTCGAGCCCGGCTCGTCCGGCAAACTCAGACAATGCGGACTCAAGCGTCTCGTTGGTATCGAGCCTGCTCACTATGTTCCTGACTTCCGCAAGTATGTATGTGGACGGGTCAGGATAAAGTACGGTCAGGTCATCGAGCGCTGCCCTGAATGCAGATTCGATGGATTTGCCGGCTGAAACTGACGAAGCCAGCGAATACAGCAGGTCCTTGAACTGGATATTGAGTTCCTTCTTTCTCCGCCTGATTATTTCTTTTGTCTTTATGCGCGGATAGAGCAGCGCCAGCGGCATAAACAGCGCAGATATAAGCACGCTCCTGTAGAACAGGAAACCTGCGGCAAAGATAACGGCTGCCGCCGCCAGCGTATAATATACCTTTTGCTTCATTCCCATGACATAGACATTGTAGTCCGGCATCACACATCACCGCCCAGCCTGCAGCGGATGCCCGCCATTTTCAGCTTGTAAGTCCTCGTGAGCATGTTTCCTGTCCATTTGAGCCTTCCTATCACCGGCCTCATCCCGTCGGCCTGGATGCCGGCTGCCCGGGTGCTGTCGGCATGGCTCCCGGCAGGACCGGTCGTGCAGCTCCCGGTTCGACCATCCGCAAAATCGTCTTCCTCGCCGCCGGGTGTCTCCGCCTCCTCAAACACGAACAGCGGGTTAAGGACGATCCTGCCCTCGCTGTAACCGGCCACTTCTGTTATTTCAAGGACCCTCCTGCTCTTGTCCCTCAGCCTCCCCAGGTGCACCATTATGTCTATGGCGGAAGCGATCTGCTGCCTTACCGCATCCAGCGGTATTGGAGAAGCGCTTATGACCATCGTTTCCAGCCTTTTAAGCATGTCTCCCGCTGAATTGCCATGACCCGTGGACAATGATCCGTCATGGCCGGTATTCATAGCCTGCAGCATATCAAGGGCCTCTTCTCCCCGCACCTCTCCGACGATTATCCTTTCCGGCCTCATGCGCAGCGATGTCCTAATCAGGTCGCGTATTGTGATCATTCCCCTGCCTTCGCTGTTGGCATTCCTGGTTTCCAGCCTGACAAGGTTGTCCACACCCGTGATCTGCAGTTCCGCCGAATCTTCGATCGTGATTATCCGCTCATCCGCTGGTATCCTGGCCGCAAGTGCGTTGAGGAACGTCGTTTTTCCGCTGCCCGTGCCCCCGCATATGAATATGTTGTATTTTGCCTTTACAAGGCAATCCAGCACTTCCGCGGCTTCAGCGCTCAATGAGCCTGCCTCCGTAAGCTGTTCTAATGTCATGGGCCTGTCGGGGAACTTCCTTATCGTCATTATCGGCCCGTTAAGCGCTATCGGTCTGAGCACCACATTTACCCTGGACCCGTCAGGCAAAACGAAGTCGACGATCGGTGAAGCCTCATTGACCGCCCTGTTGGTCCTCGAGACAATATTGTGTATAACGTCCTCCAACTTCCGGTGGTCTGCGAATGCAGCCTCCGTCCTGCTTATCCGGCCTGCGCGCTCAATGAATATCTTGTCCGGTCCATTGACCATGATTTCAGTGATGGTCCTGTCATCCAGCAACGGCTGGAGTATATCCAATCTTCGCATAGAATTGTACACCATGTCTGCAATCTCGCGTTTTTGCGCCACATTCAGCCATGATGCCCTGGATTTGCGGAAAACTGCTTCCGTCACCAATTCCATGAGTTCGTCATCATCGATATCCCTGGTCCTGTCCAGCGCCTGTGCGATCTCCGCCCGTATCTCATCCGCCAGCGTGAGCTCTTCCGGCAGCTTGTCCCTTCGTAACACGTCATCGCGAATATCAGCAGTTTCAGGCAACTGACCCGCCTCCTTCCACGGAATCGGCAGCCGCCGATCTGCCGGCCAGTATTTGCTCAACGACGCCGTTCAGATCCGCCAGGAACGATACATCATTTACAACGCAGTCGTCAGGGGAATTGCTGCTTTTATTCGAATGATCGGCTATCACTGCTGCCGGGCTGTATCCACATACAGGTCCGTCTCCGTCAAATGCCGGCGATAAATTCAATAAAGGAATGATCCTTTCAGGCAATGCCGATTTCCATCTGCTGTCAAGTAAATCGAGGCCTTTAGTGAAAACGCCTGTTTTCGACTCCACGACAGCATCCCGTGTAAGCACGAGCAGTATAACGTCTGAAAGCCTCATGACCTCTGCATTTATACTGTTGAGTCCTGATGACAGGTCAACAAAAACCATGTCATACGCACAACAGGATCTGAACTCGCTGATCAGCCGTGCAGCATCCTTTTCATCGAATTCGTTCATTTCCAGTATGCATTCAGGAGACTTGAAAAAATGGACACTGGTCCGGGGATCATGGCACCTGGCGGACTCCAGCTTTAACCACAGGGAGCCGCTGCCCTTCAGGTGAAAGATAACGTTGGAAAAGCTCTGATCCGACTCGCCCCTGAAGAACCTGTCCGTTGATGGGACACTCTCAAGGCAAAGGAAAAATGTCTTCAATCCCCTGCCTGCGCAAAGTATGCTGCAGCCGGCAGCGATGCTGCTTTTCCCGGTGCCCCCGGCAGGCGAGGCGACACTGACGATGCAGGTCTTCCTGCGGCCATGTACCGGCCGGCCGCTGCCCGTATTTGCCGAATAGAGCCCCAACACCTCGGATATCAGTCTGTCGACATGCTGGTATTTCATTACCTGGCCGGCCGCTTTGCCCGGGCATTGCTTCCCGGGACGGCTTTCCGTAAGGAGCAGCACCAGCCCTCTGTCGTAACATGTTTTACTTTCGTCATACATCCGGCTGTCCACAAGGATGATATCCGCATGGGACTTACTTTCAAGGAAATCCTGCAGCGCATGGACAGACGAGAAAGCTGCAAGATCGAATCTCCCCGGATAGTTCGCGACCAGGTATTTTTCGAAATTCCGGATATATTCGGCATCAAGATCAGCAATAACCAGACCGAGCCTGCCCAAAACCGTCCCTCCGCCTCTTACAAATACGATTATTTTTGTAAAATTGTGGGTGTACTAATATTATATGGGCAGGTCCGGTTTCTGTCAATTCCTATTTTTCAAATTTTTCCAGTAATATGGGAGTAGAATCCTCAAAATCCTGCGGCAGGCGCTATTTTGAATACTTGCCGATGAGTTCTTCCTGCTCTTTTCTGACAAAGTTCCTGATCTGGTTGAAGACGATCGGGCCGTTGTGCCTTATTTTGAGCCCGTATTCGTAATACCCGCCGTGATCGACCTTCCTCACGATTTCCGCGGTGAGGGAAAGTATATCCCTGGCAAGGTATATGTCGAAGTTCAGCCTGTGGCCCTTGAAGTGCTCTTCCTTCGAGTATACCATCAGCCCGTAGTCGCTGATGTCCTTGACAAGCGCGAAATATTTCCTGTGCCCCATGGTATCGGCCACCCTGTAATCTGCATACAGCGATACGGGATGCCGTTCATATGAACGCAGCCTGCTCCCTTCGTCGGGCACATCCTCCCTGTAGGCCAGGAGGCTTTCATACCTTTTGTACTCAAGCACCCTGCCTCCCTTTATGACCGGCTTTTCATCCAGTTCATAAGCCGTGACCAGGGGGTCGCCCTCAAGGAAAGTTGCCTTCTGGCACTCCTTCGGAAGCTTCACGACTATCCTGTCGCCTTCTATTTTGTCAACTATGCTGTCGAACACGTTAATCATGGAATAATGCCTCATCGTAACGACGCTGCCCTCAGCCAGTTCCATCGCACACCTCCATGAAACAACCAGGTATCCGGATATAATTATAGTATATGGATAGAATATTTGGAAGATATATGATTTTCCATGTGTTTCTGTGCTCCCCCGTATGCATTCCCATTCTGTCACCGACCAGGCCCGCCGTTAATATAATGATACTGACGATAAGAATAAGCGGCATATATTTCGTCAACCATTGGTCGAAAGGAGGCCTGCTACGATGGCAGATAGAGGATGCGGCAAATTCTTCAACGATGATTGCGCGATTTTGTTCTTCATTATTCTTTTCCTGCTGCTGTTCTTTGACAACAGGGACTTTTACTGATACCGGCGCAGGAAAGCAAAATCGGCTGCAATACATTATAACCGGCAAAACCACCCGCAAAGGGTGGTTTCACTTTGGCCGGGTACCCGGCGCCGGCGGTACGGGAGCGGCCTTAAAAGCTGAAAATACGCATGCAGGTAACACATGGATGTATATCTGAATATGATGGAGTAGACAGCAGGGTTCCAACTTCGAAAAACAAGGGGGGTTTTATCATGTCTAAAAACTTCACGGGCGGCATATTCAACGACTGTGCCTTGTTGTTCTTCATCATCCTGTTCCTTCTGCTGTTCACGGACAACAGGCCCTTCTGCTTAAGGGACGATGCCGGCATGATTGAGTAACGAAGCTTTCCATATATGAAGGGGGTGTAGATATGGCAGACAATGAAAGAGGCGGGTTTTTCGGGTGTGGCTTCAACACTGGCTGGATCTGGATCATCATAATCATACTTGTCATAATCCTGCTGTGTCCCTGGCTTTTCGGAAGAGAAACCGATGGGTACTACAAGGAATGATCATGTGACGGGACAGTAAGCAAAGGGACGCTCCCCGACCGGAAAGCTGTACATCCCTGCCGGGGGAGTGTCCCTTTGCTTCTTTCGGAGGAGTGTCCCTTTTTGCCACATTTTGCCCTCTAAAGTAAAAAATCTGTTATAATATTAGTGCAGTGAATCACGATCATACGGTGGGATGGGATGCTGAACGGAATACAAAAGAAAATTTTCGTCCCGGACGGGACACCGGTACAGGAGGCTCTTGCCAGGACGACTCACCTGGCCGTGTCGGCACACCAGGACGACACTGAGATCATGGCATACGACGGCATTTCCAGGTGTTTCGGGAAAAATGACAGCTGGTTCACCGCCGTGATCCTCACGGACGGCGCAGGAAGCCCCAGGTCCGGCCCGTACAGGGATCATACCGATGAGCAGATGCGCAGGATAAGAGAGCAGGAGCAGATAAAGGCGGCCGTCGTCGGCGGTTATTCCGCCCTGGTGATGCTCGGGCATCCCAGCAGCGAAGTGAAGGACCCGTCCAGCACAACTGTCATCTCCGAACTGAAAGAAATCATCAGGGCAGCAAAACCACAGGTCATTTATACCCATAACCCTGCGGACAGGCATATGACCCACGTGGCTGCGGCTCTCAGGGTGATCGGTGCCCTGAGGGAACTTCCCGATGACCTGCTGCCGGACAAGCTTTATGGCTGTGAAGTCTGGCGCAGCCTGGACTGGGTCTGCGACAAAGAGAAGGTGGTATTCGATGTCTCAGGCCATCCTAATATCTCGGCTGCGCTGTTGGGCGTTTTCGATTCGCAGATAGCCGGCGGCAAAAGGTATGACCTTGCCGCAGCAGGCAGAAGGATGGCAAACGCCACATTCCTTGAACATGACGTGGCCGATGCTTCAGACGCATTATCTTTTGCGATCGACCTGACACCCCTGGTGACCGACAGGTCTCTCGACATTTGTGGATATGTGACTGCTTTCATCGAAAGGTTCCGGCAGGACGTCGCAAGGAACATCTCCATCCTTTCCGGCGTCTTACGGCAGTGACGCTGCAAAAAACCTCTGATGCATTCGGGGAATGGCCTCAGTTTTTGGCCTGGTGTTTACGAATATTAATAACGAGCAACAACACAAAAGATCAAAAACAGATGCTGAGAGGTAGTACACGATTGAAAACAAGGATTCCTGTTGTTTTACTGGTTTTTGCATTAACGCTGATGTTCGCCCAGGCGCCGTCAGGTGCTGCAGCCGGACAGGCGCAGGCTGTTGCCGTGCCGTCTGCGCAAACAGCGTCATCAGCTTCTTCGAATTACGAAAAGGCGATAGATCTTAAGATCCTGGGACTCCTGGCCAACAGGCCCGGGGGCTTTGAGCTTGACCGCGCACCGACCAGGGCCGAGGGCCTGGTGATGCTTCTGCGCCTTCTCGGCAAGGAAGCCGAAGCGCTGGGCGGCAGTTACAGCCATCCGTTCAGGGATGTCCCGCGCTGGGCGGACCGTTACGTGGGGTATGCCTACCAGAACGGGATCACCAACGGGAAGAGCAGTGATACGTTCGGTGCTGATGATCCGCTGACGGCAAACCAATACGCGGCGCTGGTCCTTCGCGCGATGGGGTACAGGGACGGCGAGGATTTCCGGTATGAGTGGGCGTTGGACAAGGCTGCCACATTGGGGATCCTGTCAGGGGCACAGGCCGGTGAACTGAAAAACAGGACCGTATTCCTCAGAAACGATCTTGTCGAAATTTCCTATAACGCGTTGACTGCAAGGCTGAAAGGTTCGTCCCGGACGCTCGTGGAGAAGCTTGTCGATACAGACAGGACGGTCCACAGGACCGCAGCGGAACTGCTCGGCCTGTACCCGTCGGACTTTGAGAAGCAGTACGGAAACGTCCTTTCTTTCAACCCCCGCCGGACAGGCAACGGTTACGTGACCAGGAATGCCGACGACCTGGTCAGGATCATCACAAAATCGCTCCTAAGCTATACCGCTTCCGTCCAGCTCGACATCACGCACTACAGCGGCGACATAGCGAAGGATTTCGCTTCCGCCTTTGACAGGGCCCTGGACGCGGCCATCAAAATGTCAGGCGTCGAAAACATCATGAAATCTCGTTGGCCTGCTGCAGGACGCCAAGGTCATGGGTGTGTTTTTTCGCAAGGAGGAACACAAGCAGGCACATCAGGCTTGTCAGCACATATTCCGTCAGCACGCCGGACTCTATGCCCAGAAAGGCCGGAACAGCGGCAAAAACCGGCAGGGCTTTCCAGTCGTCAGTGTATGCGGATACGATCTCGTAAATGTCGGCAGACATGAGGAGCAGGAACGATCCGGACGCAAATGCCGACGAAACCGCAAGGACAGCCACTGACAGGATGCGGAACATGGTTTTCAGCAAGGTCTTTTTCAGCAGGTATGCGGTGGTGACTGCAGATATGTACAGCAGCATGAACAGTACTACAAGCGCGGTATTCTCCATCCTGCCCTGGAAATATCGCAGTATGCAGTACAGAAGCACTATGAATCTTGTGCCGATCATCCAGTTTTCCATAAGACCTCATCTGCGGAGACGGTTTTGGTACCTGGCATTGCAGCTGATTTCCGGACTGCCGTCCGTTTCCGCTCCTGCGGCAAGACTGTCCCGGCACTGCCACCAGGCGTCCTGGTACTGCCTGAAACCGTCCCCTGCCTTCCCTCGTCCCCGTATCAAGCTTATACCAGGTTCTCCGGGTTCAGCGGTTCCAGTTCTTTCAGTACGAAAACCCCGTCCTTCCTTATCAGCACATCGTCGAACCATATCTCTCCGCCGCCGTATTCCGGGCGCTGTATGCAGACCAGGTCCCAGTGGATGGCGGATTTGTTGCCGTTGCTGCAGATATCGTAGCAGCTGCCGGGAGTGAAATGGAAGCTCCCTTTTATTTTCTCGTCGAACAGCGTGTCCTTCATCGGCTTTTCGATGTACGGGTTGAAACCGAGCGAGAATTCGCCGACGTACCTTGCACCCTCATCGGTATCGAGCAGCCTGTTTATCCTTTCGGTATCGTTGGCTGTCGCTTTTATGATCTTCCCGTCCCTGAACTCCAGTGTTACGTTTTCATATGTGAAGCCCTGGTACCTGGAAGGGGTGTTGTAGGTGATGATCCCGTTGACGGAGTCCCTTACCGGGGCCGTGTATACCTCGCCGTCAGGTATGTTCCGGTGGCCGTCGCACTTGATGGCAGGTATCCCGCGGATGGAGAATGTCAGGTCGGTGCCTTTGCCGACGATCCTGACCCTGTCCGTCCTGTCCATCAGTTCGACGAGGTTGTCCATTGCCCTGGACATTTTTGCATAATCGAGATTACATACCCTGAAATAGAAATCCTCGAAGGCTTCAGTGGACATTTCCGCCATCTGCGCCATGGCGCTGTTCGGATACCTGAGGACTACCCATTTGGTATGCTCCACGCGCTGCTCCGAATGTACGGGCTTGTTGAACAGCGTGCTGTAAAGCTTCATTTTGTCATCGGGGACGTCGCCCAGTTCGCTGGCATTGTCCGCATACCTGACGCCTATATACGCGTCCATCTCCTTCATCCTGTCGAGCTCGAACCTTGCCATGAGGCTGACCTGCTCCTCGGTGCAGTCCATGAGTATCGCCCTCAGTATCTCGTCGTTCTTTATCGTGACGAAGGGCAGGCCGCCCGCCTTGTAGACCTCTTTTACGAGCGCCTTCGTCAGCGGCAGTTCAAAGCCCCTGGTTTCAATGAGCACCTTTTCACCGGGTCTGACATTGCACGAGTAATTGACCAGGTTTTTCGCCAACGTTTCTATCCTTGGATCAGTCATTGTCGATCGCCTTCCTTTTCCTTCTCATAAGTTATCGCACTAATAAATCATTGCAAGTGCCTGGAATGCCGTGTTTTGCATAAAGGGCCGATGGCCGGGGTTTTTCGTGCTTCAGGCCGTTTCCCCGGCTGCAGGCCGTATTTCGCTATCTGACGTTAATTTGCTATCCAATGATCTCTTCCAGTTCGCCAAGAACCTTTTCGAATGTCTTAAGCGCATCTTCGATCGGCTTCGGCACCGTCAGGTCGACGCCGGCCTTTTTCAGCAGTTCCAGCGGATAGTCCGAACCGCCGCTCTTCAGGAAATCCAGGTAACGGTCGATGGCCGGCACGCCGTCGCCGAGCATCTGTCCCGAGAGTGATACTGCCGCCGATATGCCCGTGGCGTACTTGTACACGTAGAAGCTCCTGTAGAAGTGGGGTATCCGCGCCCACTCCATGTCGATGTCTTCGTCTATGACCACCTCGCTGCCGAAGTACTTCTCGTTCAGCCCGCGGTAGATTTTGCAGAACTCGTCGGCGTTGAGCGCCTCGCCTTTCCCGGCTGCCTCATGGGTGATCTTTTCGAACTCGGCGAACATCGTCTGCCTGAACAGCGTCCCGCGGAATTCCTCCAGCCAGTGGTTCAGCAGGTAAGCCCGCTCCTTTTTGTCCGTGGTCACGGACAGCAGGTAGTCCATCAGCAGGGATTCGTTCACCGTCGAGGCCACTTCCGCCACGAAGATCTTGTAGTCAGAGTAAATGTACGGCTGTGTTTTGTTGGTATAGTACGAATGCATGGCATGCCCCATTTCATGGGCTATGGTGAAAACGTCGTTTATCGTGCCCTGGAAGTTCAGCAGTACATAGGGATGGGTCAGGTATGTCCCCCAGGAATAGGCGCCGCTGGTTTTGCCCTGGTTTTCAAAGACATCTATCCATCCTGAGCCGAAGGCCTTTTCCAGGTCCTCGACATAGCAGCATCCGAGGGGCGCCAGGCCTTTTTTGACCGTTTCGACCGCTTCTTCATAGCTTATATGTCTTGCCGGCTGTTCGACGATGGGCACGTAGAGGTCGTACATGTGCAGTTCATCCAGCTTCAGGGCTTTCCTGCGCAGCCGCACATACCTGTGGAGAAGCGGCAGGTGCCTGTTCACGGTATCGATAAGGTTGTCATATACGTCAACAGGCACATTGTCCCTGTCCAGCGCTGCATGCAGGCTCGACTCATATTTCCTGACGTTCGCATAGAACCTGTCCCTCTTGATGTTGCTGCTGAGGGCCTGCGCCAGCGTATTCCTCATTGCCCTGTATGACCTGTACAGCGTATGGAACGCGTCTTTCCTGACCTGCCTGTCCTTCGACTCGAGGAACTTTATATACCTGCCCTTCGTGACCTCGATCTCTTCGGCGTTCTCGTCCTTTATGGTACCGAACCTGATGTCGGCATCGTTGAACATGGAGAAGATCTCGGACGGCGAATCCATGACTTCATCCGCCAGGGCCAGCAGTTCTTCTTCCCTGTCTGAAAGCACATGTTTTTTCTGCCTCAGGATGTCATGGAAAAAGTGCCTGTATACCGAGAGCCCTTCCATTTCGTCTATGCTCTTTTTCAGCAGTTCTTCGTCTATCGTTATGATCTCTGGCACGATAAATGATGCCGCCGCGTTAGCCTCGGTCAGAAGCGTCACTGCCCTGTCGGTCAGCGCCTGGTATCTCGGTTCGGCGTTGTTCTCGTCACGCCTCATCCTGGCATAAGCGAAAATCTTTTCGGCCAGGGCGAACAGATCATCCCTGAGTTTCAGGCATTCGAGCAGGACCTCAGTGCTGCCGGCCAGCCTGCCCCTGTAGGAAGCGATCTCCTTCGAAAGCTGCTGTACTTTCCTGAAATCCGCTTCCCATTCGTCCTCGTCCGAATATATATCTTCAAGCCTCCATTTATACCTGGGATCGATCTCATCTCTTGCAGGAAGTTTTTTAGTCGTCACAAAGCCACTCCTCTCCATATTTCCTTCCATAACATTATACCCTTTGACAGCCTGCATTACCAGTATTTATGCTTCCTGTCCCGTTGCCAGGGAACACTTTCCGCTGAGGATGCTTTTTTTCTTGACATGTGAAAATGCAAAAAATATCATAAAAATAGCACCGGGTTTTGGCGTGATACTGCAAAACACGGCATGGCACGCCGGACGCGGTGCAGCCGCTCGCAGCACACGGCAGGCCATTCAACGTGGAAATGGCCGGGCAATGCCCGGGAATGCTGCAAATACCGGATCAGGTTTGGGGGGACCGATTATGGATGTCATAATCAAAGGCGATTATGATGAGATGAGCAAATTTGCGGCAGGCGTGATCGCCGAGTTTGTCAGGAAAAAGCCGGACTGCGTGCTCGGGCTGGCTACAGGAAGTACGCCGATAGGGACGTACAGGGAACTTGTCAGGATGCATAAAGAGGAGGGCCTGGATTTTTCGGGGGTCAGGACCTTCAACCTTGACGAATACCTTGGCATCGGGATCGACCTGTCCAAACCGTACGACGAGGATCAAAGCTACGCAAGGTTCATGTATGAAGAACTTTTCAAGCATATAAACATCAAAAAGGAAAATATCCGCCTGCCGGACGGCCGGACCAGCGACCCGGATGGATTCTGCAAATGGTATGAAGAAGAGATAAAAAGGGCCGGCGGGATAGATCTCCAGTTGCTCGGCATCGGCGGGGACGGGCACTGGGCATTCAACGAACCCGGATCTTCGCTCGCATCGAGGACGAGGGTACAGGTGCTGACGAAGCAGACCCTCGACGACAATTACGAAATGTTCTACAAAAAGGCGGGAGTGCCCAGGGAAGAAATGCCTCACTTTGCGATCACCATGGGTATCGGCACTATCCTCGAGGCAAGGAACATAATGATGATCGCCAGCGGCAGAAAAAAGGCCGGCGTGGTGGCTAAGGCCCTGGAAGGCCCGGTCACATCGCAGATAACGGCTTCAGCGATACAGCTCCATCCCGGCGGGGTCATCGTCGTGCTGGACCAGGAAGCGGCATCGGGACTTGCCCTCAGAGATCATTACATGCACGTGGAAAAGTTGAAGGAAAAGTATGGCTTAAGTACGAGATATATCTGATTTTCATATAAAAAGCTGCAGCCTTTTCATCCGGCTGCAGCTTTTTATGCTGTTTTCAACGTTTATGCTGTCCCTTGCCGCCAGGTATCGTTCGCTGGCTGCGAGGAAGTGACCGGCCGGCTGCAGCGTAGTTTTTGCCGGTCCGTTACGGGTCGGCAGGTTCACTCTTCAGAAGCGCCCTGTAGATGAACACTGCCGCCTGTGCCCTCGTCGCGTTATACTTCGGCCCCAGGGTGTTCCCCTGCAGCCCCTCAATGATGCCTTCCCCGACGAGCACGGCCATGCTTGATACCGCGTCGGGCGAGATATTGTTCCTGTCTATGAACTTCTCAAGGACGGAATTGTCGTGAACGTTGAACCTGCGGCCGGAGGCCTGCAGCGCCCTGAATACCATCACCGCGATTTCTTCCCTGGTTATCGGCCTTTCCGGGTAGAACCTGTTGCCTGCGTCGCCGGATACTATGCCGAAGTTTTCAGCGATCATCACTTCCCTGTAGTACCATTTATCATATCTCACGTCTGCGAGGCTGCCCACGGGCGCTGTGTCAAATTTGAACGCCCTCACGAGCATGGCTGCGAACTCGGCCCTCGTGACGGTATTGTTCGGCATGAACAGGGTACCCGTCACGCCTTTGACTACCCCAAGGCCTGCAAGGTTCTCGATGGCATCCCTGGCCCACGGGACACTGCCGATATCCGAAAAGTATACCCTGGTGTTCGTCGTTGCATTTACCACTTTGCTTTCGCTGCGTCCCACGTCATTATAAGCCTCGACCTTGTAATAGTAACGGGTCCCCGCGTTCAGGCCGGAATCATAGTATACGGTCGTATCTTTCGCAACTTCCGCGACGGGCTGGAAATACCTGTCGCTGTACAGGCTGCGCAGTATCCGGAATCCCTTCTCGGAATCCGAATTGTCGGTCCATTTCAGTCTTACCTGTGATGCGGATATGGCCACTGCCGAAAGGTCAGTGGGCGCAGCCGGGAATGCAGTCGATACCAGTATCTCTTCGCTCACCGAGTCCACATTTCCTGCGTAATTGTAAGCCCTTACCCTGAAATAATATTTTGTATACTTGTTGAGGTTTGACACTATGTATTTCGTATTATTGGCAGAAACCCATGCTATCTGGACCCATCCGCCGTCGTCCCCTATTTTTTGCTCCACGATGAAGCCATGTTCATTGTTCGACGTGTCCGTCCAGCTAAGCTGTACCTGGAATTCCGAGATATATTCATATCTCAGGTCTGCGGGCGGGTTTATGATCCCGATACCGCTCGACGCAACGCCGGAAAACTCGGAATAGGTGTGGCCACCCTGCGTAAATGCCCTCACCTTGTAACTGTACTGTACTCCTTTTTCCACATTCACATCTGTAAACGTGGTGACGTTTTTATCGACCGTGGCATACAGCACATACTCCCCGCTGCCATAAGTGTTTCTCCATATCTCGAACCCGGCTTCGTCTGTCGAATTGTCACGCCAGTTCAGTTCTATCTCAGAGTTCTTCTTTATGGATATGCTCAGTTGCGTCGGTGGTTCAATGTAATAGTTGTGCACGGTAAGTTCACTTGAATACAGTGACCTGTTGACCGGATTCTTCGCCATTATCCTGTACGTATAGAAGGCTCCGGGCACAAGGCCCGTATTGTCATACCAGCCACGCACCGTCGGTCCGACAGTCATGATGGGGCTGAAGTTCCCGCTGGCCATCTTCCTTTCGATCACCACGTCGGCATCACTTACACCGGACCAGGTGATATAGATGGAGTTGTCCGATGATGGCCTGGCGGAGATGGCCGGAGTCGGAAGGAATGTATATGCTCCTACGCCGGCCTCATCCGGGAACGGTTCACCGGAAACACCCGTCCCGAGCGACTTCCTCACCCTGTAGAAATACCTCGTATTGGGTTCCAGCCCGGTGTCGCTGTATTTCAGGACCCCGGCGGCCGTCGTGAATATCGGCGTCCATGTCCCGTCAACGCCTTTTTTGCGTTCAATGATGGTATTGTAATTCTCCGACCCGGTATAGCTCCACGTAAGATCGATGCGCGTCGGCGAAACCGGCATTGCCGTGAGCGAGGCCGGCGCCGCCGTGTCCCAGGCGCTTATCGTCACTTCGTTCGAAGGGGATGTGGATCTGCCCATGCCGTTATATGCAAAGACCCTGTAAATATACGTGCTTCCCTGTACGGCGGTGCTGTCCGTAAACGTGGTGGTATTTGCGCCGACCGTGCCTATCGTGGCAAACTTCTTCTGGCTGTCATCATACCTTTCTATAATGAAGCTTGTTTCATTGTCGGAGTTATCGCTCCACGAAAGCGTCACCCCGGACCCTGAAGCGACACTTGCCCTGAGCGCGCCGGGTGCTGCAGGGACTTTAGCGGTTATGCTCACGGTCGCGTACGATGAATAGTGGCCGTCATCATCGGCAGCGTTGACCCTGTAGTGGTATGTGACGCCTGGTTCTATGCTGAACCTGTCGGAAAAGGTATCATCAGTATTGCTGAGTGTCGCGACAAGGGTATAATCACCCGACGTGCTGCTGCCTCCGGCTTTTCGCCACACCTGGATGAAACCGGTGTTCCCGGGCGGGTTGGTCCAGGAAAGATCGATCTGGTTTTGTGCGGTTATCTGTGCAGTCAGGTCTGTCGGTGCCGCAAGGCTGTTTACATAATGCGTTATATTGCTGTAACCGGTGTATCCCTTGTCCTCCCTTGCTTTCAGCCTGTACCTGTATTGCCCTCCCGATTCGACCGGATGTGTCATGTATGTGCCGGAAAGCGTGGTGCTTATGACTTCCCATGGACCCCAGGACGTCCCGTCCCATTTCGAGCGCTCCAGGACATACTTGTCGATGTCTTTCGGCTTGTTCCAGGAGACCCTGACCGTACCTTCATTCACATATTCAGCGGACAATACCGGGAGCTCCACGGGGACGACAGTCACGGGGTCTGAAATCCCGGATTCACCATATCCGGCCGTCACGGTCCGGACAGTGAATGTAACGGAGTTTGAACCGGGCATAAGAACCCTGGTCGAAGATATTTCAGTGGTATACCATTCATTCGGAGTTCCTTTCTCGACCATGGTTATGTAACTGCCGGTGGCAAGCGCGGAACTGTTCCAAGTAAGCGTCACATACCTTGAGTTTACGTCGAATACGGCTTTCAGCCCATAAGGGCGTATCAGCGGCGTAGTCCTGGCCGAAGCGATCTTGTCGCTCGTGAGCAGGTTATCCATGTCTTCGTCATACGCTTCCAGCCTGTACATGTAGAATGTTTCAGGTTCAAGGCCCTGGTCCGTATATGACAAGGGGTCCAGCGTATATTGCGTATCTATTTCATCGATCAGCACAAACCCGGCCTCTCCGCCGTCATTCCTGTATATTTTGTATTTCACCGCCCCGGGGACTGATTCCCACTGGAGCTTTATCTTCGTATCCGTGTCCGGGCTCAGCGGGAACGCGACGAACTTCGGATCATAAGCGTGAACATTATGCGCGAAGGCTGTGAATACGACCATTATGGCAAATAGCAGTATGAAGATCCTTATAGCATTTTTCACCGATACTTTATTGAAATCACTGGTTTCCTGTTCCCTGTAGAACTGTCCGCGGGTATTTCTGCCGTATATCATAATGATCCTCCGAAAAGCATATTCCTGTAAAAATATCGGCAAAAACAGGCCCGGGATTAACACGGGTCTCACCCGGGATCGATCCATTATCTGTAAATGCTCGCATAAAGCTTGACAATACGCTATAATAATTATAAAATTATAGCGTTCTATGAAGGGAGATTTCCTTTCAGGCAATCCCATACATGCGCCCGTAGCTCAGCAGGATAGAGCGTCGGTTTCCTAAACCGCAGGCCAGGGGTTCGAATCCCTTCGGGCGCACCAGAAGCCTCAAACCCATCAGGGTTTGGGGTTTTTTGCTGTATGTGGGCAGATATGTTTTCCTGTGCAATACAGTATAATTGCTATATAATATAATCAGTTCAATGCCAATATTGCCCAGGGGTGACATATATGGAGGAAAACACTGCAGAAGTCCATGAAAGCTGGCCTGCGGGGGAAAACAAAATGGGCGTGATGCCGGTAAGCAGGCTTATCATAACGATGTCGCTGCCGGCAATGCTTTCCATGCTGGTGCAGGCCCTGTACAGCCTTGTGGACAGCATGTATGTATCACGTATCAGTGAAAATGCTTTCGCCGCTCTTTCGATGGCCTACCCGGCACAGCATCTCATGATAGCGGTAATGGTGGGTACGGGCGTAGGCATCAATGCCCTGCTTTCGAGGAGCCTGGGCGAAAAGAACCAGGAACGCGCAGACCGGGCGGCCGGCACGGGAATGTTCCTGGCTGTTGTGAACAGCGTCCTGTTCGCGGTGCTGGGGATCCTGCTCAGCAGGTTTTATTTTGAAACACAGACAGATATCGGGGAAATAACCGAGCTCGGCACAGAGTATCTGAGGATAGTCACCGTCTGCTCCTTCGGGATGGCGGCCCAGGTTACCTTTGAAAGGCTGCTCCAGTCGACGGGGAAGATGTTTTTGTCAATGATAACACAGAGCCTCGGAGCAGTACTCAACATGATCCTCGACCCGATACTGATCTTCGGCTGGTTCGGGCTTCCGGCGATGGGAGTCCGGGGCGCCGCCATTGCCACCGTGATCAGCCAGTGCACGGCTGCTGTCCTGGCCTTGATATTCAACATTGCCATGAACAGGGATATAAAACTGAAAATCCGTGAGATCCGGCCTCGTGCAGAAATCATCAGGAGGATCCTGGCTGTCGGGATCCCGACCGCAGTAATGATGTCGATAGGTTCGGCAATGATTTACGGGCTCAACAGGATACTGATCACCTTCACGCCTGCTGCAATCGCCGTATTCGGCGCTTATTTCAGGCTGGAACATTTTGTTTTCATGCCGGTTTTCGGGCTCACCACCAGCCTGGTCCCGATCATCGCATACAACTACGGAGCAGGCAGGAAAAGCAGGGTGCTGCAGGCAATAAAGCTCAGCATCCTTTACGCTACTGCCGTGATGATCATCGGTTTTACACCGTTCCAGGTCATCCCCGCACAGCTCCTGTGGTTGTTCAACCCCTCTGCTGCAATGCTGGAGATCGGCGTTCCTGCTTTCAGGATAATAAGCATCAGCTTTATATTCGCCGGTTTCTGCGTAGTATCGGGTTCCGTGTTCCAGGCGCTGGGCAGCGGCCTGCCAGGCATGCTTGAATCACTGGCCCGTCAGTTGATCGTGCTGTTGCCGCTGGCATATGTTTTGTCGGCCAGGGGCGGATTGGGCGCCGTATGGTGGGCGTATCCGCTGGCTGAGATCGTTTCTGTCGTGATGAGCATAGGATTTATGAGGTATTTTTACATAAAACGCATAAAACCTCTGCCGGACGACGCGCCGGCCATATGACGGCAAAACCGGTCTGGACGGCCTGACATAAAAACAGCCAAAAGCCGGGCATTTTTTCAGCAACAATATCAGCAACAAAAAAGGAGGGCCTCCTGCCGATGTTGTCCAAACCGGCAACAGCCCTCTTTTTTAGTAATACCTGATCACGGACGACAGGATCCGCGATTATTTGCCAATAGTCCGCATTTGCCGCATCACTCGGTCTCCTTCTGTTCCTCCTGGTCTTCCCCGCTCTCCTGGCTCCCTTCCTCGTCGGAAGATTTGGCCTCCGTGATCACCAGCACTATCTTGTCACTTTCACAGTCCGGTTCTATACCCTCCGGGTACGGGATATCTCCGACGGTTATCTTGTCATCAGCCTCCAGCTCCGAAACATCGATGGCCAGGTATTCAGGGATATCCTGCGGCAGGCCTTTTACAGGTATACTGTCCAGCTGTGTCACGACAAGGAGCTTCCTTGCTTCTATTGCTTCTTTTCCGGTTATCCTGATACCGACTTCGACCTTTATCTCCTCATCCAGCGAGACATGCTGGAAACTGACATCCAGGAGTTCCCCGCCGACAGCAGCATGCTGCATGTTCCTGACTATCGCGGTGTATGTCTCCTCTCCGTCGACATCCAGTTTGAACAGGTAGGTCCTGCCGTACTTCTTCAGGTTTTTCATCAATTCATCCCTTTTTATCTTAACTGAAATCGAATCCCGCCCCCTGATGCTGATCGAAGCAGGGACAAAGCCAGCTCTTCTCAGCTTTTTGCTGGACCTGCTGTTTGTAGTGTCTCTTCTCCAGACTTTCAGAGTAGCTCTTTCGCCAGTTGCGATCATATTATCCTCTCCTCCCCTTTTGTGCTTGATAAAACTAATGGATCCAACGTAAGTGCGGACACGCATGACAAACATCTGATCAGCGATTACTGTCAGCTGCGTGCTGTTCTGATGATTCACGTTGCAGGTAAATGAAAATTCCCGGTCGTTTTTCAGCGGCTGAATGATGTATGAAAAAATGCGGAATATGAAATTGTGTGACAATATAAATATATCAGAAAATCACGGGATTTTCAAACCGAGGGGCAGTCACTCGACACTTTTCAACGCTTCTCTCATTTGAAAAAGTAATTTCGACCCCAAATTCATAAACAGCGGAATTTAGTTTTGCAAATTAGCGGAAACGAGAAAGGTGGAAGTTACTTTTGCAAAGTGTTCCTGTTTCATTTTTCATGTAAAAGCTAGAAATTTACCCGCCAAAAAGCTATGATGAATCTGTGGTGGTGCCTCTAAAAGGAGGTACTCATATGAGCAACTTCAAACACCTGACTCGGGAGGAAAGGAATATTATCGAGCAGAGGTGCCGCTCCTGTATTCCTTAACGACATTTTCAAAGGTTATGTAGCTCAAAACCATGACCTCCTCTTTGACTCAAACAGCTTGCAGCAGCCTGTGCCGTTTTCCGCTAATGAATGAACTCATTCATTCAATCGTTTTATAATATGCTCTGAACCAGGAAAACGATCTCCTGTCCGGAGCATCCGGCTAAAGCAATTCCGGCCGCACCATACCGGTTTCGCCGGGTCAGCCTGACCATATGGTAATACCGGCATATCCAATAAGTATGCCGCACACTAACAACCGATCTGTTGGATCACCGCCGGTGATCACCTGATCCCAAGCACCCTGTAAAACAAGTCCCTTATGATCTCCAGCTTCTCATGCATGTTATCCGGAGTGACCATGTCATGGACCGACATGGCCCCATACGCAAGGAATACGGCAGCCTCTTCAACATGCGGGCAGTCGAAGACCTTTTGCCTGTTTCCCTCCTTTATCAGTTCGATCAACTGCGGCAGCAGACTTTTGAACGAAGCCTCCGACACCCGCCTGTGGATCTCGCTGTTGTCCTTCCGGTGAAGCAGTGAAATCAGTTTTGACGAACCCATGTCCTCAAAAAGCTTGAAATATACGTCCAGCTTCTCTTTTGCGTTCATCCCGGGCCTGAATCTGTACCCGGCAAGCGCCCTGACAAATTCCCTGCCCAGTTTTGCAGCGACAGCATCCAGCAGATCGAGTTTCGACTTGAAATACCTGTAGGGCAGACCCTGTGATATCCCAAGTGCCTGCGATATGTCTGACATCATCGTCTGTTCATAGCCTTTTTCCTCGAAAAGCTTTCGCGCCGCTTCTATGATCTCTTCTTTTCTTTCCTCCGGATCCTTGGAAACACGGGTCATCCTGTCACCACCCTTTGATGTGCTGCCACTATTGACGGGAATAATGATAACATAAGTGAATGAATTCAGTCAATATCGTTGTGCAATTTCATGATATAGCACTGACACCTGTGCGTTACGGTCATTTACGTTTCATTTTCCGGATCATGGCCCTGGTTTCATCGCCGACCAGTTTTGATTCGATGATTTTCTGAAGTGCCTTGTTGTACGTGAAATCATCCAGGTCACAGTTCTCCAGGTACTCCAGCGTTTTTTCGGGATACTTCACGAAGCATGCGGACAATGCCCATGCAATGGCCATTTTTACGTAATAACCGTCGTGTTTTATCCGGTCAAGCAGGCGGAAAAACTCATCCAGGTATTTTTCGTCCGTGAAATGGAAAATGCCCGTGACTATGGCGAAGCGCAGTTCGAATTCCCTGTCGGAGTTGAAATACTGCTGCAGGAAGTCCCATACCCGTTCCCTGTTGTCATTGACAAATTTCAAGCTCGCACAGAAGCTGTCACATACAGACCAGTTCCTGATTTTGGGCACGAACTCCCTGACAAGCCGCAATTTTTCTTCAGCATCGGTTTTGGCAAGACCGATTACGAAACCCTGGAGCATCGTTTCTTCGAAATATTCGTCATCGGCTGTGCCCAGGTATTGCCGCCAGTCGCCTTTGGCTATTTCCCGGGCCATCGAACGCAGGATCGGCAGTCTTACCCCAAGCAAGTTGCCGACGCCGGGCAGGAGCCCTGCGGCAAACTCCCTGTATTTTTCATCAGAAAGCGCTATAAGCCTTGCTTTTATTTCCTCCTGCATATTGTCCCCTTTCCCCGGTAGTTCTGTACTTTCGCCGCCATTTGCAGCATCCGGCACCTCTCTGTTTCACCGCCATCCACAGCATCCCTGGAGACGCCGCTTCATCGCCGGCGCTGCTTCCGCACGCCGTCTGTCCATAACATCATCCGTCCGCCTGCAGATCTCCGGTCAGGACCTGTATAGTTCTTTCAGCAGGCTTATCTCCCGCGCATATCCTTCCAGTTCGTTGGGAGTTTCAAGAATGAACGGAAGATGCCGCAATTCCGGATGGTTTATTATATTGGCGAATGTGTCGATACCAAGGCTTCCTTCACCTATTTTCGCATGGCGGTCCTTACGGCTGGAAAACAGGTTTTTGCTGTCATTTATGTGGACAGCACGAAGCCTTTCCAGCCCGATGATCTCATCAAACTCCCTCAGCACTCCGTCCAGGTCGTTTACTATGTCATAGCCCGCATCATATACATGGCAGGTATCGAGGCAAACCCCGAGCTTTTCCTTCAGTTCCACCCTGTCGATTATCTGCCTCAGTTCCTCGAACCTGCCGCCAACTTCGCTGCCTTTCCCGGACATGGTTTCAAGCAGCACGGTCGTGGTCTGGTCCGGCCTCAGTATCCTGTTTAGGAGATCGGCCGTCAGTTCTATGCCGGCTTCGATCCCCTGCCCCACATGGCTTCCGGGATGAAAATTATAAAAGTTGCCGGGAGTGTATTCCATCCTGGCCATGTCGTCCGACATGACTTCCAGGGCAAATGCCCGGACCCGCCTGTCTGCCGCACACGGATTCAGCGTGTACGGCGCGTGGGCCATTATCTGCACGAAACCATTTCCTTCAGCCAGTCCAAGGAAGGCGGCTGCATCATCCGGATCGATATCTTTGGCTTTTCCGCCCCTCGGGTTGCGGGTAAAAAACTGGAATGTATCGGCGCCGATAGACATCGCCATTTTCCCCATCCGCAGATATCCGCCCGAAGATGAAAGGTGGCAGCCTATGTGCAGCCTGCCGCTGCCGGACCCATAAAGTCCATTGCCATATTTATGACGTTTATCACCTGTTTTATGTAGTTCACAGCTTTCTGTACTGTTTTGCATATCCCGGATCGCTCCGCTCACCGTCTTATATCCCTCCGCCGGGCCGCACTCAGGACAGTCACCTGTCATTTGTTCGTCCTGTGATATCTACCCTTCGCTATTCGTCCTGTGATGTCTGCCCCGTGCTCTTTGCCTTTTGCTTTGTGTCCTGCGATGTTTGCCCCGTGCTCTTTGCCTTTTGCTTTGTGTCCTGTGATGTCTGCCCTGTGCTTTTTGCCTTTTCATTTTGCCTGTTGTTTTCGCCCAGGTCCACCGTCATATGCTCACTTCATTCCCGCCTGTCATTTTGCCAGGTGTATGCATCCTCTCAAGGTCCAGCAGCTTTTTCTTTATATCAAGGCCGCCCGCATATCCCACCAGACTGCCGTCGGCGCCTATCACACGGTGGCACGGCACGAACACGGCGGCCGGGTTCCTGTTGTTTGCCATTCCGACCGCCCTTGCAGCCTTCGGATTCCCTATGCGCTCAGCTATCTCGCGGTAGGTCCTTGTCTGTCCGTAGGGGATCTCGGTCAATGCCTGCCAGACCTTTTTCTGGAACGGCGTCCCCTCAAGTTCCAGTGGAACGCAGAATACCTTGCGTTTCCCGTCAAGATACTCATAGAGCTGCCTGGCGGCTTCCCTGATAAGTGGTGTTTCACTTATTGCAAAAGGAGATCCGCCGGCCAGGACACGCAAATTCCCAAAAGTGCGCCGCAGCAGCATTTCAGCATCTTCGGCCATGCATCCTACTGCCGTGCCGGTCCCGTTTTCGTCTGTCCTGTCGCAGGCAGTCCCGTTTTCATCCGCCCTGTCGCAGGCAGTCCAGCCTTCGTACGTCCTGTCACAGGAGGTCTGGCTTTCGTCCGCCCCGTTGCAGGAGGTCCAGCTTTCGTCCGTCCTGCCGCAGGAGGTCCCGTTTTCATCCACTCTGTCGTAGGCGGTCCGGCTTTCGTCCGCCCTGTCGCAGGCAGTCCGGCCATCCCTGAAAAATTTCAGCAGTATGACGGCCCTCCCATTATCTGCGATCGCCACTTTCCCTATTCGCGTATCATAAAAAAACAAGCTGTTCATACCCACCCCCGGGTCATTATGTTTGCGTGCCGCGCGCCTGGTCCGGGATCCTGTCTGGTGTCCGGCATGATCCGGCCGGCATGATCCGATCGGGCAGTTCCCCTGAACAATTCTACCAGATGGAAAATCGGTTTGCCATATTCCAAAATCAGTATTGACATGGAATATACTTTCTATTATCATATACTTAGTAATACTAAATACTTAAATATGGAGAGCATACATTTGACGGAAGTCAGCAGGCAACTGAAGAAAGGCGTTATAGAGATACTGATACTAAGCCTTCTGAGCGAAGACAAGATGTACGGGTATCAACTGATACAGGAGCTGGACACCAGGAGCAACGGCGTTTTCAAAATGAAAGAGGGCACGCTTTACCCTGTCCTTTACAGGCTTGAGGACAGCGGGTATATCGAAAGCTCCTGGGAAAAGGAGCGTGAAAGGCGAAGCGTCCCGAGAAAGTATTACATGATAACCGATGAAGGCATCAGGGCGCTCGGAAACATGAAGCAGGAACTTGAGACGCTCATTGATGCGATCCGGCTGATAACCGGCTGATAACCGTCATAAGCTGATAACCAGCACAGTTTATATATGAAAGAGGGTATTGCCTGAATGGACAGAATCAACCGATATGTGGACGAAGTCCTTTCCTTCATCATTGCCGACAACAAGACGAAGGAACGTATACGGGAAGACCTTGTCTTGCAGCTCAGCGAAGCCACGCGCACGGAAGACACTGACAGCGTGCTGGCCCGGCTGGGCGATCCCAGGGAAGTTGCGCGCGAATTCATGGATTCGATCTATGAAGATAAAAGCGAACTGCTCAACGAACTGCTGCCAAATCTTTCGGAAAATGCGAAATACCTGGAGCCGGCATATGAATACAGATCAAAAACGACCATATTCGGACTGCCGCTGGTCCACATCAAATTCAACAGGTACGGCAGACCTGCATTGGCAAAGGGTATCATTGCGATCGGCACGGTATCGCTGGGAGTCGTTTCCATTGGGGCAATACCGATAGGGATAATAAGCATCGGGGCTTTGGCCGTCGGTCTCATCTCACTGGGCGCGGTCGCTCTCGGCCTGCTGATGGCCCTGGGCAGCGTGGCTGTCGGTGCTGTCGCATTCGGCGGAGTTGCCCTGGGGCTTGGGGCTATCGGGGGAGTTTGCCTGGGAAAAATAGCGATAGGTGGAGTTGCAGCCGGTACTGTTGCCATAGGGAATGAAATAGACGGTGAATATATGCTGAGAATAGGCCAGGCGGGTCCTGAGGCCGTTACTGAGGCAGCCGCTCTCATCCGGGCTGCATTCCCGAAATTGCCCGATTGGATCGTTGACCTGTTTTCAGGCCTTGTGAAGTATTTCCCCGGCAGCTGAATAATGTCACGGCAGAATGATACGGGGAAGCAAACTGCCGGCGTCGGGGCAATATCCCGGGGAAAGGTATATCAGCACGGCCACAGCAACGAATATCGCAAACCGACAAAAGTATGTCACGAGCCGCCAGCCGCGGCCATGTCGGCAACTGCAGACGTGACGATCCCCGCTGCCATGCGGCCTTTTTCCGGTCAATGTCTAGCCCGGACAATGATATTCAGGTCAGTGCCATATTCCGTTTTTATGCGATATTCCGGATGACGCTATATCCTGGTCGATACTGTGCTCAGAAATGCTCCTCCAGGAATGAAAGGATGGCGCCGGCATATTCTTCATCTTTCCACGGTTCTGTGAAATGCTCCTCCATGCACATCATATGGTGATCCCCGGTACGGACGAAAGTTTCGACCTGGCCAGTTGCCGCTTTTTTCAGCCTTTCAAAACTGGCAAAGGGTATCTGCGAATCTTCCGTGGAATGCATAAGCAGTGCAGGCCTGCCGTCGAGCTTTTTGATTTCGTTGACAGGGCTTATCCTGATGCTGCCGAAACCGAATTCGAGCCCCATATACAGCCTGACGAACGGCTTTTCCATTTTCGCGGCGATCGGCGGGAAGCCCATGCCGATCATATTGTCACAGAACGCATCCTCCCATGACGAAAACGCAGAGACGCTGATCAGCCCGTCTATATCCGGGATCTCCCCGATCGAATTTATCGCCGTGGCACCGCCCATCGATACCCCGAAAACTATCACGGGCAAATCTTTATATGCCGGCTGGCTCTTTATATATTCAACTCCCGCTTTCGTGTCCAGGTATTCCCTGGTCCCAACGTATATTTTGCTTCCTTCGCTTCTCCCGTGGGAACGCATTTCTATAAGGAGTGACGAATAGCCGTTGTCCGCCATCATTTTTGCATGACCGAAATAGGCCGTGACAGAAGGGTTGTGGATGCCGGAAAGGAATATGACGATCCCCCTGGGATCATCAGCTTTGACTTCCCATGAAATAAGCCGGAGCCCGTCTTCCGTGGTCAGCCATACCTCTTCTGCCTCCACGCCGAACTGCTCCGGCGGCATCTCACTGACATCCACGTGCAGAAGGACCATATCTTTCATAACTATCGGCGGTATGGCTGCGAAGCCGGCGACAACGATCACGGCCAGCACGATGATGATAATGGTGATCATCTTACCGATCGGCCTTTTTCTCCTCACCCTGCTTATTGCAATGTTGCTGAACCTCGGTCTCTGTTTCATCGCCGACTCCTCTAATCATTACGATAAAATATTATCACTATAGTATTTTCGCGTCAACGAAACCGAACAAATATCGGGATCCTCAGTGTCCATCCACATTGTTCCTCCGCCCTGTTTTCGATTGACATCCGTCCGGTTCTGTTGTATTATAGTTAGGCGGCAGAGACTGTGCTTTGCGCATGCATGCAGCATCAAATTTTTATATCGTGATATTTTCGACCTGGAGAGTTCGCCTAGATGGTCGAGGGCGCATGACTGGAAATCATGTATACCCGTAAGGGTATCCAGGGTTCGAATCCCTGACTCTCCGCCATATTGTAAAAGCCTGATTTATCAGGCTTTTACCGTTATTTATGAAATGTTGCGAAAACAGGTCAAAATTTACATTCCAGTCCAGTCGCAACAAATCCCGGAGGATCAGGATTTTCACCTGTTCTTCAAGTGATTTGTCGGATATATCCAAGCTACACTTATCTTGGGTTCTTATATATTGATCGATGTTTTTGGTCTGTAGTAAGAAATTAAGCATTTAACTCATAAACCTTTCCCATAATTCTTTTTCAGCACAGAAGTATTCCTTGCCTTCATTCTCATCATATCTGATTTTTATGTTTCCCTCACCAAATATTTGATTCATTAATATAATCTTGAGTTGGTTCTCGGAAAGGCATTCATCTTCAGGCTTAATTTCCTCAATTATACCCGGAAAACCTCTGCAGAGACTCCATCAACTGCCTCAATCACAAAAAACAACCCCGGCTGCGCAGCGTTGCGCGCCGAGGTTCGTACACATACAAACACTACATGCTGATATAGTCTTCGAAATCCAGGCCGTTCATCTTGCAGTACTTCATTACGGACATCAGGATCTTCTTCCCGCCGCCCACACCTGAGTTGATGAACCTGTACAGGTGCGACGGGTCGACGCCCAGTTCTCTGGCGAAGCGGTTGTAGTTCCCTTCGCATCGGGTCTTCATGAGCTCGCGGATCTTTTGCCTGTTCACTTCCATCTTGCAACTCCTCCGGTAACTTATTCAGGAGTCTGGCAAAAACTGTCGATGATAGCAACATTTTTACTTTATTGTAGTACAGGCCTGGATAATTGTCAATATATTTCCATCCTCCGCTCCATCCTCCGCTCGCATCCGCAACAGCTCGCCCCTGTGCCCGCTCCGCCGATGTTGGCCCCTGGCCCGGTGTGGAAATCCTCGCGCCACACGAGCGTCTCATGCCGTTACATGGACGTCCCACGGCTTCATACGAGCTTCCACATCGTCACACGAGCTTCTCTACGCCGTCACATGAACTTCTCTGCGGCATTACACGAACTTCTTCACGAAGTTGCTTATGCCCTTATAGACAATGAACGTCAGCAGCGAATTGAGCCCGGCCTTTATGAGGTTGAACGGTATTATCGCCGGCACCAGCAGGCTCTTGACCACCTCGACCGGGATCCCGTAGAAATTCGGCTGTATGACCAGGTTGGTCGGGATCATCACCGCCGTCATCGCCAGGGTGCCTGCCACGAGGGCTATGATGGCGCCTGCCAGGTTGCGGCGCGACCTGTATATCACGCTGGCTGTAACGACAAGCGTCCCCGTGGCTATAATGTGCATGAGCAGGCCGACCCATCCGTCGGTGCTCAGGGCGAACGCCTGTATGACGGAGACTATGACCGTTATGACTATCCCGGCCAGCGGACCGAACAGAAATCCGCCTATCAGCACAGGCACGTCAGCCGGCTCATAGATCAGGTAAGGCGCCGCCGGTATGATAGGGAACCTTATAAGCAGCATAAGTACTATTGAAAGCGCCGAAAGTACGGCAATCATCGTCATTTTCCTTACGACAGCGTTCGTTTTTCTCACACTTACTTCCACTCTCCCGTTTACTTCCATCATCATGACCTCCTCCACTTATTATGCTTCGAACTGACGCCGGTCTCCGCATCCCCTGCAGGCGGGACGCGCCGGCAATGGCGTTATGGTGCGCACCATATAAAAGAAAATCCCCGGAATATAATCCCAGGGACGCACGATCGACCACGTTAATCTTCTCCCATCCAGACTATACTGTCGGCTCCGGGATCTCACCGGAATCAGCTTGCGCTCGCGGGCTAACGGCACCTGGCCGTATCACCGCCGGTCGGGAATCTCACCCTGCCCTGAAGATTGTATTCACTATTCAGTTCAGACATTATATTACCACCGCAGCATTGTCCAAGTCAAGACAAAGCAGAGATATTTGCGGCTGGAAACAACCTGCCGCAAATACACACATACAGCAAAATCACATGCTAAAGCGAGATTGCAGGCTGACGGATGCTGAAGCACAGTTCGTCAACGACAGGAACTTTGACATGCAGGAAGCCGATAGCTTCAAATATGTGCTGACCAGCCGTTACGGCAAGGTACGCCGCGATCCCGGAAACGCGGCATTCTGCTATGCGGACAGGAAATCCTCTGTCGAGTGCAGGACCCGCACGAACAGGCAGGAGCCAAACTCTTAAAACTGATTCAGGAGCCTTCTTATGGCACTGAATGCCTCGACCCGGATATCGGAGTAATTTCCGAGTCCTGCATATCTGAAAGTGTAGACCGAATCTTCTCCGTTGATGAGGAGCAGGAATCCTGCCATGTTCTCGCCTGAAGTCGTTTTTATGATTCCTGTGAACAGCTTGTGCCCTGTTTCGCTTTTGATCGCGCTGCTGTCTGATTCCATCAGTCCCCCGCCGGACGACAACTCAGCCGCCTTCTGATCAAATGTGCCTGCTCCTTCTTTCTTCAGCGACAAAAACCTGTCCTGCGTCTCTATGCTGAATTCATCATCGGTATCGACCGGCGGGTATTCGCTGGACATAAACAGGTCACTGTTATGGCTGGTTTTGGGCAGGACCAGGTCAAATCCAATCCTCGTTTCGAGAGTAACCAGTTCGAACTCTCCGTACCTGCCGTCCAAAACATCCCTGCTGTCCAGTTCATCATCAACGATCTGCGCCTTTTCTCCATCCCATATCAGGCTTTTCCCGTCAAATTCCTTATCTTCGGCGATTGCCTGGAATACATCGACCGGATCATTTTCATTTTCTGAAACCGTCTCAGCCGGCCGTTTCGTTTCATCCGCCCTCCTTGCATCGTCGCTGATGCCGCATGCGGTCAGGCTGATACAGATTATCAACGGTATTAAGAATTTATAAATACCCATGTTCCCTCCTCTGCTGTTTCCTGTATCCTCAAGAAATCAAAAACCAGCCTGCAGCCTGTTCAGGAAGCTTCTCATGATGTTAAGCGCTTCTATCCTTATGTCCGAGTAGTTACCGATGCCCGCATAAGTCAGGGTATACATAGCATCATTTCCATCAGGCGCGAGTAAAACAAAACCGATCATGTCTGCATTTGATACGGTGTTGATTAACCCTGTGAAAATCTCGTGCTCTGTTTCATTATTGGTTATTTTTTTATCCAGACGTATAAGTCTCAAATCTGCAGACAGCATTTCCACCTGTGCGGCATAATCATTTGAATTTCGCTTTTCCAGCATCATAAACCGGTCCGGAGTTTCGATCCGATAAACATCCGGACCATCTGCCGGCGGATATTTGTCAGTCTCAAACAATTTACTGTTCTTGCCTGTATCAGGACATATCAATGTTAAGCCCAGGCTGGTTTCCTCCCGGCGACTCTGTCGATCTGATATTTGAAATTTCCTATTTTGTTGGCACATGCCTGCATTTTTTGTGCCTGGTTTCTCAGCATTGCTGTATCCACATAAAAACGTGACATAATAATACCCCTTGCCACAATTTTTAAAAAAACAGCCGCCAACTGCGCCATATGAAAAATGCTGATTCTTTATATATAATTATCCTTTAATAATAATAATTTCCTGTTATGGCTATTAAAATTATATCATATGGAATGCTTCGAAACCACACAATTTGACAAAACTGCTGTTTTACAGGATGAATTGCAGGCATGGATCATTCATATGTTATGAACCCCTCACCGAGCACTTCCGTAACATCGCTCAGTATGACGAAGGCGGACGGGTCGGTCCTCCTGACCAGCGACTTGAGCTGTTGTATCTGGCTCCTGTGCAGCACGCAGTACAGGATCGTCTTGTCGTTGCCGGAATACATGCCCTTCCCGTTGAATGCGGTCACTCCCCTGTCCAGTTCCCGCATTATGTCCTGCGCGATCGTTTCGGCATGGTCGGAGATAATGAAGACGGATTTTGCGAAATTCAGGCCTTCGATTATCACGTCGATGACTTTCGTGGAGATATAAAGCGCGAGTATCGAATACAGCGCAAGCAGGAAACTCCTGAAGGCTACGGCAGCAAATATGACGACAGCAGTGTCTATCAGCATGAGCGCCCTGCCGATGGTGATGCCCGGGAAGAAGTGGTGCATTATCCTGGCAGCAAGGTCCGTGCCGCCGGTGGTCGCTCCGGATTTGAACACCAGCCCCAGGCCGAGCCCCATGATGAACCCGCCAAAGATCGAGTACAGCAGGTAATCCGGCCTGTCCGCCATGCTCTCCGGGCTCAGCATTTCGGTGAACTTGCGGGCCAGGGGCTCAGTCAGGTCGATCAGCACTGACATGAGCACCGTGCTTACCAGGGTCTTCACGATGAACTTCCGGCCGATCAGCTTATATCCGAAAGCAAAAAGCGGAACGTTCAGCAGCAGTATGATGACGCCCGCCGGCACCCTTTCCCCCAGCAGGTAAAAAAGCACCGTGGCAACGCCCGTGATGCCGCCCGGAGCCAGTTTGTACGGCACCAGGAAAAAGCTTATCGCGGCCGCAGTGATCGCCGCCCCCAGGACGAGCCACATGTAATCCTCTGCTATTTTCCTGAATCCGTCCCCCTTCGCCATGTCCATGCACCATCCTTGTATTCTTTATGTATGATTTCCCGGTGATGAAGTCCGTCGTTTTGCGTGCAGTGATCCGTTGTTCCGCTTGCAGCGCACAGTCTAATTTTTCCCTGTTTCGCAGATATGAAACATGCGCTGCCGCAGCAAAACAATCATAAACCAGGCGCCGGTCCCAGTCAACAGGTGTGGGAAATCATTCTGCTTATTTTGACAAAAAAGCCGGGTTATAATATCATCGTATTGTCGGCAATCAAGTATCGTACGCTATTGACTCAGTCAACACAGAAATCCGCCACGGTCGATTCAGCAGTTGCTGCAAGGAGATGCCATCAAATGAGGAAAACCGTCGATGTACTGGGTATACCCGTGGATGCCGTTACGATGAAGGAAGCCGTGGAAATCGTGGGCAGGTTCATCGAAGAGGGCGGCACACATGCCATATACACGCCCAATGCAGAAATAATCATGCAGGCCCAGAGGGATCCTGAACTGAAAGAGATCCTGAAGCAGGCGGACATACTCACGGCTGATGGCGCCGGCGTGGTGCTGGCTTCCAGGATGCTTGGCAATGAGCTGCCTGAGAAGGTATCGGGCATCGACCTGGTACAGGAAGTGTTCAGGAAATATGCCAAAAACGGTTTGAGGTGCTATCTTTTCGGCGCCAGACCCGGAGTCGCCGAGGAGGCTGCGGTAAATATCATAAAGGACCACCCCGGCATCGTTATCGCCGGCTGCCGGAACGGTTATTTCACTGACGATGAGAATGACGGGATCGTAGCCGACATAAACAGGGCGTCTCCCGATATACTGCTCGTTGCTCTCGGTGCGCCTAAGCAGGAAAAGTGGATCCACAGCAATCTCGACAGGCTGAACGCAAAGGTGTGCATCGGAGTCGGCGGCACCCTCGACGTGCTGTCGGGCAGGGTCCCCCTGGCCCCGGAGTTTCTCAGGAAAAACGGCCTGGAATGGTTATACAGGCTGTGCCGTGAACCGCGCCGGGCAGGGAGGATGCTCGACCTGCCGAGATTCTTGCTGCGCGTCTGCCACGCAAGGCTAAGAAGCGGAAAAGCCGGACGGAAACGTGGCTGATCCACGGAAAGGCTAAGCGCCGGTCGAAATCGATGCCGGAAGGGCTAAGTTGCAGAATGGCCAGGCGGAAACGTGGCTGATCGGCGGAAAAGCTAAGTACCGGATGGGCTGATCCGCTCAAAGGCAAAGCGGCGGAAGGACTTAGCGCGACCCCGCCATCTGCTGTTCGGCACCTGTTCCCCAGGTATCGGCTCCTTCAGTACCAGGAGTCACTTCAGTGCCGGAAGCTCTTTCTATATCGGAATCAGTATCGGAAGTTCATTCTGTATCGGAAGTCTCTTCGGCGTCGGAAGCACTTTCAGTATCAGAAGCTCCTTCTGTGTCAGAAGCCGCTTCCCCGGCAGAAGGATCACCGGCATCGCCCGATCCGGCCGGGGCAAACAGGCCCTCAGGCACACTGCCGGATATGTCTTTCCCCGTATAGCAACGGATGCTGTAGGCCCCGATATAGTAAACCATGTCCATGGTGATCGTCTCAGCGTTGGTTTCGAGTTTTTCTATCCTGTCGCGCAGTACGCGGTTTATGAAATTCTTGTCACACAGCCTTTCATAAACACTGTCCGGGTCGCCCTCTATCCCGTACAGCACCCCGACCATCCTGACCATGCTGTCGAACGTGAGGTTGCTGTCGTTTATGTACGGCCTGAGTTTCGCGTCCAGTTCCGGGGTGTAGCTGCTCCTGTCCGTCCGGTAGATCCCGTTTATAAGTATGTAGGCCATGTCCTTTTGCTGCGCCGGCGCGTCATATCTCAGGTCGTTTTCGGGTCCGGCCGCCAGGAGTCCAAGCGAAAGCAGCTGTTTTGCGGCTTCAGCTGACCAGTTCTTCCCGAAGTCCATTGCGGCGGACCGGGCAGGCAGGTGCATCTTTTTGGCCTTCAGCACTGCAGCCAGCTCTTTGAAATATTCGTGGTTTTTGTCCAGGAATGCAGGATTCTCGTTCCTGGCGACGCACAGCACGGCGACCGCTCCCGCGGCCTCACCCTGCGCTATACACGTGCCTATGGCGCTGGTACTGCTTGCAGCCAGCGACGAGACCGATATCCTGGGTCCTGCCATGAGCAGGTTCAGCACCCCGTCGGGCACCAGGCTCCCAAGGGGTATGGCATAGCTGTCCGGGTCCGCGCCGATAAACGAACCGCTGACAGCGAACTTGGTTATCATGATCGGATGGGAACCCATCGCCACTGTATCGTCGAAATAACGGCCGCTGATGATGTCGTCGACACTCAGCATATATTTGCCCCTGTAGTGCTTCGATTCCCTTACGCGCAGGCCGGGAGCCGCTTTCGAGAAGACATGGTCCTTCAGTTCCACGTAGTTTTCGGAAAGCCAGCGGCTGAGATCCTTCGCTTCTTCGACAGCGATCTCATAGGCACGCTGCATGCTGTCGCCGTCCAGCACATCGACGCCCGCCACCTGCAGGCCGCTTATGATGACTTTCCCGTCATCCAGGAAACAGATCCGCGGATCCTCAAGCCTGGTACTGCTGTATATGGGCTGGTATTTCACGGGCCCGTCGTTGAAAACGGCCGTCTTCCCGGCGAGCTTGCCGGTGCCGGTATCGCTTCCGGGCCCGGGTTCCATCATGAAGTTGAGGCTCACGGGCATGAACCTGTTTTCCAGCCCAAGGTCGGCAGATCCCGTGAAGTATGGCACATTGCACAGTTCAAGCAGCATACCGCTGTCGGAAGCGTCTATGTACATCCTGGCAGATATTTCGACTTCGCCGTCTTTTGTCTGGACCTCGATCGACTCGATACGCTTTCCGCGCATGTTAACGCCCGTGACAATGGAACCTGCGATGGCGGAAAGGTCGCTTTCGGCCTGTATGAGTTCCTTCACCGCCTCCGTGTATTTCTCCGGCGAGAAGCATTCGCCCAGCTTTTTATGAAGTTCTTCCAGGAAACCCCCGTTGAGCATTTTGCCGCTGCCGTCCAGGGGCGCCTCGAGCTCCGGGATGAAGCACCGCGATATGATGCCGCCCATGTCGTAGTCTTCGCTTATGAGCAGCGTGCGTGCCCCGAGTCTCGCGGCGGATATGGCCGCAGCTATGCCCTGCGGTTCCGCACCGTACACGATGACGTCGTAGACAGGCCCGTCTCCATCGGGAAGCAGTTCGGACCAGTATTTCCTGTCCGCCTTTATGACCTCGCTCCCCCTGTTGAAGATCGGCCTGAAACCGAATTGATATATGAAGAAAACCAATGCCGCAATCAGAACGATCCTGAAAACTTTTTCCTTATCCATGGCACAAGACCCCTTCAAGCGGTCCGGTCAATGCCCGGCGTGCCGCTGCGGCTGTATGTTCAGGATTTAAGGCTTGTCTCATATGTAAATGGATCTGTTTGCCGGATCTCTCCGTCCGTACTGCTTTATTCCCTCAGAATGTGCCGCTCCAAGCCTTATGCCGCCAATTTATATATCGGCCAGACCAAAGCTTATGCTTAGAGCTTCATTCACTTTTTCCATCAGTTCGTCGTCCAGGTGCCCTATCCGTTCCCTGAGCCTTTTCTTGTCTATGGTCCTTATCTGCTCGAGCAGTATCACGGAATCCTTCTGAAGCCCGTATTCCTGTGCGCTTATTTCTATGTGTGTCGGCAGCTTCGCCTTGTTGATCTGCGACGTGATGGCCGCCGCTATCACCGTCGGGCTGTACTTGTTGCCGATGTCGTTCTGCACTATGAGTACGGGCCTGACTCCCCCCTGCTCCGAGCCGATCACGGGACTAAGATCGGCATAAAAAATATCTCCCCGTTTTATTATCACGTTTACTCCAACTCCCCAAGTCGTTCCTCGTATTTGAACTGCTGCTCGCTGTCCGCTTCCATGTACATCTCGGCCAGCCTCATGTTTATCTCGGCCATCTCCAGGTACCCCTTCTTAAGCCTTTCTCTCATCTCTATCTTTCTCTTCTCTCTCAGGTACAGTTTCATCGCTTCTCTGACAAACTCGCTTCTGTTGGTTTTCTCAACAGATACGATATGGTCTACTTCTTTGAGCAGGTTGTCAGGAAGGCTTATAAGTATTTTTTTCAATTCCGCCAAAATAAATCCCCCATTTTCGATCGAATTGCAATTCGTCACTGAGAAGATATCATCACAGCAGGCAGCGCGCAACAGCAGCACTGGATAATTTTCTGCCGCCTTCGCTGAAATTATGTGGCCGAACATGCCGTTCGTATATACTTTCTGATATACATTATTATATCCGACTGTATATACCCGGTCAAATTAAAATATTGTTACCGCTATTACATTATTATTCAGTTTTAAAGCAGATAATTCAGGACGCTGCAGATTTTTCCGCCTTTAAGATAGACGCGCGGTATCCTTTTGCCTATGATGCAGACCAGTTCGTAGTTGATGGTCCCCACCTGTTCCGCTATCTCGTCGACACTGATGCATGCCCCGTTCTGCCTGCCGAATATGACGACCTCGTCCCCCACGTGTACTTCATGCTCCAGGTCGGTCACGTCGAGCATGCACTGGTCCATGCAGATCCTGCCCACGACCGGCGCGAATTCGCCGTTCACGAGCATCTTGCCCTTGTTGGACATGAGCCTGGTATATCCGTCGGCATATCCGATGGGTACGGTGGCGATCCTGCTTTTGCGGGTGGTCCGGAATGTCCTTCCGTAGCTGACGCATACGTCCCTGTCCACGTCCTTGACGTATATCACGTTGGCCTTGAGCGTCATGGCGGGTTTCAGATCTATGTTCCACTCCACATCCCCCGAAGGGTACAGGCCGTAAAGTATGATGCCTGGCCTTACCATGTCCAGGTGCATCTCCGGGTACCGGAGCGTCGCGGCACTATTGCACACGTGCCTTACGGGGATGTGTATCCCGGCCTTCTCAAGCTCGGCGCAAAGGCCCATGAACCGCTCGAACTGCATCGTCGTGTAGCTTCTGTCCGCTTCGTCCGCCGAGGCGAAGTGGGTGAAGATCCCCTCGATCTCGATGCCCGGCATCTTCGCTATCTCCATGATGCTCCTGACTGCGCCGTTCCCCGGCATGAAGCCTACCCTGGTCATGCCGGTGTCCACCTTGACGTGTACCTTCGCGTTCCTGCCGATCCTTGCGGCCGCCGCAGACAGCGCCTCGGCAAGGTCCGGGCTGAAAACGGTCTGGGTCACTTCGTTCAGTATTATCTCATCCGCCCTGACCGGGTCGGTATAGCTCAGTATAAGGATGGGAACGTCGATGCCCAGTTTCCTTATCTGGATGGCCTCATCGAGCATCGAGACGGCCAGCTGGGTCACACCGTTGTCCAGCAGCGTTCGGACCACCTCGAGCACCCCGTGGCCGTACGCGTCTGCTTTTACGACGCCCATCATCTCGACGTTGTTGCCCGTGAGTTTTTTTATTTCCCTCACGTTGTGGGCAATGGCGTCCAGGTCGATCTCGGCCCACGCCCTGTTTAGCCTGTATTCCATCGTATCACGTTTGTATAGCATCATGTCCCGGGTCCTCCGTCAAAATACGCGGCATTATCCTGTTGGTATCATCCTATACCTTGCCTCGCCATATTTCAATGGTAACTTTGCAGACCTCTATTTCTCCTGGGGTCAGGAACCCTGCGCGATTTCCACCTGCGCTCCCTCCAGGGCTTCCCTGATCGCTACCGGCAGTATATCTACGATATCGCCCGCCACCATGCCGTGCATCCCCTTGCAATCGGCAGCGGCATCACCCGCAAGCCCATGCAGGTAAACGCCCGCCGCTGCAGCGTCGCCTGCCGGCACTCCCTGGGCGGCGATGCCTGCTATCATGCCGGTGAGGACGTCCCCGGTGCCGGCAGTGGCCATGCCTGCGTTGCCCGTTGTATTGATGAGCACTCGGCCATCCGGGTATGCCACGACAGTGCGGTTCCCTTTCAGCACGACTGTCACGCCGTATTGCTGCGCGAAGGCGGTGGCTGTACCTATCCTGTCGGACTGCACCTGCTTCGTATTTGTTCCCGTGAGCCTTGCCATCTCTCCCGGATGCGGCGTCAGCACGGCTTCAGCCTTCAGCTTTTTCAGCACCGACGGATCGGCTGAGATGGCATTGAGCGCGTCTGCGTCCATCACGAGGGGCACCCTGCAGTTTTCGATGACCGCCCCGACGATTTTCCTTATGTCATCGCCTGCAGTCAGCCCGGGGCCTATCGCGACCACATCCATTTTATCCATCAGGCCGAGGATGTGTTCGGTGCATGATGCCGAAAGGCGTCCGGTGCCGCTGTCCTCAAGCGGTATCACTATCGGTTCGGTCATATGGGAGGAATACACCGGCGCAAGGCTCTGCGGCACACCCGTATACACCAGGCCTGCGCCTGTCCTGAGCGCCGCCATGGAGGCAAGGCAGCCCGAGCCGGTCATGCCCGTGGAGCCCGTTACGATGAGCACCCTGCCGTAATCGCCCTTGTTGCTGTCCGGTTTCCGCTGCGGTATCATTGCAGATACCATGTCGAGGTCGATGATCCCGGTTTTTATATCCTGCTTCCCGATAACGCATGGCGGTATCCCGATGTCGGCGGTGATCAGCGTGCCGGTGTACAGGCAGCCCGGGTGCAGTACCAGCCCAAGCTTCGGCAGGCCGAAAGTGACGGTGGCGTCGGCTTTCACGCACACACCCCTGATACTTCCGTCCCTCCCGTCGATGCCGGACGGGATGTCTATTGACAGGACGGGCCTTCCGAACTGGTTTATCCGCGCGATGACCTCCGCGGCAGTCCCCTCGATATCCCTGCTGAGGCCCGTGCCAAACAGGCCGTCTATCACGAGATCAGATGTATACATATCAGCCAGGAAGCTGCTCATTTCGATATTTTCCGTGATTTCTGTGACTCCGGTACCGATCCTTTCAAGGATCTCCATGTTGAAAAGCGCATCGCCTGACAGGCCTGCCTTTTCTCCCACCAGGTATACCCTGACGTCCGCACCCTTGCTGTGGAGCAGCCTTGCCGCTGCGAATGCGTCGCCGCCGTTGTTGCCCCTGCCGGCGACTACCGTAACGCGCTTGCCGGCGCAGCCGCCCATCATGGCCCGGGCCTGCGCGGCCACCGCCGCTGCAGCATTTTCCATCAGCAGTATGCCGGGGATGCCGTACTCATTTATCGCGCATTCGTCGATTTTTTTCATTTGCTCGGGTGATACGACTTTCATCTCTCGGCCTCCAGTCACAAGCTATCTTTATCAACAGAAAAACATCCCGGGCGGTTTCCCGATCCAGTCGGGAAAAACCCCCGGACGGTATACCGATCCCGTCGGGAAAAACGTACTGCCAGGTTGTCCGGCATCATCCGAAAAACATCCTGTCCAGCTTCTCAAGCTCTTCTCCGCCCAGCAGGTCATGGAAATACGAATACACGTCCGTGTCGTCCTGTGACAGCGTTTCCCTCTCATCGATATATTCTTTCAGCTTCGTTTTCGTTTCCTCGATCAGCCTGTCCAGTTCCTCGACTCTTTTCTGGTTCCAACGTATCTTATAATATACGACCAGCACAGTCAACTGCAGGAGTTCCAGGTTTACCTTCCGCAGCCTTGACGGCATCTCGTCAAGTTTTCCCTCTATCTGCTTCGCCCTCTCATTGATCCTCTTTATCTCTCGTTCTGCATTTTTCATTTCTTCCTTTGCGGCTTCGTTGCCCTTATCGAAAACTTCGGTGGTAAGCTTGACGATTTTCTGCATGTGATGTTTCTTGGCGGCAGCGATCTCCTTCTGTTCAGTCCTGAGGCGTGCTTCCTCCTTCAGGAGCTCCCTGAGTTTTTCTTCGCAGCGTGTTATTTCCGGGGTTTTCGGCGTATTGGCGAAAAGCCTGTTCCAGCGTTCATCAAGGATCAGGAGCGAAATGTCATTCCTCCTCAGTGTACCCACATCAAATTTGATCTTCTGTTTGAGCGATTTCAGATACCCCGGCATTTTCTTCGGAAGCCGCATCCATCCCACCTCCCGGAACCAGCGCATTTTTCAGGTATGACAGGGATCCCTCCCGTTTTTTCCGCAGTATTTCCCGGACTTCCCGATAATCTATGGCGCCCGCCTGCTCATCAAGCAGCCTCCTGAACCCGTCTGTGCCTGAGGATATGTGGTACAGCCGTGAAAGCAGTCCGGTGGTTTCGAGCAGGTTGTGCTGCCTGGAGCCGACAGCTCTCGAAGGATCTTTCGAAGCCTCGAAGGAGTAGAATTCCTTTTCAAAAATCAGGGAGAAAACAGTCCCGTGGAACGAATCCGTGCAGACCACAGACGCTCCCCTGAAGAGGCCCAGGAATTCACGCGGCCCGCAATCGAGCCTTTTCCGCTTCGTCTGCGGCACCACGCGCCTCGAACCGCAGAGCGATACGACCGGCAGGCCGTATTTTTCAGCTGCCAGGCCCACGAAATCCGCGTATTTCCTCGCATCCGTTATGAAGTAGCAGAGGATGTAGCCGCCGGCTTCCGGGGTATCGTCCCGGCCTTCTTCCGGACGATTTTCTCCGTTAACTCCAGGAGCATCGTCCCCGCCAGCTTTTGCGGGAACGATCCTGGCGGCTTCCGGAAATACGCTTCTGTTAGCTTCCGGAAGATCACCGCCATCAGTTTCCGGAGATGCGCTTCTGCCGGTTCCTGGAGATCCACTTCTGTCGGCTTCCGGAAGTACGTTTCTGTTGGCTTCCGGAAGATCACCGCCATCAGTTTCCGGATCATTTTCCCTGGTGCTTCCCGGTGCCGCTGCCAGCCTGGCCCACTCCCCTGCCGGGAGGAGCAGCGTCGGATCGAGCACCGTGACCGCTTCCCGGCCCGATATTTCCCTGATAATCTTCTCGCCCTGCTTTTCTCTCGCCGAGAGGCAGTCGAATTTCGCAAGGTATCCTGCAATCTCGTCCCTTTTGTCCTCCGGGATCGAACTGATCCCGAAGCTCGGCGCATAGGCCACGCGCCTGCCGCCCTTCGCAAAATCGGCGAAGAAAGCCGGGTCGAATGTCTTTTCGCTGAAAATGAGCGGGTTCCATACCTGGTCGCTGCCGCACACATACACATCGTACGCGGGCGGATCATCGCACAGTTCTCTATACGAACCGTAGAATTTCCCGGAAAGTTTCATCTCATCGGACACAAAGCTGTCGAACCGGTCGTGTCTTTTTTTAAGGCTCCGGTAATGCAGCAATGTGTCAAGGTTCGAAAGCACAGACCGCAGCGACAGGCCTTTTTTGAAAAGACTGCTGCCCTCTATGTTGTCTTTCCTGACATAGTTTATTATCTCGCAATCGACGCCCAGGAGCTGTATTGCGCGCATGAGCGCGTATGCCTGCAGCTGGGCCCCATAATGGTGAGCATAGTGGAATGTCAGTATGCCTGCCTTCATGCTATATATCCCTCCATCAGCCTGCATCGAAACAATATATTGCGATTGGTCCGGCGGCCCCCATGTTTTCCGTGCCTTATGCCACCCCGACCGCCCGGTCGCCTGTCTGCCAACCGGCCCCGGTCATCTTACCGAGCGGCTCCCTGCCATCAGCCTTATCCTTTCCAGGACCGCGGCTGCCGTCTTCCTCTCCATGAGTATGTTGCCAATGCCGATGACCAGCATCGCCCATATGCCGACAGCCACCGCGTATAACGCCCACTGGACATAGCTCCCAACATTAATATCGACAAAAAATTCCACCGGGAGTACAGTTATGAAAAACAGCACGACCAGTCTGAGTACCCGCCTTATAGTCATGACCGGGCTCAGCTTCGTCACCGTCTTCGGTATGTAGAAAAACAGGTCTATGTCGCGGTAGAGGTTCGAGAGCAATGCCGCGGCCAACACCCCCATGATGCCGAAGCGCGGCGCCAGCAGGACAGCAGCCCCGACGATTATGAGTGCCTGTATCAGCGACTGCAGCCTCGTCTCCCTGTACAGCCCCGCCGATATCACGAGCATGCCCTGCGGATTCTTTATGTTCGTTATTATCCCGACCGCCACGAACATCGCTGCCACCGCCGGCCTTATGTATTCGGCGTCGGTGAATCCTGCCGTATATACCCTCATAAATGGCATGATCATCACCGCAGCCACCGAGTAGCCCCACGCCACCAGCGCATAATAAAGGTATTCGTACTGCTGGTACGCTTTTTGCAGCGTGGGCAGTTCATTCCTGACAAGCATGTCGCCGAATATGGCGCTCAGGCCGTTGCTGAATGTGGTAAGCAGGGCCAGCACGCTGGTGAACACCATGTTGTACGTAACGAATACGCTGGCCTCACTGAGGCTGACAAAAAGGGATGTGACGACGACGGGAGTGGCCGTCGATGCGGCTCCCAGCACCTGGAGCACAAGGGCGTCCCACCGCTTGTCCAGCGCCTCGTTTTTGGGCGGCGCACTGAAGTCGAGGTCCCCGTATTTCAGCCTCCCGTATATGATATAGAGTGCCGAACGGGCAAAGAAGCTTGTCATCGCGGCCAGCTGGACGATAACGATGTTCAGCCGCAAGCTCGCAAGGACCAAGATGATCACCGCGTTCATCGCAACGGCCGCCGCGTTGATCAGCGAAATCACGTAGCTCTTCTGGTCCGCCGTGTAAAGCACCTTGTACTTGCCCACCGCGAAGAATTCCAGTGCGCCGGACGCACCGATGATCAGCACCAGCGCGGCGATGGTGAACGGATCTATGCCCTGGCCTGAAGTGAGCATCGGGTAGATGAAGGCGGTCAAGACAACGAGCCCCGAGAAAATGGACCCGGAGATATTGTAAAAGCGGTTGGACGCTGACAGTATCCCGTTTATGTCGTCCCTGTCCTTTTCCGCCAGGGGCTTGTACAGCGCGTAGACCGCCGCCCCGGCCAAGCCGGCTTCCACGAGGTTGAAATATGAGATGAACTGGCGTATGGAAGTCACCAGCCCGTTCACGTTTGAACCGTAAACCGTTATCATCACCCTGGGCAGGATCAGGTTCACTATGATGTTCACGAACTGCAGCGCCACGGCGCTGATCGAGTTGTAGAAGGACAGCTTTGTTCGCATGATGCTATATCAACTCCTGCCCAGTACCTTCTTGATGATGCATTTGAGCTTATACCTGATGCTCGTGTTGTCCATGTATTTCCGCCTCAACCTGTCGAAGCTGTATCCGTTTTTCATATCGGCGAAAAACCGTGTCCTCCCCGTCGGCTCCGGCAGTGAAGATACAAGCCTCGGGTTGTACCTGGCGGCGTCCCAGGGTGGGTATCCGACGATCTCCACGCGGCCGCTGATGCCTGACAGCGCTTTTTCACCGGCCCCGGTGTGGGTGATCACAAGCGATATGCCCCTGTTGTCGTCCCTGAACGACGGGCTTTGCCGTGTCGAACCGCACCACTCCGCCGGGTTTTGATTCCCCGCCGGATCATGCCGATCCGCCGGAGTTAGCTGCGCCGGCGAGCTTCGCTGATCTGCCGGGCCTTGCTGACCCACCGGGCCACGCTGTTCCGCTGGCGTTTGCTGCTCCATTGGCGTTTGCTGCTCCGTTGGCCTTTGCTGCGCCGCCTGTTCCCGCTGCCCCGTTGGCCTTTGCTGCGCCGCCTGTTCCCGCTGCTCTGTCGGATCGCCCGGTTTCCCGGGATCTTCCAGCTTTTCGATGCCCCAGAAATCCGCCAGCGTCAGGTCGGCATGTGAGTTGTGGACCTTGAACCTGCAGTCGAAGCAGGACTTCCTGGTGAACAGGTTTTTGAAGTAGCCCATCAGGTAGAGTTCCTTCTTTACACTCACCATGTACTTGGCGCCGTTATCGAACGTGATCCTGACACTTGATTCTCTCCAGCCCGTGGACTTGTCGCGGAAAGATACCGACGTGATACCGCCGCCGTACCTGTCTTCCAGGTAATCGAGAAACATCCTCCAGACCTTTGGCGATGGCACGCCGAAGCATGCGATGTCGCAGGTGGTAAGGTTGTCATACTCCTTCCCCAGGTATGCCTTAAGACCTGCTATCTGGCACGGAGTCCCGCAGAACAGAACTTTCCTGCCCTCTTCCAGGTATTTTTCGGCCTCTTTGAAACTTTCGCCGATCTCGCTCTGGACGTACTTCGACCGCCTCAGTTCGTCCAGGTCGCCGATGTTTTCTATGCACCTGTGCTTTACGTTGAATTCTTCATCAAACGCCGCGCCAAACACGACGCCGCCATCTTCGAGCGTCTTTGCGGCAAGCTCGGAGAAAACACCGCCGGAAGAGCTTTTTCCCCTCACGGCATCACTCTTCGACCGGCAGGCAAAGGCTCTTTTCCCGCTGAAAGCACCGGACGGGGATGAAACCGTCGGGGACGATACTGTCGGAGATGAAACTGTCGGGGATGATACTATCGGGGATGATACTGTATCATCCGGCACAGCCTCAGCCGCATCGCCTTCTCTGCTCACAAATACCGGCACACCATTTCCGCCTGCAGTGAAAACTGACGAACCGTCTGTATCCGTGACGATACTGCGCGTTTTCTCAAAAGCGGTGTTGACCGGGCATGTTCTCCTGCACAGGCCGCAGTCGTTGCACCGTTCCTCCTTTATTTTCGGGAATAGGAAGCCTTCTTCATCCGCTTCCATCACCACGGCACCCAGGGGGCACACCTGGGCACAGGCCGCGCACCCCGTGCAATGCCTGATGTTGTATATGATCTGCTTCATACCCCGTTATCCCTCATCAACATTTTCGATACATCACCAGCTTCGATATGTTTATTATAACATCTTGAAATATTTGCACCATCGATTCGTTCAGTTTCAAATATGTTCAAATGTGTTCAAAATTTTCGTTTTCGGGCAGTTTTTATCCCGTATTCAAATTTTATCGCCGAAATTTGTGTAGTTTTTTAACTTTTAGGTGGTCAAACACCGTTTTTCTCCTGTGCCTGTTGACATAATGAAGTCTAATCGCGCTTTATGCAAACCTGGATTGTATTATATGGCCTGTTTGGCAATATATGTCACCTAAAAGTTGAAATACATAGTCAAGTCCTAATTTGTGTGTAAATTCGTTCGGCCATAATGAAAACGAACCAGAAACTGCACTTATCTCGTGCGCTGCTCTGTATTACTGGATGCTTTTTGAGCAGAAATAAGCCCTACCGATTCGGCAGCACTTCTGCCGAACAGCCTCCCATTAGAAGCGCACTCCTATGTA